>Ga0209156_10003929_pt1 | contig 10969 bp, 10 predicted proteins | sample GraSoiAngelo_124_FD_185881 | JGI IMG/M metagenome (GOLD analysis project Ga0209156, IMG submission 185881) | Grasslands soil microbial communities from the Angelo Coastal Reserve, California, USA - 14_0927_05_20cm (SPAdes) (version 2) | ecosystem: Environmental > Terrestrial > Soil > Grasslands...
CTTCGCTTCGCTCAGAATGACAACAAACATTCTCCGCTGGGGACAGCGGACGCTACAGTTATTGCAACAGCGGGACGATGAGAGCACGTTCTTCGGGCAAAAGGGGTTTGGCGCTCACGAGGCGCGCGTCGTTCCGTGCGCCGTCTTCGTAACCATTCGCCGCCAGAATCGCTGCACGCACAGCGAGCGGTCCCGGCGGCTCGACGCCGGTTACGCGCGGCTCGCGGATTGCGGCTAAGGCTTCCTTGTTCTTGCCCAGGCGAAGGCGCGCCAGACCGAGTGTTGCGCGGACGAGCCAGTTGAATGGCTGCTTTTTTACAAGGATATCGGCTTCGCGCTCTGCCGCTTCGGCTGCGCCATTGGAGGCGCCGAGCAACAATCGCAGATAGGCATCCTGGTTGCGGGCTGCCGTGTCATCGGGCCAGACCTGAGCGATCTCTGCCGCAATTTTTTGCGCTTCAGCCGTATGTCCCGCTGCCAGAGCCAGACGCAGCCGCCCATCGTACGCTCCCCGAGTTTTCGGCTCGACTTTTATCGCTGCGGAATAAGCGGCGTCGGCGATATCGTTGGTGGAGTTTTGCTCAGCGTACTGTGCAAGAGCCATTAATTTCTCGGGCGTTTTCGCTACTTCCAGAGCACGCTGCCACTCGTTCGTTGCTCCAGTTGCTGAGCCCAACTGCTTTTGCGCGGCAGCAAGGTACACGTGTTGGAACATTGGCTCGATCGGAAAGCGCTCGCTCATCAACAGGTCTTTGATCTCATTCCAGCGCTGGAGGCCGGCGAGCGCGTTGATGTACTGCAAAGAAAGGTCCTGGCGTTGTGACGCGCGCGCTTCAGGCAACACCTCCAATGTTTTTGCAGGTCGGCCGATCTTATTCAGCCACCCAGCCAGCGCGAGGAGAGTTTCATCCGCCAATTCTGCGCCGCCCTGATAAGTTTGTGCCAAATGCGCGGCGTTTCCGAAACGCTCCACTGCATCGGCAACGTATTGGTCCGCCAGGGCTGGATCGCGCCGGGCACGAACTTCAAGTGCCAGGAGCTTGTGATAAGGCCGGGCATCAGGATGATTTTCGAGCGCGTCCGCCACCTCCGTCAGGCTCATTGTCCGTCCGGCTGGAGTTGACGGCGAAGTGGCAGTCAGATTGAGAGTCACGGTGTCGCCAGATTGCGCTTCAGGTGTTGGCTGCATCGCGCGACCGGCGTCAACGCCGCCGGCTACAGATGGCGGAGCCGCAGGTGTCGGGGATGGTGCCGAGGTGCTTTCTAGCGAAAGCGATGTGTTGCCGCCGATTGCGGGCATGGGCGGCACAGCCTGTTCGTTTGCGAGAAGAACGAGCGCGCCAAGCGACGCTGGGTTTTTCGGGTCACGCGCTACATCTTCAATTTGCTTCCACGCTTGCGCGTAGCGCTGCGAGTTGGGGCTCGTCAGCGAGAGAACGAGCGTTGCAGCGGAGGCAATTTCGTACGGTTTTGCGCGTTTATCCGCGAGCACGCGCTCGGCATAATCGAGTGCCAGAACAGGATCGCTCTGGCGCGACGCGAGTTGACCGGCCCACACAAGATCGATGGCCGCCGGTGCGCGTTGTGCCATCAGCACTTGCACTTGTTTTGCTGCCAGCGTCACCTCACTGGTCGCGAGCGCAGCAGCGACGTAGTCGCGCCGGTCCTCGACCGTGAGACGGTGTGCGTCATCAACTTTTTTCCACCATTCCAGTGCTGCTGCCCATTGACCCGTGCGACTAGCTACCCGCGCAACCGCGCGCCAGGATTCGGGCTCAGTGAATCGCAGCACGTACGCGTCGCGTGCTTTGGCGGCGGCCTCACTCCATTTTTTTTGATCGATCAGAGCGAACGCTTCACGCGCAGCGCGGCGTGATTGCCAGGCCTTGATGGCTCCGCCAATCGGCGGTCCAGCGAAGTAGATTGCGACGCCGAGTACGCACGCGACCACCGCGCCGAGCAAAACAAACCGCTTAATCCGTCGCGCGCGAATTTCTTCCGGCGGAGTTAGATCGAGATCGTCCTTCTTTACGACGGAACGTGGCGGCTGCTTTGGCACGCGAGACGTTTACTATGGCGTCGCTCCATATGCAACGCCACGGTGGCGCTTGCCTTGTTTAGCGCCAAAGGCGCGGCATTCACTGGCAGCCTGGGGCAGTGCCCCAGGATTCGTGAAGTCAAAAAATCCGTCAGCGCTGAAAGCGCGATTCACTTCCGGCGCCCGTTTGATCATCATCGACACCATGCCGCAATCGCTCAGTAAAGTCATCCTTCACATCATCTTCAGCACGAAGAATCGCGAGCCGTGGCTTGATTCCAGCGTGCGGCCACGCGTGCATGCCTATCTAGCGACAGTCTGCCGTGACGTCGGCGCCGAACTCGTGCGCGTCGGCGGTGTTGCCGATCACATTCACATCATCACTACGCTCCCACGAACTCTTTCCCAAGCTCAATTCATCGAGCAAATAAAGAAAGCGTCATCCAAATGGATCAAAGGCCTTGACGTTCGATATCGTGGCTTTTTCTGGCAGCGCGGGTATGGCGCGTTCTCGGTGAGCCCTAGTCAGCTCGATGCTGTGCTGCAATACGTTGAATCGCAAGAAGAGCACCATCGCACTCGCACCTTTCAGGAGGAGTATCGCGAACTGTTGCGCAAGCACGGCATTGATTTCGACGAGCAGTATGTCTGGGATTGAGAACCGCGTGTTGAATTGACTCGCGCTTTCAGCGCTGGGTCCGCTGCGTAATCGGATTCCTGGGGCGACGCCCCAGGCTTGCGTTAGAATGCGCCCTTGGCGCTAAGCAGTTGCGCTCGAAGGTCGAACGCGTTGTCGTCAACGCGTTGGCGAAAAGCTGGTCTGGTTCAGGCACGCCTGCCGCTACAGTTGCTGCTACGTGCGGCGCGAGCGCGGCAAGATTGATTTCAATCGCCGCCGCTGAAACCAACATAGCCCAAGAACGCCGAGCAGCCCACCCGCGACGGTCGCGGGTTCAGGAACGATGGTGCCATTTACCTGAATGTTATCGATCTCATTCTGGAGATCGACGCCATTCGACTGTCCCCCGGTGAATGCCAGTCGCAGGACGAGCGTAGGCTGGTTGATAGTCGTTCCGGCCGGGAGGGTGAAAGTCAGGATTGTTCCCGGGCCGTTAGGAATTGCCTGGGTCGCGCCGATTTGGGTAAACGTCGCTCCTCCATTTGTGCTGATCAGAAGTGACACAAACGCGTAGCCGTTTCCGTTGGCACCGATCGCGAAACTCACCGACGTGACGTCATAGATTCCCACCGCCGAGAACATCGGAATATCGATATACAATTGGTGTTGCCCGGACCTGTGGATGCCAAGCGAGGTAAGGTTCGGGTCGGGATCGCCGGGAGCGACATTTAAAGGTATACCCGCCTCGGCTGAGGTATTGGCGTTAGGATAGGCACCAGTGGCGGCAAGCGTTGGATCCGTCCCCGTGTTGAGGAACGCACGAAACCCCAGGCCGACCTCGAATGCCGGCACATGGGAGGCCAGATTCACCGGGTAAGGTGCCGTAGGCGTGCCTTCAAAATTATAATAACGGATACATCCCGGACAGTCTGCATTGGCGCGCGGCGCGAAGGCGGCATGCCGGCACATGGGAGGCCAGATTCACCGGGTAAGGTGCCGTGGGCGTGCCCTCAAAATTATAATAACGGATACATCCCGGACAGTCTGCATTGGCGCGCGGCGCGAAGGCGGCAAGCAGCAACAATGCGCCCGCTAAAATAAACAGGAAACGAAGCGGCCGGTGTGTCTTAGATTTTCGCATGTTTTCTCCCAAGGCTCGAAGAATTACGCCGTTTGTAACAATTCCCATTGGCATGGCAAGACTTTTTTTTGACTTTTTTTGATTTTTTTTGGGGAGGAGAATCCTGTAGAGGCAGCCGTGTCGGCTGCGGCTACGCACGCGACACGCGTGCCACTACAGTCACGCGCGATCAATCACAACAATTTCTCCCTGGTATGGCCAGTCGTCCGCGGTTTGCACAAGACCAGCCCGCACCGGATTCTCACGAACATAATTCCATTTCTCGGCGTAACTTTCGTCGCTGCGCAGAACGTGATCAAAGAATCCAGGTTGCCAAAGTCCAGGCGACCTTAGAGCGACAGACATCGCGTGCTTCAAACCACCGATCCAGGATGAGACTGTGAAGTTTTGTCCGCCGCGAACAAAAAGCTGAAGATGATCAGGCATGATCACGTACCGCCCAAGTGCGACATTAAACTTGGTAACCGCGTAATGACCGTATTGCTGAAGAGCATTCTGAGCGGAATCCAGCGAAGGAATGCTTTTGCGGTCGCGGGTGGCAAAAGTGACGAAGTAGAGTGGTTGATTGATGTAGATTAGATCAAGCCGATGCGGACGGTCCTTGATCATTGCCCTCACTGTAGAGGCAGCCGTGTCGGCTGCGACTTGCACGCGACACGCGTGCCACCACAGCCCCAAACCCCCCAACCGAAGATTTAACCACGAATGAACACCAATGAACACTAATGAGGAGGAGCAAATTCGTGTCTATTCGTGTGCATTAGTGGTTAGATTTGACTCACGCAATACGACGACATCACGAACCAAATCGCGCAGATGCGATTCGTGCTCGTCGCGATTCTTGTAAACAGGCAACGCGATTTTTCAAAACTCGACATCGGTAAACGCGTCATCGAGTTCTATTGCGGACTGTGCGGCGTCACCGGCAACCGATTGAGATTGTGGTAGAGGAGCCAATTCCAGCCGGAAAGGTCGGAGTATCGGTAAATGCTCACCAGTTTGTAATTGTTCCCGTAAATATCGGTTACTCGCTCAGGCTGTTTTGTTAGGTCGAAGCGATGTAAAATTAACCACTCCGCTCCTGATGGGACTCTCTCCATATACTGTGTGCAATCCGGCCGCTCGAGGTAACGTTTATAATAGTTCACCAACATCCCGTTACGGAAACCGTGATCCGAGGTGATCACGACTTCTCGACCGTCAGAATTTTTTTCCATGAAACGCAGCGCGGCGAGGTACTGGCCGCGACCAAATCGGAGTAGGTTACCCGTGTTGACGGCGTTTCCCGCGACGAAGACTGCTAATAGCGTCAGCCCTATACCACGCCCGGCAACGCCTCGACGCAACAAGGCTGCGTAACCCGAAGAGAGCAGCACCAGGGAAGTCGCGACGGTGATGATGAAATAGCGAACCGAGAGTGGTACCGGCAGTAGAATTGCAATCAATCCGAGCGGCGCCACGATCACAACAGCGTAAAAGATCCAACGATCGTCGCCCTCAAACATCAAATAAACGAGAACGACGTATATTGCGGCGACGGCCAGTAGAGCTGCGATTCCGGCCGCGGCGCCACTCGCAGGTCCGCCAAGCATGTAAGAAGCCGTCTTGATCAGTAATGGCGTCACTTGATACTTAGGCCCGCCGCCCACTTCCATGCCGCGAATCGCGACGAAATAAAACGCTAGCAACAGTACGATCGGCACTGTGAAAAGCGCGAACAGGTCGAGCACAGCCTGTCGCCATTTCGACCGATAGCGGACAAATCGCCACAGCGCCCAGGCAACGAGGCCCGCAAAACAAATTGCGAATTCAAGGTGCGCGAGAAAGCCGAGTACCGTGGCGCTCCAAAAGACAACTATCCACGTCCATGACCGTCGTTCTTCGAATTGCTGCAGAGAATACCAAGCTAACAGCGCAAAAAAAATGGTCAGTGAATAACCGCGGGCCTCCGTACCGAAGTGAATTAACAGATACGACCAGGAGGTGAGGATCACCGCGATGCATCCTTCAAGCCAGGATCGGCGTAAACCGATCAACCCCGCCAGCGCAACCGTTCCGATTGAGGCCAACACGGAAGGCAGGCGATACACTAGTGCAGAGGCGTTTTGGCCAACAAGCCACATCCACAACGAACAGAGGTGATGATTGTTCGAGTGTTTGATATTAATAAACACGTCTCCAAATGAGTGGACGCGTTCGCGAAGTAGTTCGAGTGTCCAGACCTCGTCGAACCACAAATCATTCTGCGCGGCAAATACACGCACACCAGCACCAACGGCAAAGGAACCGACTGCCATCCATAGCATGAGTGCATGAAGCGGCGGGCGCTGCGTCGTACCTCGTATTTTCACACGGATTGCTGTGGCCCTTTCGCCGTGTCATTGCGGGGCCGGCGCTTTAGTCGGCTTCGCGCAATGTGACCACATCGCGAACGAGATCGCGCATATGCGATTCTGCCTCGGCTGCGGAGAGCGGTTCGTTGCTGATGAATATCGCTTCGATGACCTGCTGTCCCAAATGCCGGCGGCCGTCCAATACGGCGCGAAGACGTTCGCTGCGCGTCCATTCAGAACGATTTCCGAACATTCCAGGCGAGTCTGTGTTGCCCAGAGACGCGGGGCCTCCCAAAGCGCGATCTTCCGATAAACAATAAAACGCGTGTGCTATCTGCGGCGGGGAACCTTCGAAGCTGCGTTGGAATTCGAAGTGGCGAAACGGCATTTCGACCGAATCGCTGATGGGATAACTGCGTACTCCAAGATCAGCCATCTGCTTCCAGCCGCTTGCGGGCAAACAAACATCCGGCCGATGCAAGTTCGCTAGAAGCGCACTGTTTCGGCCAGGTTTCCAGCGAAAGGCGAATAAGGAACAGGCGATCGGGCTAGCCTCGGCACGGTTTTGGATACTCCACGCTGCTGCCTCGCCTTCATCGAACCGGAGTACAGCGCGAATTTCTTCGTCGATTTTCAATCTGCGAAAATTGGGCGCTTGTTCCGGCCAACGCACACTCCAGCGTATGCCGCTAATGAGATTGCGTTCGTGGAGGCGATACCAGCTTGCTGTGCCAATTTCGACGAACAAGAGCCAGCAAAGTGCTGCCATCAGATAAGCCGCTGAAGACTGTAGAGGCAGCCGTGCCGGCTGCGGTTCCCTCATGTTCGCAGGCGACACACCTGCCGCCACAGAATTTTTGGTTTTTCTCCGGCCGAGCAAATAAACAAGCGCCATGGTGGTCACAAAAACGAGCGCGATAATGGTGTAGCCGGCAATGTCGTGCCAGCGGCCGACTTCCGAAAGGTTTTCCGTCGCGGCAATGCGGACCAGAAAAACTGCGCGCACAAAATTCGCCAACAACGCGATGGCAACAGCGCACGCAACGAGCACCACGCGTCGCAACACAGAGAGTCGTTTCAATTCGCCAAAGAGCAGGCCGATCATGAGCGACGTCTGCAATGAACGAATGCCGCTGCACGCTTCGTTTACGCCGACGAGGCCGTTGGTGACGCGAATCAGATTGCCTTCGACCTGCGCGGGAGTTCCGAGTAGCATCGCCGCTTCCGCCGCAACGCGAGCGACGACGCCCATCAACCCTTGGATGACCGGAGTCTCCAGCATTGTAGGCCAGGGCACCGCAACGAAAAGAAATGCGACGGGAAAAGCAAAATGGCGAAGCCACGCTTTCCCGCCTGCGCACCAGATCACCAAAAGCGTTAACGTCACGACTACCCCGGCGTGAACCCAGGCGAGCAGTCGCCACTCCGGATTCGCAATTTCAAATAGACGCACCGGCAGCAACAAAAGAAGAGCGGCCAGGCCGATGATCGCTGCAACCAAACGACTTCTGACTTCTAACTTCTGACTTCTAACTTCTGGCGTTGGCCGATCCTGCCAGCGAAGCCAAAAGAGGTACAGCGCGAAAAACGGCACAAACCAGCCAAAACTGTATTGTTCGTTCACCGACCATTCGCCGCTGAGTTGCCTAAAAAGCACAAACCAGAGCGCGGCTAAAAACAAGAAGCTCAGCGCAAGCGGAACTGGAAGACGCCGGCCAGACGCGAGCAAAGTATCAGCGGGTTTCTGTGGAGCTGCCAAATTTTGCACCGACGGACAGCTTACCAATTTTGTGCGCAAAGCGAATTGGGAATGTTTTGCAAAAGTGGATAGTCGTTAGTTGAGAGTTGAGAAATGAAATTGTAGGGCGTTTGACTCGGTCGCTCCCGCTCACTCGGCCTTCGGCCTGCCCATCTATGTCGCTCGGTCCCCGCCGGCTCCATTCTGTGAAACGCCACGCTTAGAGATTGGCGTCTGACACAGACGCCCTACAATCGCGTGAACACAATCGACGTTCGATGTTCGATTAATGACTCCTACCCGGCAAATTCTCGGCATTCAGTTCTTCAACGGAAGTGTGGATGAAGCGGTTGCGTTGATGTTTCGGGATGGAGGACTTCTTGTGGCTCCATCGGGCACGTGTTTCGCGCGATTCCGTGAAGACGAGACGTATCGGCGCGCGCTGCTTGCGGCTGATCTGGCGATTGCTGACAGCGGTTTAATGGTCGTGCTGTGGCGCTTCTTCGGCGCGCGCTGCTTGCGGCTGATCTGGCGATTGCTGACAGCGGTTTAATGGTCGTGCTGTGGCGCTTCTTGCAACGTGAAAACGTCGAGCGCATTTCCGGCCTCAAATATCTGAAACATCTGCTCGGCAGGCTCAAAGGTGAGGGGACCGCAGAAGTTTTCTGGGTGTTGCCCAGCGAACGCGCGCGGCAAAAACTGTTCGATTGGTCGCGCCGTGAACCGTTTTCAATCAGGCGGGAGAATTGTTATGTCGCGCCGCGATACGGATTGGAGGTCGAAGATCGAGATCTTCTCGCGCTCATTGAACAGCATCGCCCCGCGCACCTTATTATCGCGATCGGCAGCGGCCCACAGGAAAAGCTCGGTTATTATTTGCGCCAAAATTTGTCGTATCGGCCAGCGATCCATTGCACCGGCGCGGCGCTTGGTTTCATCACCGGCGATCAGGCTGCAATTCCCGATTGGGTGGACCGGTTTTATCTCGGCTGGCTCTGGCGATTGGTTGCGCAGCCGCACCGTTTTCTTCCGCGCCTGATCCGCGGATTTGAATTGCCATGGCTGATTTGGAAATATGGCGGGAAGTTGCCGCCGATGTTGGGCAGAGCCGGGTGATCCGTAAACAGCAGGCAGAAATCTGGCATGTCGTTCGAGTTTCTGCTAGGTCTTGCGCATGGAAGTCCGCAGCGTCGAAGCCATTCTCCGCGCGCTGAACGCAGCTGAAGTGGAGTACCTCATCGTCGGTGGTCTTGCGGTCAACGCCCATGGCTTTGTTCGTCTTACTCGTGACGTTGATTTAGTGTTGCAGCTCGACCCAGGTAACGTCAGCAAGGGGTTGAACGCCTTGTTGGACATCGGTTATCAGATGTCGATACCGGCAAACCCGGAAGATTTCGCAAAACCGGAAATGAGGGAAGATTGGCGCCGCAATAAGGGAATGATCACTCTGAAACTTTGGAGCGACGAGCATCAACGAACGCCCGTAGATATCTTCGTTTACGAACCATTCGATTTTGCCAAAGAATACGCCATTGGGACGGCGCTCGAAGTTTGCCCTGGCTTGTCCGCACGCGTAGTTTCGCTCGAAACTTTGCTGAAGATGAAGCGGGACGCTGGCCGCCCGCAGGATTTGATAGATATCGAAGAATTGCAGAGAGCCCGGTGAAAACTGTCGGATTAATCGAGCCAGATTGGAAATGGGGAACGGCGCAAGGAAGTCGGGAGCTGGATCGTTTGCTGGACCGGCAACTTACGTTTCGTGAAAAACTGGAATGGCTGGAAGAAGCTGAAACCTTGTCGCTACGTTTTCGCGCGAATCGCGAGTCGCGGTCGAACGATGAGCCGCGGTCTCCTCTCGGACGTCATGGATCAAAGGTCGGTAATCCGTAGTCAGACGTCAGTGGTGGGCCGTCACGTCACTGTTCACAGCTCATTGATTGGTTTTTTCCTAGCGCTTCTTGCACCGACTGTTTTCGCGGGTCCGAGCCCGGTGAAGACAGAGTCACAGCGGAATCGAACTCCGACCCCAGCGGTTGTTCAATCGCCCGCGGCAAAACAAGGGTTGAATTTCGTCGTGGGCGCTCACGGCCTTGAGTCGCTTTCGTTCAATGGACAGTCGCTTCTCGTTTCGCCTGCAAGCGGCGAGTTGCAGCCGGAGAAATCTGTTTTTCGTGCTGTGCTCGACGCATTTCTTTCTCGTTCTTCTTCACGAGTGGCGACGCCGAATAAACCGGCTGACACGGTGGATCTAAGTTACCCTTGGGGACGTGTCTCATGCGCGTACGCCAAACAAGATGATAGAATCACAATGAGAATTACGGTTTCGAATGCGAGTGAGAAACCGATCGATCAACTCTCGCTCCGTTTGATGGAACTAAATTTCCCCAGTGTTCCGAAAGGCGGCACGCTTGAGGCGGGCATGTTTGGCTTCGGCTTTAAGGACGTCGCAACATCTCTATACCAATATCCCTCAATCCCCTCGGCTGCTGATCCAGCGTTTGTTGTGCCGATTGTCCGGTTGGATTACGGAACCGGTGCGCTCAACTTTTGCAGTGATGATCTGGAATGTTCGGTCGATGTTCCGTATTCGACGAATTCCCCGGCCAAAACCAGCTACCCGTTCGTAATCACTTGCAGCGACATTAAACCGGGTAGTACCAAGGCATTCAACGTTTCGCTGCGCTTCGGCCCGGCAGGTGCGCGCGTCCAGGATCTCTCGGGCGACGTTCTGGAGGCGTACGCAGGGAGATATCCATTCCAAATAAACTGGAAAGATCATCGCCCCATCGGCGCGATCTTCCTGGCCAGCTCCGGAATCAACGTCGGCACCAATCCGCGCCGCTGGATTCTGAACTACGGCAACGTCGACATTACAACCGAGAAGGGCAAAGCCGCTTTTCGCGAAGCACTCCTCGAACATGCTGATAAGTGCATCAAAGTGTTAAAGGACGTGAGCGCTCAGGGAATGATCACCTGGGACCCGGAAGGCGAAGAGTTTATCGGTGCATGCTACTACGGGAATCCGCGCCTTGTTCCGACCCTCGCGCCGGAAATGGAGTTTAAGAATAACGGTGCCAAAAGTGTGATTGACGAATACTTC
>Ga0209156_10003931_pt1 | contig 10960 bp, 13 predicted proteins | sample GraSoiAngelo_124_FD_185881 | JGI IMG/M metagenome (GOLD analysis project Ga0209156, IMG submission 185881) | Grasslands soil microbial communities from the Angelo Coastal Reserve, California, USA - 14_0927_05_20cm (SPAdes) (version 2) | ecosystem: Environmental > Terrestrial > Soil > Grasslands...
CGTGCAGAGCCTCGTGGTGTCCGCCGTCTCGACGGTCATCACGGTCGCCGTCGCGCTGGTCCTGGCGTACGCGGTGACGCGCACCGACATCCCGGGTAAGCGATTCGTCTCGCTCATGAGCCTTCTGCCGTTGATCTCGCCCCCGTTTCTCGTGTCGCTCGCGTTCATCCTCCTCTTCGGGCGGAACGGCGTGATCACGCAGGCGCTCCACCTCGACTGGTCGATCTACGGCTTCACGGGCATCGTCGTCTCGCAGGTGTTCACGTTCGTGCCGCAGGCGTATCTCTTGATCGCGAACGTCCTCGGCAACATCGACGTGTCGCTCGAGGAGGCGGCGGAGAACCTCGGCGCCGGCCCCCTCACGACGCTCCGGCGCGTGACGCTGTCGCTCGCACGGCCAGGGCTCGCGTCCGCGGCCCTGATCGTCTTCATCCTGTGCCTGACCGACTTCGGCAACCCGATCCTGATCGGCGGCCGGTACAACGTGCTCGCGACGGAGATCTACGCACAGGTGATCGGGATGTCGAACTTCGCCGCGGGGACCACGATGGCGGTCGTGCTGATCGTGCCGTGTCTCGTCGCCTACCTGGTCAACGCCGCCTGGGTGGGGACGCGGTCGTACGTCACCGTGACCGCGGGGGCGCGGGTGCCGGCGCGGCCGATACCCCCGGCCCTGCGCTGGCTGCTCTTCGCCCTGTCGGGCGGGGTCGGGCTCTTCATCGCGGTGATCTACGCGCTGATCCCGCTTGGCTCCGTCGTCCGGCTCTGGGGTGGCGACTGGTCCCTCTCGCTCCGCCACTACGCCTTCGCGTCCAGCGCCGAGGGCGCGTGGCCGATCTGGAACAGCGTGAAGCTGGCGGCCCTCGCGGGCGTCATCGGTACGGTCGTGGCGCTCGTCACCGCGTACGTCGTCGAGCGCAAGCGGCCGCCGGGGAGGCGGGCCATCGAGGCCCTGAGCCTCCTGCCCGTCGCCCTGCCCGGGACGGTCATCGGCCTGGGCTACATCCTGGCGTTCAACGTGCCGCCGCTCCTCCTGACCGGGACCATCTGGATCCTCGTGACGAGCGTCGTGTTCTGGAAGTTCCCCGTCGCCGTCCTCGCCGGCATCAACGCGCTCAAGCAGATCGATCCCGCCGTCGAGGAGGCGGCAGTCAGCCTGGGCGCCGGAACCGTCCGGACGTTCACGCGCGTCGTGCTGCCGCTCCTGACGTCCGCCGCGTTCTCGATCTTCGTCTACTTCTTCATCAACGGGATGGTCACCGTCAGCGCGGTGATCTTCCTCACCTATCCGGGGTTCAACCTCGGGTCCGTGGCCATCCTCAACCAGGTCGAGAACGGCTACCCGGGGGCGGCGTGCGCGCTGGGCACGATCATTCTGGCAATCGTCATCGGGGCGGTCCTGCTCCTGCGCACCCTCGTCGGAGGGGACCGCGTCGCCGTCCTGAAGCTCTAGCAGGAAAGGAGAAGTGCTCATGCGCCCTTGGCTTCCGCTGGTGCTGGCTCTCGCCCCGCTCGTGTCCGCGACGTCCTGGCCGGTGGGGGCGGCCGAGGACAAGCTCGTCATCTATACGGCCTACGAGGAGAACGAGCTCAAGACCTTCTGGGAGCGGTTCACGAAGGACCTGCCCGACCTCGCCGCGAAGGCCGCGTACATCCGCGGCTCCACGGGCCCCACGATGGCCCGCGTCGAGGCCGAGAAGGCGAACCCACAGGCGGACGTGATCTGGGGGGTCTTCAACGACTACCTGACCGGCGCGGCCGCGAAGGGACTGCTCGACGCGTACGCGGCGAAGGAGTCGCAGGCGATTCCCGCGCGCTTCAAGCATCCGGGGAGCATGTGGCAGGGCGTGACGCTCCTGACGGTCGCGTTCGCCGTGAACCAGAAGAAGATGGCCGAGCTCCGGCTGCCGCCGCCGCGCTCCTGGGCGGACCTCCTGGACCCGAAGTACAAGGGCCAGATCGTCATGTCCAACCCGTCCACCTCGGGCACGGCGTACCTGCTGCTGGCGAGCCACGCGGCGCGGCTCGGTGAGGACAAGATGTGGCAATACTACGAGGCGCTCGACCGCAACCTGTCCCAGGTCACGAAATCCGGCGGCGCGCCTGGCCGCATGGCGGCGTCGGGCGAGACGCCGATCGGCATCGCGCTCGCCTACGAGGTCGAGGTGGCCAGGACGCAGGGGGCGCCGATCGACGTGATCTACCCGACCGACGGCGTGGCGTGGACGTTCGAGGGCAACGCGCTGGTGCGGGGCGCCAAGCACCCGGAGAACGCGCGGCGCTTCCTCGACTGGGCGGTGTCCACGTCGGCGATGACTGCGTACGCCTCCTGGCGCGGCGCGGGGATCACCCGGCCGGACGTCCCCGTGAGCGGGCAGAAGATTCTGGACATGAACTTGATCAATACCGATTTCGTGCAGGCGGGCGACCCGGCCTACAAGGACCGGCTCGTCAAGCGCTGGCTCGAGAAGTTCTCCCGCTGACGTGCGCATCAGCCTCGCCGGCCTGACCAAGCGTTTCGGCGGGTCGATCGCGGTGGACGGGCTCTGCCTGGAGATCAGCCGGGGCGAACTCGTCTCCCTCGTCGGCGGCTCGGGCTGCGGCAAGACAACGACGCTCCGCCTGATCGCCGGCTTCGAGCGGCCCGACGCGGGCGAGATCCGGTTCGACGACCGCGTCGTCAACGACGTGTCGCCGCGCCGGCGCGGGGTCGGCATCGTCTTCCAGTCGTATGCGCTGTTTCCGACCATGACGGTCGCCGAGAACATCGCCTTCGGCCTGCGGGTGGCTCGATGGCCCAGCGTCCAGATCTACGAGCGCGTCGCCGAGATGGTCGCCCTGACGCGCCTCGGCGGCCTCGAGGGCCGGTACCCGAACCAGCTCTCGGGCGGCCAGCAGCAGCGGGTCGCGCTCGCCAGGGCACTCGCCCGGCGCCCGGAGATTCTCCTCCTCGACGAGCCCCTCTCCGCGCTCGACGCGAAGATCCGGCTTCGTCTCCGCGGCGAGATCCGCAAGATCCAGCAGAACCTCGGGATCACGACGCTCTACGTCACCCACGACCAGGAAGAGGCGCTCTCGATCGCCGACCGCATCGCGGTGATGCGGAGCGGCCGGATCGAGCAGGTCGGGCGCCCGGAGGAGATTTACGCGCGGCCTCGGACCGACTTCGTCGCTGACTTCATCGGCATCTCGAATCTTCTGGCCTGCCGGGTCGTCTCGGCCCGGGAGGGTGTCGTGGACTGGGAGGGCGAGCGGCTGCGGATCGCCCTGGATCTCGATGGGTACGGCGAGGGGATCCTCCTGGCGCTCCGGCCCGAGAAGCTCGCCGTGGTCGCCGAGGGCGCGCCGGACGACGGGCGCAACCGACTCTGCGGCGTGCTCGAGGTCGTCACGTTCCTCGGGCCCGTCGTGCGGCTCGAGGTGACGGCCCATGGCCGGCCCCTGTGGGTGGACGTGCCCCACGCCGCGGGCGTGGCGCTCGAGCGCAAGAAACCGGTGACGCTCGCCTGGGCACCCGCGGACGGGGTCGTGATCTCCGCAACGGGAAGCGCCGCCGATTGAAGCCGCCCGCCATGACATCTAAGAAGTCGAAGAACGCCAAGGTGACCCTCGTCTACCAGGGCCGGGGGCTGGATTGTAGCTCCGGTGACGGGCGTCGTGCTTCCCGAAGCGCCAGCGGTCCCGATGCGGCGTGACGATGACGCGCGATCCAGCCCCGGCGGAGTGCTGCATCGCCGGCGGTGGGCCGGCCGGCATGATGCTCGGACTGCTGCTGGCCCGCGCCGGCGTCAGCGTCGTCGTCCTCGAGAAACACGCGGACTTCCTGCGAGACTTTCGCGGCGACACGATCCACCCCTCGACGCTCGAAGTGATGCACGAACTGGGAGTGCTGGACGCCTTCCTGAAGCTGCCGCACCAGGAAGTGCGTGAGCTGGCGGCACAGATCGGAGACGTCACGGTACGCATCGCCGACTTCACGCACCTGCCGACGCGGTGCCGCTTCCTCGCGTTGATGCCGCAGTGGGATTTTCTGGACTTCCTCGCGGGAGAAGCCGCGCGATACTCCGGATTTCGCCTTCAGATGCGGACGGAAATCACCGGCCTCATCGAGGAGTCCGGTCATGTGGTGGGCGTGCGCGCGCTGACGCAGGCCGGACCCATCGCGCTTCGCGCCGACCTCGTCGTCGCCGCCGACGGCCGATATTCTCTCGTCCGCACCGAGGCCAAGCTGCCCGTTCAGGAGCTCGGCGCACCGATGGACGTGCTGTGGTTCCGCCTCGCTCGCAGCCCGTCAGAAGCGGGCCAGACGATGGCGCGGTTCGACGCCGGCCAGATCTTCATCATGATCGACCGTGGCGAGTATCGGCAGTGCGGCTACGTGCTCCCCAAGGGCAGGTTCGACGAGCTGCGTGCCGCAGGCATCGAGGCCTTTCGGGAGCGGGTGGCGCGGCTGGCGCCGCGGGTGAAAGCACATGTCGGCGAGCTCCGCAGCTGGGACGACGTGAAGCTGCTGACCGTGCGCGTGGATCGAGTGTCGCGGTGGTATCGCCCGGGTCTCCTGTGCATCGGCGACGCCGCGCACGCGATGTCCCCGATCGGCGGCGTGGGTATCAACCTCGCGATCCAGGATGCCGTCGCCGCCGCCAACATCCTCGCGGAACCGCTGCGGCGGCGGTCCGTGACCGTCGAACACCTGCTACAGGTGCAGCGGCGGCGTGAATGGCCGACGAGAGTGACTCAGCGCCTGCAGGTGGCGATCCAGAATCGCGTGATCGCCCCCGTGCTCGGCGCCTCGAAGCCGATCCCGCCACCGCTGGCGGTGCGGTTGCTCGACCGCGTTGCGTTCCTGCGGCGGATCCCGGCACGACTCGTCGGCATCGGGATCCGTCCGGAACACGTGGCGGCGCCGTCGAGCTCCGCGGCGGGGAACCGGCCGTGACCGCTCCATCAGGCCGCCCCTCGCCGATCGTGATCGCCTTCGCGGGGCTCACGGCGCTGGCCGTCGCCATGGGCATCGGCCGCTTCGCCTTCACGCCGCTCCTGCCGATCATGCAGGCTAAGAGGTGACCGCCCGATGAGACTCGAGACGCTTGCCGTGCACGCCGGCCGTGGCGTGGATCCGACCACTGGCGCGGTGACGCCTGCGATCCACCCCTCGACGACGTTCGAGCGCGAGCCCGACGGCTCCTACCCGCGGGGCTTCCTGTACGCGCGCAACGCGAACCCGACCCGAAACGCGCTCGAGGACTGCCTGGCGGCCCTCGAGGGAGGCGCGGCGGCCGCCGCCTTCGCGTCGGGATCAGCCGCGACGTCCGCGGTGCTCCTGGCGCTCCAGCCCGGCGATCACGTGATCGCGCCGACCGACGTCTATCACGGCACGGCCCGCCTGCTGCGCGAGACCTTCAGCCGGTGGGGGCTCGAGACGACCTTCGTCGACATGACGGACGCCGCGGCCGTGCGCCGGGCGATCAAGTCGACCACGCGGCTCGTCTGGGTGGAGACACCGTCGAACCCGCTGTGGAAGGTCACCGACATCGCGGCGATCGGCGAGATCGCCCGCGCTGCGGGCGCGCGCTACGTCTGCGACAACACGACGGCGACGCCCGTGCTCCAGTTCCCGTTCCGTCTCGGCGCCGACCTGGTCGTCCACGCCACGACGAAGTTTCTCGGCGGCCACGGCGACGTGACGGGCGGGGCCGTGGTCACGAAGACGCGCGATCCCTTCTTCGAGACGATCCGTGCGGTCCAGGCCACGGGCGGCGCGGTGCCGTCCCCCTTCGACTGCTGGCTCGTGCTTCGGGGGCTCCGCACGCTGCCCTGCCGGATCCGCGCGCACTCCGAGCACGCGCTCCGCGTGGCGACCTTCCTGGCGCGTCACGCGCGCGTCGAGGCCGTGCACTACCCCGGGTTGCCCGCGCACCCCGGCCACGACGTCGCCCGGCGTCAGATGGCCGCGTTCGGTGGCATGGTGTCGGTCGAGGTGCGGGGCGACCGCGCCCGCGCGCTAGAGGTGGCGGCCAGGGTGCGCGTCTTCACGCGGGCGACGAGCTTCGGGGCGACGGAGAGCCTCGTCGAGCACCGCGCCTCGATCGAGGGGCCCGGGACCCGCACCCCGGAAAATCTGCTGCGCCTCAGCATCGGGCTCGAGAACGTGGACGACCTGATCGAGGACCTCGATCAGGCGCTCGCGTGAGGAGGCGGGACGCCATGAAGCTCCAGGGACGTGCGGCGCTGGTCACCGGAGCCGCCCGCGGCATCGGGCTGGCGATCGCGAGCCGGTTCATCGCCGAGGGTGCGCGTGTCGCGCTGATCGACATCGACCACGGCGTCGAGGGCGCCGCGAAGCGGCTCGGCGACCAGGCACTCGGGCTCACCGCCGACGTGACGGTCGGCGCGGAGGTCGAGCGCGTCGAGGAGTGGCAGCGCGTCCTGGCGGTGGATCTCACGAGCGTCTTCCTCGTCTCGCGCGCCGCGGTGCGGATCATGCTCGGGCAGGGCAGTGGCAGGATCGTCAACATCGCGTCGATCGCGGGCAAGGAGGGCAACCCGACGCTCGTGCCCTACTCGACCGCGAAGGCCGGCGTCATCGGGTTCACCAAGGCTCTCGCCAAGGAAGTGGCCACGCGCGGGATCCTCGTGAACGCGGTCGCGCCCGCGGTGATCGGCACCGAGATGGTGCAGCAGATGTCGCGGGAGACCGTCGACATGCTGATCGCGAAGATCCCCATGGGCCGCATCGGGCGCCCCGAGGAGGTCGCTGCGCTCGTCACCTGGCTCGCCTCCGACGAGTGCTCCTTCTCGACGGGCGCCGTCTACGACCTCTCGGGCGGCCGCGCGACGTACTGACTCGCGTACTGCAGCAACGTGACCTTCGAGACCGACTCGATGATCGTGCCCTCGCGCGCCATGCGGACCGCTTCCTCGACGGACACGACGCGGCGCTCGAGGAACTCGTCGTGGTCCGCGGGCAGGGGGTCCTCCCGAAGCCCGTACGCCGCGAAGCAGTACGCCACCTCGTCGAGGTAGGCGTTGGAGGGCCAGAAGCGCGTGAGGAGCTCGAAGCGCCCGGCGCGATACCCGCCTTCTTCCCGCAGCTCGCGTTGCGCCGCGGCGAGAGGATCCTCACCGGCGACCGCGCCCCCGCCCGGCAGCTCCCACGACATCACGCCCGGCAGGTGCCGGAACTGGCCGACGAGCAAGACGTGGGCGTCGTCCACGAACGGCAGCACGCCCACGGTCACGCCGACGTGGAGGACGGGGTAGACGATTTCCTGGCCGTCGGGCAGCCGCCAGACGTCCTCACGAAGCGTGACCTTGCCGCGTGTGTACCGCGCGGTGGATCCCAGACGCGTCCACCCCGAGGCCATCGAGTCGGTATGGTATCGTAAGGGACGCGATGGGGCGAGAACGCCGCGCCGACCCGCTGCTCCGGAAACTCGTCGAGGCCGTCGAGGCGTCGCTGACGGCCGCCGAGGCCGCGCGTGACGCCGTGCAGGAGATTCTCCGGCGTGGCGCCGACACGGGCATCTTCTTCGCGGGCCGGGGGAGCCGCGGCGTCGTTTCGCCGGAGCTCACGCCGCAGGACAGGGAGTTCCTCCGCGCCGTCTCGATCAAACCGGACCGCTGAGCCCCGATGCGGGCCGTGCTGATCCTCGTTTCTCTGGCGCTCGCCCTGGCTCTCCTGGCCCCGCTGCTGCGTCAGCTCACGCAGCGGTCTCCCGGCGGGCGCGTCCACCCCTCCGACGAGCTCGTGAAGGACCTCGTCTGCAACACGTACGTCGTGAAGGCACGCGCGCTGACCCGGATCGAGGAGGGCGAGGTCCGCTACTACTGCAGCGCCGAGTGCGCCCGCCGCGCCGCCAGCCGCTGACGTCCGCCTCTTGACGGTGCCCTCGCTCCACCCCGACCCGTGGCGTGACGTCGACGCCCAGGTCGACGCCGCCCAGCTCGCCAAGAGCCTCGAGGTTCGCGGCGCGACGCGGACGCAGCAGCGCCTGCGACGCCGCTTCCTGCGCTTCGTCCCCGTCCGCCCGGGCGCCACGGTGCTCGAGGTGGGCTGCGGCACCGGCGTCGTCATCCGCGACCTCGCCGCGCTGGTCGGCCGGCGCGGGCGCGTCGTCGGCCTGGACCCGAGCCGCGTGATCCTCGGCGAGGCCCGGAGGCTCTGCCGGACCGCCAAGGGCGGCAGGGTCACACTGCGCGAAGGGAACGGCGCCGAGCTTCCGTTCGCGGACGGCAGCTTCGACGTGACGCTCGCGATCACCGTGATCCTGCACGTCGCCGATCCGCTGCGCGTGGTGGGCGAGATGACGCGCGTCAGCCGCCGCGGCGGGCGCGTCGGGCTTCAGGACCAGGACTTCGGGACCGTCGCCGTCACCCATCCGGATCGCGCGCTGACCGATCGCATCCTCTCTGAGGTCGCCTCGCACATCTACGCCGAGCCCTACAGTGGTCGGCGGCTCCCTGGCCTGCTCCGCCACGCCGGGCTCGCCGGGGTGCGGCTCCTCACCGACGTCTACCAGGACACGACCCTCGAGCCGTGGACGAAGACCTTCCTCGAGCGCCGCGCCGAGCACGCGGTGAAGTTCGGCATCGTGGACGCGCCGACGACCCAGCGCTGGCTCGACGGCTTCACGGAGCTCGTCGCGCGGGGCGCGTTCGTGCTGACGATGAACTACTACGGCGCGGTGGGCGTCAAGCCGTGAAGGGCCGGCGCGCCCTTGCCGTGGCGCTCGGCGCCCTCGCCCTCGGCGCGGGTCCGGCGCGGCCGGCGCCGTTCGACGGCGCCGCGGCCTTCCGCCACCTCGAGCGTGTCGTCGCGCTCGGGCCGCGGCCGGCCGGCTCGCCCGCGTCCGCCAAGACGCGCGCGTACATCCTGGCCGAGCTGCGCGCCGTCTCCATCACCGCTCGCGTCGAGCCCTTCGAGGCGGACACGCCGCACGGGCGCCTCAAGATGGCCAATATCGTCGCCGTGCTGCCCGGGCGCCGGCCCGACGTGATCCTGATCGGCGGCCACTACGACACGAAGTGGTTCCCCGACCTCCGATTCGTCGGGGCGAACGACGGCGGCTCGAGCACGGCCCTCTTGATCGAGCTCGCGCGCGCGCTCGCCGCGCGGCCCCACGAGTTCGCATACTGGATCGTGTGGTTCGACGGCGAGGAGGCGCGCGAGGCGTGGACCGCGACCGACAGCCTCTACGGCTCGCGCTGGATGGCCCGGGAGCTCGCGCGCGCCGGGACGCTTCCCCGCGCCGTGCTCGTCGCCGACATGATCGGCGACCGCGACCTCGGGATCCGCCGCGAGGCGCTTTCGACCGACTGGCTCACCGACCTCCTCTGGACGGCCGCCGCGACGCGGGGCTTCGGCGCGTACTTCCTCCCCGACACGTTAGCCGTCGAGGACGACCACGCGCCGTTCCTGCGCGCGGGCGTGCCGGCGGCGCTCCTGATCGACTTCGACTTCCCGCCCTGGCACACCGCCGCCGACACGCTCGACAAGGTCTCGGCCCGGAGCCTCGAGGTCGTCGGCCGCGTCCTCCTCGAGGCGCTGCCCGCGATCGAGCACCGGCTCCAGCGCAGGTGAGCGAGGTATAATTTCGCCGTGCCACGCGTGCGCGAGATCGAGGACGCCGGCGACGATCCGACCCTCAAGGAGACCTTCGCCAAAGAGCTGGAGACGTTCGGCTTCGTCCTGAACACGACAAAGGTCCAGGCGCACACGCCCGGGATCATGAAGGCCGCCAAGCAGCTCTCCGCGGCCGTCGACCGGTCGGGCCTGCTCTCGCGCGAGCTGTTGGCGCTCGTCTACCTGCGCGTCGCGCTGATCAACGGGTGCCCCTTCTGAATTGACGTCAACGCATCCCGGGGGATGCAGGCCGGCGCGTCGCAGGAGAAAATCGCTCAGGTCGCGACTGCAGCCGCCAGCGCGCTCTTCTCGGCGGGCGAGAAGGTCGCGCTCGAGTACGCGGAGGCGATGACCGTCACGGGGCAGAAGGTCACCGACGCGCTCCACGGGCGCCTCCGCCGCCATTTCAGCGAGGCGCAGGTCGTCGAGCTGACGGCCGCCGTCGCGCTGGAGAACTTCCGCAGCAAGTTCAACACGGCGCTCGGCATCGAGGCCCAGGGGTTCTGTGTACTCAGGTAGTTCGCGGACTTACCGCTCAAGATTCTCTGGCGCCTCAACCACCCGTCGAACCTCTGGTGACACCGGGGTGACAGACGGCGCCGGGTCCTGCGGCATCCACCGCGTATAGAGCCGGAGCAGGACACTGGCGCCGCGCCCGCACAGGGGGCATGGCAACATGTGCTGTCTAAAGGAGCGTCAGCAACCCGGTAAGATCAGGAATTTCGAAATCAGGCTGTGGCACATCGGGGTGGCGTGACCGTCGATCGCGGTTGACCCACGCGACTCGCAGACCTGCTGCCTTCGCGCCCTTGACGTCGTCGACGTCGCTGTCGCCGACGTGCAGAACTTCATCCGGTTGAAGCCCGAATCTGTCGAGTGCTCTCTGGAACACAAGCGGATGCGGTTTGTAGGCTCGCACGGTTTCGGAGATGAGGATGAACTCGACGGGCAATGTGAAGTTCCACGCAGCGAGGTGTTCATGATCGGCATTGGAAACAACGGCGGAGCGTACATGCCCGGGCGCATTCAACACGTCGAGTGTTTCTGGGTAGAGCTCCACCTTGGTCGTCACCTGAAAGAAAAGATCGACATACGGAGCCGCATCAGCGCCCACACCAAACCGTCGCAATACGCGCGGCAGAATCTGTCCCTGAATTTCTCTGAGCGTCCGGAACGGCGGAAGTTGCGTTGCCTCGGAGTAGAGGTCGATCCACACCCGCCAGATGTCGTCAATGCGCACAGACAACCCGTGATCAGCCACGATACGTCGAGGGATCAGCATGAGATCTTCGTTCCGCAGCAGCGTGCCATAGGCGTCGAAGATCACCGCTTTGA
>Ga0209156_10003935_pt1 | contig 10949 bp, 11 predicted proteins | sample GraSoiAngelo_124_FD_185881 | JGI IMG/M metagenome (GOLD analysis project Ga0209156, IMG submission 185881) | Grasslands soil microbial communities from the Angelo Coastal Reserve, California, USA - 14_0927_05_20cm (SPAdes) (version 2) | ecosystem: Environmental > Terrestrial > Soil > Grasslands...
CCTGAACTACATCTCAACCGTGCCCCCGACGACGACGCTCACGGCGAACATCTTCGGCCGCTACTCGGTCGGCGAGCTGTCGGGCTGGATCTTCTTCTCCCACCAGGTGGGCGCGGCGCTCGGCGCCGCGATCGCAGGCTGGATCTACGAGTGGACGGGCGCCTATTCGATCGCGTTCGTCTCCGCCGCGCTCATGGGGTTCCTCGCCGCGGGCCTGGCGCTGGCGATCCGCGAGGAGCCCGTCGGCTCGCGGCCGATGGGCTCCCCGGCGCCGGCCGTCTCCTGAGGCGGTGCGCTACTTCGAGGACTTCAAGCCGGGCGACGTGATCGAGTTCGGATCCCGGACGATCTCGAAGGAACGCATCCTCGCCTTCGCCCGGGAGTTCGATCCGCAGCCGTTCCACACCGACGAGGAGGCGGCGACGCGCTCGATCTACGGTGGCCTGCTCGCGAGCGGCTGGCACACGGGCTCGTTGCTCATGCGGATCCTCTACGACGGCCTGCTGAAGGACACCGCCAGCCTCGGCTCGCCAGGTATCGACGAACTACGCTGGCTCGAGCCGGTCCGCCCCGACGACACGCTCACGGCGCGGATGACGATCGTCGAGGCGATTCCGTCGCGAAGCAAGCCCGACCGCGGCCTGATCCGGTCACTGATGGAGATGCGGAACCAGTACGGGCGGGTCGTCCTGACGATCCGCGGCCTCTCCCTGCTCGGCCGCCGACCCGCCTGAGCTCGTCGGAGGGGACCTCGGCGGCCCCTCCGATGATCGAGAAGCGTGTCGACCGACCTCGCTTCGAGCGCCGGCTTTGCCGGCGCAACCGATCCTGGGGGGAGGTTTCGGACGGGGGGCGAAGCCCCCCTTCGAGTGAACTAGCGGGCGATCGCGTGCGAGCCGCGGCGCGGGTCGGCGCCGGCCCAGCGGGTGCCGTCGGACCCCACCTGCACCGCGCACACCGCACCAGCGCGCCACTCCCACTCTGGCCACTCGACGACGGCGTGGCCGAGCGCGGCGAGCGCCGCGCGCGTCACCGGCGCGATGCGCCGCTCCGTCTCGACCTTGCCGGGCGCCGTCGCGTGGGGCCAGAACGAGTCGGGGAAGCTCCGCGAGGCGATGCGGGGCGCCTCGACCGCGCGCTGGAGCTCCATGCCGAAGACCGTAACATTCAGGAACACCTGGAGCATCGCCTGCTGCTGCACGTCGCCACCCGGTGTGCCGAACGGCATGAAGAGCCGGCCCTCGCGGAACGCCATCGCCGGCGCGGGCGTGAGCCGCGGCCGCTTGCCCGGGGCCACAACGCTCGGGTGCTCGTCGTCGAGCCAGCCCTGCGAGCCGCGCGGCGACACGACGCAGCCCACGCCGGCCACCACGGGCGAGTCCACGTTGGGATCGCTCGGCGTCGCCGAGAACCCGTTGCCCGCCTCGTCCACGACCGCGACGTAGCTCGTGTCGAGCGCGTCGGCGGATCCCCCCGCGACAGGGAGCGCGGCGTCGCGACGGCGCTCGGCGGCGAGCCGGTGGGGGTCGCCGGCCGGGGGCAGGTCGGGCCAGGCGCGCTCGCGGATGAGCGCGCGCCGCCCCGCCGCGTAGGCCTTCGACAGGAGCCCGTCGGCGGGGACCCTCACGAAGTGCGGGTCGCCGTAGTAGGCATCGCGGTCGGCGAACGCGAGCTTGACCGTCTCGATGAGACGGTGGAGGTACGCCGGGGAGTTGTGGCCGAGGGACTTCAGGTCGAGGCCCTCGAGCAGGTTGAGCATTTGCAGCAGCGACGGGCCCTGGCACCAGAACCCGCACGCCGCGACCTCGTAGCGGCCGAACGTCGTCCGGAGCGCGGGAGCGACCTCGACGCTGAACTCGGCGAGGTCCTCGTAGGTGAGCGGCCCGCCCTCGGCATGGTGGAACCGGGCGATGCGCTGGGCGGTCTCCCCGCGGTAGAACTCGTCGCGCGCCGCGCGGATGCCGGCCTCGCGGCCTCCGCCCGCGTTGGCCTCCGCGCGCGCCATGCGCCGGAGCGTCTCGCCGAGCTCGCGCTGCACGAGCACCTCGCCCGTCCGGTACGCGCGCCCGTCCTTCAGGTAGAGCGCGGTGGACGTCGGCCAGCGGCGGTACTTGTCGGCGTTCGAGGACATCTGGAAGGCGGAGAAGCTCGAGACCGGGAAGCCGCGCTCGGCGTGCTCCGTGGCGGCCGTCGCGACGTCGGCGAAGGACATCGTCCCCCAGCGCTCGAGCGCGGTCAGCCACGAGTCGGGCGAGGCCGGGACGACCGTCCGCGCGAGGCCCGGCGGGATCTGGCCGTTGTGCCGCTCGCGGAACCAGGCGGCGCTCGAGGCGCGCGGATACGGCCCGACGCCCGAGACCTGCCACGTCTCGCCCGTGCGCGCCACGTGGACGAGGATGGGCGCGACGCCGGCGACGCTCACCATGTCACAGTGCACGACCCCGAGGCAGAGCCCGGCGGCCACGCCCGCGTCGATCGCGTTGCCACCCGCGGCGAGCACCTGCGCCGCGGCCTCGGAGGCGAGCGCGTGCCCCGCCGCGACGGCCCAGCGGGTGCCGAGCACCTGCACGGTGGCGGTCGGCGAGTGGACGGGCGCCGTCTGCTGCGAGGAGGCCGAGTCGAGGCTCATGAGGAGGCCATCTTACCACCGCGTCCGTCGTGGTACGCTCTGGCCATGACGGCGCCTCTCATCGGCGTCTCGACCTCGATCACCGTGGGCAAGGAGCCCGAGCGCGCGTACGTGAACACGGCGTATCTGCGCGCGATCCAGGACGCGGGCGGGATCCCCGTGTTGCTCCCGCCCCAGCTCGACGCCCAGGCGCTCGGGGCGCTCTGGGAGCGGCTCGACGGGCTCATCCTCACCGGAGGCGGCGACATCGACCCCGGCCACTTCGCCGAGCCGCGCCACGCGACCACCGACGAGGTCTCGCCGGCGCGCGACGCGCTCGAGGTCTCGCTCGTCAGGAAGGCGCTCGACGACGACGTCCCGCTCTTCGCGATCTGCCGCGGCCTGCAGGTGGTGAACGTCGCGCTCGGTGGCAGCCTCTACCAGGACATCAAGGACCAGACCGGGAGCCCCATCGAGCACAGCCAGCGGGACCGGCGCGACCAGCCGACGCACGCCGTGAAGGTGATGGGCGAAGGCACGCGTCTCGGACGGATCCTCGGGCGGCTCGAGCTGGAGGTGAACAGCATGCACCACCAGGCGATCAAGACGCTCGGCCGCGGGCTGCGCGAGGTCGCCTGGGCGCCCGACGGGATCATCGAAGCCGCGGAGCTCGAGGCGCCGGAACGCTTCCTCCTCGGCGTGCAGTGGCACCCGGAGGAGCTCGGCGGCCGCGACGCGGCGGCGAGCAACCTCTTCGCGGCCCTCGTCAGAGAGGCGCGCGAGCGGCGTCGGGGCTAGGCGAGCTCCCAGCGCGAGGGCGCGTCCTTCACGATCGTCTCGCGCGCGCGTCCGTCCCTCCGGAGCTTCTTCAGGTGCGACTCGACCGACATCGCCGCCGTCACGTGGAGCGCCTTCGGCACCTGGGCGTAGATCCGCTCCACCATCGCGGGGATCGTCAGGAGCCCGTCGCCCAGCGCCTCGAGGATCTGCCGCTCGCGCAGCAGGCGGTGGTCGATGTACTCTTGGATCTTCGCGGGCGCGTTCTCGATGACCGGGCCGTGCGCGGGGTAGATGCGGCGGACGTCGAGCCCCTGGAGGCGCCGGAGCGAGTCCATGTAGTCGGCCAGGTCTCCGTCCTCCGATGGGATGACCGTCGTCGAGCCCCCCAGGATGACGTCACCCGTGAAGAGGGCCTTCTCTTCGACCAGGTAGTAGCAGAGGTGGTCGGAGGCGTGGCCCGGTGTGTGGATCGGGATCAGCGTCACGCCCTCCCCTTCCACCTTCTGGCCGTCGCGAAGATCGTCGATCGGCTCGGGCAGCCCGCTGTCCTTGTGGATCATCTTCGCGACGGCGAGCCCGCGGAACCGCGCGCGGAGCTGGCCGACGCCGCCCATGTGGTCGCGGTGGCGGTGCGTGAGGACGACGCGCGCAGGCTGACTGAAGCCGCGCTCGCCGAGGTAGCGTTCCATGAGCGGCACGTAGTCGGGCACGCCCGCGCCCGTGTCGATCAGGATCGGGTCGCGGCGCCCGACGAGGTAGGTGTTGGTGCCAGGCCCCGTCATCATCCCGGGGTTGAGCCCGAGCACGCGCCCCACGAGGGACGACGGCGTCGCCGTCCGGGGAAAGTCGTGGTCGATGAAGCTCACGCCCTCAGTCTCTCACACGCCCAGATAGCGGTGCTGCACGTCCTCGCGCGCCCGCAGCGCGGGCGAGCTTCCGCTCCACACGATCTGGCCCTTCTCGAGGATGTAGTGCTCGTCGGCGATCCGCGTCAGCGAGCCGACGTCCTTGTCGATCAGGAGGAGGGACTGGCCACGCGCCTTGAGCCGCTCGACGCAGCGCCAGATCTCGGCGCGGACGAGCGGGGCGAGCCCCTCCGTCGCCTCGTCGAGGACGAGGAGACGCGGGTTCGTCATCAGCGCGCGGCCGATCGCCAGCATCTGCTGCTCGCCGCCTGAGAGTGCGCCGCCCAGGATCCGTGCTCGCGCGGCGAGCTGGGGAAAGAGCTCGAACACCTTGTCGACCGTCCACGGGTCCGGGCTGCCGCCCCGGTTGGCGGCGGTCGCCACGAGGTTCTCGCGGACCGTGAGATTCGGAAAGACCTGGCGCCCCTCGGGCACGAGCCCGATCCCCGCCTGGGCGACGCGATAGGACGGGAGCCCGTGGATCGGGCGGCCTTCGAAGCGGATCGCACCCGCCCGGGGCGCGACGATCCCCATGATCGAGCGGACGGTGGTGGTCTTGCCCATGCCGTTGCGGCCGAGCAGCGTCACGACCCGCCCCGGGCCCACGTGGAGGCTCACGCCGAAGAGCACCTGGCTCATCCCGTAGGCGGTCTCGATCGCGTCGACGCTGAGCATCAGGCCGCCGTGTCCTCGCCGAGGTAGGCCTTCCGCACCGCGGCATTGGCGCGGACTTCTGCGGGCGTCCCCGTCGCGATGATCCGACCGTACACCATCACCGAGACGCGGTCCGCCAGCATGAACACGACGTCCATGTCGTGCTCCACGAGGACGATCGTCAGGCGCCCCTTCAGGGCGCCGAGGAAGCGGACCATGCGCTGCGACTCCTCGAGGCCCATCCCCGCGACGGGCTCGTCGAGCAGCAGGAGCCGCGGCTTCGTCGCCAGCGCCATGGCGACCTCGAGCTGCCGCTGCTCACCGTGCGCGAGGTTCGCCGCGAGGACGTCGGCGCGCGTGTCGAGCCCCACCGACGCCAGCACCGCGCGCGCCGGCGCGCCGAGCGCCTGGTCCGCGCGGGCGGGCCGCCAGAAGCGGAAGCTGTGTCCCGCGTGCGCCTGGACCGCGAGCGCCACGTTGTCGAGCACGGTGAGGTCCCGGAAGATGCTCGTGATCTGGAAGGAGCGCGCGAGCCCCAGGCGCGAGCGCGCCGGGGCGTCGAGCGCGGTGACGTCCCGGCCGCCGAAGCGCATGGTGCCGGCGTCGGGACGCAGGTCGCCCGCGAGCTGGCCGATGAGCGTCGTCTTGCCCGCGCCGTTCGGGCCGATGATCGCGTGGGTCTCGCCCTCCGCCACGGCGAGGTCGACGCCGTCGGTCGCCCGCAGGCCGCCGAATCTCTTCGCGAGCCCGCGGATCGCCAGGAGCGGCTCAGCCACGGCGCTCGCCGGCCTCCGGCACGAGCCCGAACAGCCCGCGTTTGGCGAAGAGCACCACGAGGACGAGGAACGGTCCCAGGATGATCTGCCAGTGCGCGGTGAGGGCGGACAGGACGTCCTCCAGGAGCAGCAGGACGACGGCGCCGACCACCGGGCCGAAGAGGGTCCCGATCCCGCCGAGGATCACCATGAACATGATCTCGCCCGACCGGGTCCAGTGCATGAAGTCGGGCGTCAGGTACTCGGTCTGGTTCGCCAGGAGCGCGCCGGCCAGCCCGCACATGCCGCCGGACATCACGAACGCCGTGAGCTTGTACCGGTAGGGCGAGAAGCCGATCGCCCGCGCGCGGGGCTCGTTGGATTTCGCGGCGCGGATGACCATCCCGAACCGGGCGTTGACGAACCGGGAGCCGAGGAACAGGAGCAGCGTGAGCAGTGCCAAGACGAGATAGTAGAACGCGTACGGGTTCCGGAGATCGAGCGGCCCGAACCGGCTGCGCGTCCTGAGCGGCATCCCGTTGTCGCCGCCGAACGTCTCGAGGCTGATCCCGAGGTAGTAGAGCATCTGCGCGAAGGCCAGCGTGATCATGATGAAGGAGACGCCGCTCGTGCGGAGCGAGACCGCGCCGATGACGAGCGCCGCCAGCGCGGAGGCGAGGATCGCCACGGGCCACTGGATGAACCCGCTCTCGATCCCGTAGAAGCCGAGGATCCCCACCGCGTACGCGCCGACCCCGAGGTAGGCCGCGTGGCCGAAGCTCACCATGCCGCCGTAGCCGAGGATCAGGTCGAGGCTCAGCGCGGCGAGCGCGAAGATCATCATCCGGCGGAACAGGTCGACGTAGAACGGCTGGTCGAGCGCCGCCGCCGCGGGCGGCACGAGCGCCAGCAGCAGCAGGCCCGCGACGATCACGAGGGCCCGGGGGCGTCGGCGCATCGCCTAACCGCGCGCGGGGAAGAGCCCCTGAGGTCGGAAGAAGAGCACGGCCGCCATCAACACGTAGATCAGGATCGACGCGAGGGCCGGCCCCGCGGCGTCGGCGGCGGTGGGCGCGATCAGCGTGCTGAGCACCGGGCGGAGGAAGGCGCGACCGAGCGTGTCCACCATCCCCACGAGGATCGCGCCGACCAGCGCGCCGCGGATCGAGCCGATCCCGCCGATGACGATGACGACGAAGACCTGGATCAGGATCTGCTCGCCCATCCCCGGCTGGACGGCGTAGATCGGGCCCGCCATCAGCCCCGCCAGACCCGCGAGGGCGGCGCCCCCGCCGAAGACGAGCGTGGAGAGGAGGCGGATGTTCACGCCGAGGGCGGCGACCATCGTGCGGTTCGAGGCGCCGGCGCGGATCAGCATCCCGAGGCGGGTGCGCGCCACGACGACGTAGAGCAGGAGCGCCACCGCCAGACCGACGAGAATGACGGCCGCGCGGTACGTGGGATAGCGGAGCCGCGGGAGCAGCTCGACGTAACCCGCGAGCGCCGCGGGCACGCTGGTGTAGAGCGCCGCCCGACCCCAGAGGATCGCGACCAGCTCGTTGAAGAACAGGATCAGCCCGAACGTCGCCAGCACCTGGTCGAGATGATCGCGCTCGTACAGGGTGCGCAGCGCGATCAGCTCGACGACGACGCCCGCGACGAGCGTGCCGACGAGCGCCAGGGCGACGGCGAGTGCCCACGACCCGGTCCACGCGAACACCGTCGCCGCGAGGTACGCGCCGACCATGTACAGCGAGCCGTGGGCGAGGTTGACGAGGTTCATGATGCCGAAGACCAGCGTGAGCCCCGCCGCCATCAAAAACAGCATGACGCCGAACTGGAGGCCATTCAGGCCCTGCTCGAGAATCAGCAGCAGGCTCATGGGCAACGAAAAGGGGGGCGCGATCCTCTCGCGCCCCCCGTCCCCGGCACGACGGCCGCGCCTACCACTTCATCGGACACTTCTGGTAGTAGGCGTCCCTGTGGTTCTCGAAGACCGTCTTCTGGATCTGCAGGGAGAACTCGCCGTCGGCGGCCCGCACGGTCTTCAGGAGATAGAAGTTCTCGATCGGGAAGTGGTTGACGTTGTATGTGTACGGACCGCGGGTCGACTTGTAGTCGGCCCGGCGCATGGCGGCGATCATGCCCGCCTTGTTCGCGAGGTCGCCCTTGACGGCTCGCACCGCGGCATCGATCAGCATGATGCCGTCGTAGCTCTGCGCGCCGTAGAACGACGGCGTGTAGCCGAACTTCTTCCTGAAGTCGGACACGTAGCGCCGGTTCGCCTCGTTGCTCAGGTCGGGGCTCCAGTAGCGGGTCTCGAAGTTGCCGAGCGCCGCCTCCTTGACCGCGGGGAGCGTCACCTCGTCGACCGTGTAGACCGAGTAGAGCGGGAACTGGTCACGCAGCCCCGCCTGGGCGAACTGCTTCACGAACTGGATGCCCATGTCGCCGGGATAGAACACGAAGACCGCCTTCGGATTCGCGGCCCGGATCTGCGTGATCTCCGCCGAGTAGTCCTGCTGGCCGAGCTTCGTGTAGACCTCGTTGACGACCTTGCCCTTGAAGTAGCGTTTGAACCCCTGGATCATGTCCTTGCCGGCCGCGTAGTTCGGCGCCAGCACGTAGACGTCCGTGAGGTTCTGGTCCGTCATGTACTTTCCCATCGCCTCGGGCGTCTGGTCGTTCTGCCAGGAGGTCGTGAAGAAGTATTCCGAGCATTGGTCGCCCGCGAGCTCGTGCGGACCGGCGTTGGTGCCGATCATGAAAACCTTCTCCCGCGTCACGACCGGGGCGACCGCGAGCATCACGTTCGACCAGATGATGCCGGACACGAAGTGCACCTTGTGCTTCTTGAGCATCTCGTCGGCGAGCTGCTTGCCGACATCCGGCTTGCGCTGGTCGTCGCCATAGATCATCTCGACGTCGAGGCCGCCGACCTTGCGGCCGAGGTGCTCGAGCGCCAGCTCGACGGAGTCCTGCATGTGCTTGCCGATGACGCCGGCGGGGCCGGAGAGCGACGTGATGAAGCCGATCTTCACGGTCTCGGCGGACGCCGCCTGGCTCGCCACGAGCATGGCGAAGAGGCCGGCGACGAGCGCACGTGTCGTCCTGCGCACGGGAACCTCCCTCTCGGGTCTGTCGAGCCTCGAGCGTCGGCCCGGACGTCGGCCGCCGACGCTCCGCCGGCGGGAGTCTAGCAGACCCGCTCGGGCGAGTCCAGACGGCGGCGCGTCGATCGCGTCCTCGCGACCCGTCACAGGAACCGGCGGTTACTCCGCTCGTCGGGCAGCGCGAGGCCGAGGCTCTGGAGCTTGCCGTCCACGTAGGCCTTGTAGGTCCGGCGGATCTCGGCGTTGCCGACGCTCTTGAGCCCCCAGTGGATGAACTTCGGCACGTTCGGCGAGTCGGAGCGGCCGAACATGTCGAGCGCGGCCGGGTACCACTTGGCGAGCAGCCGCTGCGCGAGCGCTCGGCCGCGCGCCTCGGCGCAGATCTCGGCGAGGAAGAGATAGCCCATCTCCGAGTGGCCGAGCTCGTCGCGCTCGACGGTCGCGGACATCATCGCGAGCGGCACGTAGGAGGATTCGCGCCAGTCGCGGGCGTGGAAGGCGCCGTTGAGGTCGACGAAGAAGTGGAAGAACGCGTCGTCGGCCCACGTCTCGCGCGGCAGGTGGAAGGCGTAGTGCGCGTACGGCACGTCGAGCAGCGCGAAGTCGGGGTCGAGCCCGACGGCGAGCCGGTGAAACATGATCGCGTGTTTCAGCTCTTCGGCCAGATACTCGGCCTTGAGCAGCCTCGCCTCGCGCGTAGGGAAGATCGCCTCCGCGAGGTCGAGACAGGTGGCCATGAAGCCGAGGAACGACTTGTTGCCCGCGCGCTCGCCCTCGTGACGGAGCATCTTGAGGAGCAGCCCCTTGTACTCGTCGGGGAGCACGTCGCCCTCGTCGAACTCGTACCGCGGCCGGCTCACCTGGCACTCGAGCCTGGGGAGCGGATCGCCCTGCGCGTACGCCTTGCGCCAGAGCGGCCACGGCGAGGCTGCGCGGGGCGCGGCCGTGGCGTCGCCCGCGGCCGGCCGCGCTGCGGAGCCCCCGTGGCGGCACGCGCAGCCGAGCTGCCCTGTGGCGTAGAGATCGGCCTGACCCTCCACCAGCGCCGCCGCCATGCCAGGCAGGAGCCGGTCGCCCACGTTGCCGACCATCCGGCCGCACGCCGCGCAGAGGAGCCGGTAGTACGTACCATAGGTGGCGGGCTGGTCGAGCCGGATGCCGACACGCTCGTAGGCGGCGCGGATCTCCGCGACGATGTCGCTCACGGCGGTCTCCTTCACGCGCCTCGCGGGCGCTTCGCGACGTCTTCCGGGATCGGCACGGCGTGCAGGCGGTCGCCCGGGGCCGCCGGCCGCGCGACCCACGCGCGGACCTCGAACCCGCTCGCGCACAAGGCCCCGCGGACCGCGATCTCGTGCTCCATGCGGAAGGTTTTCGCGCGCACCCACGCCACGCGCGAGCGGATCGTCAGCTCGTCGCCGTAGCGCGCCGGGCTCACGAACCGCGAGCCCGACTCGACGATCGGCACGCCGACGATCCCGTACCGTGGGAACGCCTCGGGCCACGGCAGGCCGAGCGCCGCGAAGAGCGCCTCGCAGCCGAGATCGTACCACTCGAAGAAGCGCGGGTAGAAGACGATGCCGGCCGGGTCCACGTCGCCCCAGCGCACCTGCACGGTCGTCGCGTGCTCGGTCATCGCCCGGGGACGGCCCCGCCCGCCGGGAAGCGGTTCGCCTTCCAGGGGAACGTCAGGTCCATCAGCAGCCAAGAATACGCAAAGTTAGACGGGATTGAGTTGCCTCATTTGGGATCGTTTGGCGGCAGGAATCTCGATAGAAAGGAGATAGCGCCGCCCCTCGCCTAAAACCGGGGGACAGCCACCATCAGAACAAGATAGAGGGCTGCAAACGTCCACGGGATAGCGGGCTCTACGTGCGACACGGGTAGGTACCTCGCGCCCTTTCCGCGCTCTGCCACGTCCCATTCATGGGCGTAGAGGGCGGCCGGCAGTCGAGCTTCGAGTTCGTGAATCACCTCGAACTTCACCGTGTTCAGATTTCGATGCGAGGCGATGAGCGCCGCCCACGCGATGCAGATGACAAGGCCGGCCAGGGGGACAACGTATAGCCAGATAGGCTTATCGCTCAACGCCCGAACGGACCCGGCGAGCGTGTACAGCGTCACGAGGAACCCG
>Ga0209156_10003936_pt1 | contig 10946 bp, 10 predicted proteins | sample GraSoiAngelo_124_FD_185881 | JGI IMG/M metagenome (GOLD analysis project Ga0209156, IMG submission 185881) | Grasslands soil microbial communities from the Angelo Coastal Reserve, California, USA - 14_0927_05_20cm (SPAdes) (version 2) | ecosystem: Environmental > Terrestrial > Soil > Grasslands...
CAGCTCCCCGCTCGCGCTCCGGAGCGCCGGATCACCCAGCATCCGGGCCAGGTCGGCGGACGGGTCCTCGAGCTTCGCGTCCAGAAAGCTCCGGTAGAAGCGAATCTGCGCCTCGGTCGCGACGAGCATCCGAGCGTGGATGGGCCTGAGCGTGTCGGGGACGTCGATCCGCCGCATGCGGGCCAGCACGTCGAGCTGCTTCCCGCGATAGATCTCGTACAGCGCCGCGTACTCGGCCGGCGCGCGGCGAGTCTTCAGCACGCCGTCGATGTTCAGGCGGTTGGTGATGCCGTCGTCCAGCAGCGTGACCAGCCGGTGAAAGTACTGCAGCTCGTCGTGGACGTCGATCGAGCTCGTCTTGATCGGGATCTGCCACCACGTGTACACGAGCCCGCGCGACGGCCAGTACGATTCGCTGACACGCCAGTCGTAATAGCGGGCGACCGTCTCCACGGCCGTGACAACGACGCGCTCGGGATAGGTGAACACGATCGCGCCGAGGACGGCCACGGCGAGGACGGCGAGGAGCCGGTTGAGCACCCGGAGCTGGTGGCGCTTCCTCGCGGCGAGCGTGGCGTGCTCGGCGACAAACCGATGGAGCGTCTCCATGACGTCGCTCGTCATCCACGCGCCGTGCCGGTCCGGACAGGCGCTCACGTGCAGCCCCACCCCCGGCAGCGGGTTCCGGACGAGGTCCCGGCGGCACGTCGGGCACGTGGTGGGGATCGCGCCCTCCCCCCTGCCGGAGCGGACGACGTCCGCGAGCAGCCGCTCGATGTCGTCCCGCCGGCCGCCGTCGAGCGCCGAGTCGATCACCTGGAGCCGGTCACCCGCGATCCACATGGCTCGCCGCGCCGGATCTGTGCAAGGCACGTACCGACCTATAAGTCCCTGATCTGACGTCGCCGTGGGGAGAGCGGGTGGTCAGAAACTGTGCCCGGCGGGCATGGGCTGGCCAGAACGGACCGGGGTCGCCCCAGGCCTACGGGAGGCGGCTGCGGCCTCCGCCCATGACCTGCAGGAAGTCGCCGAGCGCCGCGAAGCGCATGAAGGGGTTCTGGCGCTTCTCGTCGCCGATCGTCGAGGACGGGCCGCCGTAGTTGTGGCCCGGGAGCAGGATCGTGTCGTCGGGCAGCGCCGCGAGCCGCTGCGTGAGCGAGTAGTACATGTCGGAGGGGTCGCTCCCCGGCAGGTCGGTCCGCCCGCACGAGCCGATGAACAGCGTGTCGCCGGAGACGAGGCGATCGCCCACGAGGAAGCACTGGGAGCCCGGCGTGTGGCCGGGCGTATGCATGAAGGTCAGCGTGAGCTGGCCGATGTCGAGCGTGTCGTGGTTGTCCACCTGGACCAGGTCGGAGCCGAAGCCCCGGAGGAACTCGCGCTCCGCCTTGTGGACGTAGACCTTCAGCGGGACGCGCTCGAGCAGGTCCTCGACGCCGGGGATGCGCCCCGGCATCCCCCAGGACTCGAGGCTTCCGCCGACGTGGTCTTGATGGGTGTGGGTCACGAGCGCGCCGACGAGCCGCATGCCATCGCGCTCGGCGGTCTCGACGATCGTGTCGATCTCCCAGGCCGGGTCCACCACGACGCACTCGCGGGCGACCGGGTCGCCGACGAGGTAGACGAAGTTCTGCATCGGCCCGAGCTCCATCTGCTGCAGGTAGACCGTGGCGTCGCTCACGTTTTCCATCGTACTCCAGGGGCCCACCCTGCGCTAGAATGCCCCCACTGAACCGACGTTCAGTGCGGGGTGATGCGCATGACGACGGCCGACGCGAAAGCCGCGGCGCGGGTGACCTACCAGCTCGAGACGCTGTGGGACTACGACTACGAGCCGACGCACGAAGAGCTCGAGACGCTCTACGAGACGGCGAAGAAGAACCAGTGGAACGGCTCGACGGCCATCGACTGGGGCCGCCCCATCGGCAAGGAAGGGCCGGTCCTGAACGTCCAGGTCGCCTTCGCCGGCACGCACTTCTTCAGCCGGCTCACGCCGGAGGAGCAGCGGGAGGTCGAGGTCCGCGTTTCCGCCTGGCGCCTCTCGCAGTTCCTCCACGGCGAGCAGGGCGCGCTCGTCGTCTGCGGCCAGCTCGTCAACGGCATCCCCGAGCTCGACGCCAAGCTCTACGCCGCCACGCAGGTCGTGGACGAGGGCCGGCACGTGGAGGTCTTCGAGCGTTACGTCAAGCGGCTCCACAAGATCTACCCGGTGGACCCCCTGCTGAAGGCCGTCCTCGACGAGATCCTCGCGACGAACCTCTGGGAGCTGAAACTCCTCGGCATGCAGATGATCGTCGAGGGCCTCGCGATCGCCGCCTTCAACCTCATGCGCAAGCAGACGGGCGACGCGACCCTGGGCCAGCTCCTCGACTACGTGCTGCAGGACGAGGGGCGCCACGTGAACTTCGGGTACTTCGCCCTCCGCCGGGCCATCCCCGACATGGAGGTCGCGAAGCGCGAGTACCTCGAGGACTTCACGTTCCGGGTGTGCGACCTCATGTACGCGCGCGACGAGCGGACGGGCTTCCAGTCCATCAAGCATGTCTGGAACGAGCTCGGCTGGGACGGCGACAAGATCTGGCGTGACACGGTCGCCCACTCCCAGACGACGAAGGCGTTCAACAGCTTCCTGTTCCACGAGAACCTGATGCCGCGCCTGCAGCGGCTCGCGCTGATTTCCCCGCGCATCGAGCCGCGGTACCGCGAGATCGGCCTGCTCTTCTAGCCCTTGAGCTCGTCGGGGAGCTTCGGCAGCGGGCCGAGCTGCGTCGGGTCCACCGCGTAGACCGCGGGCAGCGCCTTGAGCTTCGCGTAGATCACGTCACCGTCGCGCTTGCCCACGAGCACCGCCCCGATCTCGGTGCCGTCGCCCCGGAGGAGCGTCGCCTCGAAGGCCGGCGGGGCGAGGCCGTACGTCGCCGCCGCCTCGCTCCCCGGCGCGGCGAGCGCCTTCCACTTGAGGCCGCGGAGCGCGTAGAGCAGGTTCTCGACGCTCGCGCCCTTCGCGGACCCCGTGGCGCCCTCGACGAATTTCCAGTCGACCTCCCCGCTCCGCTCGAGCACGACCGTGACGCCGGCGGCGGACAGCCGGAGGCGCTTCACGTCCCTCGGCTCGAGGCCGGGCAGCAGCGTCCGGTCGCGGAGGTCAGTGAGCGAGCGTGCGAGCTCGTCGAGCGCCTTGCCCTCCACGAGGACCACGGGCCCCTTGCCCGCCACCGCCGCGTAGGCGCTCGGCTGGCCGCCGCGCTTCTCGGGCGACGGCGCCAGCAGGAGGGTCGTCGGCGCCGGGGCGTCGCGCTCGGTCAGCGTGACGCGCACGGTCGGCTTGGCGAGGTAGCGCGCGATCCCTGTCGCGTCGTCGCTCAGGAACGCCTGCGCGCGGAGCTCGCGCAGCTTGAACAGGATGGCGCCCGCCTCGACCTGATCGGCGGGGAGCGCCTCGGGCGCGGCGACCCGCCAGCGGTCGCCCTCGCGGCTGAGCGTGACCGCGCCCTTCGGGCTCTCGAGCTCGATGCGCGTCACCTTCTCGCGCTCCACCTCGACGAGGACCTTGTTCCGCAGCGCCCCGATGTTCTTCGGGAGGAGCGCCCACGCGCGCTCCGGCAGGCTCAGCACGGACGCCTCGCCCGGGCGCATCGCGTAGACGATCTGCTTCACCGCGTCCACGGCGCCGAAGAGCAGCTCCTTCGTCGCGCGCTCCTTGTCGCGCCCCGTGTGGATCGCGACCCGCACGGGCCGGTCGAGCCCGTAGGGCACGAGCGACTTCGGCGCCTCCGCGACGAAGTCCTTCACCTTCTGCTGCTGGAGCTTGTCGAGGAAATCGCCGATCGTCTCGGCGTCGGCGGAGACCGCGAGGGGCCGGGTGAGCCTCCATGCGCCGTCGACCCGCTCGACGGCGAGCGTCTCGTCGCGCGTCTTGATCTCGAAGCCCGACACGCCCTTCTGGTCGTACGCGAGCACCGTCCGGTCGCGGAAGTCCGCGAGCGGGCGCGTCGCGTCGCGAAGCACGCTCTCCGAGAGGGCGACGACGGCGGGCTTCTGCGCCTCGCGCGCGTAGACCCAGGCGCCCGTCGGGCTCTTCGCCCCGAGGGTGAGAGCGAGCCGCCGGCCGTCCTTGAGCGAGAGCGTCACCTCGGCGCCGGGCTTGTCGAGGCCGAACTCCGCCACCTGCGTCGGGGCCGAGGCGATCTCCCGGTCGACCCGCGCGGTGGTGAGCGTGACGAGCGTCTCGTCGATCCGGCTGCGGTCGCCGCGCGCCTTCACGGGCTCGACGATCTGCCACCCGTCGCCCTCGCGCCGGAGCCTGAGCGTCTCGCGGCCGCGGCGCAGCTCGACCTCGGTGACGTCCGACGCCTCGGCCGGCCAGAGCCGCCCCTTCTGTGCTGCGGTCTTGGCGCGCTCGGGGCCGCCCCGGACCTCGTAGACGTAGTAGAAGGCGCCGAGGGCGACCAGGACGGCGGCGAGCAGCGCGGTCGTCTGCCAGCGCATGGCGGCGCTACTTCGCAGCGCGGCGGCGGACGACGGCGACGACGCCGCCGACGAGCACGAGCCCCGGCAAGACGACGACGGGCAGCAGGAAGACGGCCTGCGCCTGGTTGGCGTTGAGGAAGACGGGCGTCTGCCGGGTCTCCTTCGGGCGGATCGAGATCTGGTCCTCCTCCTCGGCGAGCCAGCTCACCGTGTTGAGGAAAAGGTCCCGGTTGCCCTGGAGGTTGAGGCCCTGGTTGGCGGCGAGCGTGGCCGTGCCGAAGACCACGAGCCTGGCCTTGTCCTTGGTGGCGACGGCCGCGACCGTGAGCGGCCCCTTCGGGTCCTCGGGGTCGGGCTTCACGACGCCACGGTCGAGCTCCGCCCGGTTCGTCTCGCCCCAGCTCTGCGCACTCGTCTTCGCGAGCGCGTCGTAGGTGATGTCCTTCGGCGGCACCTTCGTCCGCCCGACCGAGCGGGTCATCGGGAAGACCGTCATGATGCCGCCGAGGTCGCGCGTGATCGGATGGCGCTCGTACTGCTGGACGACGAGGACGTACGGCTCGAAGCCCAGCAGCCGGCCGATGGGGTTCGCCTCGACGACGAGGTCGTTGCCGAGCGCGAACCCGTACTTCTCGAGGTGCTTCCGGAGCGCCTCTCCCTGGAAGGGGTTGACCATGACCAGCACCTTGCCGCCCTGGGCCACGTACGCGTCGAGCGCGTCGAGCTCGGGCTTTAGCAGGTCGGTGCGCGGGCCGGCCACGATGACGACCGCCGCGTCCGCGGGGACCTTGCCCTCGCGCACCAGCACGAGCGGCTTCACCTCGTAGTTCGTCCGCTCCAGCGCGGTCTTGGCTTCGCTGAACCCGCCCCGGTCGGTGTTCGCCACCTCGGGCTCGCCGTGCCCCTGCACCGCGTAGACAACGCGCTTGCCCGCGCGCGTGACCTTCACGAGCGCGTTCGTGAGCTTCTCCTCGTCGGCGTCGAGCACCTTCTCCGACTTGGCGCCGGCCTCGAGGACGGTCGTCCCGTAGGTCTCGATCGCATAGCGCTTCGCCAGGGCGGGGTCGCGGTCGGGATCCAGGACCCGCCAGGTGAAGCGCCCGTTCGCGTAGCGCGCGTACTGCTTGAGCAGGTCCTCGGCCAGGCGCTTGCCCGGCTGGTCGGTCCGGAAGAACGCCACCGCGCTCACGTCGGTCTTGAGGCCCGAGAGGAGCTGCACGGTCTGGGGCGAGAGGCTGAAGCGCTTGGTCTCGGTGAGGTCCCAGCGCCAGCTGTGCTGGTAGGAGAGCGCCTGCACGATCGTCGTCACGCCCAGGACGAGCAGGATCATGACCGCAGCGTTGAGGCCGTAGCGCGTCGTGCGAGCGCCGAAGAACGCGCGGTAGTCTTCGATCCGCGCGAGCAGCGACGCCAGGACGAGCAGGGCGCCCGCGTAGAGAAAGCCACGGTAGTGTGCGAGGTCGGGCCGCGCGTAGGGCAGGACCACGCCGGTGGCCAGCACCGCGACGCCCGCGTAGCCCGCCCAGTCCAGGATCTTGCGGATCATCCCTTCCACCGCCGCGCCTCGAGGGCGCGCAGGGTCAGGAAGAGCGCGAGCAGCGTCACGTTGACGAAGTAGATCACGTCCTTGGTGTCCAGCAGGCCCTTCGAGAAGCTGTCGAAGCGGTCGACCACCGACAGGTGCTGGAGGATCTTCCCCGTGGCCCCGCCGACCGAGTCGGCGGCGAACCCGACCGACCAGAGCAGGAGCAGCATCGCAAACGTGGCCAGCGACGCGACGATCTGGTTCTCGGTCACCGAGGAAAAGAACAGCCCGATCGACAGGAACGTGGCGCCCATCAGCACGAGCCCGAGGTACATCGTGAGGAGCGGCCCCCACTCGAGCGGCGTGAAGTACCGGAGCATGGCCGGGTACAGCAGGGTGAGGACCAGCATCGCGCCGTAGAGCGCCAGGGCCGCCAGGAACTTGGCGACGAGCACGCCGCCGTCACGCACCGGGTACGTCAGGAGGAGCTCGATGGTCCCCGACCGCCGCTCCTCGGCGAACAGGCGCATCGTGATCATCGGGACCAGGGACAGGAGCAGGATGATGCTGATGAAGCTCGTGAACAGGGGTCGCATGACCCATTCGGTGATGTTGACGTCGCGCCCGAGCTGCGGATTCATCGCCGCCTGCATCGACACCATCGCGAAGCCGGAGAAGTAGATGTAGAAGAAGAAGCCCGTGACGAGCAGGAAGACGAACAGGATCGCGTACGCGAGCGGCGTCGTGAAGTAGATCCGCAGCTCCTTCTTGAAGATGGCCCAGAGCTTCACGGGGCCGCCGCCTCCTCCCCGGCCTGCTCGCCCGCGACGACGCGGATGAAAACCTCCTCGAGCGTCGTCCCGACCCGTCGGAGCTCCAGCAGGCCCCAGCGCTGCTGCGCCGCGAGCTGGAAGATCTCGCCGCGGACGTCGCGCCCGCGGCCGGACTCGACCAGGTAGCGGCCGGCGCCGTTCGTCGTCGCCAGCTCCTGCACGGACACGACGCCGTCGATCCGGCGCATGCCGTCCTGGACCGCCGCCGCCGGGCCCACGATCTCGACCTCGACGCGCGAGGTCGGGAAGAACTGATCGACGAGCGTGTCGATCGGGCCCTGCGCGACGATCGAGCCCTTGTTGATGATCACGACGCCGCCGCAGACCATCGAGACCTCCGGCAGGATGTGCGTCGAGAGGATCACGGTGTGCCGGCCGGCGAAGGACTTGATGAGTGCGCGGATCTCGGTGATCTGCTTCGGGTCGAGCCCGATGGTGGGCTCGTCGAGGATCAGCACGTCAGGGTCGTTGATGATCGCCTGCGCCAGGCCGACGCGCTGGCGGTAGCCCTTCGAGAGCTTCCCGATGAGCCGGTTCTGGACGTCGGTGACGAGGCAGCGCTCCATCGCCTCGGCGACCCGGCGCCGGCGCTCACCGCGGCCCACGCCCTTGACCTCGGCGACGAAGTCGAGGTAGGACGCCACGCGCAGATCGGCGTAGAGCGGCACGCTCTCCGGGAGGTAGCCGATGCGCCGGCGGACCTCCAGGGAGTCGCGGAAGACGTCGTATCCGGCCACGCGCGCGGCGCCGCTCGAGGCGGGCATGAAGCAGGCGAGGATCCGCATCGTCGTGGACTTCCCGGCCCCGTTCGGGCCGAGGAAGCCGACGATCTCCCCGGGCCCGACGTTGAACGAGACGTCGCGGATCGCGGTCACGGGCCCGTAGTGCTTGGTCAGCTTTTGGACTTCGATCATTCGCGGCCGGTTACGAAGTATACAACGGCCGACGACGGATACAACGGGGGGCTACGTGGCGGCGACCATGGGCATGATCGCCTGGAGCCAGGGCGGCAGCGCGATCAGCTTGCGAGTGGCCGGGTCCCAGCAGGCGTGGAGCGTGAAGCCCGTGGCGACCGTCTCGCTCGCCTCGTTCAGGATCTCGTAGGCGAAGCGGAAGCTCGCGCGCTTGCGCTCGCTCACCCAGCAGCGCACCTCGAGCAGATCGTCGAGCCGCGCGGGCCGGACGTAGCGGACGCTCGCCTCGACCACCGGCAGGTGGACCTTCTGGTCCACCTCGGATATCGGCAGGCCCTGCTGGCGGAGGAACTCGACGCGGCCCACCTCGAAGTAGGTCAGGTAGTTGCCGTAGTACACGACCTTCATGCAGTCCGTCTCCTGGTAGCGGACACGGACCCGGGTCGAGGCGATCACAGGTACTGGCCGTAGCGAATCTTCTCGACGACGCCGCGCACGCCCTTGTAGCCGTCGATCGCGTCGAGCAAGTCCTCGGTGGTCACGGGCGACGCGGTGCGGCCCTCGGCGGCCGCGTGCACCTTGGCCTCGAGCGCCCGCGTCACGATGACCGAGATGTCGGCGCCGCTCATGCCACCCATGACGGGCAGCACCTTGTGGTAGTCGATCGTTCCGAAGACCTTCCGCCCGGCGTTCCGCTCCGTCCGCACGCGGATCAGCTCGAGGATCTCGCGCTGGTCGTCCGGGTCCGGCAGCGGGATCTCGATCAGGTGGTCGAGGCGGCCGGGCGCGACGAGCGCCGGGTCGAGCGCGTCGGTCCGCGTGGTGGCGGCGACGACGAGGAGCCGCGCGCTCGCGTCCACGGCGTCGAGCTTCTCGCAGAGCGCGGCGACCAGGCGCGCGCTCGCCTCGCGGGCCTGGGGCGGCGGCAGCAGGTGCTCGAGCGAGAGCGCCTCGGCCTCGTCGAGGAAGAACACCGCCTTCCCCTCCTCAGCCATCGCGATCCGGAGGATCTCCTGGAGTAGCTCCCCGGTGTTTGCGCCGAACTTCGAGGTGAGGTTCATGAGCTTGAGGTGGTAGAAGATCGCGCCCGACGCGGTGGCGAGCGCGGTCGCGAGCTTCGCCTTGCCCGTGCCCGGCGGGCCGTAGAGGAGGAGCCCTTTGGGCGACGTGATGCCCCACTGGCCGTAGAGCTCTGGCCTCGTGAGCGAAACGGCGAAGCCGCGCAGGGCCGCCTTCGCCTCCCGGACGCCGCCGATGTCGTCGAAGGTGACCGTGGGCTTGATCTGCGTCTCCAGCCGGCCCGTGAGGTCGCCGAACTTCTCCCCGAGCTTCGCGAAGACGTCCTCGAGGCGCCGCTGGAGCGCCCACTGCTGATCCTGCTTTTCCGGCTCGGCCATCAGATGGACGGCGCGCGCGGCGGCTGCGCGCTCCCGCCCCGCTCGAAGACACGGTCTTCGACGAGGACCGGCACCTTGGCGCGGACCGCGAGGGCGATCGCGTCCGAGGGCCGCGAGTCGAGCTGGAGCTCGCCCCCGCCGGCAGTGAGGTACACCGTCGCGTAATAGATGTCGTCGCGGAAGTCGTTGATGACGACGCGCGTGAGCTTCACCTTGAGGCGGCCGAAGAGCGTCAGGAAGAGGTCGTGGGTCAGCGGCCGGGGCGGCGTCACACCCTGGAGCGGCACGGCGATGCCGGTGGCCTCCGCGAGCCCGATGACCATGGCGAGGCTCCGCCGGTCGCGCTTGCCCTGAAGGAGGATCGTGGGCTGGTGCGTGGCCTGGTCCATGACCACCGCGACGACCTCGACCTCCTGCGGCCCCATCGCCTTGGGCGGCGCGACCTCGGGGCCGCCGGGCGCCTGATGCGCCCGCTCGGGTGTCCCCAGGAGCACGGCCCCCAGCAGCGCGATCGACACGTAGCACGCATTTCGCGTCATGCTGCCCCGCCTTCCTCCCTGCCTCGTCGGAGTCTAGCCTATTTCCTCTCGAGTTTCAGGGCGAGCGCCGCGCCGAGGAACAGGAGCGACGTCAGCGCGGACCACATGAAGGCGTAGCCGATGGCGTGCGTGACGTAGCCGAAGACGAACGCGCCCGTCGTCTGTCCGGCGAGGAAGACCGCGCTGAAGATGCCCACCACGACGCCCCGCCGGGTCTCGGGCGTGTGATCGGTGACGAGCGCGGCGAGGCCGGGATAGAGGAAGCCGTGCGCGCCTCCCGCGAGGAGTCCCGTGAGGAAGAGCACGGGCACGACCGGCGTTGCCGAGGTCCGGCTCACGAGGAACGCGACCGCGGCGAGCAGCGCCGTCGCGCCCGCCTGCGCGAACATGGACGGCACGATGACGGCGCGCCGGCCGTGGACGTCGGAGAGGCGGCCGCCGAAGACGCGCACGGCGATCGCGGACAGCGAGTAGGCCGTGTAGAAGAGCGCGAGGGTCTGCACGCCGAGGCGCTCGGCGAAGGTCGGCAGGAACACGAAGATGGTGCCCGCGCCGAGGCCGAAGAAGAGCGTCACCGCCATCGAGAGCTGGCCGGCCTCGGCGAGCCCGCCGGGCTCCCAGGGAAACCCGCGCACGGGCGGCGAGCCCTCGCGCTCACGTTCGCGGAGGCCCCAGACAAAGCTGGTCGCGACGACCATGACTCCGGCGGACAGCATGTAGAGCGGACGAAACCCGTAGCGGCGGATCGTCCACTCGCCGAGGAGCGGCGCGACCGCGGTGCCCACGAGCCCCGCCACGCCGTAGATGCCGAGCGCCCAGCCGCGCTGCGCCGTCGGCACGAGATCGATCACGTACGAGTAGTTCGCGACGAAGAAACACGAGAAGGCGAGCCCCTGGAGGACGCGCACGAGGGCGAGCACGCCGATCTCGGGCACCGCGGCCGCCAGGAGCGCCGCCACGAGCGCGAGGCCGACGCCGAGCAGCATGAACGGCCGGCGGCCGAGCGCGTCCACCCATGGGCCGACGAGCGGCTGGCAGACGATGCCGATCGCGTTGTAGAGGCCCATGATGACGCCGACCTCGACTTCCGTCCCGCCGAGGCTCGTGATGTGGAGCGGCAGGAGGATGAAGCCGTTCATGCTGAGGAAGAAGAAGAAGTTGGTGACCGTCACCCGAAGGAACGGGTTGTCGGCTAGAATGAACGGCACAGACGATTATCGCATGGTGACGATAGACTCCGTGCTGCGGCGGTCCCTCGCGGACCGCGG
>Ga0209156_10003937_pt1 | contig 10944 bp, 10 predicted proteins | sample GraSoiAngelo_124_FD_185881 | JGI IMG/M metagenome (GOLD analysis project Ga0209156, IMG submission 185881) | Grasslands soil microbial communities from the Angelo Coastal Reserve, California, USA - 14_0927_05_20cm (SPAdes) (version 2) | ecosystem: Environmental > Terrestrial > Soil > Grasslands...
GTCCAAGAACGTCTGCGTGAACGGCGTGGTCACCTGGACGCCGGGCGACGTCAACGTGGCTCATGGCCGCGGGGGACTGGTGTCCATCGTCTCTTCCAGGCAGTACCGCTCGCAGATGCCGGACGTCATTATTGGCATCAAGAAGTTCAACCAGGACCATCGCAACGAAGTTCAGGGAATGCTGGCAGCCAGCTTTGAAGCAGCAGATCAACTGAAAGCCTACCCAGAGGCGCTCAAGCGCGCGGCGGCCATCAGCGCCAAAGTGTACAACGAGCAGAACGGCGACTACTGGCTGAAGTATTATCAGGGAACGCGCGAACAGGATAAAACCGGCAACATGGTGGAGCTCGGTGGTTCTGCCGTCAACAATCTGAATGACAATCTGCTGCTGTTCGGATTGCAGCCCGGTGCCAATAACAATTTCCGCTCCACCTACACGGTGTTCGGAAACATTGCGACACAGCAATACCCGGAATTGTTCAAGGACGCCAACAAGATTCCCGACGTGAAGGAAATTCTCGATACTTCTTATGTTCTCGGAGCGTCTTCGATGCTCTCGCAGAGCGGTGCGGAGGCCGATGTCGCCAGCTTCAGTTCGAGCGGGGATACCGGCACGGTCGTTTCGAAACGCGACTGGAGCATCGAGTTCGACACGGGGAAGGCCTCGTTCACCGCGGACGGCGAACGCAAGATGTACGAGATCAAAGACGACCTGGCGATTGCCGGCGCATTGTTCGTCACTTTGAATGGACACACCGACAATACCGGGACCCGCGAAGGAAACATGGATTTGGCGGAGCGGCGTGCTCAGGCGGTGAGAGATTGGCTGCAGAGAAAGGCTCCCGCGAACTTTCCCGACAACCGTTTTCGAATTCACGCCTATGGCGATTCCAAGCCGCTCGCCTCCAACGCCACCGCGGATGGCCGCGCCAGAAACCGCCGCGTGGAAATCATTCTGTCGGGCAAGGAATAGGAAACCCGCGTGAGTCCCTTGAAACCGGCGGCCGGAGCGATGGGAACGAGCACAACGGTGGCCGCCAATCGCATGGCCACAGCGGGCCGTGGCAGCTTTTGGCACGAAATTCTCGGCGCGTTTTCCCCCAACCGGTTGATTTCCAAAGCGGCACTGCGTTTCATCATTGCGTTCCAGATTGCCGTGCTGCTGGTGGTCTGGGCGACTTCGACGTATGTTTTCCTGCCGAAACCAATGGATGTGTGGCGGGCCTTCGTTGACCTCTGGACTCACCAGGGACTGGGCCAAGAATTGATCGTCAGTTTCCTGTTGAATGTGCAGGCCATGACCTGGGCGACGGTCATTTCGCTGGGGCTTGCTTACCTCACCGTGGTTCCCGTGTTCCAGCCGATCGTGCTGGCCATTTCCAAGGGTCGTTTCCTCGGGATGGTAGGACTCACGTTCTTTTTCACTATCATTTTTTCCAGCGGACACCGGCTGAAAGTAAGCTTGTTAGTTTTTGGTGTGGCGGTTTTTTTTGTGACCAGCATGATCGACGTGGTTGCGCAAATCCCCAAAGAAAAGTTTGACCTGGCACGCACGCTGCGCATGGGCGAGTGGCGTGTCGTCTGCGAAGTGATTGTGCTCGGTAAAGCCGACGCGGCTTTCGATGCTATGCGTCAGAACGCGGCCATGGGTTGGATGATGCTCACGATGGTCGAGGGTATCTCGCGGTCAGAGGGTGGGATCGGGGCGTTGTTGCTGAATCAGAACAAGCACTTCCGTCTGGAGGCCGTGTTTGCGATTCAAATCGCAATTCTGTTGATTGGATTGTTCCAGGATTACGCGCTGGGGTTGGCCAAGAAATTCTTGTTCCCCTACGCCGATTTGCAGCTTGAAAAAAGATAGTAACTCAAGGAGCTCCTGAGGACCACCCGTGCCCGAGCGCTGCACCTACGGCGAAACGCTTCTTAAGATTGATCACGTCAGTCTTTCTTACGAAGACAAGGTTATCCTTCGGGATGTGAACGCGGAAATTCGCGACATCGTGCGCGAGGGCCGCACGCAAGGCCAGGTAGTTGGCTTCCTCGGACCTTCGGGGATCGGCAAGACGCAGCTCTTTCGAATCATCGCCGGTCTGAATCACCCCACTTCAGGCCAGGTGCTGGTCAATTCCGGACTGACCCCGGTCAAAGCCGGGATGGTAGGTGTCGTCGCGCAGAATTATCCATTGTTCGAAAACCGCACGATTTTCAGCAACCTGATGCTGGCCGCCAAGCAAATGCAAAAGGGTCAGGAAACCGCGCATGAACGGGTGCTGAAGTACCTCCGGCGGCTGGATATGGTGGACCAGTCGCAACTTTATCCGGCGCAGATTTCCGGTGGCCAGCGGCAGCGCGTGGCCATCGCCCAGCAGCTTCTGTGCAGCGAACATTTCTTGCTGATGGATGAGCCGTTCTCCGGCCTGGATGTGGTGATGGAAGCGAAGGTCTGCGAATTGATCAATGAGATTGCCTGCCTGGACGAACTGAACACCATCATTGTTGTCACACACGACGTGACCGCGGCTGCTACGGTAGCGGATCACTTGTGGCTCATGGGACGGGACCGCGAGGCCAACGGAATGGCCCTCCCCGGTGCGCGGATTCAGGAAACGTATGACCTCATTGAGCGCGACATGTGCTGGCATCCGGAACTCACGAACTCACCGAAGTTCCTCGAGTTCGTGAGAGAAGTGAAAGAAAGATTTCAGACCCTCTGAAGAGCTCCGCAAGGCCGGAAAGAATGGCTACGCCTTCGTGCCACCACCTAGGCCACGTTGGCTTTGGTCTTAGCGGCAATTGGACTGTATGGAGTCATTTCGTATTCAGTGGCGCAGAGGACGCAAGAGATCGGTGTGCGGGTGGCGCTGGGTGCCATGCGAAAACAGGTGTTATCGATGATCATGACGGAAGGGCTGCGATTCGCAGCGCTGGGGCTGGCCATGGGTTAGCTGATGGCGATGACACTGACCCGCGCGCTAAAAGGCTTGCCGGTGGGTGTGAGCACGACGTACGCGCCGACCTTGGCCGTCACGGCGGCGGTATTACTGGTCGTGGCGGCGCTCGCTTGCTACGTGCCAGCACGACGTGCGGCGCGCGTGGACCCTATGGTGGCACTGAGGTTCGACTGACGCGGTAGCCGGGTAATCTGCTGAATCGGGAATTTGGCTTTGCGATCCGTTTGTCTATATGACGCATAATCGGGAGATCCCCGGCCGAGAACCTACGGCAGACGCGGTGGCTGGGGATGGACTTGAAGTGGAAGTTTTTGTAGCATCACGGGCATGAAAAAAGTGAAATCTGGCAGTCACAGTTCTGTGGCGAAAGCCAACGGGGCTCCGAAAAACGTTGATGAATACCTTGCTGGTATCCCGGAACCCGCCCGCAGCACGTTGAGCAAGCTTCGCAAGGCGATTCGGTCCGCTGTGCCACCGGAGGCTACCGAAACCATCAGCTATCGGATTCCTGCGTTCAAGTACAAAGGAGTGCTGGTGTGGTTCGCCGCTTTTTCGAACCACTGCAGTTTGTTCCCCACTGCCTCGGTTGTCGAAGCGTTTAAGAACGAACTTAAGGGCTTCCGCACATCCAAAGGGACCATCCATTTCCCCACGGACAAGCCACTGCCGACTGCGCTTGTTAAGAAACTGGTGCAGGCGCGGGTGTCGCAGAACGAAACCAAGAAACGGCGCTGAGCCGGTCGCCCAAATCCTAACTTGTGTTTTCTCTTAGTCGGTGAACAGCAACATTTCAACTCTACTGTTTGCGGTTCTCGACAGTATAGTGGGCTTCGAGGTACAGAATGATTTTCCGCGTGCTGTCCTCAGGAATGCTTGCGCCGAAGGTCTTGTTCATCTTGTTCACCTCGGCTTCCCAGGTCGCGGCGGGGAGTGGCGGCTGCATGGTGATGTAACGCGGGCTGTGACAGGTGTTGCAGTAAACCTGAACTTCCTGGAGGCCATCTCCGGGGGTGAGATCCACGGCAGGCACCGGGTACGCCGAAGCCTGGTAGCTTGAATCCGGCAAAAGCTCGACAGGCGCCGCCTGCCGCACGCTTCCGAGTTCCGCTGGCGAGTAATAGCCTTTTTTCAACTCGCCGTAAACGACGCCCGCTGCTATCACCAAGCCGCCCATCACAAGAAAAAACGCTTGGACTCTGTTTTTCATCGTGGTTCTCTCCTTAGCTGGCATTTCCCACGACGATTTCCTGCCGCTCGATCCGATTCCAGAGGTACCCTCCTGGATTCCAGACCGGCTCGTCGGGCTGCGTGTTGTTTTTTTCATCGGTCGCGCGCACCGCCAGCGAATAGCGTCCTGGCGATTTTGCGGTCCACGACGCCTCCCAAGTGCGAAAGGAGTACGCGCCATGGTCCGCTCCGAGTTTTGCCGTCATCCAATTGATTCCCCCGTCATCGGAAACCTCCACGCGGTTCACGCGGCCGAACCCACTAAAAGCGATACCCCCCAGGGTGACATTCATTCCCGCAGGAATCTTCGAAGATCCATCGGGCCAGATGAGGAAAGATCGCACCGGGAGCCGCTCGATGGGCACCGTTTTTACCTTGCCTGCTTTGACCTCCTCGGGGGCGGTGTTCCCTCTGGGCGTATCCGGCACGCGGTATGCAGTCTTCATCCAGAAATTTTCGTCCGTCGCGTCGAGAATGCGAATCCACGTCAGACATTTGGTCCAATAGGTCGCAAAATATCCGGGAACGACCAGTCGCACCGGAAATCCATTGAGTATTGGAAGCGGCTCGCCGTTCATCAGATAGGCGACGACGCATTCGTCCAGGACAGGATTCGCAAGGTCCAGCGATTTGAGAAAAAGGTTTGAGCCGAGTCCCTCTGGCCCCGGCCCGGTTTCCAAGCCCTGAAACTGCACCAGCACCGAGCCCTTCTTTACCCCGGCCATATCGAGAAGCTCTCGCAACCGCACTCCGGTCCACATTGCGTTCCCCATCGCGCCATTACCCCATTGACCGCCAGGCACGCGCGGTTGCAGCCGACTGCGACTGTTACCTGAGCACTGATTTACCGCGGCGAGTGAAACTGGTTTGAACTTCTGCATCAGCTCGGGAAGGCTCAGCACAAGCGCTTTGCTGACGTTCCCCTCGATCAGAAGCTTCCAGGTTTTCAGATCCACGGCATTGGGGATGGCGTCGAGATGCCAGCGCACATAAAAAGCTTCGTTGGGTGTGAATGCCGTGCGGAAATAATGGCGTGGCGTTTCGAGCTGAACAGGCCGGTCGGTTAGCAGAATCAAAGGAACTTTTTGGGGCTCGGTCACATAGGGACCGACGGAATTCCAGTGCGAATTGGCCCCCGGCCCGGTGAAACTCTCCATCCCTTTTCCCGGAGCAGGCTCTTGGGCCATCGTGACGTGCGGTCCCAGCCATCGACCGATGGCGATTCCACTGCTCGCCACTCCCACCATCTTCAGCAAACCTCGCCGAGAAAAACATCGCTCCGTCATATTCATAGAGCACCCTCCGACTTGCGGACTATTGGCTAGGGGGCGAGAGGTGTCAACCTATTCTTTGAATTGCCTTCCTGGATCGCTGCCGTATACATACAAGGAAAGGGAAGCCCGCTACCCACCAGACCCTTCCTCCATGACCGGCGACTGCCATTAGCGGTTCACCATCCCGAATCGGTCAAAATGAAAACATCCCCAGCGCCCCATAAGTAGCTCCAAAAAAAAAGACCCTGGATCTGTCGATCTTGTGGCCACTCGTTCGACATCTAGGTAGAGCCGAGATAAGCCGGAGGCCAAATATGAAAAGCCAGTACACCTACTCTTGGAACTGCCAACTCCTCGCGGGAGTGGCCATCGTGGGGTTCGCACTTGCCACTTTGTTTTGTAAGCTCGATGAGGCGGCGGCACGCGGGTGCTACCTTCTTGACGAGACAGCAAGGGCTGCGTTTAAGGTATTGAGCCCGGTTATTCTGGCGTGCTGGCCATCTGCACCGTGGTACGTTTTTGAGGATTCAAAGTTTTTGCAGCAGTTGCTACAGATTGGCGCATCCGTCTGGCCGCTGATTTGCCTCCTGGCTGGCTAGGCGGGCAGGAAGCCCCGATAAGGCCTTATGGAGGCCAACCCTTAACAAATGTTTCCAAAAAAGATACCGTACTTGTCGATCTTGCTGCCGGTCGTTCGATATGTAGGTAGGGGCTCGGTTCAGCCGGTCGAGACCGGGAGGAAGCCCGGCCGGTAACCCTGAGCCAGAAAGAGACAATAGCTATGCGATTCATGATGCTGATGATCCCGAAGGGGTACGAGAAGGCCAAGCCAGGCGCCATGCCGGACCCCCAGGCAGTAGCGGCGATGATGAAGTACACCGAATCCCTGCAGAAGGCCGGCGTGCTGCTGGCGCTCGATGGCCTCCACCCGCCCTCCATGGGCGTGCGCGTCTCGTTCTCAGGTGGGAAGCCGGATGTGACCGACGGACCTTTCGCCGAAGCGAAGGAGGTGCTTGGCGGCTACTGGATGATTCAGGTGAAGTCGAAGGAAGAGGCGGTGGAATGGGCCAAACGCTGTCCCGCTTCGGACAACGAAATGATCGAAGTTCGCCAGGTGCAAGAGTTCGAGGATTTCACTCCTGAGGTCCAGAAAGCCGGGCGCAACGAGCCCGCGCTCGGCGAGCAGCTGAAGCAAGGCCAGGCGTCGTGAAGCCTTGGCGGCACACCGGACCGGGGCGAATGCTCCCATCCGTATTCGTTGACGGTTCTGCCTTCCCTATCGTGCGATCGACAGAAAGATTCAAAAGAAATCTCCGCACTTGTCGATCTCGCCGCCTCTTGGTCGACGCATAATTAGAGTCCAAGTTCACCCGGCGGATACCGTCGGAAACTCGGCTCGGGAACCGATAGTAAAAGGAGATCTGACGATGCGATTCATGATGCTGGTCAAACACGCCGAGAACTTCGGCCATCCGCCCAAGGAACTTATGGACGCCATTGGGAAGCTGAGCGAGGAGGCGGTCAAAGCCGGGACCATGGTCGAAAGCGGCGCACTGGCCCCCACTGCGGTGAGCACGCGCGTCCGCCTCTGTCGAGGGCAGGTAACCGCGATCGACGGGCCTTTCACCGAGGCCAAGGAAGTCGTCGGCGGGTATGCGGTTTTTGAGTTGAAGTCGAAAAAAGAAGCGATCGAAGATGCGTTGCGCTTCATGGAACTCCACAAGAAACACTGGCCGGGCTGGGAAGGCGAGACTGAAGTTCGCCAGGTGTTCGGTCCGGAAGACTTCGCTCCCCAAGCATAGGAGCGCTCGCCCGTACGGACGGACGCGAAGAGGCAGTCGCGGCCCGTCCGGCTTGCACCGGCGGATTGAAGATGGTGTGATGGGTAGCGGTGACGACTACTCATACCCATCGCGCGATCGACGCGGTCTGGAGGATCGAGTCCGCCCGGATCATTGCTGGTCTCGCGCGGATCGTGCGTGATGTGGGTCTGGCCGAAGAGCTCGCGCAGGACGCTCTGGTCGCCGCGCTCGAGCAGTGGCCGGAGTCGGGCATCCCGGACAACCCGGGTGCCTGGCTTATGGCCGCCGCGAAGCATCGTGCCATCGATCTCTGGCGCCGCAACAGGCGTCTCGAGCGCAAGCACGAAGAACTGGGTCGCGAGCTAGCGGCGAAGCAGGAGATGGCAGTGGCGGATTTCGACGCCGCGATTGACGATGACATCGGCGACGATCTGCTGCGTCTCGTGTTCGTCTCCTGTCATCCAGTTCTCTCTACAGAGGCGCGCGTTGCTCTCACACTTCGTTTGCTCGGAGGTTTGACAACGGAGGAGATCGCACGCGCATTCCTCGTTCCGGAGCCCACGGTGGCCCAGCGCATTGTCAGGGCCAAGCGGACCCTCAGCGAGTCACGCGTCCCCTTTGAGGTTCCCCGCGGTCCCGATCTTGCCATTCGTCTGTCTTCCGTACTGGAAGTCATCTACCTGATCTTTAACGAGGGCTACTCCGCCACGGCCGGCGAGGACTGGCTGCGCCCGGCCCTCTGCGAAGATGCCCTGCGTCTCGGGCGTATCTTGGCCCAGCTCGTTCCGAGCGAGCCGGAGGTTCACGGCCTGGTCGCGCTCATGGAGATCCAAGCGTCGCGCTCAGGCGCGCGAATTGGTCCCTCGGGGGAGCCTATCCTGCTCTTGGATCAAAACCGTGCGCGCTGGGATCAACTCCTTATCCATCGTGGTCTCTCCGCCCTTCAACACGCCGAAGAACTCGGAGACGCCCTCGGGCCATATGCGCTCCAGGCTGCCATCGCCGCGTGTCACGCTCGTGCGCGCACGGCCTCAGAAACGGACTGGCAACGCATCGCCACGCTCTACTCCGCTCTTGCCCAGCTCATGCCCTCGCCTATCGTGGAGTTGAATCGTGCGGTTGCACTCGCCATGGCCTTTGGTCCAGCGGCGGGTCTTGAGCTCATCGACACACTGGCCTCGGAGCCGGCTCTGCGGGGCTACCACCTCTTGCCCAGCGTCCGCGGCGACTTTCTTTTCAAGCTCGGCCGCTTCGTCGAAGCACGGGCCGAGTTCGAGCGGGCTGCATCGCTCACGCGGAACACCCGCGAACGCGACCTCCTGCTCGACCGCGCCCGAGCGTGCACAGGAGGACTAACACAGCCCGGGCCGGGGTGAAGAAGGCCGCGCGTCTCCTTGGCAGCCGTGCCAAGCCACACGCAGAGACTACCGATTTGTGAAAGTTGCCGACCATCCGCCGTATCAGCGAGGTAGATCACGAACTCGTTCGGCCGGCAACGATCCCTCAACGATCCCTGCGCCACTGTTCATCACATGCAGGCGTGCGATATCAAGCCATTTAATGGATGTCACGTATTCAAGGCCAACGAAGTGGGATCGGTGGATTCTCAAGGAATTTTGGAGATCCACTGAGAGGCTGCTGACGAGATATTCTCTTGTTGCCGCGCAATAGTCGGGTAGTCTTCAGCTCCTTCGGAGCGCCGCTCCAGGCTTGCCCGTCAGATTGGGCATAAGGCCAAGCCTTTCACACGCCTCGGTCAGCGGTTGAGCGCACTCTCCTGGCGGTCCACTGTTTTCGCACTCCCGCGAGAAATTGCTTCTTGTCCTTTTGTATCTGCCGAACAAGCCCGGGATTACCGGTGTCTTCGTGCCTGGCTGCCCATAGAACCATTTCCGCGAGGACCGGCGCAAGATCGATGCCTTTTGCTGTCAACCTGTAAATCACTTTTCGCGCATCCGACGGATCTCGGTCGATGGTGATGATTCCGTGAGCTTGCAACTTCCGCAAACGATCAGCCAATATGTTCGTCGCAATTCTTTCGTGAGATTCCATGAATTCCTTATAGCTGCGAAAGTTCCGCAGCATCATGTCGCGGATAATCAACAGCGACCAGCGATCTCCCAGAATCTCCACCGACGCATTTAGGGGACAACCCGACCGCCGCTTCGGACTGGCCTCCTTCTTTGGCATCTCTAGATAGTATCAGTTTTCACTTGCATTTCACAAGTCACTTAATGCAGGCTCACTTTCATTATGCAAGTGGTTTCGCAGGTCCCAGGATTTCGGAACACAACAAGATCACCGGGTACCTGAGCCTTTACAAGGTGGAGCCGAAGATATATCGCGCAGGTGTTTCGCTCGCTCCAGGACCTAAACATTTACCTGCAGGCTTGGAATATACAAAATTCGAAGGCGGGAAATACAGCCGTTTTGTTTTGACCGGGTCGCCCAAACCGTTTGAGCGAAGTAGGACTGGACATGAGCCGGTGGAAAACCGAGGCCCACTTTTCCTCTTGGTTGGGACTTTGCCCGGACAATCGCATCAGTGGCGACCGAGTCCTGCGCCGAGGCACGCGGCGTGTGATCAACCGTGCTGCGACGGCCCTGCGCATGGCAGCAACCACACTGCTCCGCAGCCAGAGCTACCTGGGAGCCCAGTACCGACGCCTGCGCACCAAGCCCGGCGCCCCCAAAGCCATTACGGTGATGGCCCACCGGCTCGCCCGACTGCTCTATCGCATGCTGAAGTACGGTCAACAGTACGTCGACAAAGGTGCTGCGTACTACGAGGAGAGAAACCGCCGACAACAAATCGAGTTCCTCAAAAAGAAGGCAGTGCAACTCGGCCTCCAGGTCACACCAACCCAGGCTTGAATCTATCAGCCAAGAAGTTTCTGAGGAGTTATACCGAGCAGCGAAAGAAGTCTGATGTCTTAAGGGGCCTTACGGCCCCACGGGTAATTATAAGTCCCGACATGATTATCATCGTGTCGCCGAATCAAGGGCCGGTGCAAATCAAAGAGTCAGGTTCGCACCGGATGCCCCATGGTCGTGCGAATTCGGCCTCGGGGGGCGGTCCTATTGAAGGCCCTCAGCGCCTACTTCGCCAGTGGAACGAATGCGAAAAGTTGAGAGAAACCGCTAGACCCGGATTATCGGCGCCGATGCCCATCGCCAAAGCGGGTTCTATGAACAGGCCGTGCGCGAGCAACAAGGTAGTGCCTATTTGCAAGGCGTAATTTTCACGTGGAGGCGGAATGGCGACGCCATCCGGCGAAAGCGAGGTCCGGTAGGTGCCCAAAAACGCGGTGCTGAGGGCAAGAGTTTCGTTGACAGCGTAAGTGTAACCCGCTTGAAAGCCAAAATTCTGCTTCGCCAGCGACCAACGCGAGTCCGACGGATTAACATGCAGACCATACAAATAAGTAAGTCCGGCGAACAGCACGGCGGGATCGTAGCTCTTGGATAGAACGAAGCCGGCGCCCACGCCTGACTCCCCGGCTCCGGTGGGCACCACGCCGTCGAGGCTCCACACCATGGTGGGCCGCCCCACCGTCTCACGCCACCCAACGCCCAGCAGCGAGATGGACGCGTCGCCGGCAATGCCTTGACCCGCCGTGGTAATGCGCGGCGAAGGCGTGCCGGAGAGCGTGGCGTCGGCGAAAGTCGTGGTGCTGCGCCATGTGGTGG
>Ga0209156_10003941_pt1 | contig 10940 bp, 8 predicted proteins | sample GraSoiAngelo_124_FD_185881 | JGI IMG/M metagenome (GOLD analysis project Ga0209156, IMG submission 185881) | Grasslands soil microbial communities from the Angelo Coastal Reserve, California, USA - 14_0927_05_20cm (SPAdes) (version 2) | ecosystem: Environmental > Terrestrial > Soil > Grasslands ...
CGCCCGTTGGCTGCTTTTTACAAAAATGGGGTCGGATTGTCGAGCGCTACTTTTCGCTAAAATCGGGCTTTTGCTAGCGCAGCGATCAGATGTTCGGTGTGGGTTAGGGCGTCATCGCAAATTTAGCCGCGTACTTCTCCCCGTTATCTCTGACTAACCAGTGCACCTGTGCGCATTGATTTGTCTTATCGCGGGTGCTAGTTAGCAGCGCTCTTCGTCATGTCGCAGAACTACAAAGAGACGCTCAACCTGCCGCGCACCGATTTTCCGATGAAGGCGAATCTGGCCCAGCGCGAACCAGAATTGCTAAAGAAGTGGGAGGAAACCCGCGTCTATCAGCAGATCCAAAAGACGCGCGCAAAGGCAGAGCTTTTTGTCCTGCACGACGGCCCGCCTTTTGCCAATGGTGACGTCCACATGGGCACCGCGCTCAACAAAATTCTGAAGGATTTCGTGGTGAAATCCCAAACCATGCTGGGCAAACGCGCGCCTTATGTGCCGGGCTGGGATTGCCACGGACTCCCCATTGAATACAAGGTAGTAAAGGAATCGCGCGATCTCGCCCCGCTCGAAGTCCGCAAACGTTGCGAAGCTTTTGCGCGCAAGTTCATCGATATTCAGCGCGAGCAATTCAAACGCCTCGGGGTTTTCGGCGATTGGGAACATCCCTACCTCACCATGGATCCCAAATACGAAGCCGAGATCCTGCGCGCCTTCGCCATCTTTGTGGAGAAGGGTTTGGTTTACCAATCGATGAAGCCGGTTTTCTGGAGCACCGGCGCCCAGACCGCCCTCGCCGAAGCCGAGGTGGAATATCAGGAACGTGATGACACCGCCGTCTTCGTGAAGTTTCCAATTATTTCGGGCGCGCTCAAAGACAAAGCCAGCATCGCAATCTGGACCACCACACCGTGGACGTTGCCAGCCAACCTGCTCATCGCCGTGCATCCGAAAGAAATTTATGTCGTCCAGGAGTTCACCGGCCCCACCGTAGGAGGAGCCTCAGCCTCCCGAACGGAAACACTCGTTCTCGCCGATAAACTCGTTCCCCAATTTTGTGCCGCCACCGGTTTCCAACCGACCGGCGAACCGATGCAATCTTTCCTCGGCGACAAACTCGAAGGCATCGGCGCGCAACATCCCTTTCTGCCGCGCACTGCCATGGTCCTGCTGGCCGAGTTCGTCACCATGGACAGTGGCACCGGTGCGGTCCACATCGCGCCCGGCCACGGCGAAGACGATTACGTGCTCGGATCAAAAAACAGCTTTCCGATTCTTTCGCCGGTCGATGATCACGGCCGTTATACTAACGAGGTCGGGATTCCGGAACTCGTCGGCAAATATGTCTTCGACGCCAACGCCGACATCATCCGGATCTTGCGCGAGCGCGGCATGCTCCTGGCCGAACAAAATTTTCATCATAGCTATCCCTATTGCTGGCGCTCGAAAACGCCGATCATCTTTCGCGCGGTCGAGCAATTCTTTATCCGCCTAGATAAGATCCGCGCCGAAGCGCTCGAGGCCATTCATCATCAAGTAAGATGGATCCCCTCCTGGGGTGAAAACCGTATCGCCGGAACGGTGGAATCGCGCCCTGATTGGGTCATCTCGCGCCAGCGTAGTTGGGGTGTCCCCTTGCCCGCCTTCTACATACAGGGACGCGCCACATTAAATCCCGATTGGATTCGCAAGCTTGCCGATCTGGTTGCGCAACGCGGCTCCAATGTCTGGTTCGAATTAAGCGACGCCGAATTCGCGCGCGAGCTGGAATTGCCGGAAGGAACCACAAAACGCAACGATACCATCGACGTCTGGATCGATAGCGGCGTTTCGCACCGCGCGGTTTGCGCCACTCATCCGGAATTGCGTGATCCGGCCGATATGTATCTCGAAGCAACCGATCAGCATCGTGGCTGGTTTCAGTCCTCGCTCATGACCAGCATCGCCCTGAACGATCGCGCGCCTTACAAGATGTGTCTCACTCATGGCTTTGTCGTCGACCTTGATGGAAAGAAAATTTCCAAGTCCGGGACTTACGACAAGCCGACGGATGCCGGGCATTTCGTAAAAAAACACGGCGCCGACCTCATTCGATTGTGGGCGAGCAGCATTAATTTTGGCGACGATGTTCCGTTCTCGGAGGAAATGTTCACCCGTCTGGGCGATACCTACCGCCGCATCCGCAATACCCTTCGCATCTTGCTAGGAAATCTTTTTGATTTCCCTGTAGCCGCGGTCGCTGACCGCGGGCCGCAGCCGACGGCAGCGGCTACAATGACGTTAGATGGACCTACCCTAATCGATCGCTGGATTCTAGATCGGCTCGATCATGTCACCAGCGAATGCCGGAGCGCGTATGCGGCCTTCGAGTTTCACAAGGTTTATCATAGCATCAATCATTTTTGCGCCGTCGATCTCAGCAGCCTTTACGTCGACATCACCAAGGACCGGATGTATTGCGACGCGCCTGATTCACCGCGCCGCCGCGCGACCCAATTCGCGATGCATAAAATTTTCGATGCGCTCTGTCGTTTGCTCGCGCCGGTTCTTGCTTTCACGGCCGAGGAGGCATGGGCCCACGCTGTAGCCGGCTTCGGTGAGGCGGGCCCGCGATCACCGACTGCGGCTACAACTTCTGTGCACTTGCAGTTCTTCCCGAAGATCGGCGAAGGCGTGCACGATCCATCCGTCGACCAGGAAATCGATCAATTGCTACAACTGCGCGGCGTGATCGGCCAGGCCCTGGAAAAAGCGCGTCAGGAAAAATTGATCGGCAATTCACTCGAGGCTCGCGTCATCTTGAAATGCGATCGAAAAGTAATCGGTTCGGTCTTGAAGGAAGAGCTCGAAGAATTTTTTATTCTGAGCGACCTCATTATCGAAGATGCGCCCGAGGCGTCCGCCATCGTCGAGAAAACTCCCTACGCAAAATGTGCGCGTTGCTGGCGCCACCGCGAAACTGTCGGCCAAAGTAGCGCCCATCCTGATTTGTGCGACCGCTGCGAAAGCGTCGTCGCATCGGCAAAAAAAATGGAGGGGCGAGCTCCTGCGAGCCCGTGAAAAACGCCTTGCTCGAGTTTGCCATTCCCTGGAGGGACGTGCTTCTGCACGTCCAGGACGCGCGGAAGCGCGTCCCTTCGCTTCACGAGCGGAACACAGACTTGCAGTCTGTGCGCCAAGCGGAGTTCTACTCCGCTGAATGCGCGCCAAACAGCAGCGCGCCGCGCGCTGGCGAAGTAGCAGCGGGTTACAAACCCGCTGGGCGCACAGGCCAAAGGCCCGTGTTACACCGGAACACAGACTTGCAGTCTGTGCGCCCAGCGGAGTTCCACTCCGCTGAATCCGCCGCCAACAGGCAGCTGTGTCTATGAAGTGGATCGCGTTCCTTTCCGTGCCGCTGTATGCGCTCGATCAAATCAGCAAGTATTGGATTTTGCATCACGTCGACGCCGTATCCCAAATCTCTATCATTCCGCGCTGGTTCTATCTGGTGAATGTCACCAATACCGGGGCGGCTTTCGGTTCCTTCAGAAACAACAACGCGTTCTTTATCGTGCTGTCGTGCATCGCTCTGGTCGCGGTCGTCTCCCTTCTCTTGCGAAAACAGGATCACAAAGATGCCTGGCGCGATCTCTCCCTCGCTTTACTCCTCGCCGGGGTGTTGGGCAATCTGACTGATCGACTGACCCATGGTCATGTCATCGATTTTCTTCTCGTTAATTTACATGTTCGCTTTGCCGATCCTTGGCCTGCCTTCAACGTCGCCGATTCCTGCATCTGTATCGCAGTTATCTGCTTCATCATTCATACCTTGCGACAAAAATCGGCCTCCGCGGCCGAAGACAGAAGCAATTGATTCGCGCCAGGCAGAATTGTAGGGCAGGTGCTCTCTCCGAGCTGCATGGCTCCACGAGCAGGAAGCCCGCCTGCCGATTGCAAAGCTGGCAACCGGGAACGGTTGCCCTACAACTGTAGTTACTGCGCTCGGTCGCCGTGGATTCCAATTCGCCCCGACAGAGCGGGGCGGCTACACTCGACTGTGAAGGCAATGGAAGAAACCGCGCGCGCCATCGCGGCAAAACTCCGCGAACACAACCACATTGCCTTCTTCGCCGGCGGCTGTGTCCGCGACATGGTGCGCAATCTCCCGCCGAAAGACATCGACATCGCGACTGACGCGCGACCGGAGGAAGTCCAGAAATTGTTCCCGCGCACCTATGCGGTCGGCGCGCACTTTGGAGTCATTGTCGTTTTAGAAAACGGATTCCAGTTCGAAGTCGCCACCTTCCGTTCCGACGACGTCTATTTGGACGGACGTCGCCCGAGCGAAGTGCATTTTTCATCACCCGAGGAAGATGCGCGGCGGCGCGATTTTACGATCAACGGAATGTTTTTCGATCCGGCGAAAAACGAAGTGATCGATTTCGTCGGCGGCCGGGACGATCTGAAAGCGAAGTTGGTCCGTGCGATCGGCGATCCGGCGCAACGCTTCGCGGAAGATCGTTTGCGCATGCTGCGCGCGATTCGTTTTGCCACCGTGCTCGAGTTTGAAATTGAAAACAAAACCTGGAACGCCCTGCAGCAAAACTCCGCTTCCATCACCGAGATCAGCGCCGAAAGAATTCGCGACGAGCTAGTCCGTATTTTTCGTTCACCACAGCGCTTGCGCGGCTGGGATTTGCTCGATCAGTCCGGCCTCCTCCGCGCCATTCTGCCCGAGATTGAGCCGATGAAAGGTTGTGCGCAACCGCCGCAATTTCATCCCGAGGGGGACGTCTTTCAGCACACCCGGTTAATGCTGGAGCTTTTGCCAGAAAACGTCTCCGTGCCGCTCGTTTTCAGCGTCATTCTGCACGATGTCGCCAAACCGCGGACGGCAACGGTGGATGCGGACGGCCGCATCCGTTTCAACGAACACGATCGCCTCGGCGCGGAAATGACCGAACAGATCATGGAGCGCTTGCGTTTTTCGCGCGCCGAAATCGACGCCACCGTGGAGATGGTTCGTCAGCATATGGTTTTCAAAGACGTGCCGCGGATGCGTGTGGCCAAACTGAAGCGGTTCATGGCGCGTCCCACTTTCGAAGAGGAACTGGAATTGCATCGGGTCGATTGCGCGAGCAGTCATGCCATGCTCGACAATTACGAATTTCTCCAGCGCAAAAAGGAGGAATTCGCGAACGAGCCGATCATTCCGCCGCCTTTGGTTACGGGGAACGATCTGATCGCACTGGGAATGAAACCGGGTCCAAGATTTGGGGAAATCCTGGAAGCAGTGGAAACGCGCCAACTCGAAGGCGCCTTCAAAACGCGCGAGGAAGCGCTGGAGTGGGTGAAACGCGAATACGGGTAGCGCGCGCATCTTGCGCGCATCGTTTCGCATTTTGCGAAACGGCATTGCCAAGGTTTGGAACAGTTCGCCGCAGAATGCGCACGCTACCCTCTTTGACATCAAACCTCAACCATCGAACATCAAACATCCCCAAAGATCCCATGCGCATCCTGATGATCAGCGCGGAAGCGCCGCCTCTCCACCGCGCCGGGGCGCTGGTGGACGTGCTCGACGCTCTTCCTCGCGAACTGCGCGAACGCGGCCATGAAGTCAGCGTGGTCCTGCCGTTTTATCGGGAGATTCGCGAGAACAGTCTGACGGAGACAAACGATACCGGCGTGACGGTTGACATTCGCGTGGGCGAAAAAAATTACGTCGCGGAATATTTCGAAGATCGGACGTCGAGCGGTGTGCAGTTATTTTTTGTTCGGTGCGACGAATTTTTTGATCGCCCGGAAATTTACGGCGAACGCGGCGAGGCCTACGAAGACAACGCCACCCGCTTTATTTTTTTCAACAAGGCCGCCATCGAACTGGCGCGACGCCTGACCCCGGCGCCACAAATCTTACACCTGCACGATTGGGCCGCCGCCCTCATCCCGGTTTACATCCATGCGCACAATCTGCCATTCGCCACTGTCCTAACGATCCATAGGCTGGCTGAACAGGGAAGTTTTTGGGGACTTGACTTCGCTCTCACCAATCTGCCGCAACGTTTTTTCTCGCTTCGTGGCGTGGAGTTTTTCGGGCGCCTCAATTTTTTGAAAGCCGGCATCGTTTTCGCCGACCGCGTCACCACCGTCAGCGAGCATCATAAGCAGGAAATCCTCCAACCTGAAGGTGGCTATGAACTCGACGTCGTCCTCCGCGAAAATGCCCACAAGCTCAGCGGCATCTTGCATGGGGCCGATTACGCGCGGTGGAATCCGGCGATCGATCCCCTGCTGCCAGCTCATTTCGAGTCCAAAAAATTATGGGGCAAAATGATTTGTCGTAACGCTTTGCTGGCGGATCTGGGTCTCGCCCCCGCGGCGCGCGGCCCGATTTTTGGAATGATCACGCGCGTGGTCGCCGAAAAAGGTTTTGGAATGCTTACCCCGCTCTTCGATCGACTGCTCACGGATGACGTGCGCCTGATTATTCTGGGCGAAGGCGACCCGGCGTTCGAAACTGCCCTCGCGATCGCGGCCCGGCGTTATCCATCACGATTCGCCTATCGCCGTCATTTCGATGAAAGGCTGGCTCACCTGATCGAAGCCGGTTCCGATATTACGCTGATACCGTCTCAGTTCGAGCCGAGTGGGCTAATTGCAATGTATAGCTTGCGATACGGAGCAATCCCGGTTGCGCACGCCAGCGGAGGGATTCAGGAAATCGTTCAGGACTACGATCCAACGCTCGAGCCTTCCGAGGCGGGCTATGGCTTCCTTTGCTACGAATATTCCTCGGAAGCATTTTGGGATTCAATCAAGCGTGCCCGTACCCTTTTTCGCGATCGCGCCGTTTGGACCGGCCTCATTCGCCGCGCAATGGAGCGCGAATTTTCCTGGTCAGCTGCCGCGCAGCGCTACGAAGAACTGTACCGCAGTCTTGTCCGCGAGACGGAAATCGCTGCCTGAGAACAGTTGGTTAGCGAGAATGCTGTGGAGGGACCTGCTTCCGCGTGTCCTGGACGCGCAGAAGCGCGTCCCTCCGCTGCTCGGTGTGGGCTGCTGGGAACACAGGCTTCCAAGCCTGTGCGCCACACAGGTCTTTTGACCTGTGTTCCTTTTCAAGGAGCGGCGATTTCGCAATCGCCGTTTTCGTTTGGGGAGCGCACGCGCCTCGCGTGCTGGTAATGGCGCCCCGCCATCGCGAACGTTTCTTCCCCAGAGCATTGCGGCGAGGCGCCGCAATGAGCACGTGAGGGCGCGTGCGCTCCCCGGAGTCAACGAGCGGGGCCTTCCAAGTCGCCGACTGTTACAAGCGGCGGTCCGAAACCGCCGCCCCCTGAGGTCAGGCGCGAATAAAGCAAGAGCGATAGCGTCAAAAAACCGCACCGTGACCGCTGCACTATATAGTAAGGACGAAACCCCGCCGGAAGAGCCTTGCATTCCGCGGGCCCTTCCGGTTTCCTCTGCCCTTCCACGGACTCGCCCCATGACTCAGATATCCGCTGCTGCCAAAGCCCTTTCCGCGGGTTTCGCCGTCACGCTGTTGCAAATGGTCGTGGCGATTTTCCTTGTAGCACCCGACGGCCCGTTCGAATACCGCTATCAAACGCTCCTCCAGCATGATAGCCACTGGTTCGCTAACATCGTCGCTCGTGGTTACGAAACCATCGTGCCGCCGGTTTCCCACAAAATGATGGAAGTCTCCAACACAGCCTTCTTCCCCGCCTATCCCGCAATCGCTTGGATATTACACCGCGCACTCGGCATCGGGGTCGAAAACGCCTTATTAATTACCGCCCAATCCGCCGCCTGGGGTTTTTGGACCTATTTCTTCCTTTTCTGCAAACGATGGAACCTGCCGGCTAGTTGGCAGCTGCTCGGCGGGCTCGTCATTTTGGCGCATCCCGCCGCTTTCTTTCTCGTCGCCGGCTATTCCGAATCGCTTTTTTTGATGGGGCTTCTTGGTTTCCTCTACTGGAGCGGGATGGAATCGCGACGCGCGCGAATTTTGGCGGCACTTCACGGCATCGTCATGTCGGCGACCCGGATCGTCGGCCTGCCCTGTGCGCTGGCACCGCTGGTGAAAAGGATTTGGGAGCTCGGCTGGCGCAAATTGGCAAACGTTCGTGATTGGTTGGCGAATTATGGCGCCGCGGCCCTGGTCAGTGCGTCTGCCATGCTCGGCGGCCTTGGATTTTTCGTTTATTGCCAGTTCCGATGGGGGCACTGGGACATCTATATGCTAACGCAGCAGTTCGGCTGGGCAATTGAACCGGATTACCTCGCCATCTTTAAACCATCGAACTATCACTGGCTCCTTCCCGCCCTCGAAGATCCTACCGAAATGAGCCAGATGGCGATGACGTTCGGCGCACTTCTGCTCCTCGCCATTTTTGCTTCTGAATTTTTACCGGGCGCCCGCCGTCAAACCAACCGTTCTGTGCGCATCCCATTTTATTTCGCCGCCTTCATTCTCTATTTCCTCTCCGTCTCCGGTGTTGCCTGCGTAAACATGGAAAGCATGCTCCGTTATGAATTTTGCCTGCATCCGCTTATCGTACTGGCGCTTTTGCATTATTTGCACAATCTTCCCCTCCGCTCGTGGCTGGGACGAGCAAGCGCGGTGACTGCGATCGCGTTGGTCAGCGCGGCGGGGCTGGGCCTCGAAAGCTGGTACATTTGGAATTTTACACGGGGAAATTGGGTTGCTTGATTTAATGAAAACGAACGTAGCCATAATCGGCGCCGGACCAGCCGGCCTGACCGCCGCTTATCTGTTGTCGAAGAACGAAGTCAGTGTCACCGTTCTTGAAGCCGATCCGGTTTACGTCGGAGGAATTTCCCGCACTGCCACTTACAAAGGTTTTCATTTCGATATCGGCGGTCATCGCTTTTTTTCGAAGTCGAAAGAGGTGAACGATCTTTGGACCGAGATTTTGCCGCAGGACATGCTCGATCGGCCGCGCAGCTCGCGCATTTTCTACGGCGGCAAATTTTTTGCCTACCCCCTCCGCCCATTCGAGGCCTTGGTGAAGCTCGGCCTGCTCAAATCCGCCCTTTGCGTTTTGTCGTGGTTGAAAGCGCGCCTCATGCCCGTGCGCAATCCGCGCAACTTCGAAGATTGGGTCAGCAACCAATTCGGCAAACGTCTCTTCAATACTTTCTTCAAGAGCTATACCGAGAAGGTTTGGGGAATGAGCTGCCGGGAAATCTCGGCCGATTGGGCCGCGCAACGGATCAAGGGGTTGTCATTAGGCAGCGCGATCCGGAACGCGCTTTTCCCGCAACGCCGTCCGAAAGACAGCTCGAAAGTGATCAAGACGCTGATCAATTGCTTCAAGTATCCGCGCCGCGGTCCAGGAATGATGTGGGAGACGTGCGCAGAAAAAACCAAGGTACTGGGCGGCGCGATCGAAATGGGCTGCCGCGTTATCCGGTGCCAATATGATGACGCTAACGGGACGTGGACGACAATCTATCGCGACCAGCACGGAAACGAACATACCCTCGAATCCGAACACGTTATTTCCTCGGCGCCGATGCGCGAATTGATCAACGGTCTCGAGCCTGACGTTTCCGAAGAAGCAAAGCGCGCCGCCGATTCGCTCAAATACCGCGATTTCCTGACCGTGATGTTGATCCTGAAAAACCGCGACGCTTTTCATGATAACTGGATCTACATTCACGATCCGAGTGTGAAGGTTGGCCGGATCCAAAACTTCCGGTCCTGGTCGCCGGAAATGGTGCCCGATCCAGACAAGGCCTGCTACGGACTCGAATACTTTTGTTTCGAACACGACGGCCTGTGGGATTCGAAAGATGAAGATCTGATTGCCCTGGCCCAGCGCGAGTTGATCAAGATCGGCCTGGCCCGCGAGGGCGATATCCTCGATGGCTGCGTCGTGCGACAGAAAAAAGCGTATCCAGTTTACGATGACGACTATGCGGAACATGTCGCGACCATTCGCGATGAGCTTGATCGCCGTTATCCCAATCTGCATCTCGTCGGTCGTAACGGCATGCACAAATACAACAACCAGGATCATGCCATGATGACGGCGATGCTTTGCGCGGAAAACATCGTCGCCAACACCAAACTTTACGATCTGTGGCAGGTGAATCAGGACGCCGAATATCACGAAGCCGGCGATGCGCCTGCGGAACAAACGGTAGGAACTGCCATTCGCCTTGTGCCGACGCGAGTCACAGCTACGCCTGAGCTCGCGCCCGAAGGCTAATATCTTGCGGCCGTGCCGCGATCATACCTTTTTCGGGACCGAGCCGACGCGGGTCGGCAACTTGCGGAAAAATTGTTGAGCTACGCTGGACGCGACGACGCCATCGTTCTCGCTCTTCCGCGCGGCGGTGTGCCGGTTGCGTTTGAAGTAGCGCAGCGGCTCGGCGTTCCGCTCGATGTTTTCGTTGTACGCAAGCTCGGCGTGCCTGGGCACGAAGAACTCGCCATGGGCGCAATCGCATCCGGTGGCGTCCGCGTCCTGAACGAAGACGTCCTTTACGCGTTGCCAGATGCGCAGTCGATCGTCGAGATGGTCACTGCAATCGAACGCGAGGAATTGGAACGCCGGGAACGCAATTATCGCGCCGGCCGCCCGCCGCCAGATATACGTGGGCAAACCGTGATTTTGGTCGATGACGGGCTTGCCACTGGAGCGACGATGCGGGCCGCGGCTGCCGCGTTGCGTCAGCAAGGCGCGGCAAAAATTATTGTCGCTGTCCCTGTGGGCGCTCCGATTACCTGCCGCGAGATCAGGAACGAGGTCGATGATATCCTTTGTCTCCACACCCCCGGTTCATTCATGGGCGTCGGCCAATACTACGAAGATTTTTCCCAAACCAGCGACGGAGAGGTGCGTGAGCTGCTCGCGACCCCGGCCTCAGACAACCTCAAGGCCGAGAATTGATAGGAACACAGGCGGGCCCGCTTGTGCGGCACA
>Ga0209156_10003947_pt1 | contig 10925 bp, 7 predicted proteins | sample GraSoiAngelo_124_FD_185881 | JGI IMG/M metagenome (GOLD analysis project Ga0209156, IMG submission 185881) | Grasslands soil microbial communities from the Angelo Coastal Reserve, California, USA - 14_0927_05_20cm (SPAdes) (version 2) | ecosystem: Environmental > Terrestrial > Soil > Grasslands ...
ATCGCATGAATTGCGGACACCACTTACACCGGTACTCATGTGCGCCGCGGCGTTAGAACAGGAAACGGCGCTTCAGCCCGAATACCGCGAACAACTCGGTATGATGCGCCGCAACGTGGAGCTGGAAGCGCGACTAATCGATGATTTGCTTGATCTCACTCGAATCTCCCGTGGGACGCTCCAACTTCAGCTCGAGCCCACCGATGTTCACTCACTTCTCGTGCACGCCGAACAGATCGTCCGCAGTGACGCACGTGCGAAAAAAATTAAGCTTCAATTCGAGCTAAACGCGTCGGCACATCATGTCCTGGCAGACTCGGGCCGGCTGCATCAGGTATTTTGGAATATTTTGAAAAACGCGATCAAGTTCACGCCGGCCGGCGGAGTTCTTCGTCCAACGGGCTGGGATTGGGAATGTCGATTTCCAAAACGATCGTCGAACAGCACGGCGGGACAATCAATGTCGCCAGTGCCGGGGCAGGCCGAGGCGCGACGTTCACGGTAGACCTGGCAACGGTAGGCGCAGATTCGTCTGCAGATCTTTCACGGCCAGCAGTGCGATCAGATTCGCGCCACACTTATCGACTTCTACTGGTGGAGGATAATCAGGCAACCCTGGAAGTGCTCGGGCGAATACTGCGCAAGCAAGGCCACGATGTCGTGACTGCGAGCACGGTAGAAGCGGCTCGCGACTTTGCCGCGAACCAGGACTTCGACCTCGTCATCAGCGACATCGGATTGCCCGATGGCAATGGCATCGACCTAATGAATGAACTTACGCGTGACTACGGCCTACGCGGGATCGCACTCAGCGGTTATGGAATGGATGAAGATCTCGCTCGCACAAAGAATGCAGGTTTCATCGCGCATCTGGTAAAGCCAATCAACCTCGATCGACTGAATCGCGTCCTCGAGGAAGCGGCGCCCACGAAATATAGTCATTGAATGCGAGCGCTCACGGGCGCTTCGTCTCAGCCTCGGTTTTCGCCTTCACGGTGACTTCCTGCGCGACATCGTACTCCGGTTTGCTCGCGCCCATAAGCCATTTGTCAAACCAGCCGACGATGTGTTCGAGACGTTCGACCCGGTGCCACGGTTGCCCGGAGCGAGAGAGCTCGTGGGATTCGCCCGGAAACTTCACCATCACTGTCGGCACTTTGAGAAACTTGAGGGCGCGAAACATTTCCTCGCCGCCCGCCCCGGATGGCGTGCGCGTGTCACTTTCACCGAGCACGAACATCATTGGCGTCTTCACGTTCTTAATATAAGTGATAGGCGACCGCGCCTTGAAATCGTCGGGATCATCAAAGGGGGCCGCTTTGAACCAGTTCGGTTGAAAGAGGGTAAAGTCAGCCGTGTACCACCAGTGTTCCCAGCTCGCGATGTCGCGCTGGGCCACGCCAGCGGCGAACCGCTGCGTGTGCGTGATCACCCAATTGGTCAGCAAGCCGCCGCCGCTTCCGCCCGTGACACCGAGCTTTTTGTCATCGACGTAACCGCGCTTGACCACTTCATCGACGCCGCGCATCAGGTCCTGATAGTCGTCGCCTGGATAATGGTATTGAATGACGTTTCCGAACTCCTGGCCGTAGGTAATGCTGCCGCGGGGGTTCGGATAAAACACGACGTAGCCCTTGGCCGCCATCCATTGAAATTCGTGCTCGAAAATCCAGCCGTAAGCCGCATGGGGGCCGCCGTGGATGTTCAGGATAAGAGGATATTTCTTGTGCGGATCGAAGCCGGGCGGCTTTTGCACCCACGCCTGAATCTTTTTTCCGTCGAAGGTCTGATAGGTAATTTCTTCCGGCTCGGTCAGGTTCAATTGTGACCAGAGCTCGCGATTGACATCGGTGAGTTGCTGCTGATGCGCGTTGGAATCGACGAGGAATAAGTCGCCGATGCGCGTAGGCGTCGAGATTAGGCAAACGACCTTCGAATTGTCGGCTGTGGCGCGGAAACTCAGCACCGCCTGGTCGCCCTTGGTGATTTCCGTCAGCACGCCGGTGGCGGCGTCGAAGCGCCCGAGGTTGGTCCGGCCTTCGCGTCCGAAAAGTTGCAGGATGCTCTTGCTATCCGCGCTCCATATCGGTGGATTGTCGCCCCCGGCGCGCGGCGGCGCCTGATCGCCAAAGACGCCTTGTCCGACATCGTAGTCGAATTGCGTGGTGAGGTTCCGTGGCTTCGCGTCCTTCGCTGCTTCGAGCACCCACAAGTCCGGCTGGGTGTAGGAATTTACCGGTTGGTTTTGCGAAGCGACAAAAGCGAACTGTTTGCCGTCGGGGCTAAGGGTGAGGCCGTTCACGTCTGTATCAATTGTCGTTAGTTTTGTCGGTTCGCCGCCGCCCGCCGCCATCGAGTAAATCTCCGTCTTTGGCAGTTCGTAGTAAGGCTCATCGACGTGAAGCGAAGGGAAAAAAATCTGCGCTCCATCGTTCGACCAGATCGGATTGGCTTCGTCGAAACGGCCCTTCGTCAATTGCTTCGGCTGCACTTTTTCGTCTGCAGTTTTCGGCGCCGGAATTGTCCAGATATGCTGCGGGCGTTTGAAATCAGCGTTTCCTTCGTTGTCCTCGCGATAGACGGCGTGGGTAACGACCAGCACATCGCTTTCGCGTTCCTCATCTGAATCCGCTGCCTTTGCTGGAGACGCCGTCGGTTTGGCCGACGCGGCCGGCGAGGGACTCCCGGCAACGGCTGCCTTTTTCGCTTCTTCTTCCTTCTGCTTTTTCTTTTGTTGCTTGGCTATGTCCTCGGGATTGCTTGGACTGGTAAACGCAATCGTCCTGCCATCCGGCGACCAGCGCGGCGGGCCAGCGCCTTTCGGCAGATCGGTAAAAGTCCAGGCGTCACCGCCATACATCGGCAGCATGGCCAGCTGCGGCGGCTCGGGCTTGCCATCTTTCTCCGTCGCCCTCATAAAGACGAGGAACTTTCCATCCGGCGACCACCGGGGTGAACTATCGTGCGGGCCATTGGTGAGCCGATGCGGCGGTTCTTTGTCGGCAGTCGAGACCGTCCAGATGGCAGTGTCATAACCGATCTTTTTTTCGTTTACGCTCACGCGCACGAAGGCGACGCGCGATCCATCCGGTGAAATTTGTGGATCACCGATCCAGACGAAATCGAACAGGTCCTTTTCGGTAATGCCGCGTTTGTCCGCGGCTTGCGCCGCGATCGGGATGAACGAGAGCAGCGCGAACAGAATCGGGCGGTATAAGTGACTTGGCATTCGCCAATGTTGCCGCTGAGGGGCGAGCTGGCACGCTTTTTCCGCATCGTTGATTCCGCCGGGATGATCGCGCCTCGCTAGAATGCCAGGCTTTCTTGCTTCGCGCCTGAAACAGTTGCCGTAACGCTCCCAAACTTCTTCACCAGCTCATCTAATTTCGAGATGTAGTAGTCGACGTTTTCGTCGCGGTTTTGCGGATCGAACTCACTGGCTAGTTTGGCCGCCTCGTAGGCCGCGACCTTTTTCGGCGTAGCCCTAATATAATAGCTGATCTGATCGCCGGGTTTGTAATTGCGACCGCTGGCCAGCGCCAGCTCGTAGGCAGCGGCACGATTTCGCGCCGAGCCGGCAATTTTAACCCGATATTTCTCTAGCGAATCCTGGAGGGTGTCGCTCTTCATCAGCATTTCAATGGGCAATTCCCGATTGCGAATTTGTTTCTCAAACTGGTCCCGCAACCGCGCGATTTCCTCCGGGTTTCCTTGCATGATCAGTTTGATCATTTCCTCCAAGAAAACGCGCTGGAATTTCTCCAGGCCGCGGGATTTGAGCGCGCCGCCCTTAATAATGACGTCACCGCGGCGAGTAAGCAGGGCATAGTTCTTTGCTTTGTAGCTGAACATGGCGTCGAACTGCTCGTCGAACTCGACCTCGATGCCGGGGGGCAGCTCTTTGGCCAAACCCTGGCGCAGTTGGTCGATCTCCGTTGTAGTGGCAGCCGTGTCGGCTGCATTGCCTCTACCTTTTGCAGGCGACACGCCTGCCACTACAGAAGAATCGGGCGAAGATGATGGTGGGACAAAGTAGATGCCGTCGGTATCAACTTCGATCACTTGCGCGCCGCGTTCGTTCAACCAGGCAATCATCTTCTGCAATAGCTCGCGACCGATCTGGGTAACGCGCGCCGCCGCGTCAAAGTCGGCAAAGTGTCCCTGGGCGAACCCGAGATATCCATAGAAGCTGTTAATTAGAATCTTGAAGGTGTTTTGCAGCGCGTGGAGGTGATGCCACTTCGGGCGATTTCCTTCTTTGTCAGCGGACTGCATCTGCCCTTTGGCCTCGAGACGGAAACTGCGCAAATCGGTCAGCAAATGCCGGAAGATCTGGAGTTGGTCGGTGACCGGAAAGCAATCGAACTGCAACATGATCGATGGGTAAAGTGAGGCGACATCGCAGTGCCAGACGTTGCGTGCGACGCCAGTGAAATAGATTGCGGTGAAGCCACCTTCGAAACTGCGCGCCATAGGCATTTCCGGGATGCTGTGTCGTTGCCGTAGATACTCGCGCAGAAAAAGCGCGTTGATGCGGGTGGCGTTGCCCCGCACGATCGCGTCCTGATAGTTGTAGGGAAAAATCTGCGCCTGGATGAAATAGCTCGGGCTTAGCAGGTTAGCTAAGGCACGGGTCTCTCGGACAGCGCATAAAGCGCGTTTCCGGAAACGTTCGCCTTTCCTTAGATATTCGCGCTGAAGTGCCTTGCCGGTAAGCGCGGAAATTTCCGCGGCATCGCAAAAGCCGAAGTGCTGCGCGACATCAACGCGCTCCAAACCGCTGAGGGCGCGCATGCCAACGTCATAGAACTGGGCGAGTAGAAAAGTATCGACGAAGTGGCGACCATCGACCTGAAACTTTGGATAATCGATGGTTTTCTCCGCGATTTGCAGGCGCGACGGGCGTGAGCGCAGGAATCCGCCACTGCGCCCCCAATCCAGCTTCACTTTGGCTTTGCGGGCTCGTGCCACCAGATAGGGCAGATCAAACCGGAAAAGATCGTGCCCTTCGATTACGTCCGGATCGCGCTCCTTAATAATTGCTGTGAGCTGTTTGAGCGCGTCACGTTCGGACTCCTCAGTATTCTCGGGATCGACTACGATGAGTTGCTCCCATCCGCTGTTATCAGACAAGGCGATGCTGGCGATTGGGTTTTGCGAGGCATCAGCCAGATCGCTTTCGCCAGTTGGTGAAAGAACTTCCAGTTGGACACGCTTTAGCTCGTCAAATTGCAGTTGTTTGAACAGCGTACGGCCGGTGGCGCTGAGATAATGCTGCACCGGATCGCTCAGGGCAAAGAAACTGCGGCCAGCTTTTCTTAAGCCATTGCGCAACGCGATCAGCTCCTTCCAACTGTCAACCGTCACCAGCCAGTTGTACCTCAGGTCTCCAGCGAGTTTCTGCGCGTTCTCGAGCCCGAGATCGGTGATGTCGCCATCCGTCCAAACAAAGGGATGAAACGGTTCCACATCCACCGCCGTGCTGCCGTCTTTTTCCCGGCGATAGACTTTTACGGTTCCGGTTTCGCCCAACTCGATGGCGACGATGCGCGGCGCAGGATCGGCACCGAAAAGCAACGTGTTATCTTCGAAAGCCACAGTTAGAGATTCCTCGACTTCGCTCGGAATGACAAATAGTGAGAGGTGCGCTCCTTTGTCATGTCGAGCGTAAGTCGAGACATCTCTGACTATTTGTAGCCGGCCTCGTTCACCCCAAATGCCGCGGCCGGCGACCGCGGCTACAGCAAATCAAGAGATGCTTCGACTTCTCTCGGCGTGACAAGTATCGGTAGGACATGAACGCCCGCCTTCTCCTGCTACTGTTCACCGCAACACTGCCAACTTTCGCACAACAAACTCCGCAACAAATCGCGGACGCCGAATTGCCGTCCCTCCTTACGATTTACAAAGATGTCCATGCCCATCCGGAACTGTCGACTCAGGAACAGCGAACTGCTGCGCTACTGGCGAAGGAATTAAAAGCAGTCGGGTGCGACGTGACTGAGAACGTCGGCAAATACGAAAGCGCCGATCAGAAATGCTATGGCGTTGTCGGCCTGATGAAAAATGGCGACGGGCCGGTCGTGCTGGTGCGCACTGATCTGGACGCGTTGCCGGTTCAGGAAGAAACCGGATTGCCCTATGCCAGCAAGCTCACAGCCAAAAATGAAAAGGGCGATGAAGTGCACGTAATGCACGCCTGCGGACATGACGCGCACGTCTCGATACTCATCGGCGTGGCGCGTTCACTGGCAAAATTGAAAGACCAGTGGCACGGCACCATCGTTTTCGTCGGGCAACCGGCGGAAGAACTTGGCACTGGTGCGCGCGCCATGTTGCGCGACGGGCTTTACACTCACTGGCCAAAACCGAATTACGCGCTCGGGTTTCACGACAAAGCCGACCTGGAGATCGACCACATCGGCGTCACCGAGGGTTACACGTCCGCCAATGTCGATTCGGTTGATGTGACCGTGCACGGCATTGGCGGTCACGGCGCGTATGTCTATCGAACCAAAGACCCGATCGTGCTGGCTGCGGAAATGATCAACCAGTGGCAAACGATCGCGAGTCGTGAGAACAATCCGCTCGATCCCATTGTCGTCACTGTTGGTTCCATTCACGGCGGGACCAAGCACAACATCATTCCCGATGAAGTGAAAATGCAGCTGACGGTTCGAACCTACAAAGCGGACGTACGGGAACGCGTCCTCGCCGCAATTGAGCGAATCGCCAAGGGATGCGCGACTGCCGCCGGGCTGCCCCCCGACAAAATGCCAACCGTGACCGTGGAGCGCGATCACTTCGCACCCGCGATGTACAACAATCCCGAGCTAACCAAACGACTGGTCGCAGCCTGGAAGAAAACGCTCGGCGATCAAAACGTCGAAATGGTCGACCCAACTATGGGCGGCGAAGATTTTTCCGAATACAGCCTCCTACCGGACCATTCGATTCCTGCGGTCAATTTTCATGTCGGCGCGGTCGATCCGGCGAAAATCGCGGAATCAAAAAAGCCGGGGGCGCCGCCGCTGCCGACTTTGCATTCGAGCAAGTTCGCACCCGTGCCGGAACCAACGATTCGCACTGGAATGGTGGCGATGACCGCGGCGGTGCTGGATCTGATGAAGAAGTAATTGTCGGTCCCAACGAACTCATGATGTGCGCGATCGAAGTCGACTAGCCTTCTCGATTATGGGGGGCAGCCGGGACACTGCGCTCACGGTGACGAACCGCCTTCCCCTTCTCATTAACACCGGCCTTTAGGCCGGTGCCCTAAGCGTCCAATTGCAGCAAAAGCCGTTTTAACGGCTTTTCTCATCCTGCCACCGCAGACCATGGCGCTCAATGAATTCCCGAAGTTCATCGGCGAACGTGCGCACCCGGTGATGTTCCTCTTGCCCAGCAATGTAGGCAGCAACCTGTACGACATTGGATTCGGAGACCGAAAAAGCGCCGTAGCCTCTTCCCCACGCAAATTTCCCCGACAAAATGTTGTTTGCATTTACCCAGTGGGAAGAACTTCCCTTCAGGAGTTGGATTAGCTCCTCGATCGACAGATCGGTTGGAAGATCGACGAGCGTATGGACGTGATCGGCGTTTACGTAATTGATCTTCATGTAAACGCTTTTGGTGTCGGTGTATTCAGTCAGGTAACGAGACAGGCGAGCCGCAGCCTCTTTATTCAGCAACTTTTCACGATTCAAGGTTCCCCAGATTACGTGGACCCAGCAGCGGGAGTACGAATGCACGGACATGGGCGTCGAGGGTAAGCCGTTGAAACGGCTTATGTCGATCTCCAGCCAAGAGTCACCGGCCTGAAGGCCGGTGTTAATGAGACTGTGAGCGGCATACGGAATCCGCCATCCCGAGCGACAGTCGAGGGATCCCGTTGCGTTACCTTAATGATTTCATTGGGGATCCCTCGACTTGCGCTCGGGATGACCCCGTTTGGAGTTATTTTACCCGCACGTTTTTGCGCAGGAACGTCGGCACATCCAAGTCCTGACCTTCCACGATTGTCGGTTCGCTCTTTTCAAAACGACCGCGGGTGAGCGGCTCGAATTGCAAGATTTCCTGCTTCGCTGCGGCAGCCTTTTCGCGCTTGGCGTTTTCCGCTTCAACCTTTGGTGCAATCAACGGCTTCTTTTTCGGCGGAATGATTCGCGGTGTTGTGGGTTGGGGCGCGCGCTCGATTTCCGGCTCCATTTCGGCCTCGGCGAAGTGAGATTCCGCGGCGGCTTCACGCGCCGGCAAGACCTCTTCAACCGAGGGTTCTGGTGCAAGAACCTCTTCCCTTTGAAAAACTGCCAGCTCTGATTCGATGACCGGCTCCGCTTCCCTTACCGCCTCTACTGTCGCCTCCGGTTGAACAAACTGCACGATCTGAGGTTCGGCTGCCGGTTCGACAACAGGCTCTGGAGGCAGAGGCGGGGGCGGTGCTACGTGAGCCTTTGATTTGCGCGGCGCAACTTCCACCTCGTCCGCGGGCCGCGAGCTAATCAAGGTGACACTCAATCGATCGCCCATGCGGCCATCGACGGCTGTGCCGAACAGGAGTTGAGTGTGCTCACTGATGTGCTTGTTCAATTCGCGCATCAAAATTTCCACCTCCGACAAAGTCATTCCCGGCCCCCCAGTGACCTGGACCAAGACTCGCGAGGCATCGGCCAGCATTCGCCCACGATCCATCAACGGATTTTTTAATGCCTGGGCCAGCGCCTGGTGCGCACGGTTGTCCGAATCGCTTTCGCCGTAACCAAATAGGCAACGTCCGCCTCCGCCGCGCAGGGCGGCAAGCAAGTCGTCAAAACCGATACGCATGATTCCGGGCCGCTGGATCAAGTTGACAATCGAACGCAGACTTTGGCTAATTGTCATGTCGGCAACGGCAAAAGCCTGATGAATACCGGCTTTCGGGGCGACCATGTCAGCCATGCGATCGTTTTCGAAACAGACCACGGCGTCGGTGGTTTCGTGCAGGCGCGCGAGCGCATCGCGGGCTTGGGCAGTGCGACGTTTCCCTTCAAAAGTAAATGGCAGCGTCGCGAACCCAATAACGAGCGCGCCCATTTCGCGCGCGATTTGCGCGATTACCGGCGCCGCGCCGGACCCCGTTCCGCCGCCCAATCCGGTACAAATGAAAATCAGGCGTGCTTCCGCCAGCGCCTGGCGGATTTCATCGGCGGATTCTTGCGCGGCATCGAAACCGAGCTCCGGATCACCGCCAGTGCCAAGGCCGCGCGTCAGGGAGCGCCCCAGCTGCACTTTGACCGCCGCGACGGAGCTGGCGAGCGATTGGACGTCGGTGTTGGCGGCAATGAGATCGGATTTGTCCATTCCGTCGAGCACGACGCGATCGAGCGCGTTCGAACCGGCGCTCCCGACCGCGATTACCTTGATCGGAATGATTTGGTCTTCCCGTTCCGGCAAACTGTAGTTTCGGCTTAGTTGAATCATGTCGTTGGTCCTTGTCTTTTTCTTGTTAGGAATGTTCTCTTGCTTGCGCATTTTTTTTCGCTGTCATCCCGAGCAAGGCGAGGGACCTCTCGATTGTCCTGAGGGACAGTGCGAGGTCCCTCGTCGTCTGCGCGACTCGGGATGACCCAAATTGAGAGCTAATCTGGATTGCGCTCATCGTATCCCCGGCAAAAAGCGGCTGAAAATGCGCCCGAATCCGCGCCGCTGGGGCCGCTCCGCCTGCACCGCCTGCGCATATTTGATCAATCCGATCGCAGTTGAAAATTGCGGGTTCTGAAAAGCGGAGGTCAATCCCGACATGGTCTGGGCGTGCGCGACCCGCGCCGGAATTTCAAAAATTTCCTCAGCCAGATTGTCGATCCCGCGCAGCAAACTGCACCCGCCGGTGATGAAGATTCCCTCGCCAATGAAATTAATGAACGATTCCTCATCGAGCGTGCGTTTGAGAAGTTCGAACGTTTCGCGCATCCGCAAATGAATGATCGTGTTCAGGGTCTCGCGTTCGACTTCCTTGCCGGCGAAGCCGGAATCATCCTTCAACACCACCGTTTCTCCCGGCAGACAATTTCCCAGAATGACGCTGCCTTCATCGATCTTTAACTTCTCCGCTCGCGCCATCGGAATACGCAATCCCATCGAAATATCGTTGGTGATGTGATCGCCCCCGATCCCGATTGTCCCGCTCTGCTTGACTGCGCCATCGACATATAAAATGAAATCAGTCGTCCCGCCGCCGATATCGATCACCAGAGCACCGAGATTTTTCTGTTGTTGCGTCAACACCACCTGCGCAGAAGCCAGCGCGTTAAAGACAACGTCTTCCACCTCCAATGGCAGTTCCTTGACACAACGAATGGTGTTTTGAATCCGGGTGCGCACACCGTGGATGATGTGAAAATCGGCTTCCAGTTTCTGACCCAGCATGCCAACGGGACTGAGCACGCCGTCCTGCCCGTCCACGTGGTAATGCTGAATAATGGAATGAAGAAACGCGTTCTGCGCTGGAATGCTCACCTCGCGCGCATTGATTTTCACATCCTCGATGTCCTGTTCATCGATCTCCTCGTCATCGTCCGGCAACATGACGCAGCCACGATTGTTAAAACTTTGAATGTGCGCGCCCGTCACGCCGACATAGACACCCTTGATCATGACATCACTCTTCGTCTCGGCATCGCTCAACGCTTCCAGGACGCACTTCATCGCCGTCTCAAAATCGACAATCTCGCCTTTGCGCACCCCGCGTGATGGCGCCTGCCCGACGCCCAAAATTTTCGTCGTCCCGTCCAGCCTCGCTTCGCCGACAACGACGCAAATTTTAGACGTCCCAATTTCCAACCCCACCATCAGATCGTTACTGGCCATTTCTTATTCCTTCTTTCCTTTCTGAGTTTGTTTCTGCAATGAAAACGGTTGCGGCCCGTTTTGATTTTTTCCCGCGGCCG
>Ga0209156_10003949_pt1 | contig 10922 bp, 11 predicted proteins | sample GraSoiAngelo_124_FD_185881 | JGI IMG/M metagenome (GOLD analysis project Ga0209156, IMG submission 185881) | Grasslands soil microbial communities from the Angelo Coastal Reserve, California, USA - 14_0927_05_20cm (SPAdes) (version 2) | ecosystem: Environmental > Terrestrial > Soil > Grasslands...
GCCCGACGAAGCCCGCGCCTACTTCAAGACGTTCCGGACGCGCTACCACCCGCGCGAGCAGTGCGAGGTATGGTTCTTCCCGCCCGCCGTGTCGCTGGAGGCGGCGGCGCAGGCGGCGCGCGAGCGCGCCGACCTGCTGGTCGGCGCCCAGGACATCCACTGGGAGCCCAAAGGGGCCTTCACGGGGGCGGTCTCCGGTCCGCTCGTCGCCCAGGCCGGCGCCAAGGCGACGTTGGTGGGCCACTCGGAGCGCCGCCATGTCTTCGGCGAGACCGACGAAGACACGCGCAAGAAGGTGGGCGCGGCTCTGGCGGCGGGGCTCGCCCCGGTACTGTGCGTTGGCGAGACGCTCGCCGAGCGCGAGGCGGGGCACACGCTCGCGGTTGTCACGCGGCAGCTGGCAGGCGCGCTCGGCGCGATGGACGCGGGCAAGCTCGGCCACATCACGACGGCGTACGAGCCGGTGTGGGCGATCGGCACCGGCCGGAACGCCACGCCCCGCGACGCCGCAGCGGTGCACCGCGAGATTCGCGCCTGGCTCGCCGCCCGCGGCGTGGCGCAGCCCCGCGTGCTGTACGGCGGCAGCGTGAATCTCAAGAACGTCGCCGAGCTGCTCGCCGAGCCGGAGCTCGATGGCGTGCTGGTGGGCGGCGCGTCGCTCGATCCCGCGGGCTGGGCCGAGCTTGTGCAGACCGGCGTGGCATAGGTATTATCTGCCGCGCATGTACGGCTTCCTGGTCGGCATTCTCATCCTCGACTCGCTGGTGCTGGCGGCGGCGGTGCTGCTGCAGGCGGGGCAGGGCGGGGGGCTCGCGTCGCTCGGCGGCGGCGCCGGCACCGAGCAGTTCCTGGGCGGGCGCCAGGCCACGACGCTGCTCACCAAGCTCACGTGGTGGTCGGCGGGAATGTTTCTGTTCCTGTCGCTCGTGCTCGCCATCATGTCCGCGCAGACCAGCGCCCCGCGCTCAGTGATCGACACGAGCGCACCGCCGCCGGCTCCCGTGCTGCCCACGCCGCTGCCGCTGCAATCCACGCCGCCGGCGGCGCCGCCGGCGCCGCCGTCCAATCCGTCCTCCGGCCGGAGACCTCCTGATCGCTGAGCCTTCTCCAGCCTACGTGCTGCTCGAGGATGGAGCCTGGTTCCCCGGAACCGCGCCGATCCCGTTCGAGCCGACGTACGCCGAAGTCGTCTTCACCACGAACCTGTCCGGCTATCAAGAAGTCTTCACCGACCCGTCCTATCTCGGGCAGATCGTGGTGATGACGGCTCCGATGATCGGCAACTACGGTATCAATCCCGAGGACGTCGAATCCGACCGGCCACGCGTGGCCGGCGTGGTGGTGCGCGAGTTGTCGCTCAAGCCGTCCAACTGGCGATCGACGGGCGCGCTCGCCGACTGGCTGGCGGAAGCACGCGTGCCGATCGTGGCGGACGTCGACACACGACAGCTGACCCGGCACATCCGCTCCAAGGGCGCGATGCGCGGCGCCGTCGCGCCGGGCGAGCAGCCGAGCGAGGCCGTGCGCGCCGCGCTCGCCGCGAGTCCCTCGATGGACGGCCTCGACCTCGCCACGCAGGCGACGATCCCGCGACGCTATTGCGAGGGGCCGGCCGACGCCCGCCGCCACATCGTCGCGTACGACTACGGCATGAAGCGCAACATCGTGCGGCTGTTCGTGCAGCACGGCTGCCGCGTCACGGTCGTGCCGGCGGCGACCTCGGCCGCCGCAGTGCGCGAGCTCGAACCCGACGGCCTGTTTCTGTCGAACGGCCCCGGCGATCCCGCCGCCGTCAGCTACGCGATCGCGACGCTGCGCGAGCTGGCCGACGGCACGCTGCCGATCTTCGGGATCTGTCTCGGTCATCAGCTGCTCGGCCTCGCCCTGGGTGGCGAGACTGTGAAGCTGCCGTATGGGCATCGCGGCGGTAACCACCCAGTGCGCGATGTTGCGACAGGACAAGTACTTATAACGTCGCAGAACCACGGGTTCGCGGTGCGCGGCGACACCGGGGGCGTCCCGGGTGCGAAGTCGCTTGAAGTGACGCATCTCAACCTCAATGACGGTACGGTCGAAGGCGTGAAGCACCGCGAGTACGCCATTTTCGCGGTGCAGTACCACCCGGAGGCTTCACCCGGCCCGCACGACGCCCAAGGGCACTTCCAGCAGTTCCTCCAAGCTCTTGACACACAATAGGTAAGCCCGTATGTTGGCCCCTCGTCTTGACTGCCCTTGGGCCCTGCAAGGGGGACGGATGACGAAGGCCGATCTGGTCGAGAAGGTCACCGCGCAGATCGCACGCACCGCAGGTCCCCTGATTTCCAAGAAGGACTGCGCGCGCGTCGTTGATTCATTTCTCGACGCCGTGAAAGCCGCGCTCGCCGAGCAGCATAACATTGAGATACGCGGGTTTGGGACCTTCAAGATCCGGCAGCGCAAGACGCGCATGGCGCGCAACCCGCGCACCGGCGACCCGGTGGAAGTCGCGGCGCGTCCCGTCCCGGTGTTCAAGCCCAGCAAGGAGTTGCGCGCGATGGTCGCGGAGGCGAGCGAGAAGGTGACGCCCTGACACGGGCGGTCATGCCCACTCGGCGGCCCGGACTAACCGTCTGGGCCGCTTTGTTTTGCACGGGGTACTGATGCCTCACAACCACTCGCGGAGCTCATCCCAGTGCGTCAGCTAGTCGCCCTGCTCGTCGCCGTCCCCCTGTCCGCGCAAACCGTCAGTTACGAAGTCTCCGTCCCGTCGCCCGCCGCGAAGCTGTTCCACGTAAAGGCCGAGTTTCCCGCGCGCGGGCGCGACACGCTGTACCTGTCGCTGCCGGCGTGGAGTCCGGGCGCCTACGAGATCCAGAACTACGCGCGCTACGTGCGACACTTCGGCGCGAAGAACCCCGCGGGCCAGGGGCTATTCTGGGATCGCTTCGACAAGGACACGTGGCGCGTCACCACCGGCCGGAGCGATCGCGTGACGGTCGAGTTCGACTACCTGGCCGACACCGTGGACTTGTCGCTGGCGCGTATCAATGGTGAGTTCGGACAGTTCCTCGGCACCAACCTGTTTCTGTACGAAGAAGGGCAGCTGCAGCGCCCCGCGCAGCTGCGCTTCAATCTGCCGGCGGGCTGGCAGGTGACGACCGCGCTGGGGGGATCGGGAGCGGGCCCGTACAGCGCTGCCGATTATCACGAGCTGGCGGATGCGGAAACGTTCGTCGGCAAGTACAGCCTCGACTCGGTGCGGGTGGACGGCAAGTGGATCCGCCTCGCCGTCTGGCCGCTCGACGCCTACACGCCCGCGGTCGCACGCAACATGCGCAGCGACGTCGAGCGGATCGCGAAGACGGAGAACGCGCTCATGGGTGGGCCGCCGTACGAGAACTACACCGTGTTCTTCAACGTCATCCGGGAGCCCGTCAACTTCGGCGGCGGTCTGGAGCACAGCGCGGCGCAGTTCGACATCATGCCGCAGAACGCCTTCGCCGATGCCGCGGGAAACTTCGGCGACTTCATGGTGCCGCTCATGTCCCACGAGTATTTTCATTTGTGGAACGTCAAGCGGATCCGCCCCGCCGAGATGTGGCCGTACGACTATCACGGAGAGCAATACACGCCGCTCTTGTGGTGGTCGGAGGGCGTGACCGACTACTACGCCGACTTGACCAACGTGCGGTCCGGACTGTGGACGCCCGAGACGTTCTTGAACAATGCGGTGTCGGACATGCAGCAGGTCGAATCGGCCCCGGAGCCGTGGAGCGAGGAAGACGGCAGCGTGGCGACGTGGATCAACGAAGTCTTCGTCAACAGCTCCCAGCTCTATTACCCTAAGGGCGCACTCACCGGGATGCTGCTGGACGTCTCGATCCGTGACGCCACGGACAACAAGAGCAGTCTGGACGACGTGATGCGGGCGTTGTACACCCGGTTTTACCAGAAGCACAAGGGCTTTGGCACAGCCGATCTGCTCGGGCTGTTCCGGGAGTTCGGCATGCCTGACGTGGACGGCTTCTACCAGCGCTATGTCAACGGCCGGGAGCCGCTGCCGTACGAGAGCGTGTTTGCCAAGGCCGGGATCGCGGTGACCCGCAAGTCGACCTCGGTCCCGTTCCTCGGTGTCAACGCGCAGCCGAACGAGCAGGGGAAGTTGGTCGTGCGGGACGTCGTCGCCGGGAGCGCCGCCGAGGCCGCGGGGCTCGCGCCCGGGGACGAACTATTGAAAGTGGGAGACGTGGAGGCGCGCTCCGACGGCGACTGGGCGTCGAAATTCCGGCAGCAATACCGCGGCCAGGCGGGTGCGCCGCTCACGATCACCGCGCAACGCGGCGGTCAGACCGTGACGCTCACGACGCAGGTGCGCGAGCGCGGTACCACGGCGTTCACCCTGACGCCCGCCGCCGGCGCCACGGCGAAGCAGACGAAGCTGTGGCGCGGCCTCACAACCGGTTCCACGGGTGGGTGAGGAGAGCTATCTTCTCAAGCGACATGGAGCGTCCCTCGCCATCCGGTACGATTCGCGTGCGTTTCTTCGCCCGCTATGCGGAGCTCGTGGGCCGGGCCGAAGCCGCGGTGGCGGTGCCGCTTCCCGCGACCGTCGGCGACGTGGTGCGCCGTGTGCGCGACGAGCTCCCGGGAGGGCGGGGTTTACCGGAGCGCCCCCTCGCGGCGGTGAACTTGAAGCACGTGAAGCTGGACGCCAGCGTGCGGGACGGGGACGAGGTGGCGCTCTTACCCCCCATAGCGGGCGGATGAATCATCGCACGGCTGACCCCGGGCGGCGCCCCGGGGTTAGCCGAGCCGAGAGCCATGACCTATCTCACCCGCTCTTCCATCTCCGTCGAGGCCCTGCTCGCCGACGTCTCCACCCCCGAGTGCGGCGGTACGTGCGCGTTTCTGGGAACCGTGCGCGACGGCCCGGAAGAGCACGGCGTGACCGCGATCGAGTACTCCGCCTACGAGGAGATGGTCGAGGGGGAGCTGGGTCGCATCGTCGCGGAGGTCCGGGAGCGCTGGTCCGGCGCCCGAGTCGCCGTGCGACACCGGCTGGGGCGGATCCCGGCGGGCGAGGCGAGCATCGCGATCGTCACGGCGGCGCCGCACCGGGCCCAGGCGTTCGAGGCGTGTCGCTACGTTATTGAAGAGGTGAAGCGGCGCGTGCCCGTGTGGAAGAAGGAGCTGCGAGTCGACGGGACCGAGGTCTGGGTGGATCCCTCCGGCCGTCCGACAGTCCGACTGTCCGACCGTCCGACCCATGCCTGAAATCCGCGACACGTTCGGCCGCCCGCTCGCGAGCCTGCGGGTCTCGGTCACGGACCGCTGCAACATGCGGTGTCGCTATTGCATGCCCGAGGACGAGTACGTCTGGCTGCCGCGCGAGTCGATCCTCACGTTCGAGGAGATCGCGCGGCTGGTGGGCGTGTTCGCCGGGCTGGGGGTGCACAAGGTCCGGCTCACCGGCGGCGAGCCGCTGCTGCGGCATGACCTGCCGAAGCTCGTCGAAATGATCGCGCGCGATGCGCGGATCACCGACCTCGCCATGACCACGAACGGGCTGCTGCTCGCGAAGCACGCCGACGCGCTGCGCGCCGCGGGGCTGCAACGGGTGACGGTGAGCCTCGACACGCTGCGCCCCGAGCGCATGCTCGCGTTCGCGAAGAGCGCGCGGCATGCCGACGTGGTCGAGGGGATCGGGGTGGCGCAGCGGGCGGGCTTCGCCCGCCTCAAGCTCAACGCGGTCGTGATCCGGGGATTCAACGACGACGAGCTGGCGGATCTGGTCGAGTTCGCCCGCGCTCACGCTGCCGAGGTGCGGTTCATCGAGTACATGGACGTAGGCGGCGCGACGCGCTGGTCGATGGACCAGGTCGTGTCCCAACAGGAGATCCTGAACGTGCTTGGCAAGCGCTACGGCGCGATCGAGCCGGTTGCCGCCGCCGGCCGCGCCCCCGCCGAGCGATTCCGGCTCGCCGACGGGACGAGCTTCGGCATCATCGCGTCGACCACCGCGCCATTCTGCCGCGCCTGCGACCGCAGCCGGCTCACGGCGGACGGCACGTGGTTCCTGTGCTTGTACGCGAGCCGTGGCATCGACCTGCGGGAGCGGCTGCGCGCGGGGACGAGCGACGCCGAGCTCGCTGCGCTGCTGCGCGACACGTGGCAGCACCGCGCCGACCGTGGGGCCGAGGAGCGGCTGGGGGTGCGGAAACGGGGCGCGCTGTACCCGATCGCGGACCTGCGCGCAGACCCTCACCGCGAGATGCACACCCGGGGCGGCTGACCACCGCTCGTCACCTCAGGACCCCCATGCTCGACAAGATCACCGTCGTCGGCGCCGGCAACGTCGGCGCCACCGCCGCCCAACGCCTCGCTGAAAAAGAGCTCGCCAGGCGCGTCATACTCGTCGACGTGATCGAGGGCGTGCCCCAGGGTAAAGCTCTCGACCAGTGGGAATCGGCGCCGATCGAAGGGTTCGACACCCGCGTGATCGGTGCGAACGACTATGCCTCGGCGGCAGGGAGCGAGCTCGTAGTCGTCACGGCGGGCATCGCCCGCAAGCCCGGCATGAGCCGCGACGACCTGGTCCGCACCAACGCCGATATCGTGAAACAGGTCTCCCAGCAAATCAAGCAGCACTGCCCCCAGGCGATCGTCGTCGTCGTCTCGAACCCGCTCGACGTGATGTGCTGGGTCACGAAGCAAGTCACGGGCTTCCCGCGCGAGCGCGTGCTCGGCATGGCCGGCGTGCTCGACACGGCGCGCTACCGCGCCTTCTTAGCCGAAGCGCTGGATGTGTCGGTCGAGGACATCCAGGCGATGGTGCTGGGCGGCCACGGCGACACGATGGTGCCGCTCGTCTCCTACACCACCGTCTCGGGCATCCCGGTCAGTCAACTACTCGACCAGGCGACGCTCGCCAAGATCGTCGAGCGCACCCGCAACGGTGGCGCCGAGATCGTGAGCTTCTTAAAGACGGGCTCGGCGTATTACGCACCCTCGGCCGCGGTGGTGCAGATGGTCGCGGCGATCGTGCGCGACAAGAAACGCGTGCTCCCGTGTGCCGCGTGGCTCGAGGGGGAGTACGGGCTCTCGGGAATCTACTGTGGCGTGCCTTGCAAGCTGGGGCGGAAGGGCTTGGAGAGAATCATCGACGTGAAGCTGTCCCCGGAAGAGCAGGCCGCGTTGAAGAAGTCGGCGGATGCCGTGAAGGAGACGATGGCCGCGGTGAAACTATAGAAAAGCGCCCTTGATGTAGTCCCGATTCAACCTCCCAATGAAGTCGATCGAGATTTCCTTCGGGCACGCCGCCATGCACTCGCCGTGGTTCGTGCAGGCGCCGAACCCCTCCGCGTCCATTTGCGCAACCATGTCCACCACGCGCGTGTACCGCTCGGGCTGGCCCTGCGGCAACAGGCCGAGGTGAGAGACCTTGGCCGCGACGAACAGCATAGCGGACGCGTTGGGGCACGCCGCCACGCACGCGCCGCACCCGATACACGCCGCGGCGTCCATCGCCAGCTCCGCGGCGGGCTTCGGCACGGGAATCGAGTTCGCCTCGGGCGCGCTGCCGGTGCGCGCCGTAATGAACCCCCCAGCCTGGACAATGCGGTCGAAGGCCGCGCGGTCCACCACGAGATCCTTGACGATCGGGAACGCGCGCGCCCGCCACGGCTCGATCCACAGCTCGGCGCCGTCGGCGAAGTGCCGCAGGTGCAGCTGGCACGCCGTCGTGGCGCGCTGCGGGCCGTGCGGCCGCCCATTGATCACTATGCCGCACGCACCGCAGATCCCTTCGCGACAGTCGTGATCGAACGCGATCGGCTCCTCCCGGCGCGCGATGAGCTGCTGGTTCAGCACGTCGAGCAGCTCGAGGAACGACATGTCGGGACTCGCGTCCGCCACGTCGTAGCGCACGAACTTCCCCAGCGCGATCGGGCCCGCCTGGCGCCACACGTGGAGCGCGAGCTTCACTTGTAGCTCCGCTGCGCGAGGTGTACCGCTTCGAACTCGAGCGGCTCGCGGTGCAGCACCGGGGCCTGCCCGACGCCCGTAAACTCCCACGCCGCCACGTGGCTGAAGCGCCCGTCGTCGCGCTTCGCCTCCCCCTCGGGCGTCTGGTACTCCTCGCGAAAATGGCAGCCGCACGACTCTTCCCGCTCGAGCGCGTCGTGGCACATCAGCTCGGCGAACTCGAAGAAATCCGCGACGCGCCCGGCGTGCTCGAGCGACTGGTTCAGGTCCTCGCCCCGCCCGCCGACGTACACGTCCTGCCAGAACTCCTCGCGCAGCACGCAGACCCGCTGCATCGCGTCCTTCAAGCCCGCGGCATTGCGGGACATGCCGCAGCGGTCCCACATGAGGCGGCCGAGCGCGCGGTGAAACGTGTCGACGCTGCGGTGGCCGTTCACCTCGAGCAGCCGGCGGGTGCGCCCGCCCACTTCAGCCTCGGTCTGTCGCGCCGCGACATGGCCCGCATCGACCTTGGGAAGCTTCGCCTGGGCGAGATAGTCGCCGATGGTATAAGGAAGAATGAAGTAGCCGTCGGCGAGCCCCTGCATCAGCGCGCTCGCGCCGAGCCGGTTGGCGCCGTGGTCGGAGAAGTTGGCTTCGCCGATCGCGTACAGCCCCTCGACCGTGGTCATCAGATTGTAGTCCACCCACAACCCGCCCATCGTGTAGTGCGGGGCGGGGTAGATGCGCATCGGGACCAGGTAGGGGTCCTCGGCGGTGATGCGCTGGTACATCTCGAACAGGTTGCCGTAGCGCTCCGCGATCACCGGCCGACCGAGCCGCCGGATCGCATCCTGGAAGTCGAGATAGACGCCATGTCCGCCCGGGCCCACGCCGCGGCCTTCGTCGCACACTTCCTTGGCGCGCCGCGACGCGATGTCCCGCGGCGCCAGGTTCCCGAAGCTCGGGTACAGCCGCTCGAGGTAGTAGTCGCGCTCGCTCTCGGGAATCTGGTCGGGCGGGCGCCGGTCGCGGCGCTGCTGCGGCACCCAGATGCGACCGTCGTTGCGCAGCGACTCGCTCATGAGGGTGAGCTTCGCCTGGTGGTCCCCGGTCACGGGGATGCAGGTCGGGTGGATTTGCGTAAAGCAGGGGTTGGCGAACGCCGCGCCGCGCTTGTGGGCCCGCCAGATCGCGGTGACGTTGCAGCCCTTCGCATTGGTGGAGAGGTAGTAGACGTTGGCATAGCCGCCGGTCGCGAGCACGACGGCGTCGCCAGTGTGAGTCGCAAGCTTCCCGTTCACCAGGTTGCGCGTGACGATGCCGCGGGCCCGGCCGTCGATCACCACCACGTCGAGCAGCTCCGTGCGCGGATACATCCGCACCTTGCCGGCGGCGATCTGGCACGCCAGCGCCTGGTAGGCGCCGAGCAGCAGTTGCTGCCCCGTCTGGCCGCGCGCGTAAAAGGTGCGTGATACCTGGACGCCGCCGAACGAGCGGTTGGCGAGCAGGCCGCCGTACTCGCGCGCGAACGGTACGCCCTGGGCCGCGCACTGGTCGATGATGGCGGCGCTGATCTGGGCCAGGCGATAGACGTTCGCTTCACGCGAGCGGAAGTCGCCTCCCTTGACCGTGTCGTAGAACAGCCGGAACACGGAATCGCCGTCGTTCTGGTAGTTCTTCGCCGCGTTGATGCCGCCCTGCGCCGCGATCGAGTGCGCCCGCCGGGGCGAATCCTGGAAGCAGAAGCACGAGACGGTATACCCGAGCTCGGCGAGCGACGCCGCCGCGGACGCCCCCGCGAGCCCGGAGCCGACGACGATGACGTGGTGCTTGAGCTTATTCGCCGGGTTGACCAGCCGGATCTCGGCGCGGTGGCGCTCCCACTTGCCGGCGAGCGCGCCGGCGGGAACGTGGGCCCGCAGCTCCATGGTCACCGCAGCCAGCCGGCCAGCACAGCCAGCGGAATCGCGACGTAGCCCGCGACGATCGCCGCGGCCAGGACGCCGGCCGCGCCGCGGCGCCAGCGGTCGGTGGGGGCGCGATGCAGGCCCAGAGTCTGCAGGGCGCTCCACACGCCGTGGTAGATGTGCAGGCCGACGACCACCATCGCGACGACATAGAACGCCGAGACCGGCCACACGCGGAAGCTCGCCACGACGTTGTGGTACACATCGCCCGGGACGAAATTGGGATTCACCCGTCCGAACGTGAAATCAAGGAGATGATAGATCACGTACAGCAGGATGATCACGCCGCCCCAGCGCATCGTCCGGGCGGCGTACGTGGTCTCGACGGGCTCGAGCTGGTGGTAGGCCACCGGCCGCGCTCGCCAGCTCGCGCGCGTGACGACGATGGCGGCCCAGATATGGGCGAACACCGCGGCGAGCAGCACGATCCGCGCGAGCCACAGGAGCTGCCCCCGGGCGAAGAACGGCGCCCCCACGGTTCGCAGGCCCTCGGCGTACGCGTTGAAGTGCTCGGGACCCTGAAATACCTTGAGGTTGCCGAGCAGGTGACCCACCACGAACAGGAACAGGATCACGCCGCTCGTGGCCATGATCACCTTCTGGCCGATCAGAGAGCGCGCGAGGCGCGGCGGCGCGGAGGGGTGGGCTGCGAGGGACTGGGCCATGGAACGGTCGGATGATACCTGCACTCCGGCCGTGCAAGCAAGGCGGCCGACTCGTCGCCGCCACCACCACTTCCGGGAGCGTCCGATGGCGATCCGATCTCCGATCCTCGTATCCACGACGTTCGACGTGCAGGGCCGCCGCATCCGCGAATACAAGGGCGTCGTGCGGGGCATTACCGTGCGCGCGCCCACCATCTCCCAAGGCATCCTCGGCGGTCTGAAGAGCATCATCGGCGGCCAGATCGGCGCCTACACCGAGATGTGCGACCAGGCGCGTCAGACGGCGTACGACCTGATGATCGAGCACGCCCAGGAGGTAGGCGCGAATGCGGTGATCGGGATGAGC
>Ga0209156_10003951_pt1 | contig 10919 bp, 7 predicted proteins | sample GraSoiAngelo_124_FD_185881 | JGI IMG/M metagenome (GOLD analysis project Ga0209156, IMG submission 185881) | Grasslands soil microbial communities from the Angelo Coastal Reserve, California, USA - 14_0927_05_20cm (SPAdes) (version 2) | ecosystem: Environmental > Terrestrial > Soil > Grasslands ...
GTCGCGATGGATTAACCCTTTTTGATAAGCCGCGCGTAGTCCACGGGCGACCTCGATCCCGGCGCGCAGCACGTCTGCTTCGGGAAGTTTTTTTTGTTCCGCAATAAGATCATCGAGCGTTCCGCGGTCGACTAACTCCATCACGAGATAGTACTGATCGTGATCGCGGCCGAAGGAAAATACCTGGACCACATGCGGATGATTGACCGAAGCGGTGATCCGGGCTTCCTGCTGCAATTGATTGGCGTATTCAGGACCCAGATCTTTGCGTAAAAGCTTTAGCGCGACATCGCGATCCAATTGGGTGTCGCGCGCTTTGTAAACCGTTCCCATTCCGCCGGTGCCGAGGGTCTCGCGCAACTCGAAATGATCAAAAGAACGCGCGATCCGCACCCGTTCACCGCAGGCGGGACAAGGCACCCGCGAAAGCGGTTCGACATCACCGATCTCCATCGGCGCAGCGCACCTGGGACACGAAATGGTGTTCGGATCGCTCATTTTTGCGATAGTAACATCCTCAATGGCCCAGGAAAACCGCCGCGAAATTATCGTTAAAGCAACGGATGCGGGCGCGCGGCTGGATCGTTTTCTCACCGATTTTACGGACGAGTTTTCGCGTTCGCGAATTCAAGCGCTTATCCGTGAGGGGTTCGTCACCGTCAATGGCGCAGTGCCGCGGGCACGCGACATTGTTCGGGCGGGCGATCGCATTTTCCTGGTCGAACCACCGGCGCAAGCGATTGACCTCATGCCGGAAACGGTTGCGCTCTCGGTTCTCTTCGAAGACACCGACTTGATTGTTATAAATAAATCGGCGGGAATCCCGGTTCATCCTGGAGCTGGGCGGAAACGCGGCACACTGGTTAATGCCTTGCTTTCGCATTGCAAAAATCTTTCGGGCATCGGCGGGAAGGAACGGCCGGGCATTGTTCATCGGCTTGATAAGGAAACAAGCGGTTGTCTGGCGGTAGCAAAGAATGATTTTGCGCATCTCGAGCTGTCCCGGCAATTCGCGGCCCGCACCGTGGAAAAAATTTACCTCGCGCTCGTGGCCGGGAAGCTGCGTCGCGGTTCCGGAACAATTGTGGCGGCAATCGCGCGTCATCGAGTTCATCGCAAAAAAATGACGATTGCCCGCGAGGGCGGACGAGAAGCGAGAACGGATTTCAAAGTGGTGCGCAGTGGAGGCGACGCGAGCTTGCTCGAATGCCGGTTGCACAGTGGCCGGACGCATCAAATTCGTGTGCATCTTCAACATCTTGGACATCCGATCCTAGGCGACCTTGTTTACGGAGGGCGCCGCGCAGGAAATTTTTCGCGCCAGATGTTACATGCATGGAAACTGGGCTTGGATCATCCACGGACGAAAGAGCGGATGCATTTCGAAGCGCCGTTGCCGGAAGATTTTAAGCGGGCGATGAGGGAGGCGTTGAGTTAGCTGCGTTTAGAGCCTGCTGACGTTGCGTGGCCATGAGGATCATGGCGAAAAGCACGGGCAACACGATTATGCCTCTCAACCATGGTTCGGCATGCCAGGGAAGAGCGAAAAGGCGCTCATTATAAAAGAGGTAGTAAGCGAAAATAGTGACACTCAGAAAATGCCAGGCGAAGGCGCGTCGCCAGGTTGCGACCGGCAGAATCCAAGTCACATACCAGGCGTTCAACACCGGCGCGAGAATGAGGCTGGCGCCAAGCGACCAAAGCATGCCGCGCCGCCAATTGCGCTTGAAAAGGAAACCAATCAGCGCCGATACAATCAGAAGGACCACATCGTAGCGATAATATTGCTGATGCCAGTTTGGTAAAATCGTGTCTTCAATCAGCCACCAAAATAAATCGTTGAGCCGGCTGACATGACCGAAGTCGCCGAACAGATTTTGCGCAAGGGGAAACCGAAACGCGCAATCAAGGAGAACGGGCAAAGCGATGGCGGCCGCGAGGGCGATGAAGTAGCGACGCAAGGCAAAAAGAGACGGAATCAATAAAACAATGCAGACTGGTCGAAGCGCGATGGCAAATCCAAGCGCGACCGCGGCACCGAGGGCAAATTTCCAGCTCGCCGTCTGTTCAAATCGCTCGAGGAAGAAAATCAACCCGACAATTGCGAGCAAAATGAGGCTGTCGAAATGTGCTGCGCCGAAGAAACTATAAGCGATAAGAGGATTCCAGGCGAGCCAGACGGCAGTTTGCTTATCAAGCAGCCATAGAAGCAGCGCGATGACGATTAAATCGGCAGCGCCAAAAATTATTTTGTAAAGCAACGCGTTGTTTGTCGCTGGGATGGCGCGAAATAAAACTTCGGCCCCCGGTGCGAAGGCTGTGGGCTCATCGTTCCGCAAGACCCGCGCAAGCTCCGGGATTTTACCGGCCACGCGAGAATCACTCGGCGCGACCTGATAGGGATTAAACCCGGCGCGTTGAATCACTCCGTCGGCTTGAAAGCGCCAGACTTCGTTGCCCGGCGCCTGTGGCAGCGCCAGCAAACGAAGCGCGATCGTGGCGAGCCAGAAAATCCAGACGGCGTTTTTGTTAATCGCGGCGAATTCAGTCGCTGCAAACAAGTAAGCGAGGCCACAGAGAATCGCGCCGGCGACAAAATAGATCGGCATCCATTCCAGGGTCCAATCGTCGAAAAGATTAAGCGAAGCGAAGAGCACCAATTGCGCGACGAGCGCGATCCAAAATCGCAATTTCACTTCGGTGCGCTGGCGATTGGATTGGGGCGAAAACGCGATCGCAAAATGCGATTCATATTGATCCGATAAGCCGCAAAATCGACCAGCTCCCGTACCCGCGCTTTCAACCGGCGCGCCCTTAGGAAAAGAAACAATGCGAAGAGTGCGTAGGGGAGGGCGAAGAGGAATTGGACGTGGCCAGTATTAAGGAAATGATAGATGAGTAAGGTGAGGACGATGAGATTTACGATCACGGTGGTGGTGACGTAGCGGTAGCGAAGTTGAACGCGGGTCAGGCATTTTCCGTTGCCGTGATATTCCGTAACCGTCCGCAGAATGATGCTCCACCAGAAGTTACCGTAAATCTGGATGTCCCATTCCTGCCAGCCGGTGTCGATGGAGTAGCGCCAGTTTTCCTGATCAAGGAGCGTGAAAATTTCTCGTAAGAGGCTGTGACGATCCTTGCCTTCGTCGTTCCAGTAAGCGAGCCGGCCCCAGTTGCCGCCAAATTTTTTACCAGCGGGAACGTTCTCATGTTGCGCAATGACAGAACCGGGAGTGCGTTTGAAATGCAGCCAGGTAAAATAACGCGACCAACCACGGACGAGTGGTTGCGCAAAAGCCAGGAACATCACCAGCAGGCGGGAAAGAATGGTATCGAAGAGCGGTTCGATGCGCGCGCGCACCATATAAGAGAGCGCGACACAAAGGGTGCCGCCGAGCATCAGATACGGCACGATCCGCAGCGGTGGAACAAACACGCCCACGCCGAAAAGAAAGACGGTGAGCGCGAACCATTCGATACTGCTGAGATAAGCTGCCACTTCCGATTGCGGGGTGGGATAGATCGATTGGAAGAATCCGTCTGCGAAAATTCCGTGATAAATAATCGGGCGACCAAGGAACCAACTGAAACGTGGCGTGCCGTAAATTTGTCCGCGCCATTTCGCAGTTCCAGTTGGCCCGAAAAATATGAGATGCTTGAAACGCAACAAAGATTCGGCTTCGCCATAACCTTCCTGTTGTTTGCGAAACCCACGCAGGGTAAAACGACGGTGGTGCCAGACGATGGCAGTAGGACTGAATGCGATTACGCCCCCGGCTTGTTGCAACCGCCAGCAAAAATCTACGTCATCACCCGCCGCGTGATATTCCGGATCGAACCCGCCGACATTTTCGAAAGCCCACCGCCAAAACGCCATGTTACAACCAGGAATGTGTTCGGCGACGATATCGGTTAACAGGACGTGACTCGGGCCACCGGGTGCGGCGGCGACACAGGCCTGGATCCATGTTTTTGCCGGCGGCGAAACGTTCGGACCGCCCACGCCCGCGAAGTCGCCGCTGGTGAGCGTGCCGATCAAATAATAAAGCCAATCGACGTCGGCCATACAGTCGGCATCGGTGTAAGCGAATACTTCGCCGCGTGCGGCAGCAGCGCCGGTGTTGCGCGCAACGCTCAACCCACGGTTGGGTTGATGAATGTAACGCACATTCGGGAATTCAGCGGCGATCTGCGCAGTGTTGTCAGTGGATCCATCATCCACCAGAACGATCTCAAACTTCGGGTATTCGATTTTGCCGAGGGACTCGAGACAGGCCCTCAAGGTTGCGCCGCCGTTGTACGAACAAACAATGATTGAGACTGACGGCGTTTGATTAAGATGACGGTGCGGAAGAACGGCGTCGTCTTGCCCGAGTTTTTCGCGCAGCGCATGAAGAGCTTTTTTTGGTTGCCGATCGCGCGTGACAAGTCCGAATGCCCAATCACTGATCTCCTGTTCGCCGGTGTACCACTCGTCGGTCCAGGAAAAGAAAACGGTGCCAGCAAGTCCGCATTTGATCACGCTATTGACATGCCAGCTTAGCATTTCGGCCTGCTCGTCCTGGCTATGCCGGATCGTGTCCATCCCGAATTCGCCAAGGATGAGCGGACGATCTTCAGTCAGATTTTGCAGACGAAAGAGATAACGCTCGAAATCACGCTGATTGTGCAGGTAAACGTTAAAGCAAAAAAAATCGACGTTTTGCGGGAGCAGGAATTCTGTCGGCGGATAAGTGGCGTAGGAAAATAAGACGTGCGGATCGTGGCTGCGGCCCATCGCGATGAGATGCTCGATAAACTCTGTGACGCGTCGCACGTCCAGCCAGCGGACCATTTGCGGAGCGATTTCGTTGCCGACCAGATAGGCGAAAATGGCGGGGTGACCGGCGTGCATTTTGACGGCGTTGGAAACGGAACGGGTGATTTCATTTCGGGCCGATCGCTCGCGCAGAAATTCGATATGTTTGGCCCACGGCAGAGTAATGAGCGCGCGCATTCCCGCTTCGGCGCAGGCATCGAGAAACCAACGCGGCGGGCAATGATAAACGCGAACAACGTTAAACCCGGACTCGCGAATCTGGGCGAGATCTCGCGCGGCTTGATCTCGTGTTCCGAGATAATCACCTAAGGCATCTGGTTTGAATGGGCCGTAGGTGACGCCTTTAACGAAAAATTTACGCTCACCTTCGAAGAAAAATTTTGCGACGGCGCGGATTGGATCCGCCGGAGAAGCGCTCACAGCGCGGCTTTCCTAGACCATGCGGAAGGGGTACGCAAAAATTTTGCTGCAGAGAGCTGTAGAGGCAGCCGCGTCGGCTGCTCTTCGATAATCGCGGCCGACACCCCATCCCTACAATTTTATCAGTGCCTCACAGACGACGCGAGCGGTTTGGTCGATGTCTTCGTCGCTATGGGCGGTGGAAATGAATGCGGTTTCGAATTGTGATGGCGGGAAATAAAGGCCGCCCTCGAGACAGGAATGGAAAAACTGCGCGAATTTCTTGGTGTCGCTGTACTGCGCGGATTCAAGATCGAAAATCGGACCGCTGGCGAAAAAGAGGCAGAACATCGAACCGATGCGGTGGAATATGAGTTCCTTCCCTGAGATCGCATCAGCCAGCCTGCTCTCCAGTTTTGCACCGAGATCTTCCAGTAGTTTCCAGCCATCGATCCGTTCGAGTTCGCGCAATTGTGCCAGACCAGCCGCCATGGCCAGCGGATTTCCAGAGAGCGTTCCGGCCTGGTAAACCGGTCCATCAGGTGAAAGCTGCCCCACAATTTCCGCGCGCCCACCAAACGCGCCCACCGGCAAGCCGCCGCCAACGACCTTGCCGAGCGCTGTTAGATCAGGCCGAATTCCATAAAGCTGTTGTGCGCCGCCGCGCGCAACGCGAAAACCGGTCATAACTTCATCGAAAATCAAGAGAGCGCCGTTCCTTGTGCATTCTTCCTGAAGTTGATGAAGAAAACCTTCGCGTGGAAAAAATAGCCCGGCGTTTGCCGGGATCGCTTCGAGAATGACTGCGGCGATCTGGTCCTTATTTTCGCGAAAAGCGGCGCGGACCGCTTCAATATTGTTGAAAGGAAGGACAATTGTTTCGCCGGCGACTGCTCGTGGGACACCGGCGCTGTCTGGTTGACCGTGGGTGAGCGCGCCACTTCCGGCTTTGACTAGCAGCGAATCAGCATGGCCGTGATAACAACCGGCGAACTTGATGATCTTGTCGCGTTTGGTGAATCCGCGCGCCAGCCGCAAGCAAGACATCGTCGCTTCCGTCCCGCTGTTCACCATTCGCACTTTTTCGATTGCTGGCATCCATGCGCAGATCAGCTCGGCCATTTCCACTTCCAGAGGATTCGGAATTCCAAAGCTGGTTCCATGCAGCGCGGCAGCGCGAACTGCGTCCGTCACTACCGGAGGCGCGTGTCCGAGAATCGCAGGTCCCCAACTCCCGACGTAATCGATCAGTTCAACGCCGTCGACCGTCCAAATGCGCGAGCCATTCACGCGCTCGACAAAAAATGGTTCACCGCCAACTCCGCGAAACGCGCGCACCGGGGAATTCACGCCACCGGGAATTTTGGCGAGGGCCCGAGCGAAGAGGTCGCCTGATTTCGTCACGCCGTCACGATATGCGGATTCGTTAAAGCGTCGAAGAGCAGTCATGGAGTAGCGGATCGATGATTTCAGAGCTTCCTCCTTTCATGACTCCAGTACTCCGACACTCCTTTCCGCTCCGTTGACAGCGCTTGGCTGCACTCGATAGTTTCGCGCCGTGCGCAATGGCGGGGTAGCCAAGTGGTAAGGTCGCGGTCTGCAAAACCGCTATTCGCGGGTTCGATTCCCGACCCCGCCTCAAGCTGCTGTCACGGCGATCAATGCCAGTGCTGTTTTATATTGTTCGCTAACGTACAGCTTTACCGCACATATGCTCTCACACGTACGTGTGGAATGGGTTAACGTGTGGCAGGCCAAAACCTGCCAGTTTTTGGCTTCGCGCGCTGCGCGTGGAGTTGTCCAACTGGCATAAGCTTCAGCTCAGCGACGAGATTGTTGACCTCCCGCCTCGATATTTCATCAACGCAAAATTCCGCATCTGTCATTCCGAGCTTTCCCTCGGCACAACAAGTTCGCTACATGCTCGAAGAGGGATTGAGGCGCAAGAGCGTCTTTTCAATTGCTGAGTTCACTCTGCTCGGGCTGGCTTCGTCTCGACCCACCAGCGATAATCGGTGGCAGGATGAGTCGTCGCGTTTTTGTTCTACTCCTGGTCCCATTAATCAGCGCCGCGGCTGAGAACATTCCTCCAAAGTTCGATGCGCATGCCGCGCCAAGCCACGGGCGCTATAAATTGCAATGAAACTCAGAATATTTCTGGTCGTCGCTTCCTGCATGGTCAGCCTGATCACAGGTTTTGTTATTTCGCGGAGCGGTTCTTCCACGGAAAGCGTCAGGGCGCGCGCCAAACCTCTCATCGGTCTTTCGATGGACACTTTGAAGGAGGAACGTTGGCAGGGAGATCGCGACCTGTTTGTAACGCGGGCGAAGGAGCTTGGCGCCGAAGTCCTGGTGCAATCAGCTAACAGCGATGACAGTCGTCAGATCAGCGACGTTCAGGCACTGATCAGCCGGCGCGTCGACGTGCTTGTCATTGTTCCGCATAACGGCGGTGCGATGGCGAAAGCGGTCAACATGGCGCATGACGCGGGAATTCCTGTGCTCGCCTATGATCGGTTGATCACCGATTGCGACCTCGATCTTTATATGACTTTCGACAACGAGAAAGTGGGCGAGCTGCAGGCCCAGTTTCTGGTCGATCATCTTCCGAAGGACCGAAAGAAAAAGATTGTGCGTATTTATGGCGCGAAAACCGACAACAATGCGCTGCTCTATAAGCGAGGGCAGGACAAAGTTCTCGCGCCGCTAATCGACCGCAGCGAAATCGACGTCGTCCATGAAGACTGGACGCAGGATTGGAAACCCGAAAGCGCAAAGAAGATCGCGAGCGCGGCAATTACAAAAGCCGGCGCAAATTTCGATGCAATCCTGGCGTCAAACGATGGCACGGCCGGCGGCGCAATTCAGGCGCTGAGCGAAGAAGGCCTCGCCGGCAAGGTTCTCGTCACCGGTCAGGATGCCGAGTTGAGCGCCTGCCAGCGGATCGTCAATGGCATCCAGGCAATGACGATTTACAAACCGCTTTCGCAGCTTGCCAAACAGGCCGCGGAAGCGGCCACAAAAATGGCGAGAAGCAAACCGGTTTTCGCTCTAGGTAAGATCAATAACGGGAAAATCGAAGTGCCTTCAATTCTGCTTGATGTGGTTGTAGTCACAAAGGAAAACATGATGGACACTGTCGTGAAAGATGGCTTTCACAAGGCCGCGGAAGTCTATCGCAGTCTGCCCGAGACACAGCAGTCACGCTGATTGCGCATGAGTAACATCGGATGAATCCGGTCGTCCTTCAGGCGGAGAACATCACCAAGAAATTTCCCGGCGTAATCGCGCTCAAGGACGTCGGCTTCGATCTGCGCGGAGGCGAAATCCACGGGCTCTGTGGCGAGAACGGCGCCGGCAAGTCGACGTTGATCAAGCTGCTCTCGGGAATTTATCCGTTCGGTTCATACGAGGGAAATTTTTTTATTCACGGGCTGCTTGCAAAGTTCCGTTCGCTTACTGACGCCCAGAGCGCCGGCATTGCCGTTATCTACCAGGAACTCGCGCTCGTTAACGATATGACGGTGGGCGAAAACATTTTCCTCGGCTCAGAGCCGCGCACCGCACGGGGGCTGATCGACTGGCACAAGGTGTATCACGAAGCGCAACTGCTCTTGCAAAAATTCAAGGTCGATATCGATCCAAGCGAGCCGGTCGCGAAGCTCGGAATGGGCCAGAAACAACTGGTGGAAATCGTGAAGGCGCTTTCAAAAAATTCGAACATCCTGGTCCTGGATGAGCCAACCGCTGCTTTGGCAGAACACGAAGTCCTCATTCTGCTCGATATCCTGCGCGATCTCCGGAGTCGCGGAATCGCGAGCATCTACATCTCGCACAAACTCGATGAAATCTTCGCGATCTGCGACCGCATTACCGTGCTGCGCGATGGATCGTCCATTGCAACGCTCGACACCAAGCAAACGAACAAAGCGGAAATCATCAAGCACATGGTCGGGCGTGAAATCACCGACCTGTTTCCGCGCCGCCGGTCGAAGCCGGGTGCATCAGCTCTCGAAATTGAAAACCTTAATGTGGCCCATCCTCATTCCGGCGACCGCTTTCTTGCCGACATCAATTTTTCATTGCGCGTTGGTGAAGTCCTCGGGATCGGCGGTTTGATGGGCGCGGGTCGCACCGAGCTGCTGATGCATTTGTTTGGCGCCTGGGGCACACGCTTGAGCGGCTGCGTCCGCCTCAACGGCCGCGAACTGCGCGTGCGGAAGCCGGCAGAAATTATTCGTGAGGGGATGGTGCTCGTGAGCGAAGATCGTCGCCGCTACGGATTGATTTTGGATAAATCGATCGGCTTCAATCTTTCGCTCTCCTCTTTGGCGAAACTGACGAAGAACCGTCTAATCGACGAGGGGCTCGAGTTCCAAAAGAACGATCACTTCTTTCAATCGCTGCGTGTGAAAGCGTCGACGCTGGAAGCACTGGTAGCGAAACTCTCCGGTGGTACCCAGCAGAAGGTTGTTCTGGGCAAGGCGCTCATGACCGAGCCGCTCGTGATTTTCCTCGACGAACCGACTCGAGGAATTGATGTCGGTGCCAAGCTGGAAATTTACGAGATCATCAATCGACTAACCGATACGGGCAAAGCTGTCCTGCTCGTATCGAGTGAGCTGCCCGAATTGATCGGGATGAGCGATCGCATCTTAATCCTGCATGAAGGTCGCGTCGGCGGTGAATTCAATCGCGACGAAGCCACCCAGGGGAAATTGCTCGCCGCGGCCATGGGACAGAGACAGGTGGTACTTACCTGAAATGACGAATGACGAATGACCAATGACCAATGACCAATGACGAATGATAAATGACGAAGGATGAATTAGAAGACGCCTTTTGGAATGAAGGCCGCGAGAGTTATGTAGTTCGAGAGACCATTGAGCCAGCTTCGCAACGAACTTACGACCTGGATGAGCGCGCGGCGTGTTTCGGCGAAGCGATAATCGATTTTGCGAACATTATTCCGCGGACACCAGTGACGCGGCCTCTGATCGAACAACTTGTTGGCTGTGGGACCAGCGTTGGCGCGAATTATTGCGAGGCTGACGATGCAGTGTCAAAAAAGGAATTTCGACTTCGTTGCGGAACGTGCAAAAAGGAAGCGCGTGAAACCAAATACTTCCTGCGGATGATCGTCCGCGCCGTCCCGGAACTAAAGTCGCAAGCCCGCGCACTTTGGCAAGAAGCAAAAGAACTCCATCTGGTGTTCGCGAAAATCTGGCGAAGCGCCGAATGAATCTCATTCCTTGGTCATTCGTCATTCGTGATTCGTCATTGTCCTGATGCAATCAAGAAGATCATTTCGCGATTTTTCGTTGGTGATAGCGCTCGTTGTGATTTGCGCGTTCTTCGCCATCGCGTCGCCGCAATTTCTAAGCGCACGCAATCTCTCGCTGCTCACGACCGAGCTGTCCATCACTGCCACGCTCGCCATTGGGATGCTGCTGGTGATTCTTCCGGGTAATATCGACTTGTCGGCCGGAAGCGGTGTCGGTCTTCTTGGCGGTATCGCCAGCGTTCTCGTCTTCGAGCACAAATGGCCGGCGCCGCTGGCGATGGGAATAGCATTGGTCGCTGGCGTTCTTATTTGGTCTTCCATGGGTAATTTGATCGTGCGCCAAAAAATACCGGCTTTCATCATCACTTTGGGCGGGCTCCTTATTTTTAAAGGATTGTTTTGGCTCGTCATTCACAA
>Ga0209156_10003955_pt1 | contig 10906 bp, 6 predicted proteins | sample GraSoiAngelo_124_FD_185881 | JGI IMG/M metagenome (GOLD analysis project Ga0209156, IMG submission 185881) | Grasslands soil microbial communities from the Angelo Coastal Reserve, California, USA - 14_0927_05_20cm (SPAdes) (version 2) | ecosystem: Environmental > Terrestrial > Soil > Grasslands ...
GTAGCCACGCGATTACCGCATAGACGATCGCACCCTTGTGAACGTTGCGCCGCTTCAGTTCGGCCAAGAAATTCTTCATTCAATTGGGTCTTACTCCATAAACAAAAAAATTTTAAGCTTTAAGTTTGAGATTTCACGGAAGGGCGCGCCCGGTTCAGGTTTCGGGAGAATACAAAATCTAGCGAGTCAGCGGTCGAAGCTCAGGCGTCCGCCAGGAAATGGGTTAACGTAACTCGTGGATTCACCATCATTGCTCAGTGTTCACGACTATCACCGTGCGGCTCGCGCTAAATTGCCAAAGGGGGTTTTGGACTATTATGAGGGCGGAGCATTGGATGAAATTACGCTGCGCGAGAACAGCGCGGGCTGGGAACGGCTGAAGCTTTACTATCACGTCCTTGCCGGAGTTGGAAGGCGCGATCTTGGCACCACGGTTTTGGGTCAACCGATCTCATTGCCAATTGGGGTTGCGCCAACGGCGTTTCAGAAACTCGCGTGCGCGGCGGGCGAGATCGCGACGGCAAACGCGGCCAAGGCGGCGAGGACCCTGTTCATTCTCAGTTCGTTCTCGAACACCGCAATGGAATCGGTTCTTCCGCAGGCGGCGAGTCCGCGCTGGTTTCAGCTCTACATCTACAAGGACCGTGGGATCACCAGTGAACTGGTGCGACGAGCGGAAGCGGCCGGAGCGGAAGCAATCGTCGTGACGGTTGACACACCCGGTCTGGGGACGCGCGAACGCGATGTGCGCAACAGCTTTCGACTGCCGGATGATCTGGCGGTGGAAAATCTGGCGCCGTTGGGCAAAGGCAATTTTCCAAAAGTGACAGGATCTGGTCTGGCCGCTTATGTCCGGGAAAACTTCAAGAGCGACCTCAAGTTTGAAGATCTTGATTGGTTGGGCGGATGCACGCGATTACCAATCGTAGTCAAAGGTGTCTGCCGCGGCGACGATGCGCGCCGCGCGGCCGAGCATGGCGCGAAAGCGGTGGTCGTTTCGAATCATGGCGGGCGACAACTCGATACTGCGCCTGCCACTTGCGAAGTTTTGCCAGCTGTGACCGATGCCGTGCGCGATCTTTGCGAGGTCTATATCGATGGTGGGATTCGTCGCGGCAGCGATGTCCTGAAAGCGATTGCGCTTGGCGCGCGGGCGGTGCTGATCGGTAGACCAATTTTATGGGGCCTGTGTGTTGGCGGCGAGCAAGGCGCGGTCAACGTTTTGGAAATTCTCCGGCGTGAAGTGGATGAAGCCATGCTCTTGTGCGGTTGCACAAAGCTCGGCGATATCAATGGATCGTTGCTGGCGCCCTAATGCCAGAGGTCAGAGGTCAGAGCTCGGCGGTCAGGCAATCAGCAATCAGGGTTTCACGGGAGTAACACGACCTCGCCGCCCTTTGCTGCGGCAGCGGAGTGCAACTCCGCTGGGCGCACAGACTGATAGTCTGTGTTCCGGCTAGAGGCCGCCGCGACCTCCGCCCAAACGTTAGCAACCATTTCAGTGCTGCAGGTGCAACATCACGAGACAGCTGGCCAACGGATAGGTATTCGCGAAGGCTCGCGATTAATTTTTCAGCGTGAGAGTGTCAACGATTTCGTCAAAGCGCGGATCGCTTCGGAGCGGGTCAAGCATTGGGTTCACGCGCATCTGGAGCGCAAACCAATCGGGTTCCTCCGCCATTTTCGGTAGCAAAGCTAAAGCATCCTCCAGATTACCGCGTTTGATGTGGACGAAAACGTAATGCGCCGCCGCCACGTACTCGCCACGCGCGCGTTTTGCGTCCAGGTCCTCTAACTGCCTTTCACCGAGGGTTCGCACCGCCGCATCGAATCCAGCTGCGTTGAATGTTTGTTCGAGAAGGCGCGCATCTTCGCTCCGTCCGTCGAGATTCAACGCCGAGCACCAATGCGTGATCGCCTCGTGCGGCATGCCTCTCTGTGCGCAAACGTTTCCGAAATACTCGTGCGCAGCTGCGTTATCGGGATAGAGATCGAGCGTCTTCGCCAGTTGCGCGGCGGCGCGATCATACTGGCGGCTAAAAAAGAGCACCGTTCCGTAATGCACATTAGTCCCCGGAAAAAATGGGTCGAGTTCCATGGCGCGCTCTTTTTGCGCGATCGCTTCGTCGAATCGCCCGAGATACGACAGGCATAGACCATAATGCGCGTGGAGGTCAGAGAAATTCGGGTCTAATTCCATCCCGCGTTGAAAGGCGTGCTCAGCCGCAGCCCAGTTCCGTTTGTAGTAAATCTCCACCGCAGCGAGCGCGTTGTAAGCTTCAGGCAGCGTGTCGTCGAGGCTGAGGGATTTTCGAACGTATTCTTCCGCTAGCCGCCAGACGTCCGGTGGAAAAATGGCGTTAGCCGCGGCCCAGGAATAATAAAGGCTCAGTCCGTTGTAGGCGGGGGCATACGACGCGTCCAGCGCCACTGCCTGCTCAAAGTACTCCCGCACCCGCTCATAGCCCGGCGCGTAAAAATTTCGCCAGTGATATCGGCCTTTCAGATAGAACTCGTGCGCTTCACTGCTCTTCGTCGGCCGCGCGGCAATCGCGCGTCGTTCCGCGCCCGTCAATGTCGCCTGCAAAGCTTCCGCGATTTTCCCGGCGATATCGCTCTCCACCTCGAAAATATCATCAAGCTGCCGATCGTAGCGCTCAGCCCACAGATGCGCATCGTTCTCGGCGTCGATCAATTGCACGTGCACGCGCACTTTATCGCCGGCCTTACGCACACTGCCTTCGAGAATCGTGGCCACGCCGAGCTGTTTCGCGATGTCGGGGATCTGTTCGGCCGTATTTTTGAATCGTTGCGTCGAGGTGCGCGAGATCACTTTCAAGTCGCGGATGCGCGACAGTCGCGTCAGGACCTCCTCATGGATGCCGTCGGCGAAATAAACGTTCGCTTTATCTTCGCTCAAATTCTCGAACGGCAAAACAGCGATCGACTTATGCGGAACTGGCCGACCTGTCTCTAACCTTTTCTCGCGCGTTTCCTCGCCTTTGAATTTTTTTGGCGTGTTCGGATTACCAATTTCATCTGAGTAGAGATTAACGACACCGAGGGTCGCACCATGTTTTACTTCGCAGATTCCCAAATCGTGGAGAAGCGGCCGCCAGCGCCCATACTGTTCGAGATCATCGGCCACACGTTTGGACAGCAGAATATGGCCGGCGTCGCCGCAATCCATCACCCGCTGAGCCATGTTAATACCAGCTCCCGCGATGTTGGCTTGTTCATTTAAGTCGGTGACCTCTTTGACCGGCCCGCTGTGGATTCCCATTCGCACACGAAGGTCAGGATGATTCTTTAACGCCTTGCTGATTTCCATGGCGCAGGTGACTGGCGTTTCCGGATTATCGCGAAAAACAAGCGCGCCCCCATCGCCGGTCGGCAAACGCAGCAACTTGCCTTCTGCTTGCGCGGCGCGGAACTGCTCGGTCCCGCGCGCGATCTCCCGCAGTTTTTGCAACTGCTCAGTTTGCTCGTGGATGAGCAGCTTGGAATAACCCACGATGTCGATAAAAAGAACGTGCCCGATTTCGAACTTCACATCGGCTTCGGACGACATGCGATTTTCTTACCACGATCTTCGGAATCTGACGAGAGATTGGAGTCAGAAGTCAGGGCGAAAAATGCTGGAATCAGATAAAGGGCAAAAAACACAGATCACAGGCGATAGATAACAAATCGCGAAGGTTTGTGATCAGTTCTTCAGCGTGAGAGTGCCTAGGATTTCGCCAAAACGCGGATCGCTACGCAGCGGGTCCAGAATTGGATTCACTTTGATTTGCAGGGCAAACCAGTTGGGTTCTTCGACGGTTTTTGCCAGCCAGAGAAGGGCCTGCTCCTTATCACCCAATCGCAGGTAAGCCATTAAATAATACCAGGCGGAAACATATTCACCACGCGTACTCCTTTCGTTGAGCTGCTGCAATTGTTTTTGCGCCAAGGCGCGAACCGCGACGTCAAATCCGGAAGCGGCAAAAGTTTGTTCGAGGAATTGCGCCTGCTCCGGTTGGCCACGCAAGGTTAAACTCGCGCACCATTGCGCGATGGCTTCGTGGAGCATTCCTTTGCGTTCACAGGCATCACCAAAATGTTCGTGGGCGACAACATTCGTCGGTTGGAGTTCCAATGTGGTGGTAAAATAGGCAATCGCGCCATCGTAATCGCGCAGAAAAAAGAGGATTCTCCCGGCAAATAGATGCAACCCGGGAAAGAAGGGATCGAGCTGTTCCGCCAGTGCGATTTGGGCGAGTCCCTCTTCGCTGCGTCCGAACAGAACGAGGCAGAGACCATAATGATGGCGGATTTCGCCATCATTCGGATTCAATTCTGCCCCGCGAAGGAAGGCGCGCTCGGCGGCAGGCCAATCCCTTTTATAATATAGCTCGACACCGGCGAGGAGATGATACGCGTCGGCCAGCGTGTCATCCAATTCCAGCGCTTTCTGAAGGGCCGTCTCGGCAGCCGGCCAGTGCGCAGGCGGTAAAATAGCGTTGGCCGCGCCAAAGGCGTGATAGCTACCGAGACCACCGTAAGCGGGCGCAAAGTTGGGATCGAGCTCGATGGCGCGCTGAAAATATTTGCGGACCTGTTCGTAGCCAGGCGCGAAAAAATTACGCCACTGATGTCGCGCCTTCAGATAGAGCTGATACGCCTCGGTGTTTTTGGTGGGTTGTGATGAAATCGCGCGACGTTCGGCACCGGTGAGCCTCGCTTGCAGCGCGTCGGCAATCTTTGCCGCGATGTCGCTTTCAACGGCAAAAATGTCGATCAACTTGCGGTCGTATCTTTCCGCCCAAAGATGCGAGTCGTTCTCGGCGTCGATCAGCTGAACGTGAACGCGGACTTGGTCGGCAGCTTTTCGCACGCTGCCCTCCAGAATTGTCGCTACGCCAAGTTGCTTTGCGATATCAGGAATACTTTCCAATGAATTCTTGAAACGTTGCGTCGATGTGCGCGAGATAACCTTGAGATCCCCGATCCTCGAGAGTCTGGTCAGAATTTCCTCCTGGATGCCGTCGGCGAAATAAGCGTTCGCTTTATCCTCGCTCAGGTTTTCAAACGGCAGGAGCGCAATCGATTTGCGCAGAATCGGCACGCTCGGTTTTTTCTCGGCAGCTTCCTCGGCTTTGAATTTTTTTGGCGTCTCCGGATTGCCAAATTCATCCGAGTAGAGGTTAACGACGCCGAGCGTCGCACCATGTTTTACTTCACAGATCCCCAAATCGTGCAGGAGCGGCCGCCACCGCCCGTATTGTTCAAGATCGTCGGCGACGCGCTTGGAGAGCAGAATATGGCCGGCATCGCCGCAATCCATCACGCGTTGGGCCGTGTTAATACCGGCTCCGGCGATGTTGGCTTGTTCATTTAAGTCTGTAACCTCCTTTACTGGCCCACTGTGAATTCCCATTCGCACGCGAAGGTCAGGGTGATTTTTCAACGCCTTGCTGATCTCCAGTGCACAGCCGACCGGCGCCTCCGGATTATCGCGAAAAACGAGCGCACCACCGTCGCCGGTCGGCAAACGCAGCAACTTGCCTTCAGCTTCCGCAACGCGGAACTGCTCGGTCGCGCGCGCAATTTCCCGCAACTTTTGCAACTGTTCGCTCTGTTCGTGAATGAGCAGCTTGGAATACCCGACGATGTCGACGAAGAGAACGTGCCCGATTTCGAACTTCACATCGGCTTCGGACGGCATGCGATTTCCTTACCACGATCTTCCGAATCTGACGAGGCGTCGGAGGTCAGAGATCAAAGAACAGAGCAGCGGTCACTTCGCGAGGTTCAGGCGTGAGAGACCAGCAGCTTGCAATTCCTGGTCGAGCGCCGGTACTTCTTGCTCGACGATTTCTTTCCAACGCTTCGTGAGCTCGGTTCCCTGGGTCTGGACATTGTTTACCGCTGCTTTGACGCGATCGGTGGGCGCGGCGTCGACGCCTTGAATTTGTTGGAACAAATCCCTGGCCGAGTCCAGAGCGTGCAGAGAAGGAGTCGCGCCTGGTCGCGGGTTTGGAGGTCCCAGCTCGTTTAACTTGGTGTTGAGCGCGTTCAATCTTTCCTCGACATTTTTCGGCAGCGATTGCTCCCTTAGTTTCGTCAATTGCTCGACTAACGAGTCAAAGATTTTGCCGATTGGCTCGAGACCAGCCCGCACCTCGCAGAGTTGCTGTGACAAAGTCAGCTGCTGCTCCAACTCAACTTGCGACATCTTCACCCGAGGATCCATTTTGACACGCAGCGGTTGCGTGTAGCTCTTGCTCCCAGCCGTCAAGACAACGGTATATTCTCCGGGCACGACCCACGGCGAAGTCGGCGAAGGCGGTGTGTCGCGATTAACCGCAGACATTGGATACTCCGGTTCAATGCCAGGGAGTGGCGTGTAATGCATGTCCCAAAGGAATCGATGCAACCCGCGCTGGGTTGAAAGTGACAGTGGCGGCCGGATCCAGTAGCTGGGGATTTTCAGTTTCCTGGCATCCGGGAGCACCGGTGCGTCCGTGCTGGAATAACGCCGGACTAGATTTCCTTTGTTATCTTTGATCTCAAGCGTCACCGGCGAAGCTTCTGCCAGGAAATAGTCGATCATCGCACCGTCGGGCGGATTCTCGCCAGCAGGTTCATCCGGCGGAAGCGGCGTGTCAGTATTAAGGCTCCAGCGAACGCGAAGGGCGGTCTGCGGTTCGAACAGAACGGTGTTGGGTTGGTCCCTCGTCAACTGGCGGAGCAGGGTGACGTTGTCCAGGATCCAGAAGCCCCGTCCGTGGGTCGCGACCGCCAGATCGTCGTCCTTAATAATAAGATCACGAATGGATGTGGCCGGCATGTTGAGTCGCAATGACTCCCAGTTATCGCCGTCATCTAACGAAACATAGACGGCGCGTTCCGTTCCAGCGAACAACAACCCCCGACGCCGGGTATCTTCCCGGACAACGTTCACCGTTTGACCCTCAGAAATTCCATGCACGATTTCCGTCCATGTCTTGCCGCCATCGTGGGTCCGATAAATGTGCGGGCGCACATCATCGAGCCGAAGCGTGTTCACCGCGGCGTAAGCGGTGTTGGCCTCGAAGTGACCCGCGTCGATAAGCGAAATTTTCTGCCACGCCGAAATCGCGGGCGGGGTCACGTCATTCCAGATCTTTCCCCCATTTGTCGTTAGGTGGATCAAACCATCATCTGTTCCGCACCAAATGCGATTCACCTCCAGCGGCGAGAGCGCGACGGCATAAATCACACCGCGTTGTTTTGCCGCAGCCGTGGGATCCTCGCGATATTTTCCGATACTCGCCGGCAACTCGTAGGTCTTGCGCGTCAGATCAGGGCTGATCTGTTTCCAATTCCGTCCACCGTCCCGCGTCTGCCAGAGGTTGTTGCCGGAAAAGAAAAGCAAGTGCGGATCGACCGGAGAAAAGACCACCGGCTGGGTGCGGATCATTCGAAAATCCGGAGAACGCAAGGGCACCGGAAGAATTTCTTGGGCCTGGCCGGTGCGTCGATCGTAGCGGGTCAGCTTGCCGCCATAGATAATATCGGGATCGAGTGGGTCGGCGACGACATAGCCATATTCCTCGGCCGCGACGGGGTGCCAATCACGAAAGGTGATCGCGCCATCAATGCCACGACTCGCGATTTCGACCGAGCCGCTCTCTTGTTGGCCACTATATAATCGATAGGGAAAAGCGCTGTCCGCGCTGACATGGTAAAGTTGCGCGGTCGGCTGGTTATACCATGAGCTCCAGCTGTGGCCGCCGTTAACCGTGATAATCGCCCCCTGATCGCTGCCCAGCAGAATGATGTTCGAATTCTCCGGGTTAATCCAAATGTTCTGGTAATCGTCGCCGCCCGGCGCACCGCGCCAGCCTTCCCAAGTTTTGCCGCCGTCTATCGACTTCCAACAAACAACGCTGGCCGAATAAACGATGGCGGGATTCTTCGGGTCGAACCGCACGACCGGTAGCTCGCCGCCGCCGATACCAGCCGACGGCCGCAAATCATCCGTGGTCTTAACCCAGGATTCGCCTCCGTCTTCTGATCGAAAAATGTTCGACGCGACCAACGTTTTGATCGTGGCAAGCAATGTTTTCGGCGAACTCGGCGCGACCGCGAGGTTGGCCTGGACAATTTTCTCGGGAAGGCCCTGGCGTAATTGATTCCAGGTTTTGCCGCCGTCGATTGATTTGAAGATGCCACCATTGGTCCCGTTCCAAGTGCCATTTTCCCAAGGTCCTTCTCGTGATTCCCAAAGGGTCGCATAGACGACATCTGAATTGGTCGGATCGATCTGGACGTCGCCACCTCCGGTGTTTTCATCGCGATAGAGAACCTTTTCGAACGTGTGACCGCCATCGACCGAGCGAAAAATCCCGCGCTCTTCGTTGGGACCGTAAGGATGACCAGCGACAGCAACGAAGAATCGATCGGGATTTCGAGGATCGACCGCGAGCTGCGCCACCTGTTGTCCATCCCGCAATCCCAAATGCGTCCAGGTTTTTCCCGCGTCAGTGGATTTGTAAATGCCGTCACCGATCGATAGATCGGGCCGATGCAGCCCTTCACCGCTGCCTACATAAACGATCTCCGGATTGGAAATCGACACCGCGATGGCGCCGACCGAACCGGTTGGCTGATCGTCAAAAATCGGCTGCCACGTTCGCCCGTAATCGATCGTTTTAAAGACGCCGCCGTTGACCTGTGCCATGTAAAAGACATTTGGCTGAGAAGGAACGCCGGCGATTGCACGAGTTCGACCGCCCCGGAATGGTCCGACGTTGCGCCATCGCAGCGCGCCAGCAAAGCCTTGGTCGGCAGACAGTGAGCAAGGTGCAACGGCGGCGAACACAATCGTCAGACCAAAGACGAGAAATCGTAGAGCTGGCATACGGGAGCCGAACCTCTGCCGCGCCATGTGGGAGCGCAAGAAGACGGGCGAATTTGGCCTCCTTCGCCCGCCGGCGCTACGGCATGCTTGCGAAGTCGCCCTCCCGTGGGGAATCGCCGCGGTTGACTTCCCCGTCATTTACGTGAATATCGCGACGCTTTTCGCTATGTCCGATGCCGACCTACGCACCCGCATCAAGGAGATGATGGTGAAGAACCTGATGCTGCAAATCACGACCGATCAGATTGCCGACGATGCCCCGTTGTTTGGGCCGAACGGGATCGGTCTCGATTCGATCGATGCACTCGAGCTTGCCGTGGGCTTGGAAAAAAACTTTGGCGTAAGCGTGCCCAATTCCGAAATCGCGACGAAAGTGCTTCGCAACGTGAATAGCATCCACGATTATATTCTCGAAAAACGCGGCGAATCGGCGCAATCTCAGACATTCTCGTGAAATTTCTTTTTCTGGAAAGCAGCCGAAGCTGGGGCGGACAAGAATATCGCACCTGTCTCGAAGTAAATTGGCTGAACGCTCATGGCTACGATGCGTGGTTCGGTTGCCATCCCGCGGGTGAAGTTTTCGCCAAGGCGCGTGAAATCGGCACGCGCCTTGTTCCTTTTGCGCTGACCAAACGGATTGATCCGCTTGTTTCATTTCGCCTCTGGCGGTTTTGCCGGAAGCATCGGATCGATCTGGTGAAAAGTTTCAGCTCGAAAGATCATTGGCTTGCCCTGCCGCTATATTGGTCGGGCATTCCCCTCACCCGTTCGCGTTGCATCACCGATCCGATCGAAGGTGCGAACCGCACATTCGTTTATCGTTACGGGTGCTCCCGGATTATTGCTGATGCGCCGGTGATCAAGCGCCAGCTCGTCGCCGATAACAGAATTGCTCCGGAAAAAATCGAAGTGATCGGCTCGGCGGTTGACCTCTCGCGTTTCCATCCAAATCGGGACACGACGAAGTTCCGGTCCGAGTTCGGGATTCCGGCGAATGCGCCGCTGATCGTTAATGTGGGGATGATTCGCCCGGACAAAGGGCAATTGACCCTGGTGGAAGCAGCCCGCCTTGCACTGCAGCAAAGGCCGGACGCGCGCTTCGTCTTCGTCGGCGAGGGAACGGGATCACGTAAACTTGGCATTCGGCTGCATGAAGCGATCGAGCGTTACGGGCTCGAGCATCGTATTCTGATGCTCGGTTATCGCTGGGATATTCCCGATATTTTAGCGGCCTGTGATCTGGTGGTAATCGCCTCGCTGCGCACGGAAGCTTCGCCGATTGTGTTGCGCGAAGCACTGGCCAGCGGGCGCCCGGTCGTGGCGACGCGCGTCGGCGACGTGGACGAAGTAATCCATCATCGCAAACATGGCCTGATTGTATCGCCGGGCGCGCAAGAAGAGATGGCGGCAGCAATTCTGGAATTGCTGCAAAATCGAGAGCTCGCCGCTAAATGCGCGCGCAACGGTTTGCAACTCGCGCGCGAACAATTCTGTTTCGATCGCATGATGCATCACAAGCTCGAGGTCGATACTGAAGTGGTAGCGTTGCATCGGGACCAATCTACCGCGCGGGCGGCAACGCCACTCGCGCGCGATTACATCGGGAATTAACCAGCCATCACCTGCATTCCGCGCGATTGATCGCATCGATCAATTGCCGAAAACGTCCGAAGCTGCGGCGATGTGGAGTAAGAACGAGCCGGGGCAAGCTGAGAATCTCGGGCTCGTTTCGTTCCTGGGGTAAGGCCTTGCTTTGGACAATCGCGCCGCGGCGCAAAACATCTGCGAATTTGTCGTTTAAATCGGCGAGGCCCGCGGCGGAGAGTGCGCGCGCGATCCGGATAACAAGCTTCCCCCCCACCCAGCGCGCCGAATGATAAATACGATAAAAACCGGTGATCTCTTTCACTGCCGCTTCGACGTCGTGGGTAATTTTAAAAAAATAAAAATCGTCCTCTGAGATGAAACCGATCTTGTAAAGATGCTGGGTCAGAAACTTCATCCATGTTTCCCAGTAAT
>Ga0209156_10003959_pt1 | contig 10897 bp, 9 predicted proteins | sample GraSoiAngelo_124_FD_185881 | JGI IMG/M metagenome (GOLD analysis project Ga0209156, IMG submission 185881) | Grasslands soil microbial communities from the Angelo Coastal Reserve, California, USA - 14_0927_05_20cm (SPAdes) (version 2) | ecosystem: Environmental > Terrestrial > Soil > Grasslands ...
TGGTGGGGATGATGCTCCATGTTTGCGCGAATACTCTCGACAACGCGGACGGCCAGCTCGCGCGTCTGACGCATCGAGAAAGCCGCGAGGGCCGTATCATCGACAGCGTTGCCGACCACCTGGTCTTTGTCAGTGTTTACTTGCACTTGACCCTCCGCTGTCTGCTCGCAGGCTCGTCGCCTGCCATCATTCTTCTCGCGTGTGCTGCTGGGATCAGTCACGCATTGCAAGGAGCAGCGGCTGACTATTATCGCAGCACCTATCTTTACTTTGTAACGACGGGAGCGCGGACGAGCGTAGATTCGTTGTCCGGCCTGCGATCGGATTACTCGAAGTTGACCTGGCGTCACACACCGTGGCAGAAGCTTCTGCTTGCGTTGTATTTGAACTTTACCCGCCAACAGGAAATGCTGGCGCCGCGCTTAAAAACGTTGCGTGATGTGGTCCGCCAATTGTTTCACGGCGAAATTCCTGAACGGCTAAGAACGCGTTATCGAAATTTGGCCCGGCCGACGCTCAAGTGGTGGCGACTCTTGATGACGAATGTCCGGATGCTGGTCTTGTTTGCGCTTCTGTTCATCAGCCAACCAGTTTATTACTTCTGGTTTGAGCTCATCCCGCTCAATTTACTCTTCGTTTACCTCCTGTTTCGCCAGGAAGATATGGCCGAGTCGCTCCTGGAAACGTTAGAACCCGCTTGATAGGCCCTTTGTCATGTTGAGCGGAGCGAAACATCTCTGTCTATTTCCGTGGGCGACTCGGTCCAGAAATGATCCGAGATTCTTCGCTTCGCTCAGAATGACATTGTAGCCTTTCGCCTCCGTGTCGAACATCGAAATTTCAGAAGTGATCTCGCGCCGCGAGCGCAATGCGTTCATCAAGTTTCCATGGCGAATTTATGTCAACGATCCAGCCTGGGTACCGCCCCTAATCATCGAACGCAAAGCGTTCCTCGATCGTAAACGGCATCCGTTCTACAGACATGGCGACGCCGCCTTATTTCTCGCGAGGAAAAACCGCAAGATCGCTGGCCGAATCATGGCGAGCGACGATCCGAATTACAATGCATTGCATCAATCGAACGTCGGCTGCTTCGGCTTGTTTGAGTGCATCGACAATCGCGATGTGGCTGCTGCGCTCTTTGAACGCGCGGAGAATTGGCTTCGCGAAAGAGGACGCACGGAAATCATGGGACCGATTGACTACTCAACGAACTATATCTGCGCTCTTTTGATTGATGGGTTTCAGTTTCCGCCAACCATATTGACCGCGCACAATCCCCCGTACTACAAAGACCTGATCGAGAGCTGCGGTTTTACAAAAGCAAAAGATTGGTACGCCTGGTGGTTTGCCGACCCGGCAAGAGCCGCGGCGCGTTTGCGACCTCTGGGCGAACGTTTTCGAAAGCGTTTGGCTGTCACGATCCGAGCTGGAAACCTCAAGAATATTCGCGAGGAAAGCAGACGGCTCCGTCAGATTTACAATCAAGCGTGGAAAAACAACTGGGGTTTTGTGCCGTTCACGGAAGCAGAGATCGAGTTTATGACGCAAGAGCTTAGCCAGCTCATCATTCCGGAGTTCACGCTCATTGCGGAAGTTGGCGACGAGCCAGCCGGCTTCATCCTATGTGTGCCAGACATTAACGTCGCCCTACGCCATATCAACGGCCGGCTTACAACTTTTGGATTTCCAATCGGGCTTCTAAAACTCCTTTATTACAAGAGCCGTATCCGGACTGCGCGGCTTATCGCGCTTGGCGTGATCGAAAAATATCGCCGCGCTGGTATTGCCGAAATGCTTGTGCTGCGAATTGTCGAAGACGCAATGATTAAACATGGATTCACTGGAGAACTCAGTCTCACGCTTGAAGATAATTTCATGATCAATCGTTTTCTCGAAGCGATTGGCGCCCACCGCTACAAGACATATCGCATCTACAGCAAATCCATTGCGTAGGTGGGGCGAGCTTATCGAGGCCCGGTTACTCGCCTGACGTTTCTTCTAATTGGATAGGGATCACAACTCACAAATCTGGATCGTGCACAGCATGCGTCATTGGGATGTCTAGTTTGTCGCGCTCGGCGACGTAACATCGGCGTTACCTTTCTAATCTAGCGCGGCGGGGCTGCCCGATGGAGTTTCCGATTAAGATAATCAGCGAGAGAAAGAGGAAAACATTTGTATGAAAACGATAATTTTACCGATCAGCCATTCGATCAGCCATTCGCCTTTACGATGCGCGTTGATTCTCATCCCACTCGTCCTAATGTGTGCTGCGCTTTTGCCGGAGGCCAGAGCGGTGACCCCGGCGCCGGATGGAGGCTATCCCGGCTTTAACACAGCTGAGGGAGATGGCGCGCTCCAAAGTCTTACCAGCGGCACCTCGAATACGGCCATTGGATTTGACGCTCTTTTTAGCAATACCACTGGCAGTAATAACACGGCGGCTGGTATTGGCGCACTCGGTAGCAACACGACTGGCAGTGATAATACGGCCAATGGATTTGGTGCTCTGCTTCTTAATACAACTGGCCCCAACAACACCGCAGTTGGTTTTGAAGTGCTATTTGCCAACAGCACTGGCTTCGAGAATGCAGGCACTGGTTCGAGGGCGCTCTTTGCAAACACCACCGGTTTCCACAACACGGCCGATGGTTTTTCCGCGTTAGTGAGAAACACAACGGGAAACCACAACACAGCCAACGGTGACGTCGCGCTCAGTAACAACACAACGGGCAATTTCAATACAACAGATGGCGCTCATTCGCTGGAAAACAATAGCACCGGCAGCGCCAACACGGCCTTAGGCTTTGGGGCCGGCAACAATGTCACCACGGCCGGTAATGTTATCTGTATCGGTTCCGGGGTCGTAGGTGCGAATGTAAGCAACAGCTGTTTTATCGGCAGCGTATTTGGCCAGACCTCTTCAGGGGGAGCTGCGGTTTTCATTAATTCAAGCGGCAAGCTCGGCACGATCACTTCCTCCCGGAGGTTTAAAGAGCAGATCCGGCCAATGGCACAATCCAGCGAAGTGCTTTTCGCGCTTAAACCGGTCATCTTCCGTTACAAGAAAGAAATAGAGCCGCAAAAGATTCCGCAGTTTGGCTTGGTGGCTGAGGACGTGGAAGCGGTCGACCCCGACTTGGTTGTACGCGATGAGGACGGCAAAGTGAACACTGTGCGCTACGAGGCGATAAACGCGATGTTGCTGAATGAATTCCTCAAAGAGCATCGCACTGTGCAAGAGCTTAAACAGGAAATTTCAGCGCTCGCTGCGACTGTGAAAGAACAGAGCGCACAAATCCAGAAGGTGAGTGCACGGATTGATGCAAGCGAACCTGCTCCGCAAATCACTCTGAACAGCCAATAAACAGCCAGGGCGATAGACCTAGTCGCTGAACTCAATTTTCATCGAGCAAACTTCCCATGCCCGCCGCCGGGGACGTGCTTTTGCCGATTTGATTGATCTTGAGTGTGTGACCGAGGATCAATCGTTTTCTCGAGGCAATCGGATCGACCAGATACAAGACGTATCGAATTTACCGCAAACAGTTACCCTGCTGACAACGACTGCCAAATGAAGCTGCGGCCGCCGGGGCTTCGTAAAACGGAGCTTCGTCTTGCTGGGGGGCCGTCAGATCACGAATGCGCTCGTGCCCGCCGCGCCGCATCAACGTAGGGCCGACCTCCATCGACGATCACGTTTGCGACCACGGAATATGTCTCCTCATCGTCGATCGCCTGCGGATGCAGCAGCGACGGAAGCCGAGTCACGATCGTCAGGAGCGCGATTCGCGAGCACCGCCCACCAAAATCGTCGAACATCGTTCGTTAGGCCACCCATTAGTTCGCGGCCCACCTTTGATACACAACACCCTCGGCAGTTTTCGCCACCGGTCGGTATTGTTCTGCTAGCAATTTCGCTAAAATCGGAAAGTTCTGCACCGGGTGCGGCTGCCGAAGATCGGTCTGGACGTCAACGATGTAAGCCGGCGGATGCTTCGCAAAATCTTCTTCGAGCTTGTCCCACGCGCCCGGCACGATCCACTTGCGGGTATCGACACCGCGCAACACTCCGCCGAAAACATGGCCCGTGAGCGAAGCCGCTTCGATGTAGCGACTCGCCGGTCTTCGCCGAGCCTCAAGATAAATTTCTGCCTCCTGGCCCCAGACGAAAATCCTGTCGTTAGGCGCAGAATGCTCGGACAAATATTGGCCAGCCTCCGATGGTTTGCGTCGCGTCGCCAGCTCCAGCCAATGCACGAACGAAAACGCGATCACGGTGAGGGCGAGCCAGGCGCATGTGATCGGCGGGCGCAGCAGCCAATAAGGCGGTTGGATCTTTCGAAACCAAAGTTGCGCGTAGAACGGGGCCGCGAGCATCACCATCGGCGGAATCAATTGGATGTAGTAATGAACGTAAAAGCGGCCGCCCGCGGCGGTGCCGACAGCGGAGGCGGCGAGCAGTCCGAGGAGCGCGGTCCGTTCAGCTTCCTTTTTGTCCCAAAGACCGCGGTCGCGGCACGTCATGATGGTTCCGATCACCAGCGGCAGGCACACTGCGGCAAACGCCAAAGTGCAGAAAATTCCCGTGGTGTAGAACACATGCGGAATGGAATTATCTGTAAAAGTGCGATCGAACGCCTCGCGCAAAATTCCTTGTTGCCAAAGGACGAACGCGACGGCGCCGAGGGTTCCGAAAAATCCTAGCGTGAGCAACGCCGCGTGAGTGACCGATTGCATTCCATTCAAGCCTCGGCTCTTGCGATAGTCCGGCAGCAGCAAATAGATTCCGAGTGGAACCGCCGCAATCGCCGCGGGTTGTTTAAGTAGAAATCCTGCGCAAAGAAGTGCGCCCGAAAAAACCAGCTCGGGCCGCGCGCGCGATGAGCTTGGCCGGAACGCAATCGCCCATCCCCAGACGATCGGAAGATTCATCAAGAGCTCGCCGTTGAATGCAAGATTCTGCCCGCGCGCCCAAGGTTGAAAAATGCTGTAGAGCAGCGCCGCGATCAGTCCGGTTTCGCGATCGAACAACGCCCTGCCGATCGCATACAAGCCCGCCATCGTGCCCAGCGTCCAGACAAGCGCGGCCACGTGCAGCGCCTTCCAATTATACTTTCCCGCCACTTCGAAAATTGCCGCGTAAGTCCAAAAAAGCAGCGGTGGCTTGCGCTCGACCGCATCGACGTAAGGCCGGCCGCCATCGACAATCTCGTTCGCGACGACCGAATAGATCGCTTCATTAATGATTGGCTGCGGATGGAGCAGCGATGGAAGTCGGGTCACGACCGTGAGCAGCACAATCCCAAGCGCGGCCCAGTGGAACAGTCGCAAACTATGATCTTGTTTATCCACGATCCGCGTCGCCACCGATGATCAACAGCTCTTCCGCTATTAGATTGTCAAATCCAGCGTCGCGCGAGGTAACCTGCTTAAATGTGCCGTTCAACATTCCGTTCCGTTACTTCGTCTAGGTAGGAGGACGATAAGTGCGCAGAGAAACTGGTTGTTGGATTCGGTGCGGTTCGATACAAAACATATCGAATTTACCGTAAACAGTTAACCTGCTGACGCCGACTGCCAAATAAAACTCTGGCCGCGGGCCTTCGTAAATCGGAGCTTCGCTTACTGGGCGAACGCCAGATCACGAATTCGCTCGTGCCCGCCGCGCCGCATCCTTGACACCCGACTTGCCAGCATCCCCGCCACTTCCCGGCCGGCGTATTGCAGGGGATGGCTCACGGCCAGTGAGGCCTGTGCGGTGCAATAAACGCCGCATCTCGCCTGGCAATCCTTCTTCCGGTTGTAGCCCAGCAGATCTTCCCGCGTGATCTCGAGAATGTGCCTCTCGGTTCGCACCTGGCTGCAGAGCCAGAACTTGCCGGTCGATGAGACGAAGAAATATTTATAGCCCGCGATGCAGGTCCATTCGACCGGTTCCTGCCGCAGCATCTTCTTTTGGTAAGCGAAAAGGTTCCAGCTCGAGTGAATCTTCTCGCCGCTGCGCTTCAGTTTCTCCTGGTGCTCGAGAAAGCGGAGCAGCGGCTCGCTCGCACTTGCATCGCGCAAGGCGCGGTCGTGCACGAGATCGTCGTGGACCACGCGCGCATGGACCGGGATGCCCAAGTCGAGGCAAGTGTCTATCACCTGTCCCATCTCATCGAGCGTCTCTTTGAAAAGGACGCCACTGACTTGCGGCTTGATCTTCGAATCTTTGAACCAGTCGAGCTTGTGCACGATCGACTTCATCGCTTTGCGTGTGCTCGCGATCGGCGTCATCCGGTCCACGGAAATTTGCAGTCCATCGAGGCCCGCTCCTTCAAGGTCCGCGAGGAGCTGGCGGTTCAGGAGAAACCCGTTTGTGGACATGCTCACTTTGCGAAAACCGAGGGATTTTGCGTAACGCACTACCTCCACAATGTCCGGATGCTTGAGCGGTTCGCCCCCCTGCAGACCGAGGCGCATGACGCCGAGCTGCCGAATGTGGTCCATCCATTTCTTGAGATCGGCCAGGACCGGATGCGGAATCGAGTTGTTGAACTCATTGCAATAATGACAATCCAGGTTGCACTGTTCGGTCACGTACAGGTGCGCAGCCCACGGTTTGGTGTCAAAAACGCGAGGGACCTGCCGGAGATCGAGCATTCGTTCCCCTATCACAGTCATAGACGCGGTGTCAAGCAACTAGGCTACTTCCTAACCCTGTTGGAAGCGATCGGCCCGGACAAAGGAGAAGGCGTGTCGAATCTGGCGGGGTGCACTCTGGGTTCGGAGGGCCCACAGTGCCCAGGCCACACGTGCCAGGTGAACGGCAGCCCGTGACGGCTTCCCACCAGGCGATGAGTTTGAAGACTCCGGCCACAGTGCCGAGGATAAGCCCGAGCGCGAGAATCCAGACGTAAATATTCCGCCGTCCGCCCACGAGCCTTACAAATCGCTCAAACGCTTCAAGCTCGTCGATGAGTTTGCCGATAGTGAAATTAACGCTTCCTTTGGCAAAAACGTCGATGCCTTCAGCCACGAGCAACAGAAGCAAAACCGAAGGCGCGTGGCAGTTGGCCGGAAACTGAAAATGCCAGGCAATGGCAATTTACCATGACACTTGGAATAATACATCGAACCAATGCTTGATTTTCCCGCTCCTCGTTGTCTCCACCTATTATGAATGTTCGGGCAACGACATTGCAAAACAGCACTGCAAGACATATCGAAGCTTGAAGAGAACACTGACCTGATGAGCAAGCCCCAAGACGGTTTCGTTTCACGGTTTTTGAACCGGCCGATTTCCCGTCGGATAACGAGCGTTCTACTCAAATTTCCCATCCATCCCAGCACGTGGACAATATCGATCTGTGGTTTGCCGCTCATCGCCGGTGTATTCTTGGTACGCGGCGATTACGTGAGCATCGTCATCGGCGCGGCCATCTTTCAAGCCTTCAGTATTCTTGATGGTTGCGATGGCGAAATCGCGCGTGCCAAAAATTTGGAATCAAAGTTCGGCGAACGATTGGATTACTTCTGCGATTTCATGGCGAGTCTTCTCTATGTTCTCGCTTTGGGGTTGGGCCTTCGTCGTGTGACCGAAGGGATTATTTGTGCAGTCCTCATCACGGCAAATGAGTTGGTCTTGCGCGCCGGGAAGGGCCGAATGTCAGTTTCTTCCTCCAAATGGCATGAGTCGTTTTACACCCGGCATCATGGAATGATTGGGCATTCCGGCCTGCTTCATCTGGGCGAAGAATGTGTGTGGTGGCTCTTTCAGTTAACAAAACGTGACATGGCAATCCTCGTTTTTCTTTTGCTTGCGCTACTCGGCCTGGCTGACTGGATTCTTAATCTTTGGACGATTGTCGCCGGCGCGAGCCTGATCCTCAGCGCAATCGCCGTGATCAGGGCGGGTAATGGTGGTGGCGATATTGTAACGCGCGAGCCGCGATCGTAATCGCCCGCAGGCGCCAAGCTCCGCAGTGATGAGCCATCCTAGGTCAGCGCGCTTCGCATCCCTTTGGCCATCTGTCTCTCTGCATGTTGCAGCATCTCCGGGGTGTCCACGTCTTGCCACCAGCTTTCGCCAATATCTATAGCACGGACTTTATTGTCGCGGGCCATCAACCGAACTCCATCAGCGAGGCTGCAATCACTCTGGCCGCTGCCGGACTTCGCTCGTTCGAGATATTCGAAGATTTCGAGTGGGCAAACAAACAGCCCGATATCAATGGCATCGTAATCGCGCAGTTTTTTCCCGATGTCGGTGACTCTGTTTCCCCGTGTTCGGACTTTCATCGCGTCTTCCAAATCGAAGATGGAATCGAGTTTCTGGTCTACCCCGATGTTAAGGAAATCGGAATCGAAAGAGGCGAGCAGACGATCGACGACGGCATCGTCGAAAAGATGGTCGCTCATCGTCAGAAGAAACGGTTTGCTGACACGGTCAGCGGCGGCAAGAAGCGATATGCCATTCTGTTTTTGCCAGTCACGGTTTTCGATGAAGGACGCGCTAAAGCCAGCAGGAATCAATTGCTTGACCTGCTCGATCATACGCCCGCTTTCGTAGCCGACCACGAAGTTGACGGTTTTGATCCCTGCGCGGATCAGGGCATCTAGCGCATACGAAATCAACGGACGGCCAAGCAATGGGACCAACGGTTTTAGGAAAGTGCTGTCCGATCCGCGCAGACGCGAGCCCTCGCCGGCCATCAAGATGACGGCTTCGGAGATAGCCGTCATATCTGGTAATGCCTCTTCAATCCCCACAATCGGAGGCGTTGCGGAAGAAATCTGAAAATCAGCGGAGCAATTTTTGATTGGAATGCATTGCCAACGGTTATACGCGGCGGAGGCCGAGCAGCGTTGACCAATCTGAGAACATGTCTGGCAACGAGGTCTGGGGTCGGCGCGCTCTTCATGTTCCGTTCAGCGACTTCCCAGGTCCTCGCGATTTTTGTATCGTAGCGGGGACTAGCCTGGGCGCTCTTGATCACGCCCTGGTTAAATTCGGTCCGAATGTCGGCCGGCTGAAGATCCACAACGTGCACGCGGGAATTACCGAACTCGAGCTGGATTGACATGGTAAAGGATGCCATTGCCGCTTTCGCGGCGTTATAAGCCGCCATGAACGGCACTGGAAGCCGGGAAGCTAACGAAGTGACGTTAATGATCAAACCTTCGCCACGCGCCTGCATGTGGCGCAGAGCGAGTTGCATCAATTGGATTTGGCCGAAAACGAGAATTTGAAACTGGCTCGTAATCGTTTCCATCGGAACAAGCTCAGCGGGGTCAAAGTGACCGGCCCCTGCATTGTTAATCACAACATCGAAGTAACCAGCTTCGGTCAGTGCGGCGTTGAATGCCGCGTCGAGGGAAAGCGGATCGGTGAGATCAAGACGGACCGGATGCGACCGCGGCATTTTGGGGATCCGTTCCAAATTGCGCGATGTGCCCCAGACCTCGTGATCGTGCGCCACAAGTAATTTAGCAATGGCGAGACCAATGCCAGAACTGGCACCAGTGAGAAAGACCCGCTTCATCACAATAGTTTGGTCGAGCGCCTGTGGCGTAACCATCCAACGCCGAAAATTGCGAGGAAGACAAGACCGGCCATGACTTGTCCAGCCATTCCATCCAGAAACAAACGACACATCAATGCCGGGACAACAGCTATGATTGCGGTAAGGATCGGTGGACGGATGCTACTCCACGGATTGCGCCATCGAAAGACCAGCCGCAGCACGCCGTAACGCAAGATCCCTTGGATTACGTAGGGCAGCAGAATGCCAAACGCCGCGCCGGTCACTCCGAATCGAGGAATCAGCCAGAGATTTGCGCCGAATGCTATGGCGCAGGTGACCGAAGAATTCAGCAGGTTCAAGTGCGGACGTTGCACCATAATTACGGTCTCACCCAACGACACAAACGCGTTCGTGGCACAAGCGATTCCGACGATCCCCAGCCAGGCACCGCCTTGCCTGAACGCCGAACCGTAGATGAGTAAGATCGCCGATCCGCTGAGCATCATGAGGGCGACCAATGGTAACAAAATCCAAAGCATCCATTCGGCCAGACGAGCATAAGTGGCGGCGGCGCGTTGCTGATCGCCGGTTGCAGTCATGCCGGCAACGACTGGGGCAAAGATCGGATTGAACGCTTGGTTGACCTTGCGTAGGCCGCTCGCAAGCCCAACAGTGGCACTATAAACGCCAACCGTCGCGAGGGTCACCCCGGGAGCGCGGCCGATGAACCATCCCAGCATCATAACGTCCAGCTGCAGGATGAACGCGTTAAACATCTGATAAACGCTGATGGGAGCGGCATAGGCGAGCAATGGTTTTGCTTCGGTCCAAATGGAAACGGTGTCGCGCGCTGTCACACCGCTGAAGAGTCTTGAGGCAAATATGAGTGCTACAATTCCCGAAGCCGCGGTTCCGGAAACGGCGGCCACCTCCGGTGCGAACCTTGTGAATCCAAAGCCGAGCGCGATCAAAAGCGCCAGCGTCGTGATGGCAGGCTCTGTCATGCCTCGCGAGTAGATGTCATGCTTCATCACCTTCATGCCGCGCGAGATGGACGTACAAACGCGGTACAAAGCGATGCCCGGCAGCGCGCAGAGGACAAAGGCCAGCGCGGACAGCATCTCGCGCGGAAATTGCAATCGATCGCCAAACATTTGCAGAGCCGTGATGCCGATGGCTGCGACGAGAGTCGACTGGGTTAGAACCAGAACAACGGCTGCCCGAAACAGCGCGCGACTGCGCGCGAGATTGCCGGTCGCTTGCGAACGGGCGATAAAAGTCGTGATGGCGTTATCGAGTCCGAAGACCGCAATTTTGCTGGCCAGATCGGTATTCGCCCAGGCAACCGAAAACGTTCCCAAGGCAGCCGGTCCGAGGAGTCGCGC
>Ga0209156_10003963_pt1 | contig 10884 bp, 8 predicted proteins | sample GraSoiAngelo_124_FD_185881 | JGI IMG/M metagenome (GOLD analysis project Ga0209156, IMG submission 185881) | Grasslands soil microbial communities from the Angelo Coastal Reserve, California, USA - 14_0927_05_20cm (SPAdes) (version 2) | ecosystem: Environmental > Terrestrial > Soil > Grasslands ...
CAACGGCGGTATCGGATTTTCTTATGCGTTGAAGGCCCCCATGGCCTTTCAACCAGTTTTGGCCAAGGGAAACGTCTATGCCGGGACTTCCGACGGGCGGCTGATTTGCCTGAAGACGGGAAACCAAGACGCCGACGGCTGGTACACCTGGGGCGGCAACGCGCAACACAACAAGATTCAGTGAGCCGGGTGTCTACGCACAAAACAGTGGTGTTCTATTTCTGGGCGAGATAGGTTTTTGCCTCGGCGAGTTCCACTCGATCGGCACTTGGATCACAGACCTGGGTGAGTTTGGCGTAGAAGGATTGCGCGCTCCCGGCGTCACCGCTTGCCTGGGCGGAGCGCGCGGCGCCCAAAAGACCGTCAAAGCGGTTCGGTGAATTTTTCAGCACCGTCCGGTATTGAGCGAGGGCTTCGGCGGGACGCTTGACTTCCATGAGCATGTCCGCGAGCATTTCGCGCGCGGGAATGCCGACGGATTCGCCGCCGTTTTTGTCCTGACGGTCGGCGGCGGCGCGCAGCTCCTCGAGAGCGTCCTCGGTCTTGCCCTTGGCGAAGGCCAGCCAGGCTTCGGCTTCGCGTAAATCGGTGGCTTTTTCTGTAGAGACCGTGTAGCCGCTCTTTTTCGAGCGCTTCTCGCGGTCGGCCACCAGCTCGGTAAGTTCCTTGAGGTCCGATTCCGCGCCGGCCACGTCGCCGCTGCGCGCCGCGCCAATCGCGCGGGCCCAATACGTGGTGTCCTCCCAGTTCTTGCGTATCGCCTGAATCGCCAAAGCAGCTGCTTCTGTCCAGCGGTGCAATTCGAGCGCCGTGCGCGCGGCAAGATAGGCGCGATGATCGGCCTTGACTTCATCACTTGCCCCAACGACGTGGTTGGTGTGTTCGATGACTTCGCGCGCTTTGGCTTCCTGGCCGCTCTGGAGGTAGGAGTAGCTCAAGAAGTCCATGGCATGGGTCTGATAGTGAGATTCCGCCTGGTGCATTTCCGCGGCATGCGCGCCAGCGGCATTGGCGGCAATATTCGAGGTGATGGAATCCTGCCACAGGCCGAGGCGCACAAAGATATGCGCAGGCATGTGCAGGGCGTGAGCAGAGTCCGGCGCGATGGCCGCATAACGGCGGGCAGCGTCAAGCCCTTGGGCTGCGAATTCGGGACGATCGGTGGCATGGATCAGGTAGTGCGCAACGCCGGGGTGGTCCGGATGCTGCCGAAGCAGCGCTTCGAGGAGGGGGATAGCCTTCTCTAGGTTTTCCGTGGTGTCGCTGTCTTCCTCGGCCAGGGAGACCAGCGAAAGAGCATAGAACGAGCCGATTTCGGCGTCACCGGGATTGCCGCGGTAGAAATGCGCAAGAGCGGCGGAGTAGGCCTGGGTGCGCTGGGCATGCGTCATTTTGGATTTCTTCTGAAAGAAAGCGGCGGCCGCGTTGAGGAAACCCTGTTCCCATGGACTAGCGGAGTGCAGCTTCAGCGCCTTCTCGATATCTTTGCGGCCTTGTTTCAAAGTTTTATCATTGGGAAATTCCCAGAGCTGGTAATAACGGGCCATGGCTCGTCCCCAGTACGCTATGGCGCACTTTGGATCGCGGGTGGCCGCGACGGCAAAGCTTTTCTCGGATGGCGTGTATTGGAACGAGTGCAGCAGCGCGACGCCCTGTTCGATCGTGGGTTGGACTTCCGCCGTGCAACTGGTCGGGAAATTCACTTGGCCGAGCTGAGCGCTATACGCTCGAGACGCGCCCGGTTCGAGAGCAAGAAAAAAGATGAGCAGCCCGAAGGCGGAGGTGGACACTCGCTCGTGGCGCATGACGCTTCTCCTATTGTTCCGGAGTGATTCTACCTCCTGCGGCTGGCTTTGGTGGAGTTAAACCTTTGGCGACGGGGCGGTTGGACGCGGCTTTGGCGTCGAGGCTACAATGGGGATGGAGCGGTTCTTCGAAGCAGGTGCGGGAGCGAAAGCTGTTTGAACCAATGACGAATCTCTGAGGTGCTGCGGATAGACAGCCCGTGTGCACGGCCTGTCCCGCCGGCGCGTCCCAATCGAGTAGCACGGGATGAAGACGCGCGAGCGGGGCAGGAAAGCCTAACGGTTGGCTCGTGGCGCCCTACTATTTCAGAGGTTCACGGCCTAGCCCTCCACGGCCAAGCGGTCCGCTCCATTTTTTGTGTTTTGCGGTGTCGAACAGTTCATGCGCTTACTTTTCGTAGGAGACATCGTCGGCTCGCCGGGACGGCAGATCGTTCACGATCGCCTCCGAGACATCGTCGCCGTGCGGCAGGTCGATCTGGTGATCGCCAACGGCGAGAATTCGGCTTCGGGATTTGGGATCACGCCACGGCTGGCAGACGAGCTTTTGAACATGGGTATCGATGTACTCACCGGCGGAAACCACAGCTGGGACCGCAAAGAGATCTTGGAATACCTGCCGCATGAGCCTCGGCTGCTGCGACCGGCGAATTTTCCGGAAGGCAATGCGGGCAGCGGGCTGTATCTCGGAACCGCCAAGAATGGCGTGAAATATGCCGTGTTGAATTTGCAGGGGCGTGTGTTCATGATTCCGATCGACGATCCTTTCCGGAAGGCCGACAGCGAACTGAGGAGAATTCCAGAAGATGTCGCCTTGGTGTTTGTGGACATGCATGCGGAAACCACCAGCGAGAAGATCGCCATGGGCTGGTATCTTGACGGCCGGGTGACCGCTGTCGTCGGCACGCACACCCACGTGGCTACCGCCGATGAACACCTTTTTCCGCAAGGCACGGCTTACATCACCGACGTGGGAATGACCGGGCCGCATGGCGGCGTGATTGGAATGGACCGCCACGGCATCATCGGGAAGTTTCTGAGTGGACTGCCCGCGCGGTTCGAAGTGGCTACCGGCGACGTGCAAATGAATTGCGTGTTGATCGAAACCGCAGACCAAGGTCCGCGCAATTCGGCTGGCCGCCTCCGCGCCCGCTCCATCGAACGCCTGCGCTTCTCGATCGACTAATGGTCACGGCCGGCGGCAACGCAGGGCAACCTCGACACCTCCATAGTAATCTGAAGATTCATGCGACAGAGGGTGGTTCCAATCAGGAGAGTTCTCAGGGTAATGTGTCTCCTGGCGTGCGCCGCCGGGAGTGCTGCTGCTCAGGACGAGGGCGACCTCCTGGCCCGGCAGCGGGTTTTTCCGGGCGTGGGTCCCGGACTGCGCTCGATCAAGCGGGGCGCGGATGGGCGGCTGTACCTTCTGGCTTCGCCGTCGCCTGGCTTGCTGGTGTTCGACCGGCGGGGCCAGCAGGTTCTCGCTGTCAGCGAACTTCCCGGAGCCGATACCAGCGCCAAGACCGGCCGCGCCTTGATCACTTTCGGTGAAGACTGCGATGGCGACGCCGACGGAAAGATCTACGTGGCGGATCGCGGCGCGAACCTCATCCAGGTTTTCTCCCCCGACGGCACACTGCTTCGTTCGATTTCCGTGAAGAATCCGATTTCCGTGGCGGCTCTGCCGGAAGGCGAAGTTGCCGTGGGAACGCTGCGGGAGCCACACCTGGTGATCGTTTTCGACAAAAACGGAAGGGACGTGCGCGAGTTCGGCGATCCGGAACCCCTGGCGGAGCGCCAGGAACTGAATCGTTATCTAAACATCGGGGAGCTTGCCACCGACGCTCAGGGGCATCTCTACTACGCGTTTGCCTATTTGCCGGAGCCCACGGTGAGGCAATATGACCGCTTGGGATATGCGGGACAGGACATTCAGTACACCGCGCTCGAGGCCATGCCCGCGGCCCAGGCCGCGCGCAAGGAGATCCAGCGCCAGGAGCGCCGCGGCGATCAGCCGTCGCTGAAGCGCATCCTTACGGCCGTGGGCGTGGATCGGACCAATGGGGAGGTGTGGATCGCGCTGTACAACACGCTGCTGCATTTCGACAAGGAGGGAAACCGGCGCGCCAGCTACAAAATCTACACCCCGCAAGGCGCGCGTCTTGAGGCCACCGCCATTCTCGTGGAGCCGGACCGTATGATGATCGGAACTGACCCGCTGGGTATCTACGAATTCGACCGGCCGGATAAGAAAAATCAGAAATAGTCCGAGTTTTCCTCAGGCCCGCCGGCACCGGTTCTGTGCACGGTTTCGGCGCGCGGTGAAATATGTTCATAAACGCGGCTAAATCAGCATCAATCAGAAATGCTGTACAATATTGTACTTGTGGAAAAACTGTGCACGGGATGTGCACACCGGTGAGTGCCTCCTCCCATTTTTCTCTTGCCCCCTGCGCATCAATCAGCGAGAATCCCGCGCTGACTCATAGCGGCGGTACGTGGGCCGGCAATTCCAAACGGGCCGTGCGCGGAGCGACAGGGGCAAAGGGGAGCGTTCCGGCGCGGGCAAGAATCCCGAAGCCTGAAAGACGCGAAAGGACCCGGTTTCCACAGCTTTTTAACAACTGTGGAAATAGCATGGGATCTTCTTTTCTCATCCGATGACGACAGCAACTCAAATGGGCCGTGTCCACGAAGCTGTGAATTCCTGGGACAAATTCCTCGATCGGGTGAGGTCCCGGGTGAGCATCAACACCTACACGACCTGGTTCCAGCCGACCCGGTTAAACCGGGCCGAGGGCGATACGCTCTATATCCAGATCCCCACCGCCGTTTTCCGGCAGGTTCTGACGCGCACTTACGGCGACATCGTCAAGGCCGTGTTTCATGAAGTCGGCACACCGAACATGAAGGTGCAATACGTGTGCACGGAAGAGGAACCGGTCCCGCTAGCCCCGGCAGTCTCCCTCGTGAAACAAGCAAGATTGGACTTTGAGAGCAGCGACCACCAGCTCAACATGCGCTATACGTTCGATTCGTTTGTGGTCGGCAAGTCCAACGAATTTGCGCATGCCGCTTCGCGCGCCGTGGCCGAGCAGCCTTCGAAAGCGTACAACCCGCTGTTCCTCTACGGCGGCGTGGGCATGGGCAAGACGCACCTGATGCACGCCATCGGTCACACCATCAAGAAGCGCAATCCGACGATGCGGCTGAGTTACGTCAGCGCGGAGAAATTCACCATCGAAGTGATCAATTCGCTGCGCTTTGACCGCATGATCAGTTTCCGCGACCGTTTCCATACCGTGGATGTCCTGTTGGTGGACGATATCCAGTTCATCGCGGGAAAAGAGCGGACCCAGGAAGAGTTTTTTCATACTTTCAACGCGCTCTACGAGCAGCAGAAACAGATTGTCATTTCCTCGGACTGCCTGCCGAAGGACATCAATTCCATCGAAGAGCGTTTGCGCTCGCGGTTCGAATGGGGATTGATCGCAGACATCCAGCCGCCGGACCTGGAGACCAAAATCGCCATTTTGCAGAAAAAGGCGGAAAACGACCGCTTCAGCCTGCCGGACGACGTGGCGGAATACATCGCACGGGCCATCAAGTCAAACGTGCGCGAGCTCGAAGGCGCCTTGACACGGCTGATGGCCTATGCTTCGCTGACGGGCGCAACGGTTTCGCTGGGCACCGCGCAGCAAGTGCTGCGAAACATCATTGCTTCCCAGGAAAAGCGCGTGACCATCGATCTGATCCAGAAACGCGTGAGCGAGCACTTCAATCTGCGGGAACAGGACCTGAAGGTTCGCAGTAACACCCGCGCGATCGCTTTTCCGCGCCAGGTGGCCATGTATATCGTCAAGCAGCTCACCACCGCTTCGCTTCCGGAGATCGGTCGCCAGTTCGGCGGCAAGCACCACACCACCGTGCTGCATTCGATCAACAAGATCGAAGAGTTGCGGCACTCGGACAAAGACCTAAACCGCACCGTCACGCGTCTGATAGACGCACTGCAGTAACTTTTCCTCCTGCCTTTCGCGCCCTTTTCCGTAATTGTTGCGCCCCGTGCATGCCTTTATCGCGATCCTTCCTGGCCCGAGCGGATGCCGGCCCTGTGAAGAAGAATTGAGAAAGGTGCGGATAATTTGTTGATGGGTGTGGATCAAATTCTACAGCGCATGCCTGGCCGGACAGCCACGGCCTGGTTTTCCGCGTTTCTCACAAAGTGCCACTGGTCATGCGGGGCCGTAAATCAAAACTAGGATTAGAGTTTTACCGCTTTCCACAGATTCACAGTGCTCATCACTACAACAAGCTTTATGGCTTGACTGAATTTTTGGTCGCAAACATTCCATGAGTATTGCTTGTTGTTGTTGCTGCTGGGTTTGCTTTGGCTAGGATCTTGGCGGGCTCAGGGTGAGGAGCGAAAGCTAAGCGTTTCCCACGTATTTCCACAGTGCCGGCGCACGAAGCAGGCTTTCTAACCGGCTTAAAAGCGAGTAAAGTACGACAGCAGTAGAAATAACCAGGGGAAGGCCTGATCGAGGGTCACTCATGACCGCACCCGGAACGGCATTCGAGGAATATCAAGCGATGGAATTCAGTGTCACCAAGTCGGTGCTGTTGAACGAACTCTCAACGACGCAGGGTGTCGTTGAGCGCAAGACCACCATTCCCATTCTGTCGCATCTGCTGGTGGAGGTCCAAGGCAGCCAGTTGACGATTACGGCGACCGACCTGGAGTTGAGCATTCGCACGTCTTGCGAAGCCAAGATCAAGAAAGAGGGTGCCGGGACTATCCCTGCCAAGAAGCTGCTGGAACTGGTACGCCTGCTTCCCGAGGGGGAGATCAAAGTCAAGCTACTCGAGAATCACTGGGTGGAGATCGTCAGCGAAAAGAAGAAATATAAGCTGGTAGGGATGGCCAAGGAGAACTTTCCAGTGCTGCCGGTGATGCCCCACACGCTGGTGAAGATTCCCGCCGCGATCCTTGAGAACCTCATTCGCAAGACCAAATTTGCGATCTCCATGGAAGAATCGCGGTACACGTTGAACGGCGGCCTGCTGATCCTGAAGCCCGAAACGCTAGCGATGGTGGCGACGGATGGCCACCGCCTGGCGCTTGCAGAGACCGATCACAAACTTACGGGACTGAATGGCGAAGTGAAATTGCTTATTCCCAAGAAGGCCATGGACGAAGTCGAAAAACTTTCCGTCGCCGCTGGCTCCGACGCGGCCATCGAATTTGCCAAAGACGAAAGCCACCTCTTTTTCCAAGTCGGCCATCGCCTGCTGATTTCGCGCATTCTTACCGGTCAATTTCCGAACTACGAAGCGGTGCTTCCGCGCGACAACAACAAGAGTGTGGTCATCGAGCGAGCTGAATTGAGCGATGCGGTGCGCCGGGTCTCGCAGCTTGCCGATCAACGCTCCCACGCCGTCAAGCTGGCGGTTTCAAAAGAAGGCATGGAGATCTCCGCCTCCAGTCCGGAATATGGCGAGGCCAAAGAAAGCATCGAGAAAGAATTCAAAGGCGAGCCCATCGCCATCGGTTTCAATGCCAGCTACATGCTGGATTTCCTGGGTGCCGCGGCCGACGGTCCGATCAGCATCGAACTGAAAGACGAACAATCCGCCGGCCAGATGCGCCCGCTGGCCGACGAATCCTACCGCTACCGCTACATCATCATGCCCATGCGCATCTGAACGAGAGAGGCGCTCTAAATCGGCGGTGATGACTTTCGCCGTGTGCCCGGCCCTAGCGCGACCCACCGGAGGCGAGCCCTCGACGGGACTAAGTTTTCGAACCTTCTGTCTTCCGGTTGAACTTGTAAGCCAAAGGAAACAGACAATTTATACAGGTTCTTTGCGGTTTCAAATACTTGAGAAAAAGCCCCGGAGCGAGTACAATCCTGTGGTTGTCGAGTATCCCGTTCGATCGACACGTCCGCCAGGCCAACGTGGCCTGCCAACCGGCTCTCGGCCAGGAGCCAACTGCGCCACGCGCTTGGAGAAACATGAGTCTTCGCCACGTCTCGCTCTCGCGAGATGGGATGGAGCAGGAACCCTACGAGTTTCGGATTCGCCCGGCGAAGCCGGAATCACAGGGTAAAGGCGACGTTCGGAATTCCCTAAACACGCCTTCCTTGCTTCACGCCAACGAGTTTTGAGCGCCGACCCGCACTGCGAATTGCCCGGAGTCTGTCCGGGCGGCGCGGCCGTCGGCGAGAAGTTGCCGGACCAGGAGAAAGCATGGGCGACAAAGAAAACGTGATTGCTACGCCGCAAGGCGGCCACAAGTACGACGCGAAGTCCATCAAAGTTCTCGGCGGCCTGGAGGCCGTGCGGCTGCGCCCCGCGATGTACATCGGCTCCACGGGAGAGATGGGCTTGCACCATCTGGTCTGGGAAGTGGTGGACAATTCGGTCGATGAAGCGATGGCCGGTTATGCGGATGAGATCAACGTCACCGTGCACGCCGACAACTCGGTCACCGTGGTGGACAACGGCCGTGGCATCCCGGTGGACATGCATGCGACGGAGAAGCGCCCCGCGGCGGAAGTTGTGCTGACGGTGCTGCACGCTGGCGGAAAATTTGACAGCGAGACCTACAAAGTTTCTGGCGGTCTCCACGGCGTGGGCGTTTCGGTGGTCAACGCGCTTTCTGATTGGCTGGAGCTGGAAATTTCACGGGACGGCGAGGTGTGGGAACAAGCTTACGAAAAGGGCAAGCCCACCAACAAACTAAAGCAGACCGGTAAGACCCGCAAGACCGGGACGAAAGTTACCTTCCATCCCGATCCCACGATTTTCGAGAAGACCGTGTTCAGTTTTGACACCCTGGCGCAGCGCTTGCGCGAACTGGCCTTTCTGAATAAAGGCTTGAAGATCACGCTCACCGACGAGCGCACGGAAAAGACCGCGGAATTCAAGTTCACCGGCGGCATCACGGAGTTCGTCAAGCATCTGAATCGCGGAAAAGCCGCGCTGCATGATTCGCCGATCTACTTCGAGGGCAAGCGCGGCACTGTGGAGATCGAAATCGCGCTGCAATACAACGATACCTACGGCGAAAACGTTTTTGCTTTTGCGAACACCATCAACACCGTCGATGGCGGCACGCACCTTTCCGGCTTCCGGTCGGCCCTGACGCGCTCCATCAATAACTTTGCATCGTCGGCCGGAATGCTCAAGGAGCAAAAAGACGAAGTCACCATCACCGGCGATGACGTTCGGGAAGGCCTCGTGGCGGTGGTCAGTGTGCGGCTGCCGCAACCGCAGTTTGAAGGACAGACCAAAGGCAAGCTGAACAGCGACATCAAGGGTGACGTCGAGCAACTCGTCAACGAAAAGCTGGGCGAGTGGTTTGACAAGCACTCCACCGTGACGCGGCGAATCATCGGCAAGTGCATTGAAGCTGCGCGTGCCCGCGAAGCGGCCCGCAAAGCGCGCGAGTTGACGCGCCGCAAGTCGGCCATGGATGCCAGCGGCCTGCCGGGAAAACTCGCGGATTGCCAGGAACGCGATCCGGCGCGGTGCGAGCTGTTCGTCGTGGAGGGCGAATCGGCGGGCGGCTCGGCGAAGATGGGCCGCGACCGCAAGTATCAGGCCATCCTGCCGCTCAAAGGCAAAATTCTTAACGTCGAAAAGGCACGTTACGACAAGATGCTCGGTCACGAGGAAATTCGCGCCATCATCACGGCGCTGGGCACCGGCATCGGCAAAGACGATTTCGATGCCAGCAAGCTGCGCTACCACAAAATCATCCTGATGACCGATGCGGACGTTGATGGCAGCCACATCCGCACCCTGCTGCTGACGTTTTTCTTCCGCCACATGAAGGAATTGATCGAGCGGGGGCACATCTACATCGCGCAGCCGCCGCTCTACCGCGTGAAGCGTGGAAAGACCGAAAAATATATACGCGATGAGCGCGACTTCGCGCGCGAGCTGATGAAGCGCGCCACCGAAGACCACGTCGTAAAACCCAAGGAAGGCGTGAGTCTGGAGGGCCCGCGGCTGACTTCTTTCTTGCTGAATGTGCAGGAGTACGAGGCCGCCGCGGCCAAGCTCGGCCGCCGCCTGCGTGAGCACGCTCTCGTCGAACTGCTGGCCGAAAGCGGCCTCGAGAAGAAGACCGACTTCGAAGACAAGAAAGCGCTGGAAAAACTATTGAAGCAGCTGGAGAAAACCAAGCTAAAACTGGAAGGCAAGATCGTCTTCGATGAAGAACATAGCCTGTACGAAATCCAGTTCGGGCCGCCGCATAGCCAGAAGATCAACTGGGCGGTGGCCTCCACGGCGGAGTATAAGCGACTGCGAGGCCTCGCCAAGCAGATCGAAGAATTCAACCATCCGCCGTTCACCGTGACCCGCAACGGCGACAAGGTGGCCAAGGAGAAGGCCACCGACGTACTCAACTACGTGGTGGAAGACGCCAAGAAAGACTTCACCATCACGCGATTTAAGGGCCTGGGGGAAATGAACGCCGAGCAGCTTTGGGACACCACCATGAACGCGGACACGCGTACGTTGCTTCAGGTGAAGCTCGAAGACGCTGTTGCGGCAGAAGACATTTTCACCACCCTCATGGGCGAAAACGTGGAAGCGCGCCGTAAGTTCATCGAGGACAACGCGCTGGAAGTGGTGAACCTGGATATCTGAGACGTGACGGTCGACTCCCAAGCCCGTGCCGGCTCCGTGCGCAGCGCGGTTCGCTGGGGTCTGCTGCTGGCGGCGGTGGCCACCTGGGGATTCCGGTTGCCGCGTGTGGTGCATGAATTTCGAGCCTGGCGCGAAGCCCTTCGGCTGAGCGACAGATCGGGAGCTGCCAGTTGGCGAGAGTTTTTGGTCGCCGATGTGATCGGGCTTTTGATGGTGTTGGCCTTGGGCCTGGTGATTTGGCTCGTTTTGCCGCCGCCGAGGCCGAGCCAGCCATGATTTATCAGCTGGGATGGACCACGCTGCCGGGGCTGCGGGGATTGAGTTGCAGCGGGTTTCGCGCCACGCCCACCGAAACGCCGGACCACCAAGGCGGCGTGGCCGTTGAATTTCGAGGCGACCACGAGCGCGACGTGTT
>Ga0209156_10003964_pt1 | contig 10882 bp, 10 predicted proteins | sample GraSoiAngelo_124_FD_185881 | JGI IMG/M metagenome (GOLD analysis project Ga0209156, IMG submission 185881) | Grasslands soil microbial communities from the Angelo Coastal Reserve, California, USA - 14_0927_05_20cm (SPAdes) (version 2) | ecosystem: Environmental > Terrestrial > Soil > Grasslands...
ACGAGGACACCGAGTTCAAGGTGCCGCTGCAGCGGCTGTCCAACGTCACCGCCGAGCTGCAGGAAGGCGTGATGAAGACGCGAATGCAGCCGATCGGCAACGCCTGGCAGAAGTTGCCCCGCATCGTGCGCGACCTTTCCGGCGAACTCGGCAAGCAGATCGAGCTGGAGATGCACGGCGCCGATACCGAGCTCGACCGGCAGGTGCTCGACTTGATCAAGGATCCGCTCACCCACATGGTGCGTAACTCCGCCGATCATGGGCTGGAGACCCCGGCGGAGCGGGCCGCGGCCGGCAAGCCGGAGCAAGGCACCATCCGTCTTTCCGCCTATCATGAAGGCGGCCACATCATCATTTGCATCGCCGACAACGGTCGCGGGCTCAACACCGAGAAGATCAAGGCCAAAGCTGTCGCCAACGGGCTCGTCAGCGAGGCCGAGCTCGAGAAGATGACCGAAGCCCAGATCCACAAGTTCATCTTTGCCCCGGGCTTCTCGACCGCCGCCGCCGTCACCTCGGTCTCCGGCCGCGGCGTCGGCATGGACGTGGTGCGCACCAACATCGACCAGATCGGCGGCACCATCGACGTCAAGTCCGTAGCCGGCGAAGGTTCTTCCGTCACCATCAAAATCCCGCTGACACTTGCCATCGTCTCCGCCCTGATCGTGGAAGCCGCCGGCGACCGCTTTGCCATACCCCAATTGTCGGTCGTGGAACTGGTGCGGGCGCGCGCCAATTCCGAGCACCGCATCGAGCGGATCAAGGATACGGCGGTGCTTCGATTGCGCAACAAGCTGTTGCCGCTGATGCATCTCAAGAAGCTGCTCCGGATCGATGATGGCTCCTCTTCCGATCCCGAGAACGGCTTCATCGTGGTGACGCAAGTCGGCAGCCAAACCTTCGGCATCGTGGTCGACGGCGTGTTTCATACGGAAGAAATCGTAGTCAAGCCGATGTCGACCAAGCTGCGCCACATCGACATGTTCTCCGGCAATACCATCTTGGGCGACGGCGCCGTGATCATGATCATCGATCCCAATGGGATCGCGAAAGCGCTTGGCGCCTCCAGCGCCGCGTCCCACGAGATCACCGACGAGAACGCCAGCCTGCATTCAGGCTCGGGCGAGCAGCTCACCTCGCTGCTGGTGTTTCGCGCCGGCTCGACCCAGCCCAAGGCGGTGCCGCTCGGTCTCGTCACCCGGCTGGAGGAGATCGCAGCCGACAAGATCGAACTCTCCAACGGCCGCTACATGGTGCAGTACCGCGAGCAGTTGATGCCGCTGGTGCAGATGGAGGGCGTCAATGTCGGCACTTCCGGCGCCCAGCCGATCCTGGTGTTCGCTGACGACGGCCGCGCGATGGGGCTCGTGGTCGACGAAATCATCGACATCGTCGAGGAACGGCTGCACATCGAGGTCGCGGGAGCCGGGCAGGGTATTCTGGGCTCCGCTGTAATCAAGGGCCAGGCGACGGAAGTAATCGACGTCGGTCATTTCCTGCCGATGGCGTTCTCCGACTGGTTCACCCGCAAGGAGATGCGGCCCTCGGCAGGCGCCCAATCGGTGCTCCTGGTCGACGATTCAGCCTTCTTCCGCAATATGCTGGCGCCTGTGATCAAGGCGGCCGGTTACCGGGTGCGGGTGGTCCCCAACGCGCAGGAAGGCCTCACTGCGCTGCGCTCGGGGCAAACCTTCGATGTGGTGCTGACCGATATCGAGATGCCCGACATGAATGGGTTCGAATTCGCCGAGACCATCCGCGCCGACCAGCATCTGAGCGCAATGCCGATTATCGCGCTGTCCTCGCTGGTCTCGCCGGCCGCGATCGAGCGCGGACGGCTCGCCGGTTTCCATGACTATGTCGCCAAGTTCGACCGTCCGGGCCTGATCGCAGCACTAAAAGAACAGACTGCCGAGACCAGCCGGGCAGCATGAACGAAGTTCAGCCGCGGCATAAGGAAAGTTTGACATGACCAGCAAGGACCAGACAAGCGAAGGCACGGTCGCCGAATACGTCACAGCCGTGATCGGCGGTCAATTGTTCGGCCTGCCCATCTCCCGGGTGCAGGACGTATTCATGCCGGAGCGGCTGACGCGGGTGCCGCTGGCTTCCAGCGAGATCGCGGGCGTGCTCAATTTGCGTGGCCGCATCGTCACGGTGGTCAACATGCGTGCCCGCCTGGGGCTGCCCAAGGCCGATGACGGCCAGCCGCCGATGGCGGTTGGCGTCGACCTGCGCGGTGAATCCTATGGGCTCCTGATCGATCAGATCGGGGAAGTGCTGCGCCTGGCGGAGGACAGCCGCGAGGAAAATCCGGTCAATCTCGATCCTCGCATGGCCAAGCTTGCCGGCGGTGTCCATCGCCTCGACGGCCAGCTCATGGTCGTTCTCGACGTCGATCGCGTCCTCGAAATCGTTCCGGACATGATGGCGGCCTGAGGCAGCAAGCGAGGCGAACCGCGGTGCAATGGAAGTGTCCCTCACGGGACAGGAAGAAGCAGAGGCTCAAATGAGAACATGTCTGGTTGTCGATGACTCGAGTGTCATACGGAAAGTGGCGCGGCGAATCCTGGAGGGCCTTGATTTCCAGATCGTCGAAGCCGAGGACGGCGAGAAGGCCCTGGAAGTCTGTAAGCGCGGCTTGCCGGACGCCATCCTGCTCGATTGGAACATGCCGATCATGGACGGATACGAATTCCTGGGCAATCTCCGCCGCATGCCTGGTGGCGATGCGCCCAAGGTGGTGTTCTGTACCACCGAAAACGATGTCGCCCACATCGCGCGCGCGCTTCATGCCGGGGCCAACGAATACATCATGAAGCCGTTCGACAAGGACATCGTTACCGCGAAGTTCCAGGAAGTCGGCCTTATCTGATCTACGCCCATCGATCCGGCGGCTGCGGCCATCGGCGTTTGTTTGTCGTGCCGCTTCAGCCGTGTCTGGTGAGTAATGAGTGTTGCGTTGGTAAACCCCTTGGCCCCGAAGTCGACGCTGCAAGAGCCGCTGCGGGTCATGGTGGTGGATGATTCCGTGGTCATCCGGGGATCCCTGCGCACCGGCCGCGACGCGGTCAATCAGCTCGAGCGTATCAATCCCGACGTCGCCGTGCTCGACATCGAAATGCCGGATCTCGACGGCATCTCGGCACTGCCGCAGTTGCTGGCGAAGAAACGCGACCTCATCATCATCATGGCGTCGACGCTGACCCGCCGTAACGCCGAGATCAGCTTCAAGGCACTGTCGCTCGGCGCCTCGGACTACATCCCGAAGCCGGAAAGTACGCGCGAGCTCACGGCTGCGGAGACCTTCCGCCACGACCTGATCCAGAAGATCCGTCATTTGGGCGCCAAGCTCCGCCGCGCCGTGCCGGCTTCGCCGGCCCCGTCGCTGGCTCGGGAGCGGGGGACATCGGTAGAGACGACGGCGATCGCGCAGCCCCAGTTGGTGCGCCGCGCGTTCGGTGCCCAGATGCCGCGCGTGCTCCTGATCGGCTCATCGACCGGTGGTCCGCAGGCGCTGATGGCGCTGGCCGCCGGCATTGGTCCTCTGATCGACCGGTTTCCCGTACTGATCACGCAGCACATGCCGCCTACCTTCACGACGATCCTCGCCGAACATCTGGCGCGCTCGAGCCACCGGGCGGCGCATGAGGCGGTCGACGGCGAGATCGTCAAGGCCGGCCAGATCTACCTCGCGCCGGGCGGACGCCATATGCGCGTTGTCCGTCACGGCGCTGAAGTGATGATCGCACTCGATGACGGACCGGCGGTCAATTTCTGCAAGCCTGCCGTCGATCCGTTGTTCACTTCGGCGACCGAGGTCTGGCAGGGCAGCATCATGTCGGTGATCCTGACCGGCATGGGCTCGGACGGAACGCGAGGCGGCAAGGACATCGTTGCGGCCGGCGGAAGCGTGATCGCCCAGGATGAAGCCACCAGCGTGGTGTGGGGGATGCCGGGGGCGGCAGCACACGCGGGCATTTGCGCCGCCGTCCTGCCGCTTAATCAAATCGCGCCGAAATTGCTTCGACTGTTTTCGGGAGATCGTTCGTGACGCCGTTGGATTATGAATATCTGCGTAAGCTCCTGAAGGAGCGCTCCGGCCTCGACCTCTCAGCCGACAAGCAATATCTGGTCGAAAGCCGGCTGGTGCCGCTCGCACGAAGGGTCGGTGTGACCGGCATTCCTGAACTGGTTCAAAAAATCAAAAGCGGCGGAGCCGACGTGCTCACCACCGAGGTGGTCGAGGCCATGACCACCAATGAGACCTTCTTTTTCCGCGACAAGATCCCGTTTGATTATCTGCGCGAGATTCTGCCGGCACTGATGCAGGCGCGCGCCAACCGCCGCTCCTTACGCATCTGGTCGGCGGCCTCCTCGACCGGCCAGGAACCCTACTCGATCGCAATGCTTCTGAAGGAAGCCGGCCAGGCGCTGGCCGGCTGGCGAATCGAGATTGTGGCGACCGACCTGTCGCAGGGCGTGCTCGAAAAATCCAAGGCCGGCCTGTTCAGCCAGTTCGAAGTGCAACGCGGGCTGCCAATCCAGTTGCTGGTCAAGCATTTCACGCAAGTCGGAGAGCTTTGGCAGCTCAACGCCGATATCCGCAGCATGGTCCAGCATCGCCAATTGAACCTGTTGCAGGACTTTTCCCATCTCGGGATGTTTGACGTCATCTTCTGCCGCAACGTCCTGATCTATTTCGATCAGGATACCAAGGCGGCGATCTTCGAGCGGCTGGTCAAGCCGCTCGAACCCGACGGCATGCTGATGCTGGGCGCCGCTGAATCGGTGGTCGGGATCACCGACGCGTTCAAGCCGTATCCGGAGAAGCGCGGCCTGTATCGGCCAAACCTGACGCGGACCGGACGCCCGATCGGCGTTCCGCCGCCGATGCCGCAAGCATTGCAGGTGGTTGCGTCGGCGCGGTATTAGAGCATGATCCGGAAAAGTGGGTACCGGTTTTCCGAAAAAGATCATGCTCAGACAAAATGATAGAGCGGGAAGACGATTCGAAGAAACGTCATCACGCTCTAGCGTCCCAAAAGGCTCACACGATCGCGTGTGGCAGGAAGCGGGACGTATTGCCGGTGATCGGGTTGGTATCCTCGCGGATCGATAGCCCGCACGGCGTGTGATCGACCAGCCAGCTTCCTACCACCGGATATTGGTGCGAGAAATTCGGCAGCGGCGCGAAGGCCTGGCGAACGAATCCCTCCGCGCCGTATGGCCCCTCCTGCTGCATGAGCGTTGTGCCTGACATGACCATGGTGACGTTGGCGCCTTCGCGCGAATAGAGCGGCTTGCGCACATAGGAGGCGCCAAGCTGCGCCGCATTCGGGTCATCCTCGAAGAAGGCCGGCAACAGATTGGGGTGGCCTGGAAACATCTCCCATAGCAGCGGCAGAATCCCCTTATTGGATAGGACGGCCTTCCATGGCGGTTCGATCCAGCGCGTCGGCGCTTCGAGCAGCCTTCCGCCAAACTCGTCGTGGAACATCCACTCCCAGGGATAGAGCTTGAAGGCGAGTTCGATTTCGCGGTCATCGAGATCGACAAAGCCGCCGTCGTCGCGCCAGCCGATGTCCTCGATGTCGATCATCGTGGTGTCCAGCCCGGCCTGCGTCGCGGTGTCCTCCAGATAAGCCAGCGTGCCGGCATCCTCGCTATTTTCCGTCGTTCCGGTCAGATGCAGGTGACGGCCGAGCCGAAGTTTCTTCCACGCATCGATCAGCCGTTCATGGATCGAATTGAACTGGTCGGCGCGAACGGGGGCGATCCGCCGCTCGATCGCCTGCTCGAGCCACGTCCATTGAAACACCGCGGCCTCGAAGATCGAAGTTGGGGTATCGGCGTTATATTCCAGAAGCTTGGCCGGGCCGCGCCCATCGAAACTAAGGTCAAATCTGCCGTAGAGGCTGCGTTCGTCGCGGTGCCAGCTCTCCGAGAGCAGTGGCCAGAACGCGTCCGGGATCTTCAAGCGGCGCAAATATTTTTCGTCATCGATCGCGCGGGCAACCAGTTCGAGGCACATGGCATCGATTTCACCGGTCGGCGTCTCGATCTGGCGTTCGATTTCATCCAGCGAGAAGGCGTAATAGGCGCGTTCATCCCAGTAGCGTTCGCCGTCGATCGTATGGAAATCGAACCCGCATGCTTCAGCGGTGGCACGCCAGTCGTCGCGTTCGGGGCAGGCGATGCGTCGCATCGGCGGACGTCAGCCGCCGCCATGCGCGTGGCCGTGACCGTGGCCATGGAAGCGACGCGGCGCGCCGCCAAACCCGCCATAGATCGCGCGGCAATAGGGCCTGCCGTCCGGGCCAGGCACGGCCTCCAGCCCAGGGCCACAGCTACGTCGCCGCACAAAGCCCATCGATACGGCGCTGACAGCGGCGGTACCCATCAATGTCAGCACGACACGACGCGAGCGTTTCATATTGTGACCCCCGGCTATTGCGCTCGTTGCTGAGCAATCGATCCTCGCCGACCACAGGCCAATGAGGCAAGCGAAACGAGGTGATTTCACGGCATCGTGCAGGCTTTGCAATCAGCAAGCGCAACTTTCGTTAGCCGCGGCCGGAAAAGCCGAACGCGTGCGCAAAGGAGCCGAAGCCGCCGCGCGTCACGCTGCCGGAGCTGGAATCCGAGCTCGCGAAGGCGCGGCTCGATGAATTGTCGCCGCCGTAGAAACTGAGGTGAGACGATCGGCTATAGCCGCCACTGCCGCCGGACGCGCCGCGTGACACACATCCGGGATTCGCCTGCGGCGTCGCCGGCGCCGCCATTCTCGGTGGGGCAGCTTGGCAATTCTCCCGTGGCATCAGCGCATAGGCGCCGCCGCCGACCGCGAGCGTCCCCATCAAGAGCAATCCGACATGGCCGGACCGCTTCACGGGCGCAGCGCTCGGCGTGGCGACCGGCTTGCGCTTCCCAAACTCCTTGTTTGGCCGCGGCTCCACCATGGTCAGTAGATCATCGAGGCGGCGTTGAGTGCGCCGGCGGCAAGCGATGACAAGCCGAGCCAGATCGCAGGCGCAAGCTCGCCCGACGCGATCCGCGCCGAGAGGTTCGGCACGGGCACCTTGACGATGAAAAACACCACGATTTGCACGATGAGCGCGATCATGCTCCAGATCAGGCAATCCACGACGTTGGCGGAATGCGCAATGGCACTGACCACCGGCAGCACAAAACCGAGCAGGCTCAAGCCGAGCGCGATCGCGGCCGCCGGATCGTTGTCGCGGATCAACTGGAATTCGTTGTGCGGGGTGACGCGCGTGTAAACAAACAGATAGGCCACGACGGCGAGGACCCCGGTGCAGAAGTAGACCAGGAAGGCCGGCAGCCCGGCGAGCGATTGAAGGATCATGTCGAGGTCCCCGAAACGTGCAGGTTGGCACGATCCGTCCGTCGAAGCACGCCAACGGCGAGTTCAATCCCCAAACAAAAACCCCGCCATTCGCGGCGGGGTCCAGTCGGGAGGAGAGAGCCGTACGGGCTCGCTACTAAACCCTGATCAGGCGGGAATGCGCTCTTCATGCTCGTGCGGCTCGCGCAGCACATAGCCGCGGCCCCACACCGTCTCGATGAAGTTGCGCCCCTCGGAGGCGTTGGCGAGCTTCTTGCGCAGCTTGCAGATGAAGACGTCGATGATCTTCAATTCCGGCTCGTCCATGCCGCCATAGAGATGATTTAAGAACATTTCCTTGGTCAGCGTGGTGCCCTTGCGCAAGGAGAGCAGCTCCAGCATCTGGTATTCCTTGCCGGTCAGATGCACGCGCTGGCCGCCGACCTCGACCGTCTTGGTGTCGAGATTGACCACGAGATCGCCGGTCTGGATCACCGACTGGGCGTGACCCTTGGAGCGGCGGACGATCGCATGGATGCGGGCGACCAGCTCGTCCTTGTGGAAGGGTTTGGTCATGTAGTCGTCGGCGCCGACGCCGAGACCTTTGACCTTGTCCTCGATGCCGGCAAGGCCGGAGAGGATCAGAATAGGGGTCTTGATCTTGGAGACCCGGAGCTGCTTGAGCACGTCGTAGCCCGACATGTCCGGCAGGTTGAGGTCGAGAAGGATAATGTCGTAATCGTAAAGTTTTCCGAGATCGACGCCTTCTTCCCCGAGATCGGTCGTATAAACGTTGAAACTCTCGGATTTGAGCATCAATTCGATCGACTGCGCGACGGCGCTGTCATCTTCAATCAGCAAAACGCGCATGCCAGTTCCCCATAGTCGCCGCTCCGGGCGTCAGGTCGGCCGCACTTGCGGCACTCAAAACGCCTTTGAACAACTGATTCGGATCCTGACGGCTTATGGTTAACAAAATCTGTTTCGCCTTCGCAAGCTCTATCAGTGCAATTTTTATCGAATCGCCCTAAGATATTGCGTCAAAGCAGCTTTTCTTATCCGTACCGATTCAAGCTCCACATTAAGAGGCGGGCCTAACCGACTCCCGCGATTCGGTGTTCGTTCCGAACAGTCGAGCGCGATCTCAGTCACCAAAGACAGTGACGCAATGATTAACGATGCGGGTAAACACCAAGTTAAGCGCGGCCGCGAAATGCGCCGAAACTTAAGGTTTTCGCAATGAAGGCGCTTGCCGAGCAGATCAGCGATATCGACGGCGTCAATATGTATGGCCGGGTGGTCGGCGTGCGCGGCCTGATGGTGGAGATCGCAGGACCTATCCATGCGATGTCGGTCGGCGCCCGCATCATGATCGAGACCGGCGGCAGCCGTCCGATTCCTTCCGAGGTGATCGGCTTCTCCGGGAATAATGCGGTAGTGATGCCGTTCGCAGGCCTCGAAGGAGTGAGGCGCGGCTGTCGTGCTGTCATTGCCAACGCCGCGAGCCAGGTGCGGCCTTCGCCAGCCTGGCTCGGCCGGGTCCTCAACGCGATGGGCGAGCCGATCGACGGCAAGGGGCCGCTGCCGCAAGGCGGCTCGCCGATGCCGTTCCGCAACACGCCGCCGCCGGCGCATTCGCGCAAGCGCGTCGGTCTCCCGCTTGATCTCGGCGTCCGCGCGCTCAATACCTTCCTGACCTGCTGCCGCGGCCAGCGGCTCGGCATCTTCGCCGGTTCCGGCGTCGGCAAGTCGGTCTTGCTGTCGATGCTGGCGCGCAATGTCGATGCCGACATCAGCGTGATCGGCCTTGTCGGCGAGCGCGGCCGGGAGGTGCAGGAATTTCTGCAGGACGACCTCGGCGAGGACGGCCTCGCACGGTCGGTGGTGGTGGTGGCGACCTCCGACGAACCGGCCTTGATGCGCCGGCAGGCGGCCTATTTGACGCTCGCGATAGCGGAATATTTCCGCGACGAAGACAAGGACGTACTGTGCCTGATGGACTCGGTCACCCGCTTTGCGATGTCGCAACGCGAGATCGGCCTGTCCGCCGGCGAGCCGCCGACCGCCAAGGGCTACACGCCGACCGTCTTCACCGAATTGCCGAAGCTGTTGGAGCGTGCCGGCCCCGGGATCGGCGCAGGGACCATCACCGGCATTTTCACGGTGCTGGTCGACGGCGATGACCATAATGAGCCGATCGCGGACGCGGTGCGCGGCATCCTGGACGGCCATGTGGTGATGGAGCGGTCGATCGCGGAGCGCGGACGCTATCCCGCCATCAACATCCTCAAATCGGTCTCCCGCACTATGCCGAAATCGGCCGATCCCGCCTATTTGCCGATCATCACGCGCGGCCGGCAGGTGATGGCGACCTATGCCGACATGGAGGAATTGATCCGCCTTGGGGCCTATCGGGCGGGGTCGAGTGCCGAAGTCGATGAGGCAATCCGGCTGCACGAACCGCTGGAGGCCTTCCTGCGCCAGGCCAAGGACGAAGTGACCGGCTTGGGCGAGGGTTACCGGCAGCTTGAGCAAATCCTCGGGAATTTGGAAACGGAACGCTAACTTTGTCAGGCCATCATCCGCGGCACGCTAATAACGATGCCGGCGGGGCCCCTGGAGGGGAGCCGGCTCTGTCCCGCGTCAAATCGGGACTTCTGGGGAGTATGAGTCGATGAAGTCACGTGAAACGCTGATCCGCCTGAAGAAATTTCAGGTCGACGAGAAGCGCCGAAGGGTCGCCCAGATCGAAGGCATGATCGCCGACTTCCAGCGCATGTCGGTCGACCTCGAGCGCGAAATCCAGAGCGAGCAGGACCGCGCCGGGATCAATGATCCCGCGCACTTCGCCTATCCGACCTATGCCAAAGCCGCGATCCAGCGCCGGGAGAACCTGACCCGGTCCGCCGATGAACTGCGTATTCAACTCGAGGACGCCAAGGGCTTGCTCTCGGAAGCCTTCGAAGAGCTCAAGAAAGTCGAGCTCTTGGACGAACGCGACCAGGCGCGTGAGCGCGCCGAGGAAAGCGCCCGTGAACAGGCCGATCTCGACAGCATCGGCTTGATGCGCGCGCGGCTTGGCGCGATCGCCTAACGTGTCCCTTTAAGTTTCTCATCTAGTTTCTCAGCACCGTTCGAAACCCCGGGCCGCAAGGTCCGGGGTTTCTTATTTAATTTCCACGGGCTAGCCGCAGGGTCGCATGTTTGGCGCAAGGTATGATACGAGGGGTTCCGAACTGCCACTCCCGTGTGTTCAACGGCGATAGGGGGATCCGCGATCTTGGGGGACGCTGAATGCTGACGCCGGCTGAGCTGGTCTGGCTGATCGCCGCTGTTGCGAAGGGGGATGAGGCCGCTTTCGAGCGCCTCTATGCCGCAACGCGGGCGAAACTCTATGGCGTCGTGCTCCGTATCTTGCGCCGACAGGATCTTGCAGAGGAGGTCATTCAGGAAGCTTACGTCAAGGTCTGGAACAGTGCAGGGCAGTTCAATCCGGCGCTCGCGTCGCCGATCACGTGGATGGCGTCCATTGCC
>Ga0209156_10003965_pt1 | contig 10880 bp, 8 predicted proteins | sample GraSoiAngelo_124_FD_185881 | JGI IMG/M metagenome (GOLD analysis project Ga0209156, IMG submission 185881) | Grasslands soil microbial communities from the Angelo Coastal Reserve, California, USA - 14_0927_05_20cm (SPAdes) (version 2) | ecosystem: Environmental > Terrestrial > Soil > Grasslands ...
GAATTGCAAACGCCGCTGACGACGCTGCGGATGACGCTGCTCATGCTGAAAGAAGCGGCTGGCGCGCTGCCGGCTCGTGAACGGGAGCTGGTGGACACGTCGTTGATTGGGGTCGAACAACTGAGTGAGACTGTTCACGAATTTCTCGATTTGACGCGGATCGAAGCGGGTGAGCTTCGCCTGAACGTCGAACCGGTGCATCTGTCGGCACTCTTCACCGAAGTGGCGCGACGGGCCGAGCCTCAGGCGAACGCCCAGGGCGTGCACATCCGGTCGATGGTCGACGCTGGACTCCCTTCGGTGTGGGGCGACCAGCGGCGGCTCCGCGTGGTCCTGGACAACATCGTGTCCAATGCCCTCAAGTACACACCCACGGAAGGTACTGTGACGCTCGAAGCGCATCGCGCGGTTCGACATGAAAGCGGCCCGTCAGATCGAGTGACCATCAGCGTCTCGGACACGGGTCCTGGCGTACCGTCGGCATTTCGCGATCGCGTCTTCGAGAAGTTCTTCCGGTTGGAGCGTCAGCAACCGGAGGATCGATCACACGCCCGTGGGGCCGGCATTGGTCTCTACATGTGCCGGCAGATCGTCGAATTGCATGGCGGGCACATCGAGTGCAGGGCCGCGAGCGACGAACGCGGCGCGCGCTTCACGGTGGAGTTACCGGTTGACGGCTCGGTTGCGATTCCCGTTGTCAGCGAATATATCGGGTGAACATGTCAAGAGGTGACCGACGATGCGGCGCGGCTGGACGATCGGCCTCATGCTGACGGCAATCATCGGTCTCGTGCGCCGCACCTCCAACCGATGAGACAGCCAGTCACATCATGAGCCTGGCTTCGGACACGCCACAGGAGGAGCCAGCGCGGCGCCAGCCATTCCGACGATTCTTCGGCAGCCTCGGTCCCGGCTTAATCACCGGTGCGGCAGATGACGATCCGTCGGGCATCTCCACGTACTCGGTGGCTGGCGCTAGCTTCGGGTACGCGACGCTGTGGACAGCATTCTTCTCGTTTCCTTTGATGGCCGCGATCCAACTGATGTGTGCCCGACTCGGCCTCGTTACGGGACTGGGACTCGCCGGCGTCATTCGCCGCCGGTATCCGCTATGGGTCACCTGGTTCGCGTGCGCTCTGCTGGGAATCGCCAATACGATCAACATCGCCGCCGACCTGGACGGGATGGCGGAGACGACCGCGCTCGTGACCCACGTACGCACGGCAGTTTGGGTCCCCGTGTACGCCGGCGTCATCGTGGCGGCCCTGATCTGGACGTCGTATCGGACGATCGCGCGGATCTTCAAATGGTTGACCCTCGTTCTTGGTGCCTACGTGATCACGGCCTTTCTGACGGCAGTCGACTGGCGGACGGCGTTGCACGCCACGTTCGTGCCTCAGATCGGCTGGACCCGCGACTACTTCGGCGTTTTGGTGGCGATCTTCGGCACAACGATTTCTCCGTATCTGTTCTTCTGGCAGGCCGCCCAGGAAGTCGAAGAGGAACGGGCGATGGGCCGCAACCACTTGAGTCAGCGGCGCGGCGCCACGTCTGACGAACTTCGGGACTGTCGGACAGATGTCATGACGGGCATGTTCGCTTCGAATCTGATCATGTACTTCATCATTCTCACGACCGGCGCGACGTTGCATGCGAGCGGCGGAACGAACATCACGAGCGCGCGGGAAGCGGCCGAAGCGCTCCGCCCCTTGGCGGGCGATGCGGCGTACTGGCTGTTCACTCTCGGGATCATCGGCACCGGGATGCTCGCCGTGCCAGTGCTGGCAGGTTCCTGCGCATATGCCATCGCGGAAGCCGCGGCGTGGCGGCAGAGATCTTTGTCGGCGCGCCCACGGCGCGCTCGAAAGTTCTACGCCGTGATGGCGGCGGCGATGGCGATGGGGTGGGCGCTCACGTCTGTCGGCTTCAATGCCATTCGCCTGCTCTTCGTGACGGCGATCATCAACGGCGTGTTGGCACCGCCACTCGTGTTGATCATCGTGTTGCTCACGTCCGATCGAACGGTGATGGGCGACTCGGTGAATCCGCGCGTTCTTACCTGGCTAGGCTGGGCGACGTTTGGCACCATGATCACGGCCGCACTCGGATTGCTCTTCGGCCGTTGATGAGTCGATAACGTCCGCCGGCGACGCCTGCGCGACCCTCCTAGAATCACTCTCATCAACCCGACGAACCGTCGGGGCCGGACCGCCAATCGGCTACGGAATTGACATTTGCGTCGCAGCACTAGCAGAATCAGTCGATGCGCTCACTGACCGTCGGCTTCGTGCTGATGCTGGTCACCTCGCTGACGACGTCGGCGTGGGCCAGCTGCATCGCCGACGCTGCCATGCCGGCGAAGGCGCAAATGGCCTGCTGTAAAGCGGGCCACGACAAGTGCCCGATGCATGGGAGTGCAAAGGACTGTTGCAAGACCGAGGGCCAGAAACAGCAGCAACTGAGCGCTGCGACTCACGAAATTGCCCGATCGCCTGTGAACACGCCGGCTCTGACCGCGACAATCAGTCCTATCGCATTGCCGTCGGCCGTCGTCGCTCGGAACTTCGCTCCTCAGCACGATGTCCTCAAAGGTCCGTCGGCTCCGGCGTACCTCCTCATTTCCGCGCTCCTGATCTAGTCGCCCGCCTGTACGCCTAACGGACGCAGCGACCTGCGCCACCTTGCGTAGTCGCGCGTCAGTGCGGCAGCGATCGGGCCCTCGCATCGCCGGGACCTGTTTCGCATACGTGCATTCAGCAACAAGGCGGAGTTATGCGACGACCAGCAGCCTTCAGTCTTTTCGTCGTTTCGACGGTTCTGATCGGAATTGCGTCCGCGGCGTCGTCCGGTGCCGCGTCCGGTGTCGAGCCGCTCCAGCGCGACTTCCAACCCTCGAGCGCGCCTCGCTTGTACGACGGCCCGCCGCTGACACTCGCCGGCGCGATTGAAGAGGCGCTGGCTAAGAACCCTGAGCTGCTGGCCGTTCGCCAGCAGACCGAGGTCGCGCGACAGCGGCCGGCTCAGGAGCGTTTCCTGAATGCGCCGATGGCCGACGCGCAGATCTGGCAGTGGCCGCTGAACTCGGTAAATCCCGCGGACACGAACATGTACATGTTCATGGTCACGCAGGAGCTGCCTGGTCGTGGCAAACGGCAGCTTCGCGCGACGATTGCCGAAAAGGAGGTCGCACTTGCCGAAAGTGACGTCGCGATTCGCGCGCGCGACGTCGTGAACCACGTGAAGCAGGCGTACGCGTCGCTGTTCATCGCGCGCAAGGCGGTCGACGTCACTCTGACGAGCGTCGAACTGCTGCGTGAGATAACAGACGTCTCGCAGACCAAGTACGCGATCGGCCGCATCTCCCAACAAGACGTTCTCAAACCTGTCCTCGAGCTGTCGAGGCTCCACGGCGACATCCTCACATTCGACGAGCAGGCGAGCATCGCGGCTGCCAGGCTGAACACCCTGCTCGACCGCGCTCCTGAAACGCCAATTGGGCCACTCGTCGAGCCGCATGAGGCGGCGCTGCTCCCGGCCTCTTCCGACATGCAGCGCCTCGCCATCGAACGACAACCAGAATTGCAACGCGGACGCATCGAGATTGAGCGTGCAGAAGCCGAGCTCGTGTCGGTGAAACGGGAACACCAACCCGATTTCACGGTGCAGGGCGGCTACATGCTGATGCCGCATATGACCGACGCGTGGATGGGGCGGATCGGCGTCACGTGGCCGGACGCCCCGTGGTCGCGCGGCAAGATCGACGCGCGCGTCGCGGAGCGGACCGCGGTTCTGGAGGCAGCGAAGGCGCGCCAGCGCGGCACCGAAAACGTCGTTCGGCTGAGCGTCCAGGAAGCCTACGCTCGCGCGAAGGGAGCGCTCGACCGCGCCACGTTGCTGAGGACGACGATTCTGCCGCAGTCACGCCAGACGCTCGACGTCTCGCGCGCGGCCTATCAAACCGATCGCGTTGATTTTCAGGCGCTCATCGACAACGAACGCATCCTCCTCGATTCCGAACTGAACTACTACCGCGCATTGAGCGACTTCGAGCAGGCGATGGCCGATCTGGAGCGCGCGGTGGGGATGGATCTCACGGCAGCCAACGCGGTCGTGACGCGCGAGGTGCAATGAAGATGCGGCGCATACTTGTGACGTTTCTCGTCGTCGCGGCGGTGCTGACAGCCGCACTCGCGGTCGTCTATGGGCTGCGCTGGCGCGCCGCGAGGGCGCGGACGACGTCGTCCGAGCCCGCGCAGGCGGCACCGGCACAAGCGCGTGGCGAGGTGACGATCGATCCTCGACGCCAACAACTCATCGGCGTCAGAACTGTGCGCGTAGCTCGGATCAGCACGACGCCGCGCCTGCGCACGGTCGGCGTCGTGCGGTACGACGAAACGCGGCTGACCGACGTGAATCTGAAGCTCGAAGGGTGGATTCACGATCTCTACGTGAACTACACGGGTCAGTCTGTCAGAAGAGGCCAGCCGCTGTTCACGATCTACAGCCCCGATCTCCTCGGTACCGAGAACGAGTATCTCCTCGCACTGAAAACACGTGACCAACTCCAGCAGTCTCAGATTCCAGAAGCGCGAACGCGCGCCGATCAGCTCGTGGATGCGGCGCGCGAGCGCCTTCGTCTCTGGGATCTTCCAACGGAACAGATCAGAGCGCTCGAACAGACCCGCCAGGCACAGCCGACCGTGACGTTTCGGTCTCCGACAGACGGCTTCGTGATCGACAAACAGGCGATCGCGGGCATGCATGTCATGCCTGGCCAGAGCTTGTACAAGCTGGTCGACCTGTCGGTGGTGTGGATCGAGGCCGATGTATACGAGGCGGAGATCGAGCGGATAGCCCTCGGCTCGCCGGCGACGGTCACGATTGAAGCCTATCCGGCTGACCGGTTTCCCGCTCGCGTCATCTACGTCTATCCGACGATGGACGAGAGAACGCGAACGGTGAAGGTACGTTTCTCGTTGGCAAACCGCGTCGGCCGGCTGAAGCCCGGCATGTTTGCCACCGCGGAATTGCGTGGCACCGGTCGTGCCGGCCTGGTCGTCCCGGTTAACGCGGTGCTCGATTCGGGTCCGGAGCAGATCGTGTTCGTCGCGCAGGGCGACGGGTACTTTGAACCGCGCCAGGTCAAGCTCGGACACCGGCTCGACGACACGATCGAGATTGTCGAAGGACTGAAGGAGGGCGAAGACGTCGCAACCGGCGCAACGTTCTTCCTCGATTCCGAGAGCCAGCTGCGCGCTTCACTCCAGGGATACGAGGCACTCCCGAATCAATCGGCGGCGCCATCGCAGCCTGCGAACGTCGACATCACATTTCGCACCATTCCAGATCCGCCGAAGACGGGCGACAACCGGTTCGAGGTCGTCGTGAACGACGCATCCGGTAAACCGATCGACGACGCCGATGTGAGTGTGCAGCTCTTCATGCCTGCGATGCCGACGATGAACATGCCGCCGATGCGGAGCGAGACGAAGCTGAATCGGGCCGGCGGCGGTGCATATCGAGGATCGGGGCAGGTGATGATGGCCGGCCGGTGGGACGTGACAGTCACGGTCGCGCGCGGTGGTCAGCGGCTTGGCGCCAAGCAACTCCCGGTGCTGGTGCGCTAGCGCCTGCGGCCGGCGCGAGCACAGCGATTCGTAGCGAGCGGCGCAGCGCCATCGAGCGGCGGTGGGGCCCCGCGAGGATGCAAGTGATGATCAACCGAACCATCGATTGGTGCGCGGCGAATCGTTTCGTGGTGTTCACCGGAACCGTCGTGCTGACGGCGTGGGGCATTTGGGCCATGACGAAGACGCCGCTCGACGCCGTCCCGGACATTTCGGATGTCCAGGTCATCGTCTCGACCGAGTGGATCGGCCGCAGCCCCGATCTCATCGAGGATCAGATCACCTACCCGATCGTCACGGCTCTCATCTCGACCCCGCGCGTCAAAGCGGTCCGCGGCTTCACCGATTTCGGCATTTCGTACGTCTACGTCATCTTCGAGGACGGCACCGACATGTACTGGGCGCGGAGCCGCGTCGTCGAGTACCTGCAGGGGATTCGAGGACAACTGCCGGAGGAGGTCAACCCTGCCATCGGTCCGGATGCGACCGGTGTGGGCTGGATCTTCGAGTACGCGCTCCTGGACGAAAGCGGTCGGCACACCCTCGCGGAGCTCCGCAGCTTCCAGGACTGGCATCTCCGCTACTGGCTCGCAGCCGTGCCTGGCGTCGCAGAGGTCGCAAGCATCGGCGGCTTCGTCAAGCAGTACCAGGTGAACCTCGATCCGAACAAGCTGGCCGCCTACAACGTCGGCGTCAAAGACGTCGTCAACGCCATCAAGATGAGCAACAACGACGTCGAAGGGCGGCTCCTGGAGTTTTCCGGGCGCGAGTACATGGTTCGTGGTCGCGGCTATTTGACCTCTATCGCCGACCTCGAGAAGGTGTCGTTGGGCGCCGACCTGCGTGGCACGCCGATTCGTGTGCGGGACGTTGCGCAGGTCCGGCTGGGACCGGACATCCGGCGAGGCGTTGCGGACCTCGATGGCAGAGGCGAAGTCGTCGGCGGCATCGTCGTGATGCGTTTTGGCGAGAACGCCTTGAATGTCATCGAGCGCGTGAAGGCGAAGCTGAACGAGGTTCGGCAGTCGATGCCTGCGGGTATGAAAGTCGTACCGACCTACGATCGATCCGGGCTCATCGGTCAATCGATCACCACGTTGCGCCGAACGCTCATCGAAGAGGCGATCGCCGTCTCGATCGTCATCATCATCTTCCTGTTCCACTTCCGCTCGGCGCTGATTCCAATTCTGGCGCTGCCGATTGCCGTGCTCGCGTCGTTCATCCCGATGCACTACCTCGGCGTGACGTCGAACATCATGTCATTGGGCGGGTTGGCGCTGGCCATCGGCGTGCTCGTCGACGCATCGATCGTGATGGTGGAAAACGCCTACCGACACGTGTCGGAAGGCGAGCATACGCTGGACGCACCGACAGCGTCTAACAGCGCCAGCAGCGAATCGCGCACGGTTCCCCATGACGAGCAGCCACGCCGGATCATCCGAGCCGCGAAGCAAGTCGCGCGCGCGATTTTCTTTTCACTGGCGATCATCGTCGTCTCGTTCGTGCCGGTTTTTCTGCTGGAGGCACAGGAAGGTCGGATGTTCCGGCCGCTGGCCTTCACCAAAACGTTCGCGATGGTCGCCGCGTCGATTCTGTCCATCACGCTCGTGCCGGTGCTGATGACGATGTTCATCCGCGGCAAGCGGTTGAAGCCGGAAGCACGGAATCCGGTGTCGCGCTTCTTCAGCGCAATCTATGCGCCCGTCATTCGACTTGCGCTGCAATGGAAATGGATGGCGCTCCTGCTCAACTTCGCCGTCGTGCCGTTGACGATTCCGCTGCTGTTCATGATCGGCAGCGAGTTCATGCCGCCGCTCTATGAAGGATCGCAGCTCTACATGCCGACTTCGCCGCCCGGACTGTCGATAACCGAGGCAACCCGGCTGCTGCAGGTCCAGGACAAGATGCTCCGGACATTTCCCGAAGTGGAAACCGTGTTCGGAACGGTCGGCCGCGGGACGACGCCGACCGACAACACGCCGATGGGGATGGTGAACACCACCGTGACGTTGAAACCGCGCGAGCAGTGGCGGGCGGGCATGACGCTCGAGAAGCTTCAGACTGCGATGGACGCCGACCTGCAGTTTCCAGGGTTTCCGAACGTCTGGACCCAGCCGATTCGCAATCGTCTCGACATGCTGCTCACAGGGATCAAGACGCCTGTCGGCATCAAGATCCTCGGATCCGACCTGAATGAGATTCAGCGCATTGGCGGCGACATCGAACGGATTCTTCAGAAGAGTCCAGGCACGCGGAGTGTGTTTGCGGAACGGGTCGCGCAAGGCTATTTCACCGACATCCGCATCGATCGCGAGGCAATCGCCAGATACGGATTGACGATCGGTGACGTCCAGGACGTAATCGAATCGGCAATCGGCGGGCAGAACATCACGCGCACGATCGAGGGGCGCGAGCGATATCCGGTGAACGTTCGGTACGCGCGCGGATTCCGTGACAGTCTTCCCGAGCTCGAACGCGTGCTGGTGAAAACGCCAACGCGTGCGCAGATTCCACTTGGGCAGCTCGCCGCGATCACGTTGACGCCTGGACCGGCGATGATTCGCGACGAAAACGGTCAGCTCGCCGGATATGTGTACATCGACACCGCCACGAGCGACATCGGCGGGTACGTCGACCAGGCCAAGCGCGCGATCGCGCAGTCGCTGAAGCTGCCAGCCGGTTACACGCTGTTCTGGACCGGCCAGTACGAATTCCAGGTTCGCGCGCGCGAGCGGCTGAGACTGCTCATCCCACTCGTGTTCTTCATCATCTTCATGCTGCTGTACATGACGTTCCACTCGGCGTCCGAGGCAACGGTCGTCATGCTGTCCGTGGTGTACGCAATGACCGGCGGCGTCATCCTGCAATGGCTGCTTGGCTATAACTTTTCCGTCGCCGTGTGGGTGGGCTACATCGCGCTGTACGGTGTCGCGGTTCAGACTGGCGTGGTGATGGTGGTCTACCTGCACGAAGCGCTCGATAGACGCCTTCGGCAGGGCGGCGAGATGACGGAACGCGACGTGCGCGAGGCGACGATTGCCGGGTCTGTGCTTCGGCTCCGCCCGAAGCTGATGACGGTGAGCGTCGTCATGGCCGGCCTCGTGCCGATCCTGTGGAGCACAGGCGTCGGTTCCGACATCATGAAGCCAATCGCCGCGCCGATCGTCGGCGGGATGATCACCTCGACGATTCATGTCCTCGTCATCACGCCGGTGATCTTCTGTCTCATGAAATCGCGCGCGTTACGGCGTGGCACGCTCCGCGCATCGGGGATGCATCTGGGAGGTGAATGATGAATTGCGCGATGTGCGGAACCTGGATGGGTCTCGGCACGCTGATCGGCGTGCTCGTGGTCGTGCTCCCCGTCATCGTGATTTGGCGGCTGCTCAGCCAGTCGCGTCAGTAGCGCCCCGTGTTCCTGATTCACGCGCTCTCGATGGCCTTCGCGATGTTCTGGGAGATCCTCTGGGCGCTCATCCTGGGCTTTGCGCTTTCCGGCGTCGTGCAAGCGGTCGTCTCGAAGACGGAGATGAGCCGTCTCTGCCGGACGATTCGCCGCGGACGTTGGCCATCGCGTGCGGCCTCGGCGCCGCCTCGTCGTCCTGTTCCTACGCCGCGGTGGCACTCGCGCGGTCGATCTTCAGAAAGGGCGCGAGCTTCACCGCCGCGATCGTCTTCGAGCTCGCGTCGACGAATCTGGTTCTCGAGCTCGGGATCATCATGATCGTCCTGCTCGGCTGGCAGTTCGCGCTCGCTGAATTCATTGGCGCGCCGATCATGGTCGTGATCCTCGTCTGGTTGTTTGGACGCTTTCTGTCGGAGCGGATGGTTGAAACGGCGCGACAGCAGGCGGAAAAAGGACTCGCCGGATCAATGGAAGGACATGCCGAAATGGACATGTCTGTGACCGGCGGGTCGCTGTGGTCGCGGGTCACCTCCGCGAAGGGGTTCACAGCGATCAGTCATTACTTCCTGATGGACTGGGCGGCAGTGTGGCGCGATGTGGCCGGCGGTCTGCTGATTGCGGGCGCGCTGGCAACTTGGGTCCCCAAGGGATTCTGGCGGTCGTTCTTCTTCACCGGTCACCCGACCTTCGCGCTGGTCTGGGGACCGCTGGTCGGTCCGCTTGTCGCGGTCATCTCATTTGTCTGCTCGGTCGGGAACGTGCCGCTCGCCGCGGTGCTGTGGAACAGCGGCATCAGCTTCGGCGGCGTGATTGCGTTCATTTTCGCTGACCTGATTGTCATTCCGATCATCGACATCTATCGACGCTACTACACGGCGCCGATCGCGTGGTTCCTGACGTGGACGATGTTCGTCGCCATGTCGGTCGCGGGGCTCGCTGTCGAAATGCTGTTCAAAACCGTCGGCTGGGTCCCGATCGAGCGTGCCGCAACGATCACGGAAGCGCATGTTGAGTGGAACTACACGACGGTTCTGAACGTTGTGTTTCTCGCTCTCGCGGCGATTCTGGTATGGCGGGCGGCGACCACTGGCGGCTTCGGAATGCTCCGCATGATGAACATGTCGCCGCAAACGCAGGGAGGTCGCCACCACAATCGTCCGAGGCATATTCACTGATTGCGGCGTGGGTGGCCCGCTCCTCACCGGCTCATGACGAAGACTTCAGAGTACGTGCTGCCGGCAATATTGGCCTTCGCTGGCGTCGGCTCCGCGGCCGTTCATTCTGAACGGAAACTGGATCTATGTCACTCCGGGCGTAGATGTGCAGATCGGGAACGGCATGAACATCCAAGCGGAAGTGAAGCTGCCGGTCCATCGCGCACTCGCGAACCGGCAGCTCGATTCGACCGGTTTGGGATCAGCCGCTCGTTCTGAGAGACAGCGGCAAGGCGCTTCGGCGAAGGAGAATCAGATGCGATTCATGCTCATTGCGCTCACAGTGTTCGTCGTTGGATTGGCCGTTGGTTTGCCTGGCGTCGCGGCGACCGCATTTGCCGGAGCCCAGGCGGGACAGCCGCGATCTGCAAACGACGTGTTGCCCGGTTTGCTGGCGGAAGTGCACGGACTGCGACTCGCGATGGAGCAATCGGCCGCCGTGACGCCCCGCCTACAACTCACGCTCGCGCGCCTTACCATCGAGGAGCAGCGCGTGACCCATCTCACCGCGGCGGGTGCGTCTTTTTGGCTGATCGTCGCACGCCGCCGCTGATCACCCGCGATCCGCCGCGCAGCCTCCATCGATACACTTGGTCCGTGAATCAGCTGCGAACGGGTGGATGCTCCGCCCAA
>Ga0209156_10003967_pt1 | contig 10880 bp, 15 predicted proteins | sample GraSoiAngelo_124_FD_185881 | JGI IMG/M metagenome (GOLD analysis project Ga0209156, IMG submission 185881) | Grasslands soil microbial communities from the Angelo Coastal Reserve, California, USA - 14_0927_05_20cm (SPAdes) (version 2) | ecosystem: Environmental > Terrestrial > Soil > Grasslands...
CAGGAGTTTACAACCCGAAGACCTTCATCCTCCACGCGGCGTCGCTCCTTCAGGGTTTCCCCCATTGAGAAAAATTCTCGACTGCTGCCACCCGTAGGTGTCTGGGCCGTGTCTCAGTCCCAGTGTGGCTGGTCGTCCTCTCAGACCAGCTACCCGTCATCGCCTTGGTGAGCCGTTACCTCACCAACAAGCTGATAGGCCGCGGGCTCCTCAAAAAGCGTCAGGTTGCCCCGACTTTGATTTCGAATGGATGTCCACTCTGATCACATGCGGTATTAATTCGCCTTTCGGCGAGCTATCCCCCACTTCTCGACAGATTGCCCACGTGTTAAGCACCCGTTCGCCACTGAATCACTCTCGGTATTGCTACCAAAAGTGATCCCGTTCGACTTGCATGTCTTATCCACGCCGCCAGCGTTCGTTCTGAGCCAGAATCAAACTCTCCGTTAAAAACGGTTCGGAATTTCCTTGCGGAAACACCGAAAAGTTTGCGTCAGACACCGCTACGGTGCTGACAAAATCTGACCATTCGTAATCTGTCCCGGCCCGCAGGCCGACACAGGTTCGTCCGATCTTTAATCTTGCCCCGGTCGTGAAACCGGGAAAGTTTTGAATCAAAGAAAATCAACGAATAACGCACAATTCAATTTTTGCTGACTTTGCTCTACCACATTCCGAATTCCGCTTTTTGCTGTAGCGGCGGTCTATAACCGCCGAAAGCCTCCAAACGAAACCGAAACCAAACTGTCAAAGATCTACTGTTCCGCTCCGGTACACGGCAAAGCCCGACCCTCGTCATTAATCTGACCAAGATCGGATCGACCCTGAGCCCGGAAGAACTCCATCCCCACGCTTGGGGCTGGACCGCTTATCGCGGGACTCAAAACATAAGGGTTTCGCGCTCTTCGTCAATGAGAATTTGCAAGATTCTTAGGTCAATTTCTGGAGCGCACGCAACTGATCTGGGGAGCACGCCGCCTGCCCGCCGTGGCGGACGCTGCGTCCCGCACCTGCGGGAGTCCATCTCCGAAACGACTTTCCGAGCAATATTAACCACGAATGCACACTAATGAGCACCAATTCAGAGGAGGCCAACTCGGCCATGGTCGATGACCACCCGCCCGTAATTCGTGTCGATTCGTGTTCATTCGTGGTTAAAGATCAAGCTGCCGCAGGTCACGCCGGCTTCAGTCTTCTGCAGCTCACACAAGTCGATCACGCGGACGCGAAACCCTCGCTTCTCAAGCAGCGCGCGGGTCTTGGGAAAAGAAGCAGGAATGATCACTACATCCTTGATCAGCAACGCGTTTGCTGAGGCTGGCTCTTCGTCAGGAACGTCCAGGAATTGAAAGCTGCGAAATCGCTCCGCATCGACCCAGGCTCGATTGATGAGGATGGTGTCGTTGCCAATGTATGAGCACGCACTCTTGAGATGAAGGCAGGCTGTAACCTCGATCGGTTGCACCTGGTAGCCGTAGGTTCGAAGAATATCGTCTAACTGGGCGATGCCTTCCCGATTTGTTCGCTGCGATAAGCCGACAAAAAGCGTCCGACCGATCCGCAACACGTCGCCGCCATCCAAGGTTGCAGGTTCGCGGAGAAACTTGATCGGCCGATAACGCGAGAGCGCATTCGCGAGGCTGCGGGCTTCAGGGCGCCGAGCGGGCGCGCCCATGATGGGGATTACCGCCACCTCGTCGACGACCACCGCCGCATCCTCCACGAAGACGGAATCGGGAAGATCTAGCTCGGCCGGTAGAGAAACGATCTGCACACCCAGTTCGGCGAGGCAATCTTGATATGCTTTGTGTTGTGCAATTGCTTTGGCAACATCGATGGGCTTGCGCGCATGAAACGACAGTTCGCAATTGTTGATGCTTGCGCTCACCTCGCGAGTGATTGCCGTTAACATTTTAACCACGAATGTACGCTAAAATCCGTTGAATAGTTCAAACGTTACATCGTTAAATCGTTGCGGCTGTAGCCGCGGTCGTTCACCGCGGCCCATTTGGATCTGGGGAACGCACGCGTCTCGCGTGCTGGTCGCGGCGCCCTCGCCGAGACCAACCACTCCGGCTTCTTGATTAGATACCTTACATTGAAAGCGGGCGGACGGTTTCCATAAACCTTTTGCACCAGACCATCTCTGATTCCGCCAATTTTTTCCGTGGCCTTCTGGGAGCGAATGTTCTTTTCCCCGACGTAAAAAACTACGTTCTCAACAAACTTGAAGGCATGCGCCAGCATTAATTGTTTCATTTCCCGGTTGTAACGCCCGCCCCAATAATTTCGCGCCAGAAACGTCCATCCGATTTCAATCTCAGATTTTTCCGGGTCGTAACCATGGAATCGCGTCGATCCGATGATTTGTTGACTCTTCTTATCTACCACGACAAACGCCCCACCAGATTCCAAGGCTTCTTTGAAGAAGACTCTGAACACGTCTTCTTTATAGCGGTCGCTCTCGGGATGCTGTTCCCAGATGAGCGGGTCCGACGCGACGGCAAAAAGATCGTCCCAATCTTCAGGCCTGAGCGCGCGAAGCTCGATGAGTTCGCCTTTTAGATTTGGTTGAAGATCAAAGGACACAGCTCGGATTACAATAACCACGAATCGACCCTCCTTCGCAACGCTACGGCGCGGCAAGCACGAATGGACACTGATATCCCTTGAACCGTTAAAGCGTTACATCGTTAAATCGTTGTCCTGTAGCGGCGGTCTGCGACCGTCGGCCCTCCGGCAAGGGGAAAGAATCAGGAACCAAGAAATCAGGACAGAATCTGTAGCCGTCGTCGCTGACCGCGCCTTGCAGTCTTTTCCGCCACCTTGCTATGGTAGCGTCGGATGAAGTTTAGCGAACTGGTGCGGCTGCTCGAACGGGAGGGATTTCGCCTCATCAAAGAGAAAGGCTCAATCCGTTATTACGGCAAAACTGGCCATCCACGCCTGATTCGTATAGATTTCCATGGTGCAAAAGAAATACCGACAGGAACGTGCCATGCGATCCTGAAAGCCGCCGGTGTGAAACAAAAATAATCCCATGATCACGCTGCCTTACTCCCTCGTTATCGAAGCTACCGAAGATCCCGATTTTTTTGGCTTTTACTCTCCGGACTTGGAGGGATTCACCGGCATCGGTCATTCGATTGAAGATTGTCTGTACAAAGCGCGTTGGGGAATGGCCGACCACTCCCAGATGTTGCGTGAGCAAGGATTGCCTGTGCCAGCGCGCAATCCAAATCCGACCATCGTCATTCAGAATGAGCCCAAAGTCCAACCGGCTTGATGTTTAGCCGTGGTGTCTGACCGCGGACTGACTGATCCCTTCGACGATTCAACGATTCAACGGTTTAACGAGCGCCTCGGGCGCCAACCAGCGCTTGGTTATGCACTTTGCGGGGTCTTCGGGAATGACGGCAACGACTCGTCAAGCTTAACCCAGGGCAATTTGTCTTCGAGCCAGATCGCTTTCTGCGGCGCAAATGGTGCGGGATCGTCAAGCGACGCGATCGTCACATCGATCATTTCTGAATCTTTGGTATCCTCGAAAAATAAATGCGTGCCGCAGCACGCAGCAAATGAGCGAATCCGATTCGCATGTGCAATCTTGCGCGGCTCAGCCTTCGTCACGACCAGATCTTTGCGAGGCACCGATCCCCAGGTAACGTACGGCGCACCGGCGCTTCGCCGGCAATCGATGCAGTGACAATCGCCCAGAGCAAAGGGCCGACTCTTCAACACGTATCGTGTCCCGCCGCAAACGCATCCACCAGTGAGCTCCATAAAATTCGTTTAGCACATTTTAACCACGAATTGACCCGAATGAACACCAATAGTTGTAGTCGCCGGTCGCCGACCGCGGTTTTATTCTGCAGATTGGAGAGCAGTCGCGATTCCGGGCTTTACTCGCTCACATCGCTCGATGAGCTTAACAAACGTTCGACGCCCTGATCCTCAAATGCAAAATCGGTCGCCGAACAACTCAGCAACGTGAGTTGATCCGGTATCAGGATTTGTGACGAGATTTATTTTGATTCTGTTGATCGCGCTGGTTTTCGAAGCCATCGGTGTGGTGTTTCTCAGTGGCGGCCTCAAGCAAATCGGAGAACCAAAAACAATCAATGCGGCGGAAATCGCCTCGTTAATCACACGTGGCGCGACGGACAAAAACATCTTACTGGGCGTGTTCTTCGAAGCTATTTTCTTCGGCTTCCTGCTCTACATGCTTTCACAAAAGGATGTCAGCATCGTCTGGCCGTTGACGGCTCTTGGTTTCGTTATCACGAGCTTGGCGGCCAGGATATTTCTCAAAGAAGAGATATCGACTGTTCGCTGGGCGGGGATTTGTCTGATTGTATTGGGCGCCGGCCTGGTTACGTGGAGCGCAAAGCAGAAGGAGAAAGAGCCGGACGAACAATCGCCGGCTTCAACAGATTACGGCCCTCGATGACCGCGCATCGATTCCTTGCCGCGCCATAGATTTTCTTACTTCATCATTCTTCCTTCATTCTTTTCGTTGGCCACCAGCGCCTGACCCGGCGGAAATACGCTTCGTATTCATCGCCGAACGTTCGTCGCAAAGTCGGCTCCTCGTACAACACAACGAACAGGTGAGTTATCAGAAAGAACAAGCAGGCATAGATGAAGATCGATAGCGACTCGTAATAGAGTGCCGCGCCGGCGAGGGTCATTCCGGCGCCGATATACATTGGATTACGCACGAAACGATACGGCCCACGGATCACCAGTTTTCTTGGCGGATCGAACGGCGCGGGCGTGCCTTTCCCGATGAACACGAAAGTAAACACGCACCAAAGCGCAATCGCCGTTCCGATCGTGACCATAATTATCCCCGCGACCTGCAGCGCTCCCGTGCTTGCGGGCGCAACAATGCCCGACCACGACAGGAATCGAGCGGGCAGATAAACCAGCACGAAGCCAATGAAAACCGCAGCGTAAATAACTGCTCGGACAACGACGAAAATATTCACGGCCTGCGCCGACACGAATGTCGGCTCCTCAATTCCTCTGCAAGTCTCAACACTCAACACTCAACACTCAACCATCAACTCTCAACTTTCGCGGAGTCCTCCTTCGTCCTTAGCTAGCGCCCGGCCGGCTCGAACCATATGGGCTAATTCGTTTCTCTTTCACGAAAAGTCTGGTCAATTGTGAAACGTCTGGCCATACTCGGCAACTTTCTGCAGGCAAACAACGGAGGAAAAATTATGATTCACTTAATCTGGTACATTGTTGTTGGGTTGATCGCGGGGGTTATCGCGAAATCGGTGATGCACGTGCACATGACGATTTTCTGGACAATCGTGCTGGGCATCATCGGATCGATCATCGGCGGCGCGGTTACCCACATGTTTTCGCGCCCGATAACCGGACGATATCATCCCGCCGGCCTCATTTTTTCCACACTTGGCGCGATCCTGGTCCTCTACGTTTGCATTAAGCTGAATATCCATTTTCCCCGCGTTCTCTAATCAGGAAAGAGGAAACTGTAGCCGTGGACGTTGACCGCGACCTGTCGGCGTAGAGGCGGCCGTATCGGCCGCAAGCCGCTCAACACTCAACCAGCAACTCTCAACTGTCTCCGTTCAGCCACTGCCGACTCGTCATGTCATAGTCGAACGAAGACGGAAACGAAGTGAACGCGCTCGCGCCGATTCGTCATGTCGTCAGGCCACGCCGAAGAAAACGTAGGCGGAAGCAAAACGAAGACGGAACAGCTGCAAGCCGGATGCTTCATCTTCACCGACGTGCAGAGGGAGGGTCAACGGGAAATCTGCGAGATTTACAGGCTCAATTATCTTGCGAAAAACGGCTAGTAACGCGCTAGGTCCACCTTGATCGGATAGATCTAACTGCCAAATAATTTTCCAACAAAGTTTACTTTGACTTACTTTTGATAGTGAGGTAATACTTAATACTATGGATTCAACATCTAAAACTGACACCGTAATGTTCACCGTGAAAGGGCAGGTGGTGATACCCCGGTGGCTTCGAAAAGATTTCGAAATCAACGAGGGAACCCGCGCGGTCGTTTATAAACAGAACGACCATATCATCCTCAAACCATTGACCGCGCAACATTATCGCCGGCTTCGTGGGTCGCTGAAAGGGACCAAGGCGATGGACGTGTTCATGGCCGAGCGAAAGCGTGAACGGGAACTCTAATTATGGCGACGATGGTTCTGGATGCTCACGCTCTGATGGTCTTGTTTAACGACGAACCGGGCGCCGAAGAAGTGGCAAAAATTCTTATTAAAGCCGAGAGCGGAAATCCCAAGCTGTTAATGAGCGTCCTGAATTGGGGTGAGATCTATTACTCGATCCTTCGCGGCGCGTCACAAGAAATAGCTGACGCCAAGGCTCATGAGATCGCCGGAATGCAAATTGAGCTTGTGCCGGTGGACGCAGATGATTTGGAGTTGGTACGTCAGGCGGCTGCGTTCAAAGCGACGAGAAAAATGTCGTATGCGGACTGCTTTGCCGGTGCTCTCGCTAAGATCAAAAACGCGGAGCTAGTCACCGGTGACCGAGAATTCAAGCAATTGGCTCGCGATGTGAAGATCCATTGGCTACATAGGTGATTGCGGCGCACGCGGCAGATCGCAGACGGACATCAGCAGAGTCAAAGAACCGAGCAAATCTTGCACGGGCAAGAATCGCGGCTTTTCGATTCCTGTGACTCTCAACACTCAACCACGTGTCGCGCCGAAGTGAACGAAGGCGGATCAACTCTCAACTTTCCCTGATTAGGGCGCGCCCACCGTGGCAGTGACGCTTTCCCATTCCGCCGTCAGGTGGGCAAGATCGTGGGACACAGCGGAGAGATCGCAATTGATCGCAGTGGCATGGCCGCCCGGCGTGTAAGTCGCTGGATCTTGCAGCGCCGCGGCTAGTTCTTTCTGTTGTCCTTCCAACGCCGCGATTTTCGTTTCGAGTTCGTGCACCCGCTTTTCTTTTTCGCGCCTCGCTTTGGCAATCGCATTACGCGAGTCCGCTTCCAAACGCTTCTGTTCCTTTTGCTTTCTGACCTTCGCCACGGCGAATCCGTTGATCTCTGCCACGTCGCGATCCGCGATCAGGACCGTCTGCGCGGACGTGGCTTTTGATTTGTCCAGATAGTAATCGAAATCCCCGGGGTAGAACGTCAGTTTACCACCCGTGCCGTTCGCACCTGCGGTTACGTGCAGAACGCTTGTAGCGATGGCGCGGATAAAATGAACGTCGTGACTAATAAAGATGAGTGTCCCGTGATATTGCTTGAGCGCGCCGATGAGGGCATCGATCGAGCCGACATCGAGATGTGTCGTTGGCTCGTCCATGAGCAGAAGGTTCGGCGGATCGAGCAATAACCTGACGAGAGCCAGTCGCGACTTTTCGCCACCGCTCAAAACCGAGACGGTCTTGAAGATATCGTCGCCGCGAAACAAAAAAGAACCGAGCACAGTGCGCGCGGTTTGTTCGGATACGGGATTAGACATATCGCGTGCGCTGTCCAGAACGGTATCGCTCGCGTCGAGCACGTCGATTCGGTTCTGCGAGAAATAACCTGTGCGCACATTATGTCCGAGTTCGCGCACACCATGCTGCACCGGCAATACGCCTGCGAGCAACTTGAGAAGAGTCGATTTCCCCGCGCCATTCGGGCCGACAAGCACGGTGCGTTGACCGCGCTCGGCATGATATTGCATGCCGCGATAAACAACTAGGTCGCCATAGGCATGATCGACATCTTTAAGCGTGATCACGCGCAGGCCGCTGCGGACCGGTTGCGGGAAATGGAACTTGATCGTCTTTCCGCGCGCGACCGGGGCCGCGATTTTTTTCATCCGATCGATCTGTTTCAACTTGCTCTGCGCTTGCGACGCTTTGGTTGCCTTGGCGCGAAATCGATCGGCAAACAATTGCAGCGACGCGATTTCTTTCTGCTGATTTTTGTAAGCGGCGAGCTGTTGTTCTTCGCGCGCAGCTTTCTGCTCGATGTAACTGTCCCAGTCGCCCCGGTAACGCACCAGTTTCGAGTGCGCGATCTCGACGATGCTGCCGACTAGCTGATTCAAAAATTCGCGATCGTGCGAGATCATGACAATCGCGCCCGGATAGCTTCGCAGATATTCCTGGAACCATTGAAGCGATTCGAGATCCAGATGGTTCGTCGGTTCGTCGAGCAGAAGGAGGTCGGGTTGCATCACGAGCAAGAGCGCGAGATGAGCGCGCATGATCCAGCCGCCACTTAAGGCGCGCGCCGGGCGTTCGAAATCAGTTTCGCGAAAAGCGAGTCCGGCGAGGACCCGTTTTGCTTTTGGTTCGAGCTCCCACCCGCCGTGCTCATCAAAAACATGGAGCGCATTGTGATAGGCCGCGTCATCAGCCTCGTGCTCATGATCGTGCTCGTAATCGGTGATCACTTCCTGCGCGTGCACCAGTTCGGGCGAAACGGCGAGGGCAAGTTCAAGCACGGTTTCGTCTCCGGCGGCGGCGGTTTCCTGCGGAAGAAATCCGATGGTTGCGTTCTTCTCGATCGCGATCGTTCCCTTATCCGGCGGAACATCACCGAGGAGGAGCGAAAACAAGGTTGATTTGCCAGCCCCATTCGGGCCAACCAATCCGATCCGATCGCCGCGATTGACCTGGAGCGACACGTCGTCAAAGAGCGCCCGGCCAGCGAAGGATTTTGAAAGTTGCGAAACAGTCAGCATAACGGAAAGCGCGAAGTGTTCCCTCGTTCAACGCCTGGCGCAACTCCTCGCCCTCAACTTCTCAACGCCTCAACATCTCAACTTCTACACGCCAGTCCGCCTCGAACTCGGGCCGGTAGTCTTGGGGAGAGGCGGTAACGCGGACTCGTCCCGTGGCGAGTCCGGATTCAGGGCGGGCAGATCAGCGGAATCACCTCGCGTTTGTTCCGGCGGTAAACGCGAAAATCCTTGTCGGCTGTGATCACGCGGTGGTGCGGATAAAGCTCGCTCATCCGGATTAGACAAAGATCGGCCAGATCGGGTTGTCGGTCGGCATAACGTTTGGCCAGGTACGCCAACTGCGGCAGGTGATCAATGCAATCGAAAGAAAGCGTAAGGAAACCTTCCGAGAGCATCTCCAGAACCAGCCCAACATTGCGCAGATGAAACGCCGTCTCGGCCAGCACGGACTCGCACGTAAGAAGCGGCTCGGTAACCTGTTCGGAAACGCGCATCGCCCAGGCGTGATGACCGTCGCGCGAGTTGGCCAACGCAACCAGATAACCGGTATCCGCGATACCGTTCACTTTTTCGAAAACCCCTTACGGGTTGAGAGATCGCGGGGTCCGTTACGGATGACTCCGGCGAACCGGACGAACTTCTTAGAGGTCCGATCGCATTCGCGAGCCTGCTCCAAATGCGAGCGAATGAACTGCCCTTGCGAGACGCCCATTTGCGCAGCCGCCTGCTCAATCCAGTCTGCTAGTTTTTTTGTCGGACGAAAAGTAATTGTCTGACCCATATGGCAAAAATGTAAACATAAGAGCTTCGAACTGTCAATGGATCAGGACTGAAAATTAATCCGATCACCGCGATTGACCTGGAGCAACACATCGTCAAAGAGCGCCCGGCCGGCAAAACATTTTGAAAGTTGGGAAACGGTCAGCATTGCGGAAAGCGCGCAGTTTCCCCTTGTTCGATCCCCGGCGCAACTCGTTAACCACGAATCGACACGAATGGACACGAATCGTGAGATGAAACCTTCCGCGTCCGGGGAGCACAGGCCGCTGGCCTGTTGGCGACGGCTGCCAGCCGTTGCGCACTTCACTGCAATGCTTTTAGTAACAGACGTCGTCACGGGAGCGAAACCCAGTGAGTCGAATCCACAACGCAGATTTTTCAGCGATCACTTGTTTGACGAACCGAAATGGAATCGGCAGCATTCGCTGCGATGAAAATCCGCGCGATGATCAAGCTCATCGAGGAGGATGGTTGGTATCTGGATCGAACGCGCGGTAGCCACCGGCAATATAGGCATGATAAGAAAAAAGGTGTGGTCACTATTGCGGGAAAGCCCAGCGACGATCTTGCGCCGGGCACGCAAAATAGTATCCTTAAACAAGCAGGATTAAAATGAGCCGGTACTTGATCATCATTGAAGAAACTGCGACCGGCTATTCCGCCTATTCACCCGATCTCCCCGGCTGCGTCGCTGCGGGCAAGGCGCGAGACAGCGTCGAACGCGAAATGCACGACGCTATTGAATTCCACCTCGACGGCTTGCGCCGTGCGGGGGAACCGATCCCCGCGCCTCGTTCGCAAGCATCCTACTGCGAAGTAGCCGCCTGATTTCAATCTGTAGCCGTGATCGCTGAGTGCGGCTTGCACTCCTTTCTGGCATCTTGCTACCGCTTGCCACGCCAACTCGCCTGCCGTGCCGTAGTCTAACGAAGGCAGGTCACGTCGTAGTCGAACGAAGACGGAAACGAAGTGAAGGCGGGTCGCGCCGGAAGTCAAACGAAGGCGGATTGGCGCGCAACCAGACATCGCTTTATGCGAAGATCCGAAAGCTGATCTCTGACTTCAGATATCCGACATCTGAAATGTCCCCGTAGTTCAACGGATAGAACGGAGGTTTCCTAAGGGCAAAACGGCATTTCTGCAGGAATCGCCTAACGACATCAGGAGCATTCAACTTGCTGTATTTGAAGTCGTTGACTAATTGTTGCGTTCCTCACGCGTAATCACGAATCTGCCCATTTTTTGCGTCCGGGTGATACAAAGGGTGACACAAATTTCAGCACAGTTTTCGTTAGTTGGCCGCGAGTTGTCATCCGCAATTACTCTAAGCCAGTAGAGTGATGGAAGACGTTCTTCAGTCTCCGAATCTCACCTCGCTGGCGA
>Ga0209156_10003969_pt1 | contig 10877 bp, 9 predicted proteins | sample GraSoiAngelo_124_FD_185881 | JGI IMG/M metagenome (GOLD analysis project Ga0209156, IMG submission 185881) | Grasslands soil microbial communities from the Angelo Coastal Reserve, California, USA - 14_0927_05_20cm (SPAdes) (version 2) | ecosystem: Environmental > Terrestrial > Soil > Grasslands ...
ACCTGCTCGCCCAGGGTGTGGAGCGCGGGGTCGCGGAGGCCGCGGTAGCGCGGGCGCTGGAAGAGGAAGGGATCGATCCGCAGGTCGAAGCCCGCGCCACGGCCGCCAAGCGGGCACGGCAGCTGGGGGGCTTGCCGCCACCGGTACGGCGTCGCCGGTTGCTCGCGTTCCTGGTCCGCCGGGGCTACTCGGGTCCGGAGGTGAAGGAGCTGGTAAAGGAGTTGTGCGGGTAGGGGCCGGCCGTCCGTTGAACCCCGCGGCACCGCCGCGGGGTTAACCCACCCGAAAGGGCGTCGCGTGCGGCAGAGGGGACCTCACAAGGCGTGTGGACTGTACGCGCACGTCACGTGGCACACGTGGCGGCGTGTGCCCCAGGTGCGGAAGTCCGACGTGGCGGTCGTGACAGCTACGGTGTTGGACGCCGCTGAGCGCTGTGGAGTGCGGGTACACGCTCAGGCAGTGTTGTCGGACCACGTGCACGTCGTGGTGAGTTACGCGCCGCACGTAGCGTTGGCGTCGTTCATTAGACACTCCAAGTCGGAGTCTGCACGGCGGATCAATTCGGCGCGCGTCGACGCCCAGCGAATACGGTGGTGTCGTGGCTACTACGCAGGTTCCCTTTCACGAAGAGACGTCGGGCCAGCACGGTCGTACCTGGCACTGCAGTTTCAGCGGCACCCGAACCGCATCCCACGTTAGTCCGGGTGGGTTAACCCCGGGCCGGTGGCCCGGGGCTCTCGGGGACGTCGGTGCCCGCGGGCGGTGGCCCCGGGCGCAAGCGGTAACTCCGCGCTCGCCTTTCAGTTGCCCCGTGGCGCGCGCTATATTCCCCCCATGACTTCCGCCGAAATCCGCCGCAAGTTTCTGGCGTTCTTTGCGGCCCGGGGGCATCGCGAGGTGCCGAGTTCCTCCCTGGTCCCGGCGGACGATCCGACCTTGCTGTTCACCAACGCCGGCATGGTGCAGTTCAAGCGGGTGTTCCAGGGGCTCGAGCGGCGCGACTATACCCGCGCCGTCACCTGCCAGAAGTGCGTGCGCGCCGGCGGCAAGCACAACGACCTGGAGCAGGTCGGCCACACCGCCCGCCACCACACCTTCTTCGAGATGCTCGGCAACTTCTCCTTCGGCGACTACTTCAAGAAGGAAGCAATCGCGTACGCCTGGGAGTGGGTGACCGGGAAGGACTGGCTGGGGATGGACCCCGAGCGGCTGTACGTCACCGTCCACGACAGCGACGACGACGCCCGCCGGCTGTGGCGCGAGGTGACGGGGATCGCCGATGCGCGCATCTACGGGCTCGGCGACAAGGACAACTTCTGGCAGATGGGCGACACCGGGCCGTGCGGTCCGTGCTCGGAGATCCTGGTGGATACGCGCGGGAAACGGGAAACGGGAAAGGGGAAACGTGAGCTGAGCCGCGACGAATTCGTTCGTCTGAGCGAGGCGGGCGAGGTGCTCGAGATCTGGAATCTCGTGTTCATGCAGTTCGACCAGCAACCCGACGGGTCCCGGCCGCCGCTGCCCGCTCCCTCCGTTGATACGGGAGCCGGTCTCGAGCGGATCGCCGCCGTCATGCAGGGCGTTGCGTCCAACTTCGACACCGATCTGTTCACCCCGATCATCGAGCGGGCGGTGGAGGTCGTGGGCAGAAAATACGACCGCGGGCCGGCGGGAGCCTCCTATCGCGTCCTGGCCGACCACGCGCGGGCGGTCGCGTTCCTGCTGGCCGACGGCGTGTACCCGTCCAACGAGGGACGTGGCTACGTACTGCGTCGCATCCTGCGCCGGGCGGTGCGGCACGCCTGGCTACTGGGTCGCCGCGAGCCGACGCTGGTGCATCTGGTGCACGCGGTGGGCGGGGTGATGGGGAGCGTGTATCCGGAGCTGGTGCAGAAACGCACCCACCTGGAGAGCGTGACGCGCGCCGAGGAGGAGCGCTTCTTCGACACGGTCGAGGGCGGTCTGGAGCGGCTGGAGCAGCTCAGCGACGCCAAGCGGATCTCGGGTGCCGAGGCGTTCAAGCTGTACGACACGTACGGGTTCCCGATCGATCTCACGCAGCTCATTGCCGCGGAGCGTGGTCAGACGGTCGACGTGGTGGGCTTCGAGCGCGAGCTCGGGCAGCAGCGCACCCGCTCGCTCGAGGCGCTGGAGCGGAGCAAAGCGGGACGCGCGGGGAAGGGCGCCGTGCCTGTGAAGCGGAGCGGCGAGTGGCGCACCGTGAAGCCCCGGGCCAAACAGAAATGGGTGGGCTACGACACGACGGCGGCCGAGACCGATGTGCTCCGGTTTCGGCAGGCGAGCGACGTGGTGGAGCTCGTCCTCCAGGAGAATCCGTTCTACGCCGAGTCGGGCGGGCAGATCAGTGACACGGGGCAGGTGAAGGGAAAGGGGTGGACCCTCGACGTCGAGGGCGTCGAGAAGGTGGACGGCATGAGCGCGGTGGTGGGGCACTTCGCGGAGGAGTTCGAGCCCACGCCCGTGCTGGCCCAGGTCGACGAGCCGCGCCGCAAGAACATCGAGCGCAACCACACCGCCACGCATCTGGTGCACGCGGCCCTGCGCCGGGTCCTCGGCCCCCACGTGCGCCAGCAGGGCTCGGTCGTGGCTCCCGAGCGGTTGCGGTTCGACTTCGCGCATCACGGGCCGGTGGACGACCCGACGCTGGCCCGGATCGAGGAAGAGGTGAACCACCATGTCTGGGAGAACCTGCCGGTCACCACGCGCGAGATGAAGTACAAGGAAGCGATTGCCGCGGGCGCGATGGCGTTCTTCACGGAGAAGTACGGCGACATCGTGCGCGTGGTGGACGTGCCGGGCGTGTCACTCGAGCTGTGCGGCGGCACCCATGTGACGAGCACCGGGCAGATCGCGCTGTTCCGGTTCACCCACGAAACGGGGGCCGCGGCGGGAGTGCGGCGCATCGAAGCCGTGACCGGCCCGGGGGCGTACGCCCTGATCCGTAAGCTCGAGGGGGAGCTCGAGGACGCGGCGGGCGCGCTCAAGACGCAGCCCGAGCATCTGGTGCGGCGCATCGAGCAGCTGCTGGAGGAAAACAAGAAGCTCGAGAAGCGAGTCGAAGACCTCTTGAGGACGGGAAGCGGGAAACAGGAAACGGGAAACGTCGAGCGCATCGGCGACGTGGAGCTGCACATCGCGGACTCGGATCTCGAGGATCGCGATCAAATCGGGCTCGTGATGGATGCCTTCCGATCGAGCCATCGGCGTGCGGTATCCGTCTTGTTCACCAACGGTGAGCGACCAGGGATCCACGTGGGCGTGACCGACGACCTGGTGGCGCAGGGCCTGAAGGCCGGCGACATCGCGGCCGCCCTGGCGGCCGTTTCGGGCGGCAAGGGGGGCGGCCGCCCGCACTTCGCGTCCGCGGGCGCGGGCGATCCCGCCATGCTGGGCCAGACCCGCGCCCAGACGGCGGCCATCGTGCAGCGGTTGCTCGCACGATGACCCGGCGCGAGCTGCTCGCCTGGCTCGAGGCGCGCCGCCCAGCGCCGCCCGACATGCTGCGCCCCCGCCTCGTCGCCGCCGTGACCGACGCCGATCTCCCGCTTCCGGATCACCTCGCCCTGCTGGGGCAACGCCTGCTGGCGCGGGTCGCGGGCCGACCCGAAGGCGGACGCGAGCTGGCGCTCGACCTGCTCGCGGCCGACGCATTCGTCACCTACGCGTTCGAGGCCCAGGCCGAAGCCGACGTGGCCGGGCTCGCGGCGCTCGCGGGACGCGTGGGAGCCGCGTCCGGGTCGTGAGCACGCCGCTCGGGGCGGGACCGGGCCTGCTGGTGTTGGTGGACCCGAGTCGCACCGGGCCCGCCGAGGCTGCGACGGTGGCGCGGGCGGCACACGCGGCCGGCGCCGCGGGCATCCTCCTGGGCTCTTCCTTCGACGGCACGCAGGACACGGAGCTGGTGGCGCGGGCGATCCGGCAGGCGGGCGCGGGGCTGCCCGTGGCGCTGTTCCCCGGCTCCGCGCTGCAGCTCACGCAGGAAGTCGATCTGATCCTCTTCCTTTCGCTCGTGTCCGGGCGTAACCCGCAGTATCTCATCGAAGAGCACGTGCGGGCCGTCCCGTTCCTGACGCGCCACGCCGTGCCCACGCTCTCGACCGGCTACATCCTGGTGGACGGCGGACGTGTGACCAGCGTGGAGGCGGTGAGCCAGACGCGGCCGCTCCCTGCCGATAAGCCGGAGCTGGCGCGGGCGCACGCGACGGCGGCGCGGCTCATCGGCATGCAGGCCATCTATCTGGACGCGGGGAGCGGCGCTCCCCGGCCCGTGTCGGCGGAGGTGATCCGGGCCTGCCGTGAGGGGGTGCCCGGTCTGACGTTGTTCGTGGGCGGCGGGATCCGCAGCCCGGAGCAGGTGCGGGCGGCGCGACACGCCGGCGCGGACTTCGTGGTGGTGGGGACGGCGCTGGAGGAGCGGGGCGCGAGCGGGGGCGGACCCCAGGGCGATCTGCCAGCGCTGGTGCGGGCGGTCGCCGGGTGACGCCGGCGGAGCAGGCGCGGGTCGGCCTGGCCGGCCTGGCGGCGCTCGCCTCCCGCGTGGCCGAGCTGCATGCGGCTGACATCGCGCGATTGGCCGCGCTCTACGTCGACACGCTGCGCGGCGGCGGCACGCTGTGGTTCGCGGGGAACGGCGGCAGCGCCGCCGATGCCCAGCACGTGGCGGCAGAGTACGTGGTCCGCTACGGCCGAACCCGGCGGGCCCTCCCCGCGGTCGCCTTGACCACCGACACGTCACTGCTCACCGCGTGCGGCAACGATCTGGGGTTCGAGATGGTCTTTGCCCGGCAGGTAGAGGCGCTGCCGCGGCCCGGCGACCTGCTCGTCCTGCATTCGACCAGCGGCGAGAGCCCCAACCTGCTGCGCGCGGCCCAGGCGGCGCGCGCCAAGGGCGTCCGGGTGGTCGCGCTGCTCGGCAAGGGCGGCGGCGCCATGCGGCGCTTGGTCGACGACTCGCTCGTCATTCCGGCCGATGAGCCCTCGCATATCCAGGAGCTGCAGCTGGCGATCGAACATGTGATTTGCGGGATCGTGGAGACACAGGTGAGCACATGATTGCGGATTTCGGATTGCGGATTGCGGATTCGACGGGCGGTCTTCCAATCCGCAATCCGCAATCCCCAATCCGCAATGGGGATGGGCGGTGATCGATCTCTCCGGCAAGCGTGCGTTCATCACCGGAGGGGGCCGCGGCATCGGCCGGGCGACGGCGGTGCTGCTCGCCCGGGCGGGCTGCAGGGTGGCGGTGGGTTATCGCAGCCGCAGAGAGGACGCGGAAGAAACCCTGAGGGCGGTAGCAGGCGGCAAAGGGCGGCAGAGGGCGGTAGCGATCGCGGGCGATCTGGGAGATCCGGCCGCGGCGCAACGCGCGGTCGCCGAGGCGGCACGCGCGCTCGGCGGGCTGGACCTGCTGATCGTGAACCACGGCATCTGGCCGCCCGACGAGGTAGCGCTCGAGCGCATGACCGACGCGCAGTGGGATGTCACGATGCGCGTCAATCTGGACGCCGTGCTGTACGTGTGCCGCGCGGGCGTGCCGCTGCTGCCCGACGGCGGGAAGGTGGTGCTGGTCTCGTCCACGGCGGGGCAGCGGGGCGAGGCGTTTCACGCCGATTACGCCGCGACCAAGGGCGCGGTCATCGCCCTCACGAAGTCCCTCGCCGTGGAGCTCGCCCCGCGTCAGATCAACGTGAATTGCGTAGCGCCCGGGTGGGTCGACACGGAGATGTCGGCGCAGCCGTACGGGCGGGACACGGGAGAGGGGAGGCGGGAGATCGAGGACACGATTCCGTTAGGGCGGGTCGCGAGCGCCGAGGACGTGGCCGGCCCGATCGTGTTTCTCTGCTCCGATCTGGCGCGCCACATCACGGGCGAGGTGCTGAACGTCAATGGGGGAAGCGTGCTGTGCGGGTGAATCAATTGCGGATTGGGGATTGCGGATTGCGGAATGGCATTGAAAGGTCGCTCGCTTCGCGACCCCCACATGTACAATCCGCCATCCGCAATCCGCACTCCGCAATCTGCCCCGTATGAAGTTCCCCGACCGTCTCCCGATTCCCGACGAGGTTCTGAAAATCGCGCGGACGCTCGAGCACGCCGGCTTCGAAACCTGGTGCGTGGGCGGCGCGATCCGCGACAATCTGCTCGGACTCGAGAACCACGACTTCGATCTCACCACGGCGGCGCCGCCGGAGGACGTGCAGCGCCTGTTCAAGCGCACGGTGCCGGTGGGGATCGAGCACGGCACGGTGGCGGTGCTCGACCGGAACAAGCAGGCCCACGAGGTCACCACGTTCCGCCGGGACATCCGCACCGACGGCCGGCACGCCGTGGTCGAGTTCGGCGTCTCGCTCACCGACGACCTCGCCCGGCGCGACTTCACGATCAACGCGATCGCCTACCATCCGATCCGGCACGAATGGCGCGACCCCTTCAAGGGCGCCGACGACCTGGCCAAGAAGCTGATCCGCTCGGTGGGCGACGCGAATTGGCGGTTCCAGGAGGACTATCTCCGGATCCTGCGAGCCTTGCGCTTCAGCGCGCGCTTCGATTTCCGCATCCACGGCGGCACGCTCGAGGCGGCGAAGGCCAACGCGCAAGGGCTGTCGCAGCTCTCGGCCGAGCGGGTGCGGGACGAGTGGTTCAAGGGGATCCGGACGGCGGGCCGCGTGTCGAAGCTGCTGGCGCTGTGGATCGATGTGGGGGCGGCGAGGATCTGGCTGCCGGAGATTCCGGGAAACGGGAAACGGGAAACGGGAAACGTGGACAAGCTGCCACGCGATCCGGTCCTGGTCACCGCCTTTCTCGCGTCGGACCCGGTCTCACTCTTGACGCGTCTCAAGAGCTCCAACAAGGACATCGAACGGGCCCGTGCGATCGGGGAGTGGCGGGAGAAGTATCCCGATCCGACACACCTTCCCGAGGTCCGGAAATGGCTGTCGCAGGTGGGTGAGCACGCCGACGACTTGCTGGCCCTGCTTGCGGCGTTTCCCGTTTCCCGTTTCCCGTTTCCCGTGTCCCGCCTTCCGAAGGTCGTGTCGTCGATCCGCGCCGCCAAGGACCCGCTGACTCTGAAGGACCTCGCCATCAGCGGCGACGATCTCATCGCGGCGGGGGTGCGACCCGGCCCCGAGGTGGGCGAGACGCTGGCGCGGCTGCTCGGCGACGTGCTCGACGACCCCACGCGCAACACGCGGGAGCAGTTGCTCGCTCGTGTCTAGCGCGCTGCTGTACGCCCTGGTAGCGGCCCTGGGGAACGTCGCCGGCGCCCTCGCCGTGACGCGACGCGCGGCGCGCGAGCTGGCCCTGATCGAGCACTTCGTGGCGTTCGGGGCGGGGTTCATGCTGGCGGTGGCGCTGGTGGAGCTGCTTCCCGAGGCGTTCGCTCGCTCGGGCGCGGCGGCCCCCGGCCTGGTGCTCGCGGGTTATCTCGCGGTGCACCTCACGCAGCATACCCTCACGCCCCACTTCCACTTCGGTGAGGAGACGCACGCCGTCAACCGGGTGGCCGGCACATCGGCCCTGGTGGGCCTGCTGCTGCACACCTTTTTCGACGGCGTGGCCATCGCCAGCGCCTTTCTCGTGCGGCCGGCGCTCGGTGTCATGGTGTTCATCGCGATCTTCCTTCATAAGCTGCCGGAGGGCGTGACGGTCTCGAGCCTGATGCTGGCGGGCGGGCGCTCGGGAGGGCAGGCGATCATGGCGGCGGCGATGCTGGGCGGCGCGACCCTCGCGGGGGTCGTGTTCACGGACCAGCTGTCCTTCCTGGTGCGCCATGGGCTGGCGCTGTCTGCCGGCGTCACGATCTACGTCGCGGCGTCGAACCTGGTGCCGGAGTTTCAGGGGAAGCGGGGGTGGAAACTGCCGGCGGCGTTCTTCATGGGAGCGGCCGCCTTCTACATCACCAAGCTGGTGCTCGATCAAGTGTCATGAGCTCAATGGGACGAGGAGACCTGGTGTGGGTGGACCAACCCCGGGCCCATGGCCCGGGGAATAACGCGACCCGCCACGGGCACCGTGCGGCCGGCGCACGGCAGGGACGTTGGAGTTTCGGCGAGCCCCGGGGCAGGGCCCCGGGGTTGGTCTACTCGCGCTGGATGAAGAGGCCGTAAATGTCTGATCCCACCCTCTTCTCCCGCTCCGCCGAGCCCCTCGCCGCCCGCATGCGGCCGACGCGGCTCGAGGAGTTCCTCGGCCAGGAGCACCTGCTCGGGCCCGGCAAGGCGCTGGGCGAGCTGATCCGGCGCGGCGACGTGGGGTCGTGCATCTTCTGGGGCCCGCCCGGCTCGGGCAAGACGACCCTCGCCCGGCTGATCGCGAATCACACGGATCGCCACTTCGAGCCGTTCTCCGCGGTCACCGAAGGGGTGGCGCGCGTGCGCGAGATCATCAAGCAGGCGGAGGAGCGTCTCAAGTACGAAGGACGCGGCACGATCCTGTTCTGCGACGAGATCCACCGCTTCAACCGGGCACAGCAGGACGCGTTTCTCCCCTGGGTCGAGAACGGCGTCATCACGCTGATCGGCGCCACCACGGAGAACCCCAGCTTCGAGCTGACGGCTCCGCTGCTGTCGCGCTGCCGGGTGTTCGTGTTCGAGCCGCTGAACGACGAGCACATCCGGATGGTGATCGAGCGGGCGGTGGCGCACGTGGGACGGGTGACGGGGGACGAGGGACGGGTGGAGCTGCTGTCGGGCGCGGCCATCGACAAGCTGGCGCAGTACGCCCAGGGCGACGCGCGTCGCGCCCTCAATGGCCTGGAGGCGATCCTGAAGCACGTAGGCTCGGCCCCGTCCCCCGTCCCTCGTCCCCTATCCCCCGAATTCGTCGTCTCCGTCCTCGAGCGCCCGCTCCCCGCCTACGACAAATCCGGCGAACAGCACTTCAACCTCATCTCCGCCCTGCACAAGGCGGTGCGTGGGTCCGACGTGGAAGGCTCCCTCTACTGGCTGGCGCGGATCCTCGCGGGGGGCGAGGATCCGCTGTATGTCGCCCGCCGCCTGGTGCGCATCGCCGCCGAGGACGTGGGGCTGGCGGATCCGCGCGCCCTGTCCGTCGCGCTCGCGGCCAAGGACGCCTACCATTTCCTCGGCTCGCCCGAGGGAGAGCTCGCGCTCGCCCAGGCGGTCGTGTATCTCGCGAGCGCGCCCAAGTCGAACCGTGTGTACGTCGCGTTCGACCGGGCGATGGACGCGGCGCGGCAACATCCGTCCGAGGCGGTGCCGCTGCACATCCGCAATGCGCCGACCAAGCTCATGGAGGACCTGGGCTACGGGGCGGGGTATCAGTACGCCCACGCCTTCCAGGACGCCTATGTGCCGCAAGAGTACCTGCCGGAGGTGCTGCGAGGCCAGAAATGGTATGAGCCGAGCGACATGGGCTACGAAAAGACTATCGCCGAGCGGATGGAGTTCTGGAGGAATGTGAAGGAACGGGTCGAGCGGGAAACGGGAAACGAGAAACGGGAAACGTAATGGCACGATGCGTCACGTTTCCCGTGTCCCGTTTCCCGTTTCTCGTCGCGCTCTTCGGCGCGTGCGCGACGCTCGGCCGTCTCTCGTTCACCGAGCCCGACGTCACGCTTCAGGAGATCGACGTCACCGGCATCGGACTCACCGGCGGCACCTTCGATCTGGTGTTCGACGTCTGGAACCCGAACGACTACCGGCTGCGCTCCACGCGGCTCGAAGTGGGCGTCGATCTCGAGGGCACGCACTTCGGCGACGCGCTGCTGGATCGCCCGCTCGACCTGTCGCCCACCAATCACAGCCGGGTGGTGGTGCCCGTGCGGTTCGCCTGGGCGGGGTTGGGGGCCGGGGCGAAGGCCCTGCTCACCAGGCAGGCGCTGGGATATGCGGTGACGGGCCGGGTGTTCCTGGACACCCCGCTCGGGACCAAGACGGTCGGGTTGACGGGGAAGGGGAACGTGCCGCTCATGAAGCTCTTGAAATAGATTTGAGGAGCACAATGACGAGGAGTTCGGTCAGATCCGACAACTAATCGACGTCCAGCCGCCGGTCGAGCGCGCCTTCCTGGTCGGCGCGCCGCGCAAGGGCTCCGCGGACGCGGCCCAGGTGGACGACCACCTCGACGAGCTCGGCCGGCTCGCCGACACGGCGGGCGCCGAGGTGGTGGGCAGGACCCACCAACGCGTCGAGGCCCCCACCCCCATGTTCTACCTCGGCCAGGGAAAGGTCGACGAGCTCAAGGGAGTCCTCAAGGATACGGGCTCGACGCTGCTGTTGTTCGACGAGGCGCTCTCGCCGGTGCAGGGGTCGAGCCTGGAGAAAGCGCTCGCGGTGCGCGTGATGGATCGCACCGAGGTGATCCTCGACATCTTCGCGACGCGCGCCCGCTCGGCCGAGGCGAAGATGCAGGTGGAGCTGGCGCAGCTCCAGTACCTGCTGCCGCGACTCACGCGGATGTGGACGCACCTGTCGCGCATCCGCGGCGGCATCGGACTGCGCGGGCCGGGCGAGACCCAGCTCGAGACCGACCGGCGGGTCATCCGGCGCAAGATCTCCAACCTGAAGCGGCGCCTGGAGGAAGTCGCCCACCATCGCGCCAACCAGCGGCAGGGGCGCCGCGACCTGCCCAGCGCCGCGCTGGTCGGCTACACCAACGCCGGCAAATCGAGTCTGCTGCGCGCCCTCTCGGGGGCCGAGATCCTGGTCGAGGACCGGCTGTTCGCCACGCTCGACACGCTCACCCGGGAAGTCGATGTGGGCGGGGGCTACCGCTTCCGCCTCACCGACACGGTGGGGTTCATCCGCAAGCTGCCGCATCATCTGGTCGCGTCGTTCCGCGCCACGCTCGAGGAAGCCCGCGACGCGGACCTGCTGCTGCATGTGATCGACGCG
>Ga0209156_10003970_pt1 | contig 10870 bp, 9 predicted proteins | sample GraSoiAngelo_124_FD_185881 | JGI IMG/M metagenome (GOLD analysis project Ga0209156, IMG submission 185881) | Grasslands soil microbial communities from the Angelo Coastal Reserve, California, USA - 14_0927_05_20cm (SPAdes) (version 2) | ecosystem: Environmental > Terrestrial > Soil > Grasslands ...
GTGATGCCGATCATCTTCGCCCAGTCGCTCATCATCGTGCCGGGGACGATCGCCGCGTTCAGCGGCAACCAGACGTTGAAGCACCTCGCCGAGTATTTCAGCGTCACGTCACCCGTGTACCTGATCTCCAGCGCCATCCTGATCATCTTCTTCGCCTACTTCTACACATCGATCATCTTCAACCCCGTGGATCTGGCGGAGAATCTCAAGAAACAGGGCGGGTTCATCCCCGGCGTGAAGCCGGGCGCCGCCACGGCCGACTACATCGACGAGGTGCTCTCGCGGATCACGCTCCCGGGCGCGCTGTTTCTGACGCTCGTGGCGATGCTGCCGATCGTGGTGTCGAATATCCTCAACATGCCGTTCGGCTTCGGCGGCACGGCGCTCCTCATCGTGGTGGGTGTGGCCCTCGATACCGTGCAGCAGGTGCAGCAGCATCTGCTGCTGCGCCATTACGACGGTTTCATGAAGGAAGGGCGGGTCAAGTTCCGCGGCCGCCAGCGGTACATGTAGGCATGCGGTGTTCGTCCTCCTGTTAGGCGCTCCGGGCTCGGGCAAAGGGACCCAAGGGAAGATCCTCGCCGAGCGGCTGGGTCTGCCGAAGATCACGACGGGCGACATCCTGCGCGCGGCCGTGAAGGCCGAGACGCCGCTCGGCCGCGAGGCGAAGAAGTACATGGACGCGGGCGCGCTCGTGCCCGACAGCGTGATCCTGGGCCTGATCAAGGAGGAGCTCGCCAAGCCGGAGGCGCAGCAGGGCGCCGCGTTCGACGGGTTCCCCCGCACCGCCGCCCAGGCGGAGCTGGTGGACCGCACGCTGGCCGAGCGGGGCCAGCGCCTCAATCACATCGTGCTGCTCGACGTGCCGGAAGAAGAGCTGGTGCGCCGGATGATGGGCCGGGCGACCGCCGAAGGACGCTCGGACGACACGCCGGAGGCCATCCGGACGCGGCTGCAGGTATACCAGCGCGACACCGCTCCCCTCATCGCCCATTACGCCGAGCGCGGCGTCGTCAAGCGCGTGCCCGGCGTGGGCGCCGTGGACGAGATCGCGACGGAGATCAAGCGCGTCATCGGCCGATGATCACGATCAAGTCGCCGCGCGAGATCGAAACGATGGCGGCCGCCGGCCGCATCGTCGCCGCGACGCTGGCGCTGGTGGCGCGCCACGTTCGGCCCGGTATCTCCACGGAAGAGCTCGACCGGCTCGCCGAGCAGTTCATCCGCTCGCACCCCGGGGCCCGCCCGTCGTTCAAGGGGCTGTACGACTTCCCGGCCACGCTGTGCACCTCCATCAACCACGAGGTGGTCCACGGCATCCCCTCCGCCAAGCGGGTCCTCAAGGCCGGGGACCTCTTGAGCGTCGACGTCGGGGTGTGGCTCGACGGGTTGCACGCGGACTCGGCGGCGACGTTTCCCGTCGGCGCCGTGAGCGCCGACGCGGAGCGTTTGCTCGCGACCACGCGCACCGCCCTCGCGGCCGGCGTCGCGCAGGCGCGAGCCGGCAATCACGTCGGCGATATCGGGCACGCGGTCCAGCAGGTGGCCGAGGGGGCGGGGTACTCGGTGGTGCGCGAGCTCGTGGGACACGGCATCGGATCGGCGTTCCACGAGGATCCCCAGGTCCCGAACTACGGCAAGCCCCGGCGCGGACCACGTCTCGTCCCGGGGATGACGATCGCCATCGAGCCGATGGTGAACGTGGGCGGCGCCGACATCCGCACGCTCGACGACAAATGGACGGTGGTCACCGAGGATGGCTCGCTCTCCGCCCACTTCGAGCACACGGTCGCCATTCTCGAGAACGGCGGGCCGCCGCGGGTGCTCACCACCGCGGACTAGGGGCTGACGCTCGGCTGCGCGCCATGACGCCGGGCCAGGTCGAGGAGATATCCGCACGCTCGACGACAAATGGACGGTGGTCACCGAAGATGGCTCGCTCTCCGCCCACTTCGAGCACACGGTCGCCATTCTCGAGAACGGCGGGCCGCCGCGGGTGCTCACCACCGCGGACTAGGGGCTGACGCTCGGCTGCGCCCCATGACGCCGGGCCAGGTCGAGGAATTCCGCCCGGGCCGCCGGCTGCGGCAGCAAGCCCCTCGACACAAACAGGTTCTGACCGCTCACCTCGAGGACCAGCACCGCGAACGCGGCCAACACCTCCGCGTCGGTGAACTTGCAGTGGCCGTACCGGTTGATGGTGAACGCGGTATTCAGCAGGCGACTGCGCCAGTCGAGCCTGCGGCGATACAGCGCCTCGTGCCAGATCGGGACGATCGGGTCGCCCGTGTCGTGGATCGTGACCAGGGGCCGCCGCAGCCGCGCGGAGGTCTGCAACGTCGCCAGCCGGGCGGCGTCCGCCGTGGGCTGGAAGCGCGCGATGTCCGCGTTCAGGGCTTCATCCGCGCTCGAGCCGCTGTAGCGCCGATCCACGTTGCCGAACGGCATGCCGCCGTTCTTCGCGATGGCGTCGTTGGTGCCGCGGAAGCTGTACCAGAGGATCCCCAGTGTCGTTCCCTTGACGGTCGCGGCATCGGCGGGGTCGGTCGGGGCGTGTGTCACGTCGAGCACCTGCCGGATCCGATCGGCGTTCGCCGGATCGTCGAGCGCCGCGCCGGCGCTGGCCTCGGCCGCTCCCCAAGAGTTCGGATCGATGTACCCGGGATCGCCGGCGCTCAAGTCCTGCCTCCACACCGGCCACCCCGGGATCACCCGGGCGAAGAAGTGATCGAAGACCGTCCGGAAGTCGGCCACGTACGCGATCTGCCGCCCGTAGTCGCCGATCGGGCCGCACCCGGCCAGGCCGCCGCTGAAGACGTCGGGATGCTGCTCCACCGCCATCACCGTGCCCAATCCGCCTTGCGACCCTCCGGTCTGATAGACGTAACGGGTGCTCCGGCCGGTGGTGCTGGAGAGCAGCGCCTTGGCCGTCGCCACCAGCTCGAGCAGATCGCCGCCGATCCAGGTGTCCCGTTCGATCAGGCCGGTGGCGCGAAAGCTCGTCGTGGCGTAGGCGTAACCCAGACTGCTGAACAGCACGGCCGAGGCAGTGGGAGAGAGGTCCTCGGGGAGCGTCGGGGCGCTCGCGGGATCGTGGTACCCCGGAATGAACACGACGAGGTCACGGTTCCATTTCGCGGGGTCGAAGCAGATCTTGAAAAACGCACCGGAGCTGAGTTTCGCGTCCGGCTCCGTGCACGACTGTCCGTTGGCCTGCGGCACCAGACGGGGCAGCGAACGCTTCGCCTGCTCGCGCAGGGCCGGTTGGACCGGCACATCCGAGCATCCGGTCAGCGCGAGCATCAAGACCGTAACTCCGGCACATGCGGCGCGTTTCATAACGGCATCCTCCAGCGGGAGACATTCCCGTTGCGTCGGGATCGCGAGCGGCAAAGCTCGTACCGGCGAAGCCCGGATGCGTTTCGAAACGACGATCACGGACGTGCTCGTGTGATGGTGCGGTGTCGCAGCAGGCTTGCCCCGAGGCAGCCCTACGCGGGCAGGCCTCGCTCGAGTCGCTCCGTTTCCGCCAGCAACTCTTTCCCCAGCGCCGCATCCGACACTCCGGCCACGTTCACCCGCACGTTTTCGATCGCGCCCGCGACGGCGGCCCGGGCGAGCGCTTCGGCGACCCTTCCGTCCGAGCGGGCGTTCTTGTTGCCGATCTCCGCGATCTCGCGCGCGAGCGTGACCAGGCGCGCCGCTCGGCGGGCGACCTCGACCGGCGGTTGCGCCGCGCCGGCCAACGCCGCGTCGATCGCCCGGCTACGGGCCGGGTCGCCCTTCTGAATCGCGTAGGCCGCGCTCACCTTCGTGTACGCGGCGGCGTCGTCGTCGACCAGGCGGCGCAACTCGGTGCGCAGCGTGTCCGCTTCGGTGAGGACCTCCGCGGCACGCCGCTCGACGGCGGCGTAGGCCTTGCGCCCCACGGTGAGGCGGGCCACCATCGCCACCAGCGCCCCCGCCAGGGCGCCGGCGAGCGCCGCCGCGCTGCCCCCGCCCGGGACCGGTGCCCCGCCCGCCAGGTCCTCGAGCCATCCGTCCAGCGCGGGCCCCTCGGCGGCACGGATCTTCGCCTCGAGCAGGTGGTCGGCGGCGTCGGGCAGGCGCAGTGCGGCGGCGCCCGCCCCCAGGATAGCCCGCTCGGGCACGAGACCCACGACCTCGCTCTTCTGGACGGCCACGCCGCGGGCGCGGGCTGCGGCCTCGACCGCGGCGTACACCGCCGCCGGTGGGGTCGTGTCGATGTCGAGCAGGTTCATCGAGACCTGGGCCTGCCCCCCGACCTCGAAGCCCGAGGCTTGAACCGCGGGCAGGCCGCCGCTCGACGTGCGGATCCGCTTCGCGATCTCCTTGGCGACGCCCACGTCGGCCGTGCCGAGGTAGATGTTGAACGCCACCAGGAAGGGCCGCGCTCCCACGGCGGTCGCCCCCGCCGTGGGATGGATACGGCGCGGGCCGAAGTCCGGATCGGCGGCGGGATCGGCGCCGATGCGCTCGCGCAGGCCCTCGAACTCGCCTTTCCGGATGTCGGGCAGGCGCTCCCGCTCCGGCCGCAGGGCCGCCTTCGCGTAGAGATAGATCGGCAGACGGAGCTCGGCCGCGGCCCGCTCGCCCAGCCGCCTGGCGAGCGAGACGCACTGGTCCATCGTCACGTCGCGCAGGGGGATGAACGGGACGACGTCGGTCGCCCCCATGCGGGGGTGCTCGCCGCTGTGCGTCGTGAGGTCGATCCGCTCGGTCGCGACCCGCATGGCGCGCAGCGCAGCCTCGAGGGCTGCCTCCGGGGGCGCGACGAACGTGAATACGGAGCGGTTGTGCGACGCGTCGGCCTGCACGTCGAGCAGCCGCACGCCGGGGACGCTCGTGAGCGCGGCGCGCAGGGCCTCGATGGTCGCGGCATTGCGGCCTTCGGAGAAGTTGGGGACGCACTCGATGAGGGGGGCAGGCATGGGAAGAGGTCAACGCGGAACGCGGAACGCGGAATGCGGAACAGCAGGGCGGTCTTCGGACTCGACGCTCGCCCCTCGGTTCCGCGTTTCCACTTCCGCGTTCCGCGTTATCATGCGCTCCTCAACACCTCCATGAGCCACTTGTGCATCACCGGGTTGCCGGCGACGACCGAGCCGTGTCGCAGCACGTCGTCCGAGCCATCCAGCGTGGTCACGCTGCCGCCGGCTTCCCGAACGAGCACCACGCCAGCCGCCACGTCCCAGGGCGCCAGGGTCAGCTCCCAGAAACCGTCGAGGCGGCCGGCCGCCACGTCCGCGAGATCGAGCGCGGCGGCGCCGGCCCGGCGGATGCCGCTCGTCGTTCCCATCACCGCGGCGAACTGGTCCAGATAACGGCGCAACTGCGGAAGACTCTTGTACGGGAACCCGGTGCCGACGATCGCGTGGCGCGGCTCGGTGAAGGGCGACACGCGAAGCCGCTGATCACCCTGCCAGGCGCCGAGCCCCGCCGCCCCCCAGTACGCGAGGTCACGGGCGACATCGTGCACGACGCCGACGCGCAGCGCGCCACCCACCGCGCACGCGATCGAAACCGCGTATTGCGGATAGCCGTGCAGATAGTTCGTCGTGCCGTCGAGCGGGTCCACGATCCACACCACCTCGCCCGCGGGCGTCACGTGCGGCGACAGCTCCTCGCCCATGACGGTACTTCCGGGGACGTCGCGCGTGAGGGCCTCCGTGATCAGCGTTTCGGCCCGCCGGTCGGCCTGGGTGACGAAATCGTGGCGGCCCTTTTCGATCCATTGCGCCGCGGGCGGCGGCGTGGTGCCACGGAGAAATGCGGCTGCCTGTTCGGCCGCCCGCCGGGCCACATCGACTAAGTCTTTGAGTTCTCGCACCTTGCGGCGCTCGCCTCCATCCGCGTAGGTTGTGGGCCCATGGCGCGCGTCTTCTCCGGTATCCAGCCCTCGGGCGAGCTGCACATCGGCAACTATCTCGGCGCGGTCCAGAACTGGGTTCGCCTGCAGCACCAGCACGACTGTCTCTTCTCGGTGGTGGACTTGCACGCCATCACGCAGGCCTACGAACCCGCCACGCTATCGCAGCGCACGCTCGACATGGCGGTCGGCCTGTTCGCCTCCGGGCTCGATCCGGAGCGGGCAATCGTGTTCGTGCAGTCCCACGTGCCCGAGCACACCGAGCTGAATTGGCTCTTGAACACCGTCACGCCGCTCGGCGAGCTCGAGCGTCAGACCCAGTTCAAGGACAAAGCGCAGCGTCAGGCGAGCGTGCCCGCGGGACTCCTGAACTATCCCGTGCTTCAGGCGGCCGACGTGCTCCTGTACGAGGCAACCCTCGTGCCCGTGGGCGAAGACCAGCTCCAGCACCTCGAGCTGATGCGCGAAATCGCCCGCCGCTGGAACAGCCGGTTCGCGGACGACTTCGCGTTCCCGGAGCCCCAGGCGCTGCTCTCCACGGCCAAGCGGGTGTTGGGGCTCGACGGTCAGGCCAAGATGTCGAAGAGCCTGGGCAACACGATCGGTCTGTTCGAGCCGGCCGAGACCATCTGGGAAAAGCTCAGGCGACCCGGGCAATCCCGACGTCTGCAACATCTTCACTATCCATCAGGGTTTCTCCCCGCCCGACACGATCAAGCTGGTGGCGCACAACTGCCGCACGGCGGGGTGGGGCTGTCTCGACTGCAAGCGAGTGCTGGCGGACAATATGATAGCCGCGCTCACCCCCATCCGCGAGCGCGCCGAGGGGCTGCGCACGGAGCCGCGCCGGGTGATGGATCTGCTGCGGGGCGGTGCCACCAAGGCGCGTGCCATCGCGCGCCGCACCATGGGTCACGTACGGCGCTGCATGGGGTTCCTCGCGGAGGCGGAAGGCTGATGCAGCATTTTCTCGCCGGCGTCATCCAGATGTTCCGCCTCGAGCTGTTTCTCCAGCTGTGTCTCGCGACCGTGTTCGGCGGCGCCATCGGGCTCGAGCGGGAGCTCGGCGGCAAGCCGGCCGGGCTGCGCACCAACATCCTGATCTGCCTCGGCTCGGTGCTCTACACCAAGTTGTCGGTCTCGATGGCCGCGGGAAACGCCGATCCCACGCGCATCGCGGCACAGATCGTGACCGGCGTGGGGTTCATCGGCGCGGGCACGATCCTGCACGCACGCGGCGCCGTCGTCGGTCTCACCAGCGCCGCCACGATCTGGGTGGTCGCGGCCATCGGCGTGGCCCTGGGCGGCGCGTTCTACTGGGAAGCCGCGGGGACCACGCTGCTCGTGTTGCTCGTCCTCCAGGGGCTGGGGCGCGTCGAGCGGCTGGTGGCGCGGCAGTCCACGCAGAGCACGCTGCTGGTGCACGCGCGCCCCGAGCCCACGGCCCTGGACGAGCTGGAGACCATGGTGCGCCGGACCGGCCTCGAGATCGAGCGTCAGGCGAGCCGGCGTGAGAACGTCGACCTGGTGATCGAGTTCACGCTGCGCGGGCCGAAGCGGTTGCACGACGAGGTGATGATCGCGCTGCTGCATCACCCCGGAGTGCGCACGGTGTCCACCGGCGAGTGACGCGCCGGCTGGTGGTCGACCTCGCGTCACCGCGTGCCGTCTGGCGGATCCCACTGGCGGCCGTGCAGACGATCCGCGGCGCGCTCGGCTCCGGGTGGGAGGTCATCCAGGTACCGGCCCCGGCGGCCTCGGACGGCGATGGGGGCTCGGGGAGCCCCGAGGCGGTCGCCGCCGCGCGCGGGGCGGAGATTTATTTGGGGTTCGGCGTGCCGGCAGGCGTGGCTGCCGCGGGGCGGGGAACCCTGCGCTGGGTGCATACCGGCACCGCCGGCGTGGGGGCGAGCCTACCGCACGTCGCGGGCAGCGGGATCGTCCTCACGAACAGCGCCGCCGTGCACGCCGAGCCGATCGCCGACTGGACGATCGCGGCCCTCGCGTATTTCGCGCGCGGCCTGGACCGGATGCGGGCGTTTCAGGTCGCCGAGCATTGGGCGAGCGCGGAGCTCACGGCCCTCCCGGTCCCGTTCCGCGAATTCGCCGAGCTGCGGCTCGGCGTGTTCGGCCTGGGCGGCATCGGCGGGGCGATCGTGCGGCGCGGCCTCGCGCTCGGGATGAGCGTCGCCGGCGTGCGCCGCCGCCCGGAGCGGGGCGGCCCGCCGGGGGTCCGCTGGGTGCTGGGTCTCGACGCGCTGCCACGACTCGCCGCGGAGAGCGACTGCTTCGTGATCGCCGCGCCCCACACGGCGGCGACCAACGGGGCGGTGACGCGGGCGGTGCTCGAGGGCCTCCCGGCCGACGCGATCGTCGTCAACGTGTCCCGCGGCACGCTCGTGGACGAGCGCGCGCTGCTCGACCTGCTCGACGGCTCGCGCCTGCGCGGTGCGGCGCTCGACGTGTTCGCCACCGAGCCCCTCCCGCCGGGCCATCGCTGTTGGCGCCACCCCCGCGTGCTCGTCAGCCCTCACGTGGCCGCCGTGACGGCCCGGTTCTGGGAGCGGGAGACGGGGCTCATCGTGGATAACATCACCCGCTATCTTGCAGGGTCCCCACTCACCAACACGGTCGACGCGGAGGCCGGCTACTAGTGGAAGAGAAGTCCAAGGGCGCCCGCGCGAGTGCGGCGACGCACCAGCGTGGCATCGAGCAGGTCATCAAGGCGGCGATCGACCGCAACGCGTCCGACCTCCACATCAAGGCGGGGGACGTGTTCCGCGCCCGGATCGACGGCAAGCTCGTCCCGTTCACCAAGCAGCGGCTCACGCCGGAGCAGACCCGGGCTATCGCTCAGCACCTCATCGCCAACGACGAGGACCGGGCCCGGCTCGACAAGCTGCGGGACTACGACTGCTCCTGGGGCATGCCCGGCGTCGGGCGCTTCCGTGTGAACATCCTGCGGCAGCGCTCCTCGTTCATGATCGTCATGCGCGTCATCCCGTTCGACATTCCGACGTTCGATACGCTCAAACTGCCCGCGATTCTCGCCACGGTCGCGGCAGCCGAGCACGGCATGATCCTCGTGACCGGGGTGACGGGCTCGGGGAAGAGCTCGACCATGGCGGCCATCGTCAACCAGATCAACCAGACGCAGCACAAGCACGTCGTGACGCTCGAGAACCCGATCGAGTTTCTGCACCGTGACATCAACAGCTCCGTGACGCAGCGGGAGATCGGCGTGGACACCGACGACTTTCGGGCGGGGCTGGACGCCGCACTCCGGCAGGATCCCGACGTCGTCCTGATCGGCGAGATGCGCGATGCGGACACGATCGACACCGCCCTGAAGGCGGCCGAAACGGGGCATCTCGTCATTTCCAGCCTGCACACCCCCGACGCGGTCAGCACGATCACCCGCCTGGTGTCGATGTTCCCGCCCGAAGAACAGGAGGTCACGCGCGTGCGGCTGGGTGAGGCGCTCCAGGCCGTGGTCTCGCAGCGGCTGCTGCCGCGCGCGGACGGCCACGGGCGGGTGCCCGCGGTGGAGGTCTTGATCTGCACCGCCGTCGCGCGCGACCTGATGAAGGACCCCACCCCTGCACAGGAGCTGCACGACTACATCGCCGAGGCGCGTGAACAGTACGGGATGCAGACCTTCGACCAGCACCTGATCGAGCTGGTGATGGACGAAGTGGTGACCTACGAGGTGGCGGTGGCGGCGACCACGAACCTCAAGGACTTCGAGCGCCAGATGCGCGACGAGCAGCGCCGCGCGCGCGCCGCGTCCGCGGAGGCGACCCCACGGCGGTGATGGAGCCGTGACGGCACGGCAGCTCGCGGGGGTGCTCGCTCCCATCACGACGCCGTTCGACCAGACGACGGGGGAGGTCGCCCCCGTCCACCTGCGCGACAACGTCACGCGCCTGGTGCAGGACGGGCTCGACGGCGTCGTGGTGGCGGGCTCCACGGGGGAGTCGGCGCTGCTCGAGCCGGACGAGCAGCGGCGCATGGTGGCGTGGGTGAGGGACATCCTGCCGGACCAGCGCTGGCTCGTGGCCGGCACGGGCGCCGAATCCACGCGACAGGCGGTGACCCTGACGCGTGCGGCCGCCGCGGAGGGCGCCGACGCGGTGCTGGTGCGCCCGCCGAGCTATTATGCGGCCGCGGTCTCGCCCGCGAGCCTGGTCGACTACTATCGCGCCATTGCCGAAGCGAGTCCCGTTCCGGTGCTCGTGTACAATATCCCCAAGTACACACATCTGCCCGTCGCGGCGGCCCTGCTGCAGCAGCTCGCGAGCCACCCCAACATCGTTGGGGTCAAAGACTCGTCGGGAGACCCCAAGAATCTCGGCGCCTACCGCGATGCCGTCCCGCGCTGGTCCGTGCTCGTCGGGTCCGGCTCGCTGTTGTATGCGGCCCTCGAGCTGGGGTGCGACGGCGGAGTGCTCGCCGTGGCGTGCTTCGCCGCCCGGGTCTGCGCCGGCATTCTCACGGCGTTCCGGGCGGGCGACCGCGCGCGGGCGGGAAGCCTGCAGGAGCGCCTGGTGCCGCTCGACAAGGAGATCGTGGCCAAGCTGGGTCCGGCGGGGGTGAAGGCGGCGATGGACCTTGTGGGAGCCGGGCTGTACGGCGGGCCGGTGCGCGCGCCGCTCGCGCCCGTCACGGCAGCGGACCGGGAGCGCGTGGCCAAGCTCGTCGCCGCGTGACCGACTACCGGGCCTTGCTGGCGGAGCTGGCCGTCCCCAGGCTCGCCGGCACGCCCCCCGCCGGGCAGGTGCGCGAAGCCCTGAAGCGCGAGCTCGCGGCCCGCGGGTTCGTGGTCATGGAGCAGCCCTTCACCGCGCGCTCGGTGCTGCACCGGCTCGCCCGCGTCCCGCTCTCGGGAGTCAACCTGATCGCCGTCCGTCCCCGCACCCGCGTGGCCACGTGGCTGGTGGCGCACTACGACGCGAAAGGCCAGCCCCTCTCCATGGCCGC
>Ga0209156_10003974_pt1 | contig 10864 bp, 8 predicted proteins | sample GraSoiAngelo_124_FD_185881 | JGI IMG/M metagenome (GOLD analysis project Ga0209156, IMG submission 185881) | Grasslands soil microbial communities from the Angelo Coastal Reserve, California, USA - 14_0927_05_20cm (SPAdes) (version 2) | ecosystem: Environmental > Terrestrial > Soil > Grasslands ...
CGGACGCGGCCGGTCGTTCGGTACTGGATCATGTTCGAGGCGCCGGTCCAGAATGGGCTGCCGAGCCGCCACGTGGCCATCCGGCGGGACTCGGCGGTGTTCCGGTCGGGGAGGACGTCTTCCGGCTCTGCCGACCGCCACGCGCTCCAGCGATCCGTGAGCGAGCGCGTCCGAAAGAACACGGCGCCACTGCCACGCCAGTGCAGCCCGACGAGCTGGAAACGGGGCACGCGCGTAGCCGCAGTGTCCAGGCCGCGCGAGGCGAGCGAGAGCCCGGCTCCGGCGGCGGCGCCCGGAGCGGCGAGCGCGAAGACGGCTGCTGCGACGGCGACCTTCATCGGAGGTAGACCCTCTCCCGAGAGTGGCACAGGCATTCCGGGGCCGCAAGGCTGCCTGATAGCATCTTTACAACTGTGAAAGCGCCGATTCTGCGGGCATTTTTCAGCTCGCTAGCCGTGTTCCTGGCCGTTCCGGCGCTCGCGCTCGCGGGATCCTCGACCAAGCCAAAGGTCCTGGTCATCCACTTCGCGCTCGAGGTCAATCCGGTCACGTCGAGCTACCTCGACCACCAGCTCCACCGCGCCCAGGACGGCCACTACAACGCGGCGGTGATCGAGATCGACACCCCGGGCGGCCTCTCCGAGTCGATGCGGACGATCGTCAAGACCGAGGTCGGCCTCAAGATCCCCGTGGTCGTCTACGTCTCGCCGCAGGGCTCGCGGGCCGCCTCGGCCGGGGTCTGGATCACCGAGGCGGGAGACATCGCGGCGATGGCGCCGCAGACCAACATCGGCTCCTCGACGCCGATCGACTCGAGCGGCCAGAACCTCGGCTCCGACCTCCGGCGCAAGGTGATCAACGACGCGGTCGCCTCGCTGACCGCGCTCATGCGCTACCACGGCCGCAACGCCGCCTGGGCCGCGCAAGCCGTCCGCAAGGCAAGCAACCTCGACGACGTCCAGGCGAAGCAGATGAACGTCGTCGACGTCCTCGCGCCCACGCTGCCCGATCTGCTCAACAAGATCGACGGCCGCACGACCGTCGGCAAGAAGCTGACGCTACATACCGCCGGCGCCGAGCTCGTGCAGGTGCACCCCGGCTTCTTCACGCGGCTGCTGAACGCGTTGATCGACCCGAACCTGATCCCACTCCTGTTCCTGGCCGGTCTCGCGGGGATCGGCTTCGAGATCTTCCACCCGGGCGTGGTCCTGCCCGGCGCGCTCGGCGCGGTCTCACTGCTGCTCGCGCTGTTCGGCTTCGCCGTGCTCCCGATCAGCTGGGCGGGCCTGGCGCTGCTGATTCTCGGCGCCGCGTTACTCGTGATCGACGCGCACGTCGTCACGCACGGTGCGTTGACCGTGGCGGGGCTGATCAGCCTCGTGGTCGGCTCGCTACTGCTCTTCCACAACGCACCTGCGCCCTACGACAACGTGAACACGCCGCTGCTCGTGGCCTTCGCGATCGGGCTCGGAGCGATCTGGGCCGTCGCGATCGGAAAAGCGATGCAGGTGCGCCGGAGCCCGGTCTCCGTAGGGCCGCAGACGATTGTCGGCGAGGTCGGCGAGGCCCGCCGCGACGACCTGGTCTTCGTCCACGGCGAGCTCTGGCGCGCGCGGGCGACTGACGGCGAGCCGCTGCAGCCGGGCCAGCAGGTGCGTGTCTCGGGAGTCGACCCGGAGCTCGTCCTCGAAGTCGTGCACGTCGGCGCCGAGTAGGATCCCGGCATGACCGCTGCGGTCGTCATCGTCGTCGTCCTTCTCTTCCTGGTCGTCCTCTTCCTGATCTCGGCGATCAAGGTGGCGCGCGAGTACGAGCGCGGAATCGTCTTCCGCCTGGGCCGGCTGCTGCCGGAGCCGAAGGGCCCGGGCCTGTTCATCCTGATCCCGATAGTCGACCGGATGGTCAAGGTCGACCTGCGGACGATCACGCTGACCATCCCGCCGCAGGAGGTCATCACCAAGGACAACGTCCCGGTGAGGGTGAACGCGGTCGCCTATTTCCGGATCGTCGAGCCCAAGAACGCGATCGTCCAGGTGGAGAACTTCATGGTCGCGACCTCCCAGATCGCGCAGACGACCCTCCGCTCCGTCCTCGGTCAGCACCTGCTCGACGAGCTGCTCTCCGAGCGCGACAAGATCAACGCGATCCTGCAGGGGATCATCGACGAGTCGACGTCGCCCTGGGGGATCAAGGTATCGATCGTCGAGGTCAAGGACGTCGAGATCCCGTCGAGCATGCAGCGGGCGATGGCACGCCAGGCCGAGGCCGAGCGCGAGCGCCGCGCGAAGGTGATCAACGCCGAGGGCGAGTTCCAGGCGTCCGAGCGGCTGAAGGACGCGGCGCTCGTGATCGAGAAGCACCCGATCGCGCTCCAGCTCCGCTACCTGCAGACGCTGCTCGAGCTCGGCTCCTCGCAGTCGACGACGATCGTCTTCCCGGCACCGATCGAACTGATCAAACCGTTCCTCGACCGCGCCGGCTCCTGACCGACCTGCGGGTCGACCCGCTGTCGGGGCGCACCGTGGCAATCGCGCCGGGTCGCGCACGAAGGCCTGGCGCAGGGAAGCGGATTCTCGAGCCGCCGAGCCAGGAAGAGCTCGAGCGCTGTCCATTCTGTGAAGGGCGTGAGGCGGAGACGCCTCCCGAGGTTTTCTCCTATGGCCCTCCCGGGCGGCAACCCGACACACCGGGCTGGTCTCTTCGGGTGGTCCCGAACCTCTACCCGGCCCTCGAGCGACAGGAAGTGGTCATCCACACGCCGCGACACGCTCGGTCGCTCGTCGAGTTGAGCTCCACCGAGCTGTCGAATGTCGCAGGCGCCTGGACAAGCCGTGCCGAGGCCGCACACGCCGAGGGCTTCCAGTACCTGCAGGTGATCGTCAACGAGGGCGCCGACGCCGGCTCGAGCCTCTCGCACACCCACTCGCAGCTGGCCTGGTTTCGAGAGCAGCCGCCCGCGCCGGCCTCCGAACGTACGCGAGCAGGGAAGTGCGCTCTCTGTGAGCTACTGGGAGATACGTCGATGACTCGTGAGTTGGGGCTGGCCGAGGCGGATACCACGATCCTGGCCCTCTGTCATCCAGCCGGCCGCGCCCCATACGAGGTTCTGGTCGCGCCGTACGCGCACGAGCCCGAGCCGTGGGGCATGGCGCTCGAGATCGGGCTCGACCTGGCCGTCTCCTGCCTGCGCCCCCTGCACAGAATCGAGGGCCCTGTGCCTGTCAACCTCTGGCTGCACTGCGCCACATTCGGTGGCGACGGGCACTGGCATCTGGAGCTCGTCCCGCGGCTTACCGTCTTCGCAGGCCTCGAGCTCGGTGCCGGCGTCTACGTCAACACGCTGGCGCCCGAGCAGGCGGCCGAAGCGCTACGCGGCGGCTAGGCGACCGGTGTCTTCATCGCCCGGAAGGTCCGGGCGGCCTCGATCGCGGCGCCGAGGTTCAGGCCCTTGTCCTTGGCCTGCTTGATCAGCATCACGGTCTCGAGGGCTTCCATGTCGTAGATGCGCTGCTTCTTGCCCTTCGTCGGGATCTGGGCCTTGTTGGTCCAGTAGTCGAGCTGCATCTTCGAGATCCCCGCGATCTGGCACACCTGGCCGAGATAGAGCTCGATCTTGTCGAGGTGCTCAGACATGTCGATCGGCTCCAGGAAATCCGCCGCCTTGTCGTACATGGTGCCTCCTCACGGGGAAACGTTGACCTGTCTTGAAAGTTATACAGGTCTGATTCTGTTTTGGGAAGGGGTGGGGCGGATTCCTCGGTGAACCTACCGCTAAGTAGCGGTTTCTTCGACCGGTTCCAGGGTCGCGGCGTCGTCCTCCGTCTCGGCCTCGTCGCCCTCGGCGACGCGCGCGATGCTCGACACCTGCTCGTCGCCGCGCAGGCGCATGACGATCACGCCCTGGGTCGAGCGGCCGAGCCTCTTGATGTCCGAAACCGGCATCTTGATCATCGTGCCGCCGGTCGAGATCAGCATCAGCTGCTCGCCCTCGCGGACCGCAACCGCGCCGGCGAGCTGGCCGCGCGCTTCCGTCAGCTGCACGGTCTTGACGCCGAGCCCCCCGCGGCCCTTGACCGGATAGTCGGCGATACGCGTGCGCTTGCCGAAGCCCTGATCGGTGACGACCAGCATGTCGACGTCCTCCTGCGCGATCGCGGCCGCGATCACCTCGTCGCCCTTGCGCAGGCCCATGCCCTTGACGCCGGAGGTGGCCCGCCCCATCGGCCGCGCCTGGTGTTCGGCGAAGCGGATCGCCTGGCCCTTGCGCGAGACGAGCATGATGTCGTCGTTGCCGGAGGAGTGGAGCACGTCGACGAGCGAGTCGTCGTCCCGGAGCTTGATCGCGATGATCCCGTCCGACTTCAGCGGCGTGTTGTATTCCTCGAACTTCGTCTTCTTGACCATGCCCTTCCTCGTCGCCAGCACGAGGTACTCGGCCTCCTTGAAGTCGCGCGTCGCGATCACCGCGCGCACCTGCTCGTCCTGGGCGAACGGCAGCAGGTTGACGATCGCGCGGCCCTTCGACTGGCGCGTTCCGAGCGGCAGCTCGTGCACCTTCAGCCGGTAGACCTTGCCGACCGTCGTGAAGAAGAGCAGGTAGTCGTGCGTGGAGGCGACGAAGAGGTGCTCGATGTAGTCGTCCTCCTTCAGGTCCATGCCCATGACGCCGATCCCGCCGCGGCGCTGCTCGCGGTAGGCGCTGACCGGTAGCCGCTTCACGTACCCCGAGCGCGTGATCGCGATGACCATGTCCTCCTCCGCGATCAGGTCCTCGAGCTCGAGGTCGTCCTCGCCGGCGACGATCTCGGTGCGGCGCGGGTCGTCCTTCGCGTACGCGTTGACCAACTCGGTCAGCTCCTCCTTGATCACGCCGTCGACCCGGGCCGGGTCGCCGAGGATCGCGCGCAGCTCCGTGATCCGCTCCTGCAGGTCGGCGAACTCGTCCTCGATCTCCTTGCGCGCCAGGCCAGTCAGCCGCGAGAGCCGGAGGTCGAGAATCGCCTGCGCCTGGACCTCGGACAGCTCGAACTGCTCCATCAGGCCGGTGCGCGCGTCGTCGGTGTCGGCGGCGGCACGGATCAGCGCAATCACGGCGTCGAGGTTGTCGAGCGCCTTGAGATAGCCCTCGAGGATGTGTGCGCGCCGCTCGGCCTGCCGCAGCTCGTACTTCGACCGGCGGGTGACGATCTCGCGCTGGTAGTCGAGGTAGTACCGAACGAGCTCGAGCAGCGACAGCGTCTTCGGCACGCCGTCGACGAGCGCGACCGCGTTGTAGCCGAACGTCGTCTGTAGCGGCGTCAGCTTGAATAGCTTGTTCAGGGCGACCTGGGGCACGGCGTCGCGCTTCAGCTCGACGTAGATGCGCATGCCCTCCTTGTCGGAGTGGTCCTGCAGCGCGTCGTCGCTGAGCGGCACCTCGTTCAGCGTTCCCGCCTTGACCAGGTCGGCGATCTTCTCGATCACGCCACCCTCGCCGGCCTTGCGGATCCCGTACGGGAGCTCGGTGATGATGATCGCGCTCTTGCCGCCGCGCAGCTGCTCGATGTGCGCTCGCCCGCGGACGGTGATCCGGCCGCGCCCGGTGCGGTAGGCGTCGCGGATCCCGGAGAAGCCGACGATCGAGCCGCCGGTCGGAAAGTCGGGTCCCTTCACGTGCTTCATCAGCTTCTCGACGTTGATCTCGGGCTCCTCGATCATCGCCGTGATCCCTTTCACCACCTCGCCGAGGTTGTGCGGGGCCATGTTCGTGGCCATCCCGACGGCGATCCCGGCCGAGCCGTTCACCAGCAGGTTCGGAAAGCGCGACGGCAGCACCACGGGCTCGCGGCGCGACTCGTCGTAGTTCGGGACGAAGTCGACGGTGTCGGCGTCGATGTCGCGCAGCATCTCGGTGGCGATCCGCGAGAGCCGGCACTCCGTGTAGCGCATCGCACCGGCCGGGTCGCCGTCGACCGAGCCGAAGTAGCCCTGGCCGTCTACGAGCGGGTAGCGGAGCGAGAACGGCTGCGCCAGCCGCACGAGCGTGTCGTAGATCGACTGGTCGCCGTGCGGGTGGTAGTTGCCCATCACGTCGCCGACGACGCGAGCCGACTTGCGCGTTGGTCGGTTCGGCTGCAGTCCGGCCTCGTGCATCGCGTAGAGCACGCGCCGGTGCACGGGTTTGAGGCCGTCGCGCACGTCGGGCAGCGCGCGGCTCACGATCACGCTCATCGCGTAGTCGAGGAAGCTGGTCCTGACTTCTTGGTCGAGCTCCCGGTTCTCGACGCGACCGGCTCCGAGCGGGCCTGTGTCGAGCTCAGACATCGAGGTTCTTCACCTCCAGCGCGTTCTGCTCGATGAAGAGGCGGCGTGGCTCGACCTCGTCGCCCATCAGGCGCGAGAACCAGAGGTCGGCGGCTGCCGCGTCGTCGACGGCCACCCGGATGACCATCCGGCGGGCCGGGTCCATCGTCGTCTTCCAGAGCTCTGGCGCGTTCATCTCGCTCAGGCCCTTGAACCGCGTGATCTGGATCCCTGACTTGGCCAGCTCGAGCGCACACTCGCGCAGCGCCTCGAAGGTCAGTGCGTACTCGGACTCCTTGCCGAGCTTGAGGTTGAACGGCGGCAGCCCCCCCACGATCTCCGCCAGGCGCGCATGGGCCGTGCGCACGTGTGCGTAGATCGGCGAGGCGAGCATCTCCGCGGGGACGACCACGTTCACGGTCGCGTTCGTCCCCAGTTCGATCACCTGGACGAGCAGCGCCTCACCGTCGGCGTTCGCCTGGAGGCCGAAGCCGTTCCGGTCGAAGCCGGTGATCGCGCTCGCGGCATCCGCCACGGTCGCGGCCTCGGTCTCGACGAGCCCGTGCTGAATCACGAAGTCGGAGACGTGGGGGCCGAAGTCGGACCGCAACCGCGCGACCCAGCCCAGGTACTCGGTCAGCGTCCGGGTGAAGCGGCGGTAGCGGCTCTCGGTCAGCTTGACCGCGGTTCCGTCGCGCGCCTCGATCTCGAGATCGCCGAAGCGCTCGCGCACGAGCAGCTCCTCGAGCTGGGAGTCCTTCTCCAGGTAGCTGTGTTGGTTGCCGAGGCGCGCCAGGTAGAGCGGCGGGACAGCGATGTAGACGTGCCCACGCTCGAACAGCTCCGGCATGTGCCGGTAGAGGAACGTGAGGACGAGCGTCCGGATGTGGGCACCGTCGACGTCGGCGTCCGTCATGACGATGATCCGGTTGTAGCGGAGCTTGGCGATGTCGAACTCTTCGCCGATGCCGGTCCCGATCACCTGCACGAGCAGCTGGATCTCGGCGTTGGAGAGCACCTTGTCGATCCGGTTCTTCTCCGAGTTGATGATCTTCCCGCGCAGCGGCAGGATCGCCTGATTCGACTTGTCACGCGCCTCCTTGGCGGCGCCGCCGGCCGAGTTGCCCTCGACGATGAACATCTCCGCGAGCTCCGGGTCGCGCACCTGGCAGTCGGCGAACTTCTTGGCGATCTCGCCGCCGAACGCGCCCTTGCGCCGGGTGAGGTCGCGCGCCTTGCGCGCCGCCATCCGCGCGCGTGCTGCCGCGATCGCCTTCTGGATGATCTGCTTCGCGTCCTGCGGGTTCTCCTCGAGGAACTCGGCCAGCTTCGCGTTCACGGCTTGCTCGACGAAGCCTTTCACCCACGGGTTGCCGAGCTTCGTCTTCGTCTGGCCCTCGAACTGCGGATCGGTCAGCTTGACCGAGACGACCGCCGCGAGCCCCTCGCGCACGTCCTCGCCTTCGAGGTTGTCCTCCTTCTCCTTGAGCAGCTCCAGCTTGCGCGCGACGCGGTTGAGCGTGCGCGTCAGCGCGGCGTTGAAGCCGGAGAGGTGGGAGCCGCCCTCGTGGGTGTTGATGTTGTTGGCGAAGGTGTAGACGGAGTCCTGGTACGACGAGTTCCACTGCATCGCGACCTCGACCGCGCCCTGCTCGCCCTCGCTCTCGAAGTACGCGATCTGCTTGTGGATCGGGTCCTTGTTCCCGTTGACGTGCATGACGAAGTCGCGGATCCCGCCCTCGAAGTGAAACTCGGCGCTCTCGCCGCCGGCGCGCTCGTCGGTGAGGATGATCCGCAGCCCGCGCGTGAGGAACGCCGTCTCACGCAGGCGCTGGCTAAGCGTCTCGTAGGACCAGTCGCCGTCCTCGAAGATCTCCTCGACGTCGGGGAAGAACGTGATCGTCGTGCCGGTGTCGGTCGCCTTGCCTGCGACCTCGAGCTCGCCGGTCGGCTCGCCGCGCGCGAAGGACTGCTTGTAGACGTTTCCGTCGCGGTGCACCTCGACCGTCAGCCACTCCGAGAGGGCGTTCACGACCGAGACGCCGACCCCGTGCAGGCCGCCCGAGACCTTGTAGGGGGTGCCGTCGCCGCCGAACTTGCCGCCCGCGTGGAGTTTGGTAAGCACCACCGTCAGCGCGGACTGGCCCTGGTCGGCCATCGTGTCGACCGGGATCCCCGAGCCGTTGTCGCTGACGGTCACCGAACCGTCCGGATGGATCGTGAACGAGATCGTGTCCGCCCGGCCCGCGAGGGCCTCGTCGACGGCGTTGTCGACCAGCTCGAAGGCGAGCTGATGGAGGCCGCGGGCGCCCGTCGAGCCGATGTACATGCCCGGCCGCAGCCGGACCGGCTCGAGTCCCTCGAGAACGGTGATGTCTTTTGCGGTATAGGAAGCTTTAGTCACTAAAATTGGGTTCCAAACAGAAAGAAAAGCCCTGCAAGTTCAGCACTTTTCGGGCAAGTTCAGTCTATCAGATGGAGCGGCCGTAACCGCTGCTTGCGAGGCTTGCGCGTGCAGCTTTTTCCACTGTTTTGCGAAGTTCTTCGGAGCCGATCGACGCGACGAGCTCGTGCGCCTCGCGCGCCTGCTCCGGAGTGGGCTTCGGCGGCGGCGATTTGGGTCTCGCGGAGGCCGGTTCGCGGCGGTCCGGGAGCGGCCCCGGCGCGAACCGGAGCCTCGCCGGCGCATCCTTGCCGAGGGCAGCGCGCAACCGCCGCAGGATCTCCCCCTCGAGCTGGCCGAGCTCGAACGCCCATGCGGACGAGCTGGTGTAGACCTGCAGCGTTCCGTCACGGGCGAATCGAGCCGGCCACGCGTTCGCGGCCACCTGCTCGCCGACCGCGTCGGGCCAGCAGGCGACCGTGTCGGCCATCGCACCCGCCGTGCCGTGCCGGCCGAGCTCGCGTCTGACGGTCTCGCCGATCCGCTCCATCAGGCGGCCTTGGACGTCCCGTCGACCGCCTGTTCGACCGTCACCGTCTGCGCGGGCTCACCCGGGAGGGCGTTGGCACTCGCGCTGGTCACGAGAGCCTGCCCGCCGGCCCGGAGCCGGTCGGCCAGGATGCGCCGCCGCTCGGGATCGAGCTCGGAGAGCACGTCGTCCAGCAGCAACAGTGGCCGCACGCCGCGGCGTTCCTCCAGCAGCTCTGCCTCGCCGAGCAGAAGGGCAAGCACGGCCAGCCGCTGTTCGCCCTGCGAGCCGAACGCGCGCAGGTCGCGCTCGCCGGCGAGGACGCCGACATCGTCCAGGTGCGGGCCGATCCCGGTCGTGCCGCGCTCCAGGTCGCGGTCGGTGCGCGCCTCGAGCTCGGCGGCCGTCGGCGCGGTCCCCTCGTAGGCGAGCTCGGCGGCCGCGAGGCCGAGCTCGCCCGCCCGCTCACGGAAGCGCGGGCGCAGCAGCTCGACGGCTTCCGTTCGTCCCTCGACCAATTCGGCGCCGAGGCGGCTGACCTGCTCGTTCCACGGGGCGAGCGCCTCGCGGGACGAGAGCCTCTGCGAGACCCGCCGCAGCGCCGCGTTGCGCTGGCCGACCGCCGCGCCGTACTCGGCCGAGAGGCCCGAGCGCGCCGGTGAGAGCCGCCCCAGCACGCGGTCGAAGTAGGCCCGCCGCGCGCCTGGCCCGCCCTTGACGACCACCAACCGGTCCGGTGTGAAAACGAGAGTCGCCACCTCGCTGCGCAGCTGCTCGGCGGCCCGTAGCCGCGCGCCGTTGACCGCGGCCCGCTTGCCGCTCCCGAGCTCGAGCGTCACCTCCAGCTCGACCGGCACGCCGGCGCGGTCGCCTCGTAGCGCAACCCTGGCCGCGTCCCGCCCGAAGCGGACGAGCTGTGCATCGGCCCGTGTCCGCGGCGAGAAGCCCTGCGTGCCCACGTGCAGCGACTCGAGCAGGTTCGTCTTCCCCGCACCATTTGGACCGGTCACGAGCACGAGGCCCGGCGCCAGCTCGAGGTCGAGCTTGGAGTACGAGCGGAAGTCCCTCAGCGTGACTTCGCCGACTATCAGCCGGCCAGACGAATCGGCATGATCAGGTACAGGAAGTCGTCGCCCTCGCCCTGGAGAACCGCCGGACGGAGCGGGCTGATCAGCTTCAGCCGCACCTGCTCCCCGGCAACCGAGTCGATCCCGTCGCGCAGGAACTCCGCGTTGAAGCCGATCTCCAGGGCCTCCGCGCCGAACGAGGCCGGCAGCGACTCGTGCGCCTCGCCGACGTCCTGCGTCTGGGCCGAGACGGTCAGCTCGCCCTCGGCGAAGCGCAGCCGCAGCGGGGAGTTCCGCTGGGCCATCACCGAGACGCGGCGCACGACGTCCAGCAGCTCTTCGCGCGGCAGGGCGACTTCGTGCTCGAAGGCTTCCGGGACGAGCTGCTTGTAGTTCGGGAACTGCCCGTCAATGCGGCGGCTCGTCAGCCAGGCGTCGCCGGTGCCGAAGACGACCTGGTTCTCGTGGACGCCGAGCGAGAGCTTCTCGCCTTCCGCCGCGATCCGCGTCAGCTCGCCGAGCGCGCGGGCCGGGACGATCGCCTCCAGCTCCGGCACCGAGCCTTCGAGTGTCGTCTCCTTGACGGAGAGCCGGTAGGAGTCG
>Ga0209156_10003983_pt1 | contig 10850 bp, 6 predicted proteins | sample GraSoiAngelo_124_FD_185881 | JGI IMG/M metagenome (GOLD analysis project Ga0209156, IMG submission 185881) | Grasslands soil microbial communities from the Angelo Coastal Reserve, California, USA - 14_0927_05_20cm (SPAdes) (version 2) | ecosystem: Environmental > Terrestrial > Soil > Grasslands ...
GAGCTTTTCGGTCTGGATCAGGCGATCCTGCGCGGTGCGCAGTTCTTCGAGCGAAAGTGATAGATCATCCGTGCGCAGACGCAATTCGTCAAACAACCTCACATTCTCGATTGCAATCACCGCCTGGTCGGCAAAGGTCGTGACCAGTTCGATTTGCTTTGACGCGAATGCCTCTACACGCTTTCGCGCAAGGATGATGACGCCGATCGGCTCGTTCTCACGCAACAGCGGCACGCCAAGTGCCGTGCGTTGTCCGGCCAGCCTGATTGATTCCGATATGGTGTATTCGCGATCATTTGCGACATCGAGCACCTGTACGGCGCGTCGTTCGATCGCAACTCTGCCGGTTACGCTGCCTCGATCCACCGCGATCGGGTGAGTTTTCAGGAACTGGATGTATTCATCGGAGAAGCCGACCGCGGCACCTGCCCGGTAGACATCTCCCTCCCGGCGCAGGATGAACGCCATCTCGGCATCGCATAATTTCGCGGCGGTCTGGACCAGGGTGTCCAGCACCGGCTGCAAATCGAAGGTCGAGCGGCTGATGATCTTGAGAACGTCACCCACCGCGGTCTGCTGTTGCAGCGATTCGCTCAAATCATCCGTGCGCTGACGCAGCTCCTTGAGCAGCCGCGTGTTCTCGATCGCGATGACGGCTTGCTTCGTGAAATTCTCGAGCAATGCGATCTGCTTGTCCGTGAAAGGACGAACCTCCTGGCGAAAAATTGAGATCACGCCAATGAGTTCGTCGTCCTTCAGCATCGGAACGGTCAGGAGCGTGCGCGCGCCCGCGATGTCGGCCATCGCTACTACATTCGGGGTACCCGCAAGATAAGCGGGGTTTGTTCTGAGGTCGGCGACATGAGCGACCTTGTGCGTCCTAAGGATAGCCGCCATCGGCGTATCCGGGTGAGGCCGGATCGGCATGGTCTTTCGCAGAGCCTCGAACTCGGATGGCACATTGTGACCCGCAACAAGATTGAACTTGTTCCCGTCCCACAGATTCATCGTGCCGAAATTCGCTCCGCAAACGCGCGTGGCGTTCTCCAGCATACTCTTGAACACTGGCTCCAACTCGCCAGGCGAGGAACTGATGGTTTCAAGAACCTCCGAGGTCGCGGTCTGCTGTTCAAGCGATTCGCTTAAGTCGTCAGTGCGCTGATGCAGTTCATTGAGCAGCCTTCCATTCTCGATGGCGATCACCGCCTGACTGGCAAAGCTCGTCACCAGATCGATCTGCTTGTCGGTAAACAGGCGAATAGTCTGCCGGAAGATTGCAATCACGCCGATCAGGCTGTTCTCTTTCAGCATGGGGACCAGCAGGAGCGTCCGGGCGCCGCCGAGTTGCGCCAGTTCTACGATCGGCGGAAACCCCGCCAGGTAATCCGGCTCGCGCGTAACATCCGCGACGTGAACAAGCTGACTGGTCGAAACGACCCGGCCCAACGGATCGGTCGGCGGCGGATAGATGACCGGAGCGCGCGAAAAGGTTTCCGCAAAAGGCGGCGGCAGATTATGGACTGAAGCGCAACGGAAGCCTTTGCCTTCATAAAGCAGCAGCAGGCCGAATTGGGCGTCGCAAATGCGCGTCGCGCTGGTCAGGATCGTTTGGAACACCGGATCCAATTCGCCAGGCGAGCGGCTGATGACCTGCAGCACCTCGGAGGTCGCGGTCTGGTGCTGCAAGGTTTCGCGTAACTCTGCCGTCCGTTGCTCGACCTTCTTCTCCAAATCCGCATAGGATTCCTGCAGCCGCGCACCCATGTCGTTGAACTGGTTGGCTAGACCCTCCAGCTCGTCGCCGGTCTTGATCGAAATGCGCTGGGCGAAATCGCCGCCGCCGATGCGTTCCGCTCCGGCGCGCAAGGCCTGGATCGGGCCGACCATGCGCCGCGCCAGGAATATCCCGGCGAGCACTGCGAAGATCGAGGCCGCCGCCAGCACGATCGCGAGGCGCTGCAGGGCGGCATAGAGCGAGGCATAGGCTTCCTGCACCGGCAATTCGACGAACATGGTCCAGCGCAAGGGCAGGATCGGCGCGGAGGCCGTCAGCACCTCCTGGCCCTGGATGTTTAGCGCGCCCTGCAGCGATTCCGACGTGCCGTCGGTGCCGGCTTGCGCCGCCTGCACCTGGATAAGCTTCGACATGTCGGTGTTGCGCAGCACGAGAGAGATATCGGGATGCGCGATCAACCGGCCCTGCGCGCCGACCACATAGGCATGGCCGTGTTCGCCGACCTTGATCTGGGAGACCACGTCCCAGATCAGCTTGAGGTTGACCTCGGCGATGCTGACGCCCGCGTCCTTGCGGGTGCCCGCCAGCGCCAGCGTCATGTAGGGCTCGGACTCGCGTCGGAAATACACCGGGCCGTAGTAAACTTTGTGCGCGACGGCCTCGGTGAATTTCGGATCGCCGGACAAGTCGAGCCCTGAATCGACGACGTCCATGGCCAGACGCGAGACCCGCAACCGTTCCTTGCCGGTGGAATCGACCTGCGCCAGTTCGGTGATGGCCGGCACTTGGCGCAACAGCCGCAGCGCGTCGAACCGGCGCTGCTCGATCGAGCCAGCGGACCATGGCAACTGCGTGGTCCAGCCGAGCTGGCTCTCGATTTCCTTGATGAACTGGCTGATCTTGGCCGCCGCCGCTACCGCCTGCTCGTGCTGGATACGGATCAGCGCTGCCTTGTGCTCGCGATAGTAGAAGAAAACCTCGAAGATCCCGTTGGATGCCAGCGCGACGCCGACCACGGCGACGAACAGCGCGACATATTTGGCAAACAGCCGGCTGCGGATTTTCGTGCCCAATGAGGCAGCGCTCGGCGCCGCGTCGGCCGGCGCAGCCGCCAGCGTCCGACCTTCGGGCGTATCCGGATGGAGGGAAATGCTCATCTCTGCCGTATTAGCAAGAAGGCAGGAATTTGTCTCTTACCGCAGTGCGGGAGGACCATTCAGGGTAAAAGCGAAAGCGGCGGCCGCGCATGACCCGGCCGGCGCTCGGCAACCCTCATCCCAAGGCTAATCCGAAGCTCAGGTCGGCTTGAGCGCCCTGCCTAGATCATCGAAATCCGCGATTTCCCTGGCCCGCTCCGAACCGGCCTTGGCGCGGTGATCGGTGGCAATCGCGACATAAACCGCGGGCAGCACGAACAGGGTGAACAGCGTGCCGATCGACATGCCGGCAACGACGACAAGCCCGATCGAGAAGCGGCTTGCGGCGCCCGCCCCGGTCGCGGTCAACAGCGGCAGCAGGCCCGTGACCATCGCCGCCGTCGTCATCAGGATCGGGCGGAGCCGGACCCGCGCCGCCATCTCGATGGCGGAGCGGCGGTCAAGGCCCTCATTGAGCTGCAACTCGTTGGCGAACTCGACCATCAGGATGCCGTGCTTTGAGATCAGGCCGACCAACGTCAGCAATCCCACCTGGGTGTAGATGTTCATCGTCGCCATGCCGAAGAACAGCGGGATCAAGGCGCCGACGATCGCCATCGGCACGCTGATCATGATGACCAGGGGGTCGCGCAGGCTTTCGAACTGCGCCGCCAACACCAGGAAAATGATGATCAGCGCAAAGCCGAAGGTGATCGCGAGCTGATTGCCTTCCTGCACATATTGGCGGGAATCGGCGAGGTAATCGTGGCTGAAACCGGCCGGCATCTTCTTTGCTTCACCCTCGAGGAAGTCGACCGCCTGGCCGACCGTCACGCCCGGCATCGGCACCGCCTGGAAGGTCGCGGAGTTCAACTGGTTGTAGTGGGTCAGCGCGTTCGGGTCGGTCCCGGTCTCGATCGAGACAACGGTCGAGAGTGGCATTTGCTGGCCAGTCGACGTCGGCAAGTAATACTGGCCAAGCGCTTCAGGCGACAGCCGCTGGCCGCGCGGCACCTGCGGAATCACTTGATAGGAACGCCCTTCGAGGTTGAAGCGGTTCACATAATTGCCGCCGAGCAGCGTCGCCAGCGTACTGCCGATGTTCTGCATGGTGATGCCGAGATCGCTTGCCTTCGAGCGGTCGATCTTGACCCGCACCACCGGCTGATTGAAATTTAGATCGCTGTCAGAGACGATGAACAGGCCGCTCTTGCGCGCGGCATCCTTCAGCTTCTCCATTTGCTCGTAGACCGACTGAAAACCGTTGGTCGAATTGATCACCATCTGCACCGGCAATCCACCGGGGCCGCCGGGCAATGGCGGCAGGTTGAACGCGAACGCATTGACGCCTTCGATCTTGCCGATCTGTCCCTGCACCAGCGGCTTGAGCGCGATCGACGAGCGCTTTCGCTCGTCCCAAGGCTTGAGCAACATGCCGGCGATACCGTTTTGCGGGCCGTTGATGCCGTTCAGAACAAAGCGAAGATCGGTTTCCGGGAAACTCGCAAACGCCTTGTCGAGCTTCTCGCCGTAAAAATCGAGATAATCGATATTGGCGTATTTCGGCCCCTTGGTGACGGCGAACACGATGCCCTGATCCTCTTCCGGCGCCAGTTCCTTTGAGGTGTGCAAATAGAGGAAGCCGACCAGGCCGAGGATGGTGAGGGCGAACAATCCCGTAATGGGGCGATAGTCCAGGGAACGATCGAGCTGCCTGCCATACCAGCGCGTCATCGCGCCGAATACTTTGTTGACAATTCTGGCGAAGCGTCCCTCCTCGGCGCTCTTGAGGAATATCGAGCACATCATCGGCGACAACGTCAGCGCGATCACGCCGGAGACGATCACCGAGCCGGCCAGCGTAAATGCGAATTCGCGAAACAGCGAACCGGTGAGGCCGCCGAGGAAGCCGATCGGCGCGTACACCGCAGCTAGCGTAATGGTCATGGAGATGACGGGGCCGACGATCTCGCGGGCGCCCTGCATGGCGGCCTGCACCGGAGGTTTGCCTTCCTCCAGATGCCGATGGATGTTCTCCACCACCACGATGGCATCGTCGACGACGAGCCCGATCGCCAGCACCATGGCGAGCAGCGTCAACAGGTTGAAAGTGAATCCCGCGACCAGCATCAGCGAGCAAACACCGATCAACGACAGGGGAATGGTGACGACGGGGATCACGACCGAACGGAGCGAGGCTAGGAACAGGAAGATCACGACGACGACGATCAGCACCGCTTCGCCGAGCGTCTTCTCGACTTCATCGATCGACGACTGGATGAACTTGGTGGAATCGTAGGCCACCTTCATTTTCATCGAGGGCGGAAGGTTGCGTTCCAGCTCCGGGAACAGCGCGCGCACGCCCTTCACCAGCGTCAGCGGGTTGCCTTGCGGCGTTGCCTGAATGCCGATGAAGATCGCATGTTCGCCATTGAAGGCGACGCTCGCGTCGGTACTTTGCGCCGCAAGTTCGACGGTCGCGATGTCTTCGATCCGCACGAAGCCGCCGTCCTTGGACTTGACGATCATGCGCTTGAATTGACTGACGTTCTGCAGATCGGAATTGGCGGTGACGTTGGAAACGATGAAATAGCCCTTGGCCTGGCCCGCTGCCGCCTGGAAATTGTTGGCCGCTATCGCGGCGGAAACATCGGCAGGCGAAACGTTGCGGCCGGCCATTCGGACCGGATCGAGCCACAACCGCATCGCAAACGTCTGGCCGCCGAGAATGTCGGCGGAAGCGACGCCGTCGACGGTCGAAAGCACCGGCTGCACCACCCGCGTCAGGTAGTCCGAGATTGCCGACCCCGACAGCACCTCAGAGGAGAAGCCGAGATACATCACCGCCGTGGTCTGGCCGGTGGTCTTGGTCACGACCGGGTCGTTGGATTCCTTCGGGATCAGGTATTTGACCGAATTCACCTTGGCGAGCACTTCAGTCAGCGCCTGGTTCGGATCGAAATTCAGCTTGATGTAGACCTGGATGGTGCTGGTGCCGAGCACTGAAGACGAGGTCATGTAGTCGACGCCTTCGGCGGAGGCGACGGCTTGCTCGATCGGCGTCGTGATGAAGCCCTGGATCAAATCCGCCGATGCGCCGGGATAGGAGGTCGTGACGTTCACGACCGTATTCGACAGCTTCGGGTATTGCCGGATCGGCAGCACCGTTGCCGCTCTCAAGCCGATCAACAGGATCAGCAGGCTAACGACAACCGACAGCACCGGGCGCTTGATGAAAATGTCAGTCCAGACCATCGCGGTGTGCTCCGAGCAGTCAGATCATGGTCCGATTGGGTCGGAGCACGATCTCCCTTTTGGTTTGAGCATGATCTCTTCGGAAAACCGGTTTCCACTTTCCCGGATCATGCCTTTTGGTTTGAGCATGATTGTTTTCGGAAAACCGGTTCCCACCCATCGGGCCGTGGCCCGAGGGCATGCTTTTCCGAATCATGCCTTAGTAACGCGGCGGATTTGCCGGAATCGGCGGAGGTGCATCGGCTGAGATCGCGACCGCCGCTCCCGATTGCAGCTTGAGTTGACCAACCGCGACCACGCGATCGGCAGGCTTCAACCCAGAGAGGACCTCGACCCTTCCGTTGATCCGGTTGCCCGTGCGCACGAAGGTACGGACCGCGCTCAGGCTGGTCTTGCCGTCATCCTCTTTCTTCTCGGTGATGAGAAAAACCGAGTCGCCATAGAGCGTATAATCGACGGCCGTCTCAGGAACGGTAACGACTGCGGGCTTGTCCGGCAGCACCACCGTCGTGGTCGTGAACATGCCGGGCTTCAAGATGTGATCGGGATTGTCGATCGTGGCCTGGACGTGAATGTTTCGCGTATCGGTGGAGATCTGCGGCTCGATTGCGTTGATCTTGCCCTCGAAAGTACGGCTCGGATAGGCATCGACCGCGAGGCGGACGGTCTGTCCTACCTTGAGCTGGCCGGAATCCTTTTCCGTCACCGTGAAGTTGGCGTACAGCGTCGACAGATCGGTCAGCGTCACGATCTGGGTGCCGGCGGTGAGGTATTGGCCGACTTCGACATGACGGACGCCGAGTTCGCCGTCGAACGGGGCACGCACCAGCTTCTGCGAAATGATCGCCTCGGTCTTGGCGATACCCGCAACGGCAGTATCATAGGTGGCCTGTGCCGCATCGACGGTCGACTGCGGGCCAAATTGGCGCGCCGCCAGTTGCTTGGCGCGCTCCAGCGCCGCCTGCGCCCCGGTCGCCTGCGCCTTGAAACTGGCGAGGTCGCCCTGCTCGGGACGGTCGAACAATTGCACCAGCGGCGCGCCCGCGTTCACGTGGGAACCCGCCGCGAACATGATGTCGGTGATGCGCCCGGAGACATCGGAGGTGACATTGACCTGATGCACGGCGGCGAGGTCGCCGACCGCGACAAGCAGGTTCGGAATCACCTCGGACTTCGCCTCGACGACGCTGACATTGGACGGTGGCGGCTTATTGTTGGCGAAGAACTGCGCGATCATGTGGCTGCGGAAGGCGTTGAAACCGACCAACGCGCCCACCAGCAGCGCCAACAGCGAACCGACGATGATAAACCACCGCACCGGCCGGATCGGACGCGTGTGCGCTTTTTTTTCGATCGGCTTGCCCGAGATATTGGCTTCGGTCACAATATTCATGTCATGCACTTTCTGCAGCTACCGGTTGTCCCTGTGCCGGCGACCATTTGCGATCCAAATGCGAAGCAATTGCGGCTTCGTTAAGTCCGATCCCACGAAGAAGGAATTCGCAAAGCTGCTGTTGCAAGTTGGCCGCATTGCCGTAGCCGAGACACGGCACCGCCGGAAGCCTCGTCATCGCGGCGCTCAGCAGCGTGTGATGGGCAAACCAGAACAGGTTGAGCGGTTCGTTGCCGATCCGCGATGCATCGCCTGCCGCGGTTGCGCGTTCCAGCGAGTCCACGAACATGCGCCCGATCAACTTTTCGACCTTGACGTAGAGCAGCCGCGCGAACTCACCGTCGTCGAGATGGCTGGTCACCATCAGCCGCAACCGCTGCGTCTCTTCCTGATCCGGTCCCTCGGATATCTCAATGAAGTGCCCGACCATGCCCTTGATCAGCTCGACCAGCGTCGCTGTCGACGGTTCCTGGCCCAACAGATGCGCTAGTTCCGGATCGGCCTCGCATTCCTCGGCGAGGATTTCGGCGTAAAGCGCGGCCTTGGAAGGAAAGTGCTTGAACAAAAGCCCTTCGGATATCGCCGCCGCCGCCGCGACACTCTTTGTCGTGGTCCCGGCAAAGCCGTTGCGGGCGAAGCAACGCCTGGCTGCACCAAGGATCAGCTGCCGCCGCAGGTCGCTGGTCATGCGAAGGGTAGACATGGAACGTGAGTAATCACTCACCTTACCAAAAGTCAACCAGTTATTGCAGCGCACCAGACCGGCTCGCACCAGACCAGCTAAAGTCAAATCGGCTGGAACCCGAGGGAACCGCGAAGCCGGTTCACGATAAACGTCGCGTCGCGGTTCGACAGCACCCGCTCGAGATTGGCACCGTCGATCTTGACGCTGGCGAAGCGTGGCCCGGCCGCAATGTCCTGGAGCGACGGCGCGAAGGCCTCAACCTCGGCCATGCTCGTCATCGCGCGGGCGTCCGCAATCCCGCAAGCCCTGGCGACGCCGACAAGGTCGGCGGTGCCAGCGGTGTGGCTCACCTGTCCCCCGGTTTCGCCATAGCACTCATTGTCGAGCACGATGATGGAGAGATTGCCCGGCTGTTGCAGGCCGACGGTAGCGAGGCTCCCCATCCCCATCAGCATCTCGCCGTCGCCAGTGATCACCACGACCGGCAGCTTCGGCTGCGCCAGCGCCAGCCCGAGCCCGATCATCACGGCGCCGCCCATCGCGCCCCACAAATAGAAGTTGCGGTCGTTATCTCCGGCCGCCGCGATATCGTAGGTCGAGGCGCCCAATCCACCGACGGCGATGGCGCCCTTGCGGTTGGCAAGCAAGTGGGAGACGACAGCGCGGCGATCGAGGAGGTTTGTCTTGCTCATTCCTTGGCTCATTTGACGAACACCTTGGTGCCGATCAGGCGCTGCGACAACAGAAGTGCCGTCGGCGTGCAGGCGTTGTAGGCCTGGCTCGCCGCTGCCTCCATCACCTCGCGCACTTCTTGCGGGTGCGAAGCCCGCAAGACCTTGATCCCCGATAATTCGAATACCGCTTGCGTGCTCGAGCCCATCGGCACCTGCCAGGGATTGAATTCGCCCCATTCGCCGCGCATCGTCACCAAGGTGAGGAACGGAAAGCGGAAAATCTGGGTCAACGACAGCATGTTGATGCAATTGCCGACGCCGCTCGATTGCATCAGCAGTACGCCGCGCTGACCGCCGGCCCAGGCGCCGGCCAGTAGCGCCACGCCCTCCTCCTCCGTGGTCAGCGCGATGCTGCGCATCGAGGACGAGGCCAGCACGCGCTCGATCAGTTGCGAATGCCCCGCGTCCGGCACGTAGGGCACCTGACGGACGTTGAAGCGCTGCAGGATAGCAAAGATCTCCTCCGGCCAAGCGGCTGCATTTTCGGCTGCTTGTTCTGAGGATGCGTCGGCACGGGCGTGCATTTACGTTTCCGATCGGGTAGCTGGAAAGTCGGGCCGCGGGACTGTAGACGGCACAGCATTTGGCGAAAGAGCAAAAACGGCATATCGGCCTTCACAAAGAGTATGGCAGCATGGACATGGATCAGCGAGCGCTGGCGGCCAGTTTCGACATCGAGAAACTGACGGGCGAATTCTATGTCAATCCATACCCGACTTATCGTGCACTGCGGGAGAACGAGCCGGTCAAGCGGATGCCGAACGGCTCCTACTTCCTGACCCGCCACGACGATCTGGTGACGGCCTACAAGAACACCAAGGCGTTCTCATCCGACAAGCGACGCGAGTTCGCGCCGAAATATGGAAACTCGCTGCTCTACGATCACCACACCACGAGTCTCGTCTTCAACGACCCGCCCGCGCACACCCGCGTGCGGCGGCTGATCATGGGGGCGCTGTCGCCGCGGGCGATTGCGGGCATGGAGCCCGATTTGGTCGCGCTGGTGGACCGGCTGCTCGATGCGATCGCCGCGAAACAGAACTTTGAGCTGATCGGCGATTTCGCCTCCGCGATCCCGGTCGAGGTGATCGGCAACCTGCTCGACGTGCCGCACGAGGAGCGCGGACCCTTGCGCGACTGGTCGCTCGCCATTTTAGGCGCGCTCGAACCTGTCATCGGCGCCGAGGCTTTCGCGCGCGGTAACAAGGCGGTAAAGGATTTTCTTCAGTATCTGGAAACCCTGGTCGTGCGGCGTCGCGCCAACCCCGGCCACCCCGAGCGCGATGTGCTGACGCGGCTCATACAAGGCGAGGACAATGGCGAACGGCTGAGTGAGAAGGAGCTCTTGCACAACTGCATCTTCCTGCTCAATGCCGGGCACGAGACCACCACCAACCTGATCGGAAACGGCCTGGTAGCGCTGTCACAGCATCCTTCGGAAAAAAGCCGGCTGATCGAACATCCCGAGCTGATCAAGACCGCGGTCGAGGAAATCCTGCGGTTTGAAAGCTCCAACCAGCTCGGCAACCGCATGACCACAGAGCGCGTCGAACTCGGCGGCGTCATGTTGGAAGCCGGCACGCCGATCACGCTCTGCATAGGTGCCGCCAACCGCGATCCTGCGCAATTTGCCGATCCCGAACGGCTCGACATCGGCCGCAACCCCAACCGCCATCTCGCGTTTGCCACTGGCGCGCACCAATGCGCCGGGATGGCGCTGGCACGGCTCGAAGGCGCGATCGCGATCTCGCGATTTCTCGCCCGGTTTCCGGATTATGCGCTGAACGGCGAGCCGGTGCGCGGCGGCCGCGTCCGCTTCCGCGGCTTTTTGAGCGTGCCGTGCGTGATGAATGGGTAGAATGCGTAGGGTGGGCAAAGCGCTCGCGTGCTCACCATTCAGGACGAGGTTATC
>Ga0209156_10003985_pt1 | contig 10848 bp, 8 predicted proteins | sample GraSoiAngelo_124_FD_185881 | JGI IMG/M metagenome (GOLD analysis project Ga0209156, IMG submission 185881) | Grasslands soil microbial communities from the Angelo Coastal Reserve, California, USA - 14_0927_05_20cm (SPAdes) (version 2) | ecosystem: Environmental > Terrestrial > Soil > Grasslands ...
GGCATCGATGAAATTGGCGCGCAGCTCCTGATCCTTCACCGCGTCGACCGCAGTCGCCATGTCCTTACGCAGGAAATCGGCCGAGCCGCGTGCGATCTGGATGGCGAGTTCGACGTGTGGCCTCGGTAAAACCGCCTCCAGATTCGTTTTGCCGGCGATGAGAATATTCGGAATTTGCGATTCGATCACGATCAGACTGCGAACCCGGTCTTCTAGCGGCGCGAAATTGCGCGCGATATAGATGTTCAAATCGGCGCAGTGCGCATAGGTCATGGGGTTGCGCTCGAACTTGTGCACATCCTGAAATTCGAAAAGCTCGTTTGCGACGGCGGCCTGCAAGATGCGTAAGTCGATTCCATTGCGCGCATTCAATTCTTCGGGCTCGAATTTCCGCAGCCGGTCATCAAAACGGCGGAGACGCTGCAATTCGGCATCGAGGGCAAGCCGGCTGAAATCATCCGCCCGGCCATCATATTCATGAAAACCAAGCCGGGTTGCGAGAAGGGGCCTCGCATTCAGGTAACCTTTTATGAATTCTTCCGCCACTGCGCCGAAATCAGCATCGGTGTTTTGCGCCGCATTGAGCGTCGGCACGATCGCGCAAAGAATGAGCAGGAGAAGTCGTTTCATCAAAAGGCTAAGGCGGGACGTTAACGAATGAGTTGACCGTTGCCAAAAATTTCGCCCTGAGCGAAAATCAAGATCTTCATGAAACGTCGATTTGTTCTTATTGTGCTGGCGTTGCTCGCGCTCATCAACGGGCTGCTGGCGTTGCGGCTTTTCACCGCGCATGCGGCAGAAAACGATCCTGATAGTGGTTACGCGCAGATCGCGGTTTTCGCCAAGGCGATACAGTTGCTGCGGCAGGATTATGTCGATGGTAACAAAACGAGCTATCACGACCTCGTTTATGCTGCGATGAAGGGCATGCTCGCCTCGCTCGATCCGCATAGCCAGTTCATGGAGCCGGACGATTTTCGCGACATGCAGGACGATACCCGCAGCCGCTTCAATGGACTCGGCATCGAAGTTTCGAGCAAAAATGGTGTTCTCACCGTCGTCACACCGATGGAAGATACGCCGGCGGCGAAGGCGGGAATTCTGGCGGGCGATCAGATCTTGAAAATTAACGGCACGCCAACGGAGAGATTGGAATTGCAACAGGCGGTCAATCTGCTGCGCGGCAAACCGGATCAGAAAGCAACCCTAACGATTCTTAGACCGTCCAGCAAAGAAGTTAAAGACTACGTGCTGGAGCGCGCCGAAGTGAAGGTGCAGAGCGTGAAGAATGCGCATCTCGTCGACAAGGAGCTGACCGGCGCATTCAAGGTCGGTTACGTGCGGGTGGTGCAGTTTAACGAACCAACGGCCGAGGAGTTAGCCAAAGCGCTTGACCAATTGCAGAAACAGGGAATGCAGGCGCTGATTCTCGATTTGCGAAATAACCCCGGCGGCTTGCTCAACAGTGCGGTCGATGTCTGCGGCCAGTTCCTGCCACCGAACACAACGGTGGTTTCCACTCTGGGCCGCGCGGCATCGCAGGAGCGTGAGTATACGACTTCGTCCACCGCAAAAGAGCGCCCGCATTTCCCACTGGCGGTGTTGGTCAATGAAGGCAGCGCCAGCGGCGCCGAGATCGTGTCAGGGGCGCTAAAGGACTTAAAACGCGCCATCCTCGTTGGTGAAACAACTTTCGGGAAAGGATCGGTGCAAAATGTTTTGCAACTGCCCGATGGATCGGCGTTGCGTTTCACCACCGCGAAATATTACACCCCGGGAAAACAAGTCATCCACGGCAACGGGGTCACGCCGACCATTCCAGTGCCGATGACGGCGGAACAGGAACACGCGCTTTTTGTTGCACGAAACAGTGATGCCAAAACCGACGACGAAAAAAATCAGATTCGTTCGCGCGACCCGCAGATGCTGCGCGCGATCGATGCACTCAAAGGTGTCATGATTTACGCGCAGGATACCGCGGTAAAAAGCGAAGCGAAAAAATAGGTCGCTTCGCCTACGCCATCATCCCGAGCGAAAGTCGAGGGATTCCGTAATGTTACCTTAAAGGTCCCGCAACGGAATCGCTCGACTTCGCTCGGGATGACGAGTGTTTATGACAATTCTTGCAATTGAAACATCCTGCGACGAAACCGCAGTCGCGATCTTGCGCCGCAACGGTTTCGGCTCGGAGCTGCTCGCCAGCGAAGTGGCGTCGCAAATTGCCGAGCATGAAAAATTCGGCGGCGTTGTTCCGGAAGTCGCATCGCGCAATCATCTGGCGCAGCTTCCGCGCTTGCTCGAGCGCGCGATCGCGTCGGCCGGGATTGCGATGGATGAAATGGACGCCTTCGCGGCCACAAGTGGGCCGGGATTGGCCAGCTCGTTACTTGTCGGAAATTCGGCCGCGAAAGGCCTGGCCATCGGCACCGGCAAACCATTTCTCGCGATTAATCATCTGGAAGGACATTTGCTCTCGCCATTTTTCGGTCACGAAAAAATTGAACCGAACGTTGCGCTGATTGTGAGCGGCGGACACACCCTGCTAGTGAATGTCCGTGGCGTTGGCGACTACGAAATCCTTGGGCGCACTCTCGATGACGCGGGCGGAGAAGCGTTCGATAAGGTGGCAAAATTGCTCGGGCTCGGTTATCCGGGCGGACCAGAGATTGAAATGCGCGCGCAAAAAGGTGACGCGAAAAAATTCGATCTCCCGCGGAGCATGCTGAACTCCCGAGATCTGAATTTCAGCTTCAGCGGGTTAAAAACCGCGGTGCGCTACTTGTTGCCTAAAGTCGTCATCCCGAGCGAAAACGCCAGTCCGGCTCGGAGCGAAGGATCCCGCCATGAAAGCTTAACGGTAACGCATCGGGATCGCTCGGCTGACACTTGGGATGACGTGCTGGCGGATCTCTGCGCCTCATTTCAACAAGCAGTCATCGATGTCCTGCGGGAAAAAAGCTTGGGCGCACTGCGACAAACCAAATCGCGATGTCTGACATTGAGCGGCGGGGTGAGTTGTAATCGCGCGTTGCGAGAAGATTTGCGCGCGGCTTGCGAGAAAAATGGGATCGAATTCCTTGTCGCTGAACCCTGGTTGTGCACCGACAACGCAGCCATGATCGCGTTGGCTGCGATGTTACGATTGGAAAACGGAATCGTTTCCAAATTGGCGGAGGAGATCGATCCCAACCTCGCGCTCGCATAGTTCTGGCTAGCGCACGCATCTCGCGTGGTTTCGGCGTCTCGCCGAAACAATCTTTCTGGGGAGCGCAGGCTGCCAGCCTGCCAGTTTCGGCGGCTAGCCGAAACATTCTTTGATTGATGGTCGTCGGCAAGCTGCCGACGACAGCAGGCTAGCAGCCTGCGCTCCCAAGACACGAAGGCTCAGTATTCGCGCACGAGCAGATAGTTCGCGAGTTCTCGCAAGGGCTCAGCTTCTTTACCGAAAATCTTGAGCGCATTTTGCGCAGCGTTTGTCAGTCGCCTCGCTTCCGCACGCGATCCCTCCAGTCCGATCACTGCCGGATAGGTCGCCTTTTGCGCAGCGACATCTTTGCCTGCGCTTTTGCCGAGCTTCTCGCTCGTTTGCGTGACGTCGAGAATATCGTCGATCACTTGAAAAGCCAGACCGAGCGCGTAACCGAATTTTGTAATTGCGCGCATTTTTTTTGGGTCGGTTGTTGCACTCATCCCACCGAGACGGACGGAAGTTGTGATCATGGCAGCGGTTTTATTTTCGTGGATGTAACGAAGTTCAGCGCGCGAAACTTTTTTTCCTTCCGCTTCAAGATCAGCTACCTGACCGGCAATGAGTTTCCGGCTGCCGGCCGCAGTCGAGATCTCGCGAAACATTTCCGAGATGGAATAGCGTCGTGTCGGTTTGGCGCGGCTGGCAATTTCGAACGCGACGGTGAGCAAGGCATCGCCCGCAAGGACGGCGATACCGTCACCGAAAACCTTGTGGCAGGTCGCGCGGCCGCGCCGAAAATCGTCATTGTCCATGCTCGGCAAATCATCGTGCACCAGCGAATAGGTGTGGATGCATTCCATCGCGCAGGCCAATGGAAGCGCCTCTGTCACCTTCCCTTTGCAGCCTTCGGCAGCGGCGAGGCAAAGAATTGGGCGCAATCTTTTGCCGCCAGCGAAAAGTGAATAGCGCATCGCGTTGTGGATGGTAGGCGGCGCGGCATTTTCCTTTGGCAGGAAACGATCCAGCGCGCGATCGATCATCCTTTGTCGCGCGATCAGATACGTTTTCAGGTTCATGGAAGTTTACTGGATGCTGGATTCTTGATGCTCGATGCGGGATGCTCAACGCGAAAGTTCATCGCGCGGTCGCGGAATTTTTTTGTTCCGGGTAGCGCACGCGTCTCGTGCGTTGGTTTCGGCGTCTCGTCGAAACAATCTTTGGTGAAAACGGACATCGTAGAAAACGATTAAGGCACCACAAAAAGTTCGCGATGGCGAGGACGCCATCGCTAGCACGCGAGTCGCGCGCCCTACCCAGAAACTGCGGCGGCGCTTCGTGTGACGGCATTAACACATAAAATTTCCTAAGTTTTCACCGCCTCGCGCGTTAAACTTCTAAACCAAATGCCCGACGGTGACGCGAACGCGGACTCGAAGCGGATGCAGGTCCTGCTGCGAAGATTTGAGATTCCGTTGTTGCAATTCGCGACGCGCATTACCGGCGACCGGGAACGAGCGCGTGATGTGGTGCAGGAAACTTTTGTGAAATTTCAAAACAACGGTGCGTTTCAAAGCCCGGAGCCTGCGACCTGGCTTTTCACCGTTTGCCGGAACGGGGCGCTCAATGTTTGCCGCAAAGAAAGACGAATGCAGTACGTCGATGAAGAATTAATCGAAGCGCGCGAAGCGGGGCGACAGCCGATGCCATTCGAGCGTCTGGAGGAACAAGAGGCGACTGGATTCTTGTTGAAGATCGTGGCCACCCTGCCGCCTCGCCAACAGGAAGTGCTGCAGCTGAAATTTCAAAACGATCTTAGCTATCAACAGATCGCCGAGATCACGAAAACAACCACGAACAATGTGGGGGTGTTGATTCACACCGCGCTGAAAACGTTGCGGCAGAAATACGCCAACGCGGCAAAGGATTTTGTTCCTTTTACCCCCAGGACCACCAACGAGGCATGAATATTGACGATCCGAGATTAACAGCCTACGCGCTTGACGAACTGGATGAGGCGGAGCGAGCCGAGATCGCGCATGAAGCAGCGGTGTCGGCCGAAACGCAACGCGAAGTCCAAGAGACGCAAACGATGGCGCGACGGTTGCGCGAGGATTTTGCCGCAGAGTTGCAGCATCCTGCCAGTGTCGTGAAAGCACCGCTTTCGGCGAACCTTAGCGATATTCGGGATGACCCCTGGTTTTGGTCGATCGCGCGTCCACTCGCGGTCGCGGCAGTCATTGCAGCCTTCGCCGTGATCGGGCTGGCTATTTTCGGTGGCTACAAACTTCAGCAAAATAAAATCGCGCAAGCGTCACGACACCCGACCAATCTTCCCTTGGCGGCACCAAGTGAAATCGAGGCAGAGATGGCCTCGCCAATGATCGCGCTGCGACAGCCAGCAGCAGCGCAACCCGAGTTCCGTGAAGACTTCTCGCGAGACGGCGATATTCGAACTCATAATGGAAAGTCCAACACCGCCGATTACGGGCTCTTCATAGAAAATCCGTTTCTCGCGGCGTTAGATAATCCCCTTTCGACCTTCTCGATTGATGTCGATACCGCGTCTTACTCGATTGTACAGCGGTTCATCAACAACGGCACGCTGCCGCCGAAAGACGCAGTGCGGGTCGAGGAGATGATCAACTATTTCACCTACGATTATCCGAAGCCAACGGCGGACGAGCCCTTTTCGATCAATGTCGATGTCGCGAGTTGTCCCTGGGAACAAGCGCACCGGCTGGTGAGGGTTGGATTGAAGGGGCGCGAGATCGCACAGGATAAACGCGGGACAAGCAATCTCGTTTTCCTGCTCGATGTCTCGGGCTCGATGACGCCAGCGGAGAGATTGCCACTGGTGAAACAGGCGATGCGGTTGCTGGTAGAGAAATTATCAGAGAAAGATCGGGTGGCCATCGTGGTTTACGCCGGCGCGTCGGGACTGGCCCTGCCTTCAACCACCGGCGAGCACAAGGAACAAATTCTTTCGGCACTGGAAAGTTTACAGGCGGGCGGATCGACCAACGGCGCGGAAGGAATTCAGCTCGCCTACAAGGTTGCGGAGGACAATTTCATCAAAGGTGGAGTCAATCGCGTGATTCTGGCGACCGACGGCGACTTCAATGTCGGCGTGACCAGCCAGGGCGAACTGATTCGGTTGATAGAGGAGAAAGCCAAGAGTGGCGTGTTTCTGAGCGTGCTCGGTGTAGGCGAGGACAATTTGAAGGATTCGACGATGCAGAAGCTGGCCGACAAAGGAAACGGTAATTACGCGTATCTCGATTCGCTGGATGAAGCGCGGAGAGTCCTGGTGCAGCAAATGAACGGGACGCTCGTGACGATCGCGAAGGACGCGAAGATCCAAGTCGAGTTTAATCCGGCGCGCGTGGCGTCGTATCGGTTGATCGGTTACGAAAAGCGGCTGTTGCGGAAAGAGGATTTTAACAACGACAAGATCGATGCGGGCGAGATCGGCGCCGGGCACACGGTGACGGCATTGTTTGAGGTAGTGCCGGTAGGCGCGAATGCGAATCCCGCGGCGAATCTACCATCGGTGGATCCACTAAAGTATGGGACCTATTCGACGAATGCGACCCAGGGGGACCAAAGATCGACTTCTAGCGAGATGCTGACGGTGAAGCTGCGCTACAAGAAGCCGGACGGCGATAAGAGCGAGTTGATCGAGCGCGCGGTAGTGGACGACGGGAAGCAGTTCGCGAACGCCTCTGCCGATTTTAAATTTGCCGCGGCGGTGGCGGAATTTGGAATGTTATTGCGCAATTCGGAGTTTAAAGGAAGTGGAACGCCGGGTGCCGTGCTGGAGTGGGCGGAGGAAGGGAAAGGTAAGGATGCCAACGGGTATCGTGCCGGATTTCTTCAGCTGGTGCGAAAGGCGCAAGCGTTGAAACGAGGTTAAGGTGTTGTAGCTGCCACCAGTGATGGCGGCATCTACAACGATTTTAAATATTCTCCGCCGTCTCCGACGTCGCCACCGGTTTCACACGCATGGCGAGGAATGCGCCGAACAACAGGATCACCGCGCTCCAAAGTTGTGCGGTAGTTAAATGTTCGCCGAAGATCCAGGTGGACAGAACCAGGGCGCCGAGCGGGCAGAGCAGCTGCAGCGTTTGGGCAAGGGCGACACCAATTTCCTGGATAGCAACGTAATAAAGAACGTGCGCCATTGTGATGCAGGTCACAGCCGAGATCACGAGAATGAGATTTACGAACCCGCTCACCTCCACCGGGGTCGCGACATTCCCGAAAGCACAGGTTAGTGGAAAAAGCAGGGCCGAGGTAATGAAACTAATGAGACCAAAACTACGAATGGAACCGAGCCGAGCGGACGGACGTTTTACCAGGACACCGTAAAGTGCCCAACAAGTGGTAGCGATGAAGGCAATCAACAATCCGCGAATAGCGACGTGCCCGGCGGTAGTCCCGGGTTGAAACCAAAAGACCCCAACGGCGCCGACTAATCCCAGCAAAGTGCCGACTTGAAATTGCCATTGCCGAAGAATGTGGCGCTCTTCCGGAAAGAAAATCAGCGCGAGTAGCGCGGTCATGATTACCGAAGAACGGGTGAAGATGGCGTAAACGCCGGGTCCGATGTAAAAAAGGGCGATTGTCTGCGTGATTTGATGGACGACGTTCGGGACTGCTGGGAGCAGGCAGAGGGCGAACGCGCGAAGGTCGAGTCGTGGTCCGGCGCGCCGGATGCGAAAGGCGACAAAGGGTGCGATCGCGATGCAGGCGACACTGTAGCGGTAGAAATTTTGCGCCCAAACGTCATAGTATCGCAGCAGATAAAACTGGAAAAGTGATGGCAGCGACCAAATGATGACGGTAGCGAAAAGTGCCAGATACCCTCGAGAAATGCTGCGTCCCCCCGAGCGCGCCCCCGGTGAGGTGATGGCGGACAAAAATTTCACGGACTTGGATTTTGCTGGCTTACTTGCGTTTGATCGCGCAAAAGGATAATTGCCGAAGGAGAAGCCATGACCATTTCAAAATTTCTATCGACCGCAGCAATCATTTTTTCACTGACAATCCTGGGCGCCGAAGCGAAGCCTCCCGCTGGATCTTCCGATGCCAGCAGCCACGTCAACAAAGGCGTGGAGCTCGCGCAGCAGCACAAATACGACGACGCGATCAAAGAGTTTAACGCGGCGATCGAGGCGAGTCCGAAAAGTGCCAAGGCCTACTTGAATCGGGGGACGGCTTATCGTGCGTTGCAGAAATATGACGAAGCGATGACAGATTTCGCCAAGGCGATTGAGATCGCGCCCAAGGATGAGATGGGATACCTGGAGCGGGGCCAGACTTTCGTCATGCAAAAGCAATACACGGAGGCGCTGGCGGATTTAGGCAAGGCGGCCGAGCTGAAACCTGACAACATCACGGCGGTACGATTGCGGGGATTTGCCGAGATCGGGCTGGGCGACTGGGACAAAGCGGCTGCAGATTTTACCGCGGTCTTGCAGAAGGACCCCAATGACGCGCAGGCTTACGAGCGCCGCGGGTTCGTCTATCGCAGCCAGAAGAAATACAACGAAGCCATCGCCGATTACGACAAGAGTCTAGAGATCAAACCCGATCCCGACGTTTACGCGAAGCGGGGTTACACCTACGTCACCTATCTGCAAAATTACGAGAAGGGAATCGCGGATTATCAGCAAACCCTCAGGATCAATCCCAACGATTACGATACGCAACAACGCTTGCAGTACGCCCAATCAGCTCTTGCCGCCAAAAACGCGCCGCCCCCCGCGGCGACTCCGGCAGCGACACCGGAGCGTGGGTTGCTTACGCCACTAAACATCGGAATCGCACTAGTCGTATTGCTGGTTTTAGGCGGGATAATTTTCGTTGTCACCCGGCGCCGTGGAGGCGGTGAAGACGAGGCGGCGTCGAGTGGACGGATCCGCTAAGAATTTGCTTTGACAGGGCAGGCCCGGCTGATAGCTTGCGAACGCTTTTTGCTGGACGAAGCGGTCCCAAGGTCGTTCAAACGGCGGCTCTGGGACTTTTGCTTCTCTGGCGCGAGCGAAACCGGTTTGCCCATGTAGCTCAGTTGGTAGAGCACGTCCTTGGTAAGGACGAGGTCACCGGTTCAATCCCGGTCATGGGCTCCAGTGAGCCTGCCAGCACAAAAGCATGACGTAGTTTAGTTTAAACAGGAGAATTCGAAAATGGCTAAGGAAGCATTCAAACGCGATAAGCCGCACGTGAATGTCGGCACCATCGGACACGTAGACCACGGCAAAACAACTTTGACCGCAGCGATCACTACCGTTCTCGCCAAAAAAGGCATGGCCGAGGTGCGCAAGTACGCTGACATCGATAACGCACCGGAAGAGAAAGAGCGCGGTATCACGATTAACACTGCGCACGTGGAATATCAGAGCGAAAAGCGACACTATGCGCACGTCGATTGCCCCGGTCACGCCGACTACGTGAAGAACATGATCACCGGTGCCGCCCAAATGGACGGTGCCATCCTGGTGGTTTCGGCCGCAGACGGTCCGATGCCGCAAACGCGGGAACACATTTTGCTGGCGCGCCAGGTCGGCGTGCCCTCGATCGTCGTCTTCTTGAACAAAGTGGACATGGTGGACGATCCCGAATTGCTCGATCTGGTGGAAATGGAAGTGCGCGATTTGCTCACCCAGTATGAATTTCCGGGCGACAAAATTCCGATCGTGAAGGGAAGCGCGCTCAAGGCACTCGATGGCGACGCCGATCAGGAGAAACAAGTGCTCGCCCTCGTCTCCGCGATTGACGATTACATCCCTGTGCCAGACCGGCCGATCGATCAGCCGTTCCTGATGCCGGTGGAAGATGTGTTCAACATTGAAGGCCGTGGTACGGTCGCGACCGGTCGTGTTGAGCGTGGTGTGCTCAAGAAAATGGAGGAGGTCGAGATCGTCGGCATTCGTCCCACCGCCAAAACCACCGCGACCGATATCGAGATGTTCCGCAAACTTCTCGATGAAGCGCGCGCGGGCGACAACGTCGGCGTGCTTCTGCGCGGCACGAAGAAGGAAGAGATTGAGCGCGGTCAGGTCATAGCCAAACCGGGCACGATCAAGCCGCATAAGAAGTTCAAGGCGGAAGTGTACGTCTTGAGCAAAGAGGAAGGCGGCCGTCACACCCCATTCTTTACCAATTACCGGCCGCAATTTTATTTCCGTACCACCGACGTGACCGGAACGGTCAAGTTGCCAGATGGCGTGGAAATGGTCATGCCGGGCGATAACGTCGCCATCGAGGTCGAGTTGATTACCCCGATCGCGATGGAAAAGACGATTCGCTTCGCCATTCGCGAAGGCGGCAAAACCGTTGGCGCCGGTCGCGTGAGCGAAATTCTGGATTAATATACCTCTTCCGCTTGGTCTGTTCTCTTTGAGCTTCTTCGAGAAAGAGGAGATTAGGAGGAAGTAAAGGAGGAAGACTTTATACGCCAGTAGCTCAATTGGTAGAGTAGCGGTCTCCAAAACCGTCGGTTGGGGGTTCGAGTCCCTCCTGGCGTGTGGCTGACGCCGCGTTAAAATGTTAAAATGTTAAATCGTTACATCGTGAATCGGAAAGCCGCTACGACGTTGCTGCCGCGACGTTGTAACATTTTTAACAATTTAACCTCACCGCGCCCATGCTCACGA
>Ga0209156_10003986_pt1 | contig 10847 bp, 14 predicted proteins | sample GraSoiAngelo_124_FD_185881 | JGI IMG/M metagenome (GOLD analysis project Ga0209156, IMG submission 185881) | Grasslands soil microbial communities from the Angelo Coastal Reserve, California, USA - 14_0927_05_20cm (SPAdes) (version 2) | ecosystem: Environmental > Terrestrial > Soil > Grasslands...
AGCGGTCCAACATCGCCGAGATTTCGGCCGACGCGCAGACGATTTATTGCTGGGTTCCCAAATATGTTATCCAGCCCGGTGATAGTGATGCTACCGCGGACAACGTCAACACTCGCCGCACACCCACTATCACCAAAAAGGGCATTGGCTATCAGGTGGATTACTATCCATCCACTAGCCCGAACGGCCCGGGAGGCACAAGTACGAACAATTCGGCGGTGGTCTACTCTATCAGTGGGCAGTCCATTTTGCGCACGGAAGACGGCGTCGTTACCACCGTTGCCTCGAGTACCGATCAGCTTGTTGACCAGGTCACTGATATCAACCTGGCTAATAGCGGTTATCTATCCACAGTAGTTAGTTTTCTTCCTGTCTTCACCTCCAGCGGCGCCAACGTGGAACGCGCCGGCACCACGGTGTATTCGACTGCCTATCTGCGCAATATGCGCCGTGGCAACTAGGAATCATCGCGACTCAGCAATCGTCCAATTATGAAGACCTACGTACAGAACGAAGACGGCAGTGCCATTATCTGCGCAATGGGCACGATCCTGATCCTATCCATCATAGGCGCGAACGTGCTGATGAATTGCACTACTCGCTATAATGTTACTTCCAAGCAGGTAAGTGCCTGGAGAAACGCTCTCGCCGCCGCTGAAGCGGGCGCGGACATAGCCTATGCGGAGACGCGCAAAACGTTTACAAATCCGGCGACGCAATTCACCGGCACAGGCTGGAGCAGCCCGGATAGTTCCATTGGACCATGGACTTATACCATGCCCAATCCTATTGGCGGGTCCGGCAACCTTTTGGCGACCGCTACGGTTGACACCTTGCCGGTTAACAACTTGCCGCCTGTGGACCGTGGTTATCGCTACTATCGGATTCGTTCCATTGGCACGTCGCGAGTATCGGGGTTACGCCGGACCGGCATGGACGACACTCCAGCGCGAGTTGGCGCGAGCTTCGGGCTCGCTGGCGCGCGAGGCGGTGGGGACAGTCTGGTTCGCAAGATAGATTTTAACTTCGATCACTTCATTGCCACCTACGGTGACGGCGACGGCAATAATAAACGTGTTGTTAGTGTCCCGACCGATACGAACGGCCAGCCCATGGCGCAGGTTTCACGGCGCATCGAGTTGGTTGCGGTGCCGATCCTCCCCACCGGCCGTGGTGCCATTACGACCAGCGGCTCCTTTTACGGCCCCGGTTCTGCAGGTGTGATCGACAGTTTTAACTCGAACAACGGCCCGTACGATCCAACCGTGGCACAAGGTGGAAACCCGTTACCGCAGTTCTATTCCGACTCACGCGACGGAAACGTTATCTGCGGCGGCTCAAGCTTTACCAGTCTTACTGGCGAAATTTACGGTAACGTCACTACGAACGGAGCCACTCTCCGCACCGACAGATACATCTATGGCACCGTCGACAACAACGTTCCGGTGGTCGTATCGCCGCAACCGGCCGTTACTCCTCCGCCCTCAAGGGTATATGAGGCGGGTGCACCCGCCACCATCAACCCGCCTTTGAATAATCCGAATTGCGGCGGGAATTCACCGGATTCGTGGGCAAATGCGCCATGGTATCTGTATAGTCAACTTAAGGACGTCACGATTAACCCAGTCGCAGTAAATTCCACCCCTCGCGAGACCTATGTCAATATTGTGGTCAACGGCGACATCAAAACTAACCTCACAATTAATAAAGGGGCGAACGTCAGGATCTACTTCACTGGAAACGCAGATATTAAGGTGTCCAACTTTAGTAATGGCAACGTAGACGGATCAGCTCTTCTTAACATCGACGGGACCACTTCCACTAATCATAGCGCCTCCGCGCACGTGCAGTTTTACGGCGTTAGTCCAACCGCTCCAGCTACCCAAACGATAAATCTCGATGCCAATGGCAAGCCCACCATCGAGGCGCTCTGGTATGTTCCCGGTGCTGATTTCATCAGCAAAGGCAACATTATGATGTACGGTGTTGTGGTTTGCAAAAGCTTCTACGAAAATGGCGATTGCTATTTCCATTACGACAAAGCTCTCGCCAATATGCTGCCACCGAACGATTATCGAATCGCCAGCTACGTCGAAGACATCCGATAGATCACACTGGCTAGTGACCAGCTACAAATAGCGGATTGACGGATCGCTTCAAACGAGCACCGTCAATTCCGCTGAGCGTAGAGACATCTTGCATGATGAAGGCCCGCCTTATTGCGGCAGCGTTGGGCGCTGCGCTATTTGCATTCGCAGACAAAGCTCCGGCAGGGCTGATAATTTTTACCGGAGTAATTGATGAGGTTCGCTTTTCCGGGAACGCGGCGCCGTTCACCGTCGGAGACCCATTTTCCGCGACCTTCTTCTTCGCAGGTCAACCCGATCCATCTGAGTGTAACAACCGAGCGATCCGGTCATTCCAAGTGTCGCTTGGTGACTTTTCCATTACAGCATTCGGCGGAGGCAGGGCTGTAGGCGGATTGGCTCTTTGCCTCGATGTGAGTGAGAGCAATCTACTTTATCAGGTATTCCACGCGATTGCCCGTGAAGTCCCAGCTCCCTACGGTTTCAGCGATACCAACATCGTGATATACGATCCAGCCGTTGGTGGCGTAATACCACCATTCGATCAACTGAGAGAAAATTACTTTAATGTAGACCTCGCTTCGGGTGGATCAGAGTCAGATTTCGCGACGGGTCATCTGACGAGTTTCCCCGTAGTTCGTCGTACGCCTGGCAATTCGGTGCCGGAGAGCGGCTCACCCCTGGTGTCATTCGGCTTGGCACTTCTCGGCTTGGCCCTGGTGCAGCGAAAAAAAGTGCAAAAAGTGAGGACTTCTCTGAAGGAGATGTCCAGTAAAGATTGGTGAAAGTAATTGGATTAAAGGCGGTTGAAGCAGAGTGGGTAGGAAAGCGAGAAGCGATATCATACTTCTCTCAGCGACGCGATGAGCTAAAGCTCGCATGATAATAATCAGATCCCCAGTTCTCATCCTGACCCAAGACGCGCATTTTTAACAACCTGGCTTTAACAGCAGGCCGTTGTGGTGCCGTCAGTCTTCACGCGGAGCGACCGGGGATAGCTTTGAGTATGCGCTCTTTGCGGCTGTTTTTCAAAGTCGCGTTTTTCTTGCAGTAGTTGATAAAGGATGCAGCACATTCGCCGAGCCACGATGGTAACGGCGGTGTTAGGCTTCTTGCCGCGAGCGCGACGTTGTTGGTAAAAGGCACCAAAGTAAGCCGAATATCCAATCGCGACCCAGCTCGCTTCGATTAGGGCCCAATGCAGCCACTTGTTGCAAGAAGGTAAGAGCCGGCCGTGCGCTACCTTGCCTCCGCTGGCGTAGGTAGTAGCAACTACTTTGGCATAGGCGCAAAGTTTCTCGGCACTCCCAAAGCGCTCAATCACATTAATCTCGCATGCGATCACCGCCGCCAAGGTCGCTCCGATGCCAGGCACACTGCGCAAGCGAGCCTAAATCCCAGTTCTATTTTCCGCGCGGAGGAAGTCTAATAAATCGATTGCGCTACTCAGGGCGTTAAGTATGGGATCTCAAAATGTTTTTCCATCGCTCTCTCCTTTTAGAGGTTAGGACATTCGCGGTAGTGCCGCTGCTCGTACTCGCGCTTTCTTCACCCTGGGGGAGGGGACGACGACCAGAACTGTTCGTTATGTGGTCCTCGGATGACCCTTCCTTGAGAACGCAAATCGCGGCGCTCTCCCCGACCGTCAGTCCGGATGAGGCTCGGCGAGTCGCATACACTACATATATGACCGGACGGGAACTACACCGCGAGTGGCGTGTGGCGTGGCTACCCGGCATTCAGAACTTCCTCGTCAATATGGGAGCGAGAAAAGGGGGACTCTGTTTTCAGTGGGCAACGGAGCTTCTCGTCCGATTGGATGCACTGAAGCTGCAAACGCTCGAGCTCCACTGGGCCGAGTCGGGTGCCAACACCGGTGCCGAGCATAACGTCATCGTAGTTACGGCCAGAGGCCAAGCATTCGGAGAGGGCATTCTGCTCGACCTCTGGCGTTACTCGGGAAGTCTCGTTTGGGCACACGTCGGCATGGATCCGGATTATCGCTGGACGGAAAACAAATCCGAACTCGCCCGCAGATTGGGGGGAACAAGGGATGTAGCTTCGAAGCAAGTACGCTCTACGACGAAATCGAACTGAACTATGCGGAACTACTTGGGCTTTAAATCTGTCCCGAGTATGTTGAGAGCGCGATCGAGCGTAAATCGGCAAGGAATCGGGCACGATCCGTTAGGGGCGTTAAATTTCCCACATCGAGCGTGAGCGCGCGAGCCTTATCAATGATTCGGCCGAGCTACGGCTCTTCTGAACTTAAGGCGAGGCCACCGAAAGCTCCGCAAGAGAAAAGCTGGGCGTTATTGACGGCGTAAACCGCGCCGTCGGGTCCAATGACCGTAGGTGTGTATGCTTCGCCGGTGGGCGGGGCGAGAGTCAGGCTTGGAAGCTTTCCGAACATGCCGCAAGACCGGCCTCGCGAATGGCGCCGCCCTAGCGATGTAAGCATCTATTCGCGGATCTCTACTGGCCATGCTGCGATGCTGAATTTCCTTCCGCGTTGGCGTCGATGCAATTTATCGTCGACTCGTTAAATTCTCGCTTGCACAATCCCAGTTAGAGCAGTTCGGTCGCCGGCGGTTTCCGTAAACGCAAGAAGTTGACTTTTCCAGCGAATTGCTCCGAACGGGTCAAGCAATTACGCCCGAAACGGAACAAGACCTGCTCAAAGTTGATAGCGGCTGATGTTTGCATGACGCCCCCCGACAAGAGTTTTTCTGGCGATATCGATCTGGTTCGCGTTCAGCAGGAACCGCTCAAGGTGCCGGATCCGAGCGCGAGTTGCGTGGAGTGACAACGCTCCGGGCGATACCGCGGACCAACATAGGTGGCTGATGGCAAAGTAGGCGTCATCGGTCTGTTCGCCTGCGGCGGTCTAATTTGTTCAATGTTTTTGGTTGATGGCGGCGATGACTTCCTGCGGCCACCTTACTGGCCACGGAAATCATATAGCTCGCCTGCGTTAGCGGCGCCGCAAAGACCAGTGAGCGCACCGGCCGTTCCCCAAAATGGAACGTTCAAATCAAACGGTGAGAAAAAAAATGCGGCATTACAAGACCATCGCGTCGGCGATCGCAAACCGTCGATCGTGCCTCTCTCGCTCGCATCCGCCGCTCAAAATTCCGTGCTGCGCCGCTGATCGTTTCAGGGACGAAGCGGGCGAATTTCGCCAGAAATTTCTGTGACCACCGGATAACCTTCGATTTGGCGCGGGAGCTTGCGTTCGGTCTGCGGCGTGGGTCGCGCCAGCATCACTTTCAGGCAGGGGGTTTTGCCATCCGCCAGAACACCGACGTAAACGCCAACAACATCAGGCAACTCGAGCAATTGCCTATCGTGTGCAGCCAGCACCGCATTGATATCACGCCTGCTGGGCGAAGGGCTTTCGGCCATAACTTGCGCGAACCCTAGCGCGACAATCACGCCAATGCACAGTTGCCAGATCTTCATCTTGGGAAAGATTGCGCCGGTTGAAAAGAATAGCGAGGGGTGATTGACGAATGGAGCGACGGCTGGGCGATTGCGATAGTCGAAGCCTATCATCTTCCCCAGGGTCATCACAGGGGGAACGAGGACATTATCTTAAAGCTTGAGTGAGGGCGGGGCGAGCTCCCGCGAACCCGGCGCTCTCCAGCGGCGTCGCAGGAGCTCCGCCCTCCATGAGCCGTATCCTCTATTTTGCTTTGTTACTACAACTGCAAGGGCAGCCGCGGAAGGCGTGATCGATCTTTGCAAGCGGTACGCCAAACGATTAATAAATGACGCAGACAATGAATATCTGGATATTCAAAGCTGACGCTAATCACCGCCTGGCGATACGAACCGACATCGAATATTTTCAGGACCATTTCGTTGCGAAACCTCTGGCGAATCACTGGAATCCGCCACCAATAAGAGTTCTTAACAAGAGTCTGCCGGTTCGCGATTTTGTCTCTTGGATGATGTCAGCACCGGTTATTTCCGAAAGGGCGGGGGGGCGCCCTCGAACACCTATTTTCCGGGCATTGCGAGATTCTTCCGCTTATTGAACTACGGCGAAAGCTGTACTACGCCGTCAATGTACTGACCACGGTTAACTGTCTAGACGAAGAAAAATCAGATATTTGCTATGCAATTGACGACCCAGGCTACATCCTGAGTATTCGCCGGTATCACTTGCGCAATGAGATGATTCCTTCGGGCGTTTCCATTTTTAAAATTCCTCAAGACGTTGGCACTGTCTTCGTAACAAAAACCTTTGTTGAATCCGCGCGGGTTAATCAACTTCGTGGCGGTATATTGCTTGATCCGACCGTTGGCATATTCGAGGGACTAATTCGTCCTGAATTAAATCTGGTTCCTGACCTGCCATAGGCCGAAGCAGAGGAGCAGTTGGATGAGCTTTTGCTGGCTAGCGAACCTGATGAACTATGTTTGATTAGCCGAAAGAATTGATGCGCCAGCCTAACCTGCTCGTTTTTCTTCCGGATCAGCAACGAACCGATACCATGGCCTGCTATGGAGGAACAAAGGTTCACGCCCCGGCCCTGAACAAACTGGCTTCCGAGTCGGTCATCTTCGAACGCGCCTATGTGACCCAGCCTATTTGCACGCCTTCGCGCGCGTCTTTGTTCAGCGGTTTGTGGCCACATACTACTGGTTACACCAGAAACAGCGTTCCACTGGAGCAGCGCTTTCCTACCTTTGCCGAACTAGTAGAGAATAGAGACTATCACTGCGCTTACATGGGCAAGTGGCATCTAGGCGGAGATGCCTCCGCCCAACGCGGCTTCCGCGATTGGGTTTCTACCGAAGATGTGAGCGACTACAGCCGTTTTCTTATCAGCCATGGGATCGCTCCCGATCGTGAGAATAACGCGTTCTCGCGCCGTTTCATTAGCACGCTTTCCCTCGAGCTATCGAAGCCAAAATTTTTGCAAGACCACGCCTGCCAGTTTATCAAGCAGCATCGGCGTGATCTATTTGTTCTTTTTGTCGCTTTTGTCGAACCGCACACACCCTACAACGGACCGTTCAATGAGGAGCATTCGGCTGCTGAAGTGGACTTGGATGAAACTGCACTGGCTCCTCCAACGGATGAGGTTCCCTTGCGGTACCGTCTGATCCGCGAGCGACAACACGCACACGCGATACTCGATCGAGCGCGCCTGCCGCAACTTTACTATGCCGGTATCACTCCGGAAGAATATCGCGGGATCAAACAGCGATACCTTGGCCTGGTAACGCTGGTTGATCGAATATCGGCGCTATCCTTGGTTGTCTGGCACAGTTCGGCCTACTGGACGAGACGATTATCGTGCACACGAGTGACCATGGTGACTGCCTGGGCGCACACCAACTTTTTGGAAAGGAAATGATGTTCGAAGAGGCGGCACGAGTGCCTTATCTAATTCGGATGCCTGGGCAGGGTCGCAGCGTGAGAATCAATCAGCCAATCAGTCACATCGATTTCTTGCCAACCTTGCTGGAGCTGCTTGGTCAGACCAAACCACCTCATTGTCCGGGGCAAAGTCGTGTTGCACTGCTCAAAGGGGGATCGATGCCGCCACAAAGCATCTTTATGGAATGGTCGCCCAACCGGGCAAAAACGGTGAAACGAAGTTCGCTGGCAACCGGCGGCAAGCTAAACGAGCGATGGAGGAATCGACGCGCGCTGTAGTTACCAGCGATGGCTGGAAGCTTTGCCTAAGAGATCACGATTTGAATGAACTATACAACTTAAAGGTTGATCCAATTGAAGCGCATAATCTATATTACACAGGCAAGTATGACGCGGTGATCGCGCGCGGAAGAGATGAGATTCATCGCTGGCAGGAAATGACCGAAGATCGTCTGAAAATTTAATCGTGGCGAAAGTGCGAGTTTCAAACCGGCTCCGCAGAGCGTCGCCCTACCAGTGAAATTTTGGCGCCAACGCATTGGTAGGGCGAGACTCCGTCGAGCCGCGCCAGCATCATTCAGAGGATCCCACCAGGGGAGGCACCGCTTTACGTGTTGCGACCAGACAAGCGGCTGCGCAATCTTTGCCAGTAAGTCTCTCCCGGTAATTGCCCTATCGTGATTCGCTCCCCATTTGAGCGTCGAAACCACTCCGGCAACTCAATATCGGTGCGGGCGATGCTTTCTAGACAATTTCGAGTGATGGCGCCCCGTTTTGTGCTTTCGCCGAAGACAGCAAAGTTTTGTTGGGTGACAAAGAGGTGATACTCCGCGGGCTTTTCGATCCGATTTTTCAAACCGTCCAATGCTTTGGCTGATGGCACTTGCGCGGGCAATTGAGAAAAGAGAAAGCGAAGAACCTTTGCCCGAAGAAACTGATGAATCCAGATTTGATACCACGCTTTGCGCTCAAGTAGAATATCGCCAGATGGAGTAACGCGTTGATTAGGATGCAAAGCCAGTTCAGGGCGGTCCAGGGTGACCCGAGTGCGGCAGAAAAGGAGACCGCTTATTTCGGACGCCGTCAGTGCATAATTAAGAAGCTCTTTGACTTTTTCTACTATCAAACGGATCGGATACTTATCGTCGGAGCACCAGTAAACCCATTCCTCATCTTCAATGTCTTCGATCAATCGCAGGACAGTTGCGGGGATTTCAAGCGGCGATTCGATGTACTCTGCGCGTTCCAAGTCTGGGCCGCGAAGCTGCTGATAAGGGATGCGAAACCGGAACGGATGATCTGGCCAAAGACGCTGGTATTGCAGCATCAGGTGCTGGGTAATAGCCCGATGTCGATCGAAGGTCAGAACAATCGCTTTCATCAAAAAGTGAGCCTACCTTGACTCTCTCCGTTCGGCTAAACAAACGATGATCTCGCATCGCTACAAGTGTATCTTCGTGGAAGTTCCCAAAACTGGTTCGACCAGCGTGCGCCACCTGTTGGGAAAACCGATTAAGCCACACTTGAACCTGTGTGAGATCAAGAGGTTGATGGAAAGCTACTGGGTTGTGCGCGGGGGACGGAAAAACCGGATACTGGAATGGCTCTATCTTACATTGCCGGCGGAGCGTCGGAAAGAGCGGGGACGGCGGCAATTCGAGAGCTACTTTAAGTTCGGATTTGTTCGCAATCCCTGGGACCGTGTCGTCTCGCTCTATGAGCGCAATGAAGCAGTGCAAATGCGTCAGGAGATGACCTTCGAGGAGTTCGTTCGCTGGATTCAATATAGTAGTAGCACCTGCGTTCACTCCTCGCCTCATCGTTACCAACTTGATTGGTTTGTCGATGCCAATGGCAAGATGCTCGCAGACTTCATTGGCCGATTCGAGCGCTTGGAGGAAGACTGGGCCGTGGTCGCGAAGAAAATTGGAGTAAGCGAAGTGCTTCCTCATGCCCGTGCCAACCCTCGGGCGCGGCACTACACTGAATACTACACCCCGGAGACGCAAAGTATCATTGAAGAGAAGTTCAAGGTCGACATCGAGACATTTAACTATCGCTTTGGCGAGTGAATGCTCCTCGCCCCTTACGATAAGGCAGACGGCGGCTCTTCCTGGTTTACGGGCCACAGCAAAAGAATCGAGTGGAAATAGAGCATGATGTGGAGCGATGGTCCGACATGAGCGAGAAGGACTATGTTCTCGGAACGCATGATGAGGAGTTGTTGAGACTCGGACTGCAACACCGGGTCTGGCGCCCGGTGGTTTTGGACTGTTGGCAGAAGGCAGGCATTACCGCCGGGAAGCGCATCCTCGATCTTGGGGCCGGGCCCGGTTACGCGGCCCTCGACCTTGCCGAAATTGTTGGGCCATCCGGCGAAGTCGTGGCGCTGGAGCGGTCAGGCAACTTCGTTGCGGCGATGCGTGAGTCCTTTCGTCGGCGCGGCCTCACTAACGCGAAGATTTACGAGTTGGACCTGATGACCGGCGATTTGCCGAAAGGCAATTACGATTTCTCCTGGTGCCGTTGGGTCCTATCGTTTGTCAGCGATCAGGGGTTGTTGATCAAGAAACTCGGCGATGTCATGCCAAAAGGCGGAATCTCTATCTTTCACGAATACGCTCACTATGGAACCTGGCGTTTCCTTCCACCGATCGCGAGTCAGGAAAAGTTTCGCGAGCACGTGATAGCGACCTGGCGCGAGTCGGGCGGAGAACCGGATGGCGCTGCCGAACTGCCGACGTTGCTCTCGCAAAATGGGTTTATTATTCGGTCGGTCACGCCGCATATTTTTTGTATGCGTCCGACTAATTACATGTGGCAGTGGCCGGTGACATTCATCGAAGTTTATCTTCCGCGCCTGATCGAGATGGGCCGGATCGATCAAACCTTCGCCGACAAAGTGCGCGCTGATTTGAGTAGTGCGGGAGAGAACCCATATGCGCTGATGATTACGCCGCTGGTGGTGGAAATTGTGGCGAAAAAAAACCGAATAGCCTAAGTCATTCATAAAAATCCGAAGGCGCCTTATTTCAGAACCAAGTTGTTGCCAACGCACCCTCACCTCAATCCTCTCCCTCAGGGAGAGGAGGACGCGAAGCGCCAGGTGAGAGCTGGTTACGGTGGGGCGGCGACTAACTTGTGTGAGCAACTGAGAGGTCCCTCGCTGCGCTCGGGACGACAGAGCGCCGGCCTGCGCGGACACCAATACCCTAAGCGTGCCGAAGTGAAATTGTGAATTGTTTTCAGCAGATTGAGCTTTAACACTCTTCACAAATCACGTATCACCATTCACTTTCTGTCATGACCATCGGCATTCCCAAGGAAATTAAAGAACAAGAGCAACGCGTTGGTTTGCTCCCGTCCGC
>Ga0209156_10003988_pt1 | contig 10846 bp, 9 predicted proteins | sample GraSoiAngelo_124_FD_185881 | JGI IMG/M metagenome (GOLD analysis project Ga0209156, IMG submission 185881) | Grasslands soil microbial communities from the Angelo Coastal Reserve, California, USA - 14_0927_05_20cm (SPAdes) (version 2) | ecosystem: Environmental > Terrestrial > Soil > Grasslands ...
TGTTCGAACGCTTCACCGAAAGAGCCCGCCAAGTAGTCGTCCTGGCCCAGGACGAGGCGCGCGCGCTCAAGCACAACTACATCGGCACCGAGCACATCCTGCTCGGTCTGCTGCGCGAGGAGGAGGGCCTGGCGGCCCGCGTCCTCGAGTCGCTCGATATCACCGTCGAGGAGGTTCGCGCGCAGGTCGCCCGGATCGTCGGCCAGGGCGACGAGGTCACGACCGGCCAGATTCCGTTCACCCCGCGGGCAAAGAAGGTCCTGGAGCTGGCGCTCCGCGAAGCGCTGTCGCTCGGCCACAACTACATCGGCACCGAGCACATCCTGCTCGGCCTCGTGCGCGAGAACGAAGGCGTCGCGGCGCGGATCCTGCTCGACTTCGATGCCGACGCCGAGAAGATCCGCAACGAGATCATCCGTATGCTCTCCGGCCCCGGCCGGCGCCAGCAGGGTGGTCCCGGAAGCTGCTGGATCAGTTCGGCCGCAACCTGACCAAGCTCGCCGCCGAGGCGAAGCTCGACCCGGTCGTCGGACGCCAGACGGAGATTGAGCGCGTGATGCAGATTCTCTCCCGCCGCACGAAGAACAACCCGGTCCTGATCGGCGAGCCCGGCGTCGGTAAGACGGCCGTCGTCGAGGGTCTCGCCGCGCGCATCTCCGGCAACGAGGTGCCCGAGCTCCTGAAGGGCAAGCAGATCTACACGCTCGACCTCGCGGCGCTGGTCGCCGGTTCCAAGTACCGCGGCGAGTTCGAGGAGCGCCTCAAGAAGGTGATGAAGGAGATCACCCAGCGCGGCGACATCATCCTGTTCATCGACGAGCTCCATAACCTCGTCGGCGCGGGCGCTGCCGAGGGCGCGATCGACGCCGCTTCGATCCTGAAGCCGGCTCTCGCACGTGGCGAGCTGCAGACGATCGGCGCGACCACGCTCGACGAGTACCGCAAGTACCTGGAGCGCGACGCCGCGCTCGAGCGGCGCTTCCAGCAGATTCGCGTCGACGAGCCCTCGGTCGACGACACCGTGCAGATCCTGCGCGGTCTACGCGACCGCTACGAGGCGCACCATCGCTGCAAGATCACCGACGAGGCTCTGCGCGCTTCGGCAACGCTCGCGGACCGCTACATCCAGGACCGGCACCTTCCGGACAAGGCAATCGACCTGATCGACGAGGCCGCCTCTCGCATGCGGATCAAGACGATGAGCGCGCCGCCGCGCTACCGCGAGCTCGAGGACGAGATCGAGAAGGTTCGTAAGGACAAGGAAGAGGCGATCGAGGCCCAGGAGTTCGAGAAGGCCGCGTCGCTGCGCGACAAGGAGCGCAAGCTGACGCAGAAGAAGCGCGAGCTCGAAGAGGACTGGCGCAACTCCGAGGGCACCGAGGAGCAGCCCGAGATCGGCGAGGAGGAGATCGCCGACATCGTCTCGATGTGGACCGGCATCCCGGTCTTCAAGCTGACTGAGGCCGAGTCGCAGAAGCTGATCCGGATGGAGGACGAGCTCCACAAGCGCGTGATTGGCCAGGAGGAGGCCATCATCGCCGTCTCCAAGTCGATCCGCCGCGCACGCGCCGGGATCAAGGACCCCAAGCGCCCGACCGGTTCGTTCATCTTCCTCGGCCCCTCAGGCGTGGGGAAGACGGAGCTCGCGCGCACGCTCGCCGAGTTCCTGTTCGGCGACGAGGACGCGATGATCCAGGTCGACATGTCGGAGTACATGGAGAAGCACTCCGTGTCCCGGCTCGTCGGCTCGCCGCCCGGCTACATCGGCTACGACGAGGGTGGCCAGCTCACCGAGGCTGTGCGCCGCAAGCCCTACTCGGTCGTCCTGCTCGACGAGATCGAGAAGGCACACCCCGATGTCTTCAACATCCTGCTCCAGATCCTGGAGGACGGAAGGCTGACCGACGCCCAGGGCCGCAAGGTCGACTTCCGGAACACGATCGTGATCATGACCTCGAACATCGGTGCAGGCACGATCTCGAAGAATCAGACCCTTGGCTTCTCGATCGGCGATGAGAGCGGTCTCTCCTACGAGGACATGAAGGAGCGGGTGCTCGGCGAGCTCAAGAAGGTCTTCCGGCCTGAGCTGCTCAACCGCATCGACGAGGTGATCGTCTTCCACAAGCTGACCAAGGAAGAGATCACCACCATCGTCGACCTGGTGCTCCGGCGCCTCCGCGAGCAGATGAGCGAGCACGAAGTCGCGATCGAGCTCACAAACGAGGCAAAGGAGCTGCTGGTCGAGAAGGGCTACGACCCCGCGATGGGCGCCCGGCCTCTGCGCCGTGCAATCCAGCGCTACATCGAGGATCCGCTCGCGGACTTCGTGCTCGGCCGCTCGCTCGAGCCCGGCTCGACGATCCTGGTCGAGCGCAAGGACGAAGACGAAGTCGACATCACGGTCATCCCCGGCGAGATCACGCCGGAGAAGGTCACCGTCCCGCCGGAGGAGCCCAGCGACTCCGCGGACGACGAAGAGCACTCAGACGACGAGTAGCGAAACGGCGGCTTGTGGCCGCCGTCTCGCTTTCCCTGGGGAGGGACTTCGCGCCGCTTCAGCCGCGAACGTAAAGCCAGTTGTTGATCGTGAAGTAACCGTGGCGGTAGTCGCCGCTCTTTCCGTGCCAGCCGTTATGAACGAGCCGTAGGTCGCTCGGATAGCCCGCGCGGGAGACCTTGATGCAGCCGTTCGAGTAGTAGTCGTAGTCGCCCTCCCAGCAGTACGGATCGTCGCCGGCGGTCGGGCAGTACTGGCCCTGGCCGGCGGTCTCCTCCGAGTGGACGAAGAGCTCCGTGCGCCACGTGCCGTTCCAGCACGGCTTGTTCTGGAGGTAGAACACGCGGCCCGCGATCGCGCCGTTGTAGTTGTCCCAGTGACCCTTCAGGTCGTAGTAGCCGGTCGGCAGCCACCCGTGGCCGACCCAGCATGCGTCCGTCGAGACGCCTGAGCCCGCGCGCCAGCTCTGCGTGCCGTAGTAACCCGGCCCGTACTGCCAGGCCATCGTCAATGTCGAGGCGATGTTCGACTGGCGCGTGAACTCGAACCAGGTCAGGTACGCGAACGCGTTCGCCGGAATCATCAGGGCGACCGCCAGGACAGCAGCCGCAATCGCAGCTCGGACTTTCATCAGTGACCTCCTTCATCCGCGGCGCCTGCGTCGTCGACGAGGCGCAACCAGTCCTTCGCCGGTGCGGGCTCTCCGCGCTCGCAGGTTCTGGCGATGCGGTCGCACCGGAGGAGGAACGAGACTCCTGCTCCCCCTTTCGCCGGCGGGATATCGGCCGACGCGGCAATCTCGTTGCCGGCGTCGTCGACGAAGCGCGGCTGCTGCACGCCGACGGGGAACTGGGCGTGGTCGAGGCTGAGCACCTGCTCGAGCTCGAGCGAGCGCGGTCCGACGTGGAGGACGGCGAGGCCGGCGCTTGCAGGAGCGACGATGTGGTCTCCGACCCACGAGCCCGAGTAGGCGAGCCAGGTGAGCGGCGGCGTCGCCGTCGTGACGTCGAGCCACGACAACTCGCTTCCGGTCGCGACATCGAGCACGCGTACGTTCGTGGCGTCCTGGCTGAGAACGGCGATCCGAGTCTCGTCCGGGCTGACCGCGATCGCGCTGCCGTCGGTGAGGGAGCGGATGTGGCCGGGGCCGTCGGCGACAAGGAGCTCCAGCTTTTCGCCGAAACCGATGCGATAGAAAAGGAGCCTGTCGCCCGCCCAGGCATAGACGACGTAATGAGCAAGCTCCGACGTCCAGGCCACTTCGGGGCCGTGGACGTCGCCTTGGACGACCACCTGTCCGGTATAGCTGCGACCGGCTCGAAAGTTCGGATCGGTTCCCTTGACGAACGCGATCGCGCCGTCCTGCCGCCACGCCGCCGAGTAGGCGCCTCGAGCCAGGAGGAAGTCCTTGCCTGCGTCGTCGTGCACCCTCAGCGAGGGAGTTCCGAGAACGTCGCCGTCGGGGATCCCCTGCTTCGAGAACGACTGTTCCTCGTCGACCGTCCTCAGCTCCTGCCAGGTGTTGTAGGCGACGATGTTGCCGTCGCTCGACCGGACAGCGACCGGAGAGAGCGGGCCGATCATCGCGCCCGAGACGGCCGCGCCGAGCTGGCTCCGGCCGCCCTTCGCCGTGAAGAGACCGTCTCGCCGCACGACGGCTCCTGACGGGTCATTCAACCCTGCGTGGACGCTGAGCGGGCCAGTTCTCGGCACCGCGCCATGCGCGCCGAATACGCCGAAGACGGCAAGCGCGACGACGACTCCGCCCGTGATCGTCAGCGCCACCCCCGTTGCGGTCGCTCTAAAAGCTCGTTTCATGCGTCCTCCTTGGTCGACTCCCTCGACCGTACGGACCGATCGGGCTTACGCCAGTTGTCTTTTACGACAACGGATCAGAGTTGTCACGGTCCCGTCACGTTCGGCGTCGGACCGCCTCCGTAGACTCGGCCGCGTGGCGAAAGCGGCCCTCAAGCACGCCTGCATGGAATGCGGCTACAGCGCCGGGCGTTGGTTCGGCAAGTGTCCGGGCTGCGGAGCGTTCGGGACTCTCGTCGAGGAGTCGGCCGGGACGGCCGTCGGCGCGTCCGCCAAGCCGCTGCTGCGGCTCGTCGATGTCGAGGCAGACGAGGCCGAGCGCATCGCGACGGGTGTCCCCGAGCTCGACCGCGTGCTCGGGGGCGGACTTGTCCCGGCCTCGCTCGTGCTCGTCGGTGGCGAGCCGGGCGTCGGCAAGTCGACGCTGCTGCTCTCGGCGCTCGTCGCAATCTCGAAGGACCGACGGGCGCTGCTCGTCACCGGGGAGGAGTCCGCTGCCCAGGTAAAGCTGCGTGCCGCCCGCCTCGGCGGTGCGGAAAAGGTCGAGATCCTCGCCGAGACCGAGCTCGAGACTGTGTGCGCGACGCTCGAGCGCGAGCGGCCGGACGTTTGCGTGATCGACTCGGTGCAGACGCTCTACTCGTCCGAGGTCGGCTCTGCTCCGGGCTCTGTCGCTCAAGTTCGCGAAGCGGCTGCGCGACTCTTGCGCGTCGCCAAGCAGTCTCACGTCGCCACGTTCCTAGTCGGCCACGTGACGAAGGACGGCACGGTCGCCGGCCCGCGCGTGCTCGAACATCTCGTCGACTGCGTGCTCCAATTCGAGGGCGACCGCTACCACGCACACCGCGTCCTGCGTGCGGCGAAGAACCGCTTCGGGTCGACCAACGAGCTCGGATTGTTCGAGATGACCGGCGCTGGCCTCGTCGGCGTTCCCGAGCCGTCGGAGCTGTTTGGACGGGGCGCGGAAGGCGAAGTGGGCGCCGCTGTCGCCTGCGCGCTCGAGGGAACGCGGCCGATCCTGCTCGAGATCCAGGCTCTCGTGGCGCCGACCGACCTTGCGATGCCCCGACGCGTGGCGACCGGCGTCGATCCCAAGCGACTGGCGATGATCGTCGCCGTCCTCTCCCGACATGCGCGTGTCGCCCTCGGTGCCGCGGACGTCTTCGTCAACGTCGCCGGCGGCGTTCGCATCGATGAGCCGGGCGCCGACCTCGCCGTGGCGCTTGCGATCGCGTCGGCTGCGCGCGGCGTCGCGGTCGAGGAGGGCACCGCGGCATTCGGTGAGATCGGGCTTACAGGCCGGCTTCGCGCCGCGACCCAGGCTGACAGGCGCCTGGAAGAGTGCGCGAAGTTCGGCCTCCGGCAGGTTGTCGCTCCGGCAGGAACTCCTAGTGGCAAACTAGGCGTTCTCGAAGCGGAGACTCTGCGCAGAGCGATAGGGGCGGGGCTCGATGGCGACAGATCCGAGGGTAGATAGGCAGGAACGACGGCCCGCCGCGCCGCTGGGCTTTCCTCGCAGCGCCGCGGAGCTCGATCCGCGGATCGAGCCCAGCGTCCTGACCGCGATCTCGCGAATCGCACCCGGAACACAGCTGCGACAAGGGATCGACGACATCATCCGTGCTCGCGAAGGCGCCTTGATCGTGATCGGCGAGCCAGCGGAGTTGTCGTTCATGTTCTCCGGCGGAATCCGGCTCGACCAGGCTTTCACGCCGCAGCTCCTCTACGAGCTGGCGAAGATGGACGGTGCGATCATCGTCAACAGCGCGATCGCGAAAATCGCTCAAGCCAATGTTCAGCTGATGCCGGATCCGACGATCCCGTCGAACGAGACTGGCACCCGCCACCGGACGGCGGAACGTGTCGCAAGGCAGACGAAAGCGCTCGTGATCTCGATCTCGCAACAACGGGAAACTGTGACCGTCTTCATCGGCGACAGCCGCTACCAGCTCGACCCGATCGCCGACGTGCTCGCGAAGACCAACCAGGCGCTGGCGACGCTCGAGACCTACCGTCAGCGTCTCGATCAGGTGCTGACGCGGCTGACGGCGCTCGAGTTCCAGAACGCCGTCATGCTGGACGACGTCCTGGTCGTGCTACAGCGCGCAGAACTGACGACGCGGATGGCCGACTACATCGAGCGGGCCTGCACGGAGCTCGGCTCGGAGGGCCGGCTGATTCGGATGCAGCTCGAGGAGCACGTGAGCGAGGTACCCGCCGAGAAGGCCGCGATCGTCTACGACTATCACGCCGACGGGGGAGCCGATCGCGTCGCCGAGGGCTTGCAGGCGCTGGCCCAGCTTCCTTACCAGGACCTGCTCGAGTTCGAGTTGCTGGCCATGCTCGGGTATCCGGCGACGACGAACCCGCTCGACTACGCCGTGACGCCACGCGGCTACCGCGTTCTCACGCACATTCCGCGGTTGCCGGAGAACGTGATCCATCGCCTTGTCACCGAGCTCGCCGGGCTCGAAGGGATCGTCCGGGCGTCTCAGCGGGACCTGGAGGCGGTCGACGGCGTCGGCGCCGTCCGTGCACGCGAGATCCGCGAGGGCCTCCGCCGGCTACAGGAGCATAACCTCGTCGATCGGTATCTCCAGCTATAGCACTGAGTTCGCTCTGAGCAGGGATTTTTTGCACAAGAACCGAAAGTCCCTGGAAATAGTGGCATTTTCAGCCGGCTTTCGGTATACTGGCCGGTACGCGCCGACGGGCTCGACTCCGTCGGCGTTCTGGCGATGTCAGCGATGAAAAGGGAGGGTCGGCTTGTACAAGGTCGGCGACAAGGTGGTGTATCCACACCACGGCGCAGGAACGGTTGTGAAGAAGGAATCCCGCACGGTGCTCGGGCAAAAGCGGGAGTACATGACGATCAAGATCCTTCACAACGACATGACGGTGAATGTCCCGACCGAGAACGCAGACGCCGTCGGTCTGCGCAAGGTGATCGACGAGCAGATGGTCAACAAGGTGCTGAAGGCCCTCACCGGCGGGGGCACCCAGATGCCGAAGAACTGGAACCGGCGTTTCAAGCACAACCGCGACAAGATGAAGACCGGCGACATCTTCGAGCTCGCCGAAGTGGTCCGGAACCTCTCGCTTCGTGACCACGAAAAGGGTCTCTCGACCGGCGAGAAGCAGATGTTCGTCAAGGCGAAGAAGATCCTCGCCAGCGAGCTGATGTACGCCAAGGACATGGACGAGGACGAGGCGGCCGAGTGGCTCGACAGCGTCCTCGCCAACGGCGGCCCGAAGAAGAAGACGACGAAGGTCGCGGCGACTGCTTAATTGAGCGTTTGGGCGGTGTTGGCCGCCGCAGGCCGCGGCGAGCGGCTCGGCTCAGACCGCCCGAAGGCGTTCGCGAAGCTTCGCGAACGGCCTCTCCTCGCCGAGAGCCTCGAACGCCTAGAGGGCTCGGACTGGATCGATGAGATCGTGATCGTGGCTCCACCCGGTTGGGAGGAGCCCTCGATCCTCGTCGCCGAGGAGCTCGGTTGCGCGAAGGTCAGTGCCTGTGTGGCCGGCGGCGAGACGCGTGCCGAGTCGGTTCGCGCGGGCGTAGCCGAAGTGGGAGACGAAGCAGCGGTGATCGCCGTCCACGACGCGGCTCGTCCCGTGCTTCCCGGCGAAGTGCTGGAGCGCGTCTTGACGGCCCTGAACGAGGGCTGGGACGGCGCCGTGCCGGCAGTGCCGCTTGCGGACACGATCAAGCGCGTCCGGGACGGGCAGATCGTCGAGACGTTGCCGCGCCAGGAGCTCGTCGCGGTCCAGACCCCCCAGGCGTTCCTTGCTCCTGTTCTCCGCGACGCGATCGCGGGCGACCTCGCGGGTGCAACCGACTGCGCCTCCCTAGTGGAAGCCCGTGGAGGCCGTGTGACGACGGTGCCCGGTGACCCGAGACTCGTCAAGGTCACCGATGCTGCCGACCTCGAGCTCGTGGCCTCGTTGCTTTGATCGTCGACTACCACATGCACCTGCGCGACCCCGAGGAGCGGATCGACCATTCGGTCGAGGCGGTGGAGAAATTCGTCGAAGTGGCCGTCGCGCGCGGCGTCGACGAGATCGGCTTCACCGAGCATTTCTACTACTTCGAGCAGACCCGTCAACTATGGGATCAGCAGTACATGCTCGATCGCTGCGTTTGGGACCTCGACCGCTACGTCGGGGCTGTAGTGGAGGCGAAAGAGCGCGGACTCCCGGTCAAGCTCGGTCTCGAGGTCGACTACGTCACGGGCCGCGAGCGTGAGACCGCGGATCTCCTCGCGCCCTATCCCTGGGACTACCTGCTCGGCTCGGTCCATTACGTCGACGGGTTCCCGGTCGACCAGGAACCGGGTCTCGTCGAGAAGCTCGGCCCGCACGAGGCCTGGCGGCGCTACTTCGTCTGGTTGCGGAATGCGGCCCGAAGCGGGTTGTTCGACTCGCTCTCTCACCCCGATCTCGTCAAGCATCACGGGCCACGTGCGGACGCCGAGGCGGCCCGATGGCTGCACGAAGAGACAGCCGACGCAATCGAGGCCGCAGGCCTCTGCGTCGAGGTCTCATCTGCCGGGCTGCACAAGCCCGTAGGCGAGGTCTATCCGGATCCGCCCCTGCTCGAGGCCTGTCACGCCCGGGGAGTGCCGATCACGCTCGCGTCGGACGCGCATATCCCGCAGAACGTCGGTAGAGATCTGGATCGCGCACTCGAGCTCGCTCGCGCCGCCGGCTATGAGACGGTCACGGTCTTCGAACTGCGCGAGCGCCGGCAGGAACCGCTCGGATGAGCGAGCTCCGCATCGGGTTGGGCGTGGACGCGCACGCGTTCGCCGAGGGCGTTCCGCTCGTTCTCGGCGGGGTCGTGATCGAGTCGCCCCGCGGGCTTGCCGGTCATTCGGACGGTGATGTGATCTCCCATGCCCTGATCGATGCTCTGCTCGGGGGAGCCGGCCTCGGTGACATCGGCTCCCTGTTTCCGCCGGGCGAGCCGGAGTGGGAGGGCGCCTCGTCGCTCGACCTGCTGCGGCGCGCCGCGGCTCAGGTGCGCGAGGCCGGCTGGGAGCTCGTCAACGCCGATTGCATCCTGATCGGCGAGGAACCGCGAATCGCGCCGCTACGCGAGCAGATGCGCGGGCGGCTCGCCAGCGCCGTTGCGGTCGACGCAGAGCGCGTGAACGTGCGCGCGACGACGACGGACAAGCTCGGCTTCACCGGCCGTGGCCAGGGTCTGGCCGCGCAGGCCGTTGCGCTCGTCGAGCGCGCCACCGCGGCCGGCGGCTCGACTCCCAAGTAACAGGCTGTTACTACGTCCCGGCGGTTGGCTGTGGCCCGAAGGGCGCTTGAATCCGCCGACGAGACCGCTGCGGCTCTCGATATCCAAGTAACAGACTGTTACTAAGTTCCGAGCTGTACTGAGCTCTCGCCCGGCAGAGTGACGCGGCCGGCGCTCACCGTGACGAGGCCTTCGCGTTCGAGCGCGGCTACCGCTGCGGGATCGAGGTCCGCTGTTCGGCGCGCAGAGGCGGCTACAAGCCGGAGCGTAGCCGCGCGTCGCTGGCGGAACGAGCCTTCGAATCGGCTTTGCTTGCGCAACGGCTCGTAGCGCCGACCGCGCGAGGGGCACATCTCGGCGAGCGGGCAGGCCCCGCACCGCGGGATGCGTGCGAGACAGACCGTCGCACCGAGGTCCATCAGCGCCTGGGCGCAGCCTGCGTCGAACGCCTCGCCGGTGCGCTCGCGCACGCGCGAGGCGTTGGTGTCGACCGGGAGGACGTTCCGGCCCAGAGAAAAGCAGGCGACGGCGTCGGCCGTGTAGCGGCCGACGCCGGGTAGGTCGGTCAGGTCGTCAGGCCACCCGTCGGCGGCGATCTGCGCGGCGGCTCGGTGCAGGCTCAGCGCGCGCCGGTAGTAGCCAAGTCCCTGCCACTCGCGGATTACCTCAGCGGCCGTTGCCTCAGCGAGCGTCTCGACGGTCGGCCAGCGTTCGAGCCACGCGAGGTACCTCGGCAGGACCCGTTCGACCTGAGTCTGCTGGAGCATTACTTCGGAGACGAGAATTGCGTAGGGATCCCGAGTCCGGCGCCACGGCAGGTCGCGGCCGTTCGTCTCGAACCAGGCGAGCAACGACTCACGCATCGCCGGGACAGTAACTTTCGGCTCGGAATGCGAAAAGTGCGCTTTGCCCCCAGCCCCACCGGATCTCTCCACGTCGGCAACGCCCTCAGCGCGGTCGCGAACCGGGCGTTCGGAGACTGGATGCTGCTGCGGATCGACGACACCGACCCGGAGCGCAACGTTCCCGGCGGCGAGGACGCGATCCTCGCCGACCTCGGCTGGCTCGGCGTCGACTGGGACGAGGGGCCGGTCCGGCAGAGCGGACGGTCGGCTCGGTACGCGGAGGCCGGCAAGCAGCTCGGCGCCCGGTTCGACGGAATCACGCTCTTGCGCGAGGACGGCACCCCCACGTATCACCTCGCAAGTGTCGTGGACGACATCGATTTCGGGATCACGCACGTCATCCGTGGCAACGACCACAGGCCGAACGCGCGGCTCCAT
>Ga0209156_10003990_pt1 | contig 10844 bp, 9 predicted proteins | sample GraSoiAngelo_124_FD_185881 | JGI IMG/M metagenome (GOLD analysis project Ga0209156, IMG submission 185881) | Grasslands soil microbial communities from the Angelo Coastal Reserve, California, USA - 14_0927_05_20cm (SPAdes) (version 2) | ecosystem: Environmental > Terrestrial > Soil > Grasslands ...
CTGGTGGAGGTGCAGTCTGTCGTGGGTCACCCACGCGGCCAGGAGGTCGAGGCCGGACAGCCGCCCGCCGTCGGGACGCTCGGCCGAGGCGAGCAATCGGGCGGGTGCGTCCGCCTCCCGGTGTCTCTTCGTCTCGCAGGTGGCAAACGATCTCCACGGGCGACCACTCGTCGGGCGCCGGGCGCGAGCGCCAGCTGGCCTCGTCCAGCTCGCCCAGCAGCAGGTCGAGCAGCCTGGGGAAGCGCGCCAGCTGTTGGGACACCTCGCTCAGCAGAGCGCTGGTATCAGTCATCGCTCGCCTCCTTGCGCTCGAAGCTCAGCAACCCCTGGGGCCGGAACACCATCAGCACCATCAGCATGAGCCCGAAGGCGAGCAGCCGGTAGCGCTGCAGGTCGCGGAACACCTCCGGGAGCGACACGAGCAGCGCGGCCCCGGCGACGACGCCGAGCAGGTTGCCCATCCCGCCCAGGATCACCATGGCCAGGATGTTGATGGACTCGGTGAAGAGGAAGTTCTCGGGGAACACCGAGCGCTGCCAGGACGCGAGAAAGCTGCCGCCGATTCCCGCGAAGGAGGCCCCGATGGCGAACGCCTGGAGCTTCGCCACCGTGGTGTCGATGCCCATCGCCCGCGCGGCCAGCTCGTCCTCGCGGATCGCCTGCCAGGCCCATCCGATCCGCGAGTGGCGCAGGCGCGCCGAGGCCAGCAGCGTCAAGCCGAGGGCGGCCAGGAACAGGTAGTAGTAGTGCGTGTTGGTGGAGAGAGCGACGCCGGCGACGGCGGGCGGATCGATGCCCACGATCCCGCTCGGGCCCCCGGTGATGTTGACGGGCCGGTCGAGATTGATGAGGAGGAGGTACGTGATCTCACCGAACCCCAGCGTGACGATCGCGAGGTAGTCCCCCGCGAGGCGGAGCGTCGGCGCGCCGATCAGGACCCCCGAGCCGGCGGTGAGGACGATCACGATCGGCAGGGTGACCAGAAATGGCAGGTGCAGGCCGAAGTGCGCGGAGGCCAGGAACGTGTAGAGGTAGGAGCCGATGCCGAAGAACGCCACGTAGCCGAGGTCGAGGAGGCCGGCGAAGCCGACGACGATGTTGAGCCCGAGGGCGAGCGTGGCGTAGAGGCAGATGCGCGCCATCACGCCGATCCAGTAGTCGTTGGGCGCCGCGAGCGGCGCGACCAGGGCCACCAGGCCGAGGACCGCCGCCGCCCACCGCGGGATGCCCGGCTGCGCCACGTCAGACCTTCGCTCGCGCGGCCATGCTCTCGCCCAGGAGGCCCGTCGGCCGGATCACGAGGACCAGGATCAGCAGCACGAAGGCGACGACGTCCTTGTAGGCCGGGTTCATGAAGGTGACCGCGAGGCTCTCCACCAAGCCCAGGATCAGCCCGCCCAGCATCGCGCCCCGGATGTTGCCGATCCCACCGAGCACCGCCGCGGTGAAGGCCTTGAGGCCGGCCGAGTATCCCATGAAGAAATCGATCTGGGTGTAGTAGAGCCCGACCAGCACTCCGCCGGCGCCGCCGAGCGCCGAGCCCATGAAGAACGTGAGGGCGATGACCCGCCGGACGTTCACCCCCATGATGGCCGCCATCTCGCGATCCTCGGCGACCGCGCGGATGGAGCGACCGAGCGTCGTCCGCTGCACGAGGAGGTGCAGGCCCCACATCATCAGCGCGGCCACGCCGACCATGACGATCACGAGCGCCGAGACGCTCGCCCCCACGATCTGAATCCGCCAGTCGCGGGGGAACAGGAGGCTCGTCATGTAGACCTTCATCCTGGCACCCTGGGTCAGCATGACGGCGTTCTGAAGGAAGATCGACGCGCCGATGGCGCTGATGAGCGGGCCGAGGCGGGTCGCCCCGCGCAGGTAGAGCGGCCGATAGGCGAAGCGCTCGAGCCCCACGCCGAGGGCGCCGGTGAAGAGCATCGCGGGGAGCAGCATGAGCGGCAGCACCCACGCCGGGTGCAGCGCGCCCACAGGCACCTGGAGGAGCAGCGCCAGCACCCACCAGCCCACGTAGGCGCCGATCATGAAGATCTCGCCGTGGGCGAAGTTGATCATGAAGAGGATGCCGTAGACCATCGTGTAGCCGAGGGCGACGAGCCCGTAGACGGTCCCCAGGGCTAAGCCGAAGACGAGCTGCTGGGGCAGGATCGCGAGGACGTCGGCCACGGCGTCAGTCTTCGCCCAGGTAGGCGCGCCGGATGGAGTCGGTGGCCAAGAGAGTCCGGGCCGTGTCGTGGATGACGATGCGGCCGTTCTGCAGCACGTAGCCGCGGGTGGCGATCGAGAGCGCCACCGGCGCGTTCTGCTCCACCACCAGGATCGTCGTCCCCTGCCCGTTGATGGCCCGGATGATGTCGAACACCTGATCGACCAGCACGGGCGCGAGCCCCATCGAGGGCTCGTCCATCAAGAGCAGCCGGGGGCGCGCCATGAGGGCGCGTCCGATCGCCAGCATCTGCTGCTCGCCGCCCGAGAGCGTGCCGCCGAGCTGGTGCTGCCGCTCCTTGAGCCGCGGGAAGAGCGTCCAGACGCGCTCGAAATCCTGGGCCACCTCGCCGGCCGGCGCCTTCTGGCGGGTGAAGGCGCCCATCGAAAGGTTCTCCCACACGGTCATGCGGGCGAAGATCCGTCGGGCCTCGGGCACCAGTGAGATCCCCCGCCGTGCGATGACCTCGGTCGCCAGGCCGTCGATCCGGTCGCCCTCGAACTCGACGCGCCCGGCCGTGGGCCGGACCACGCCGAGGATCGTCTTCATCGTGGTCGACTTCCCCGACGCGTTGCCACCGAGCAGGCAGACGATCTCCCCGACCCGCACCTCGAGGCAGACCGACTTGAGGACCGGCAGGCGCCCGTAGTGGGTGTCGACGTCGGTGAGCTTAAGCACGACCCGCCTGCCGCCCGAGGTAGGCCTCCAGGACGGCCGGGCTCCGCCGCACCTCCTCGAAGCTCCCCTCGGCGATCTTGGTCCCGTGGTCGAGCGCCGCGACGCGGTCGCAGATCCCGCGGACCACGCCCATGTCGTGCTCGATCACGAGGATCGTGACGCCGCGCTCGCGAATCTGCTTGATGTCGCGCATCAGCTCGCGCGTCTCGGTGGGGTTCATGCCGGCGGCGGGCTCGTCGAGGAGCAGGAGCCGCGGCTCGGCGGCGAGCGCGCGGGCGATCTCGAGCCGCCGGCGGTTGGCGTAGGAGAGGGTCCACGCGAGCCGGGCCGCGCGGGGGAGGAGCCGGTCTCCGAAGAGCGAGAGCAGCTCTCCCGCGCGCACCTCGGCGCGCCGGCGCTCCTCGCGCGAGCGTCGCGTGCCCAGCAGGATGCTCGCGATTCCGGACCGGGTCCGGCAGTGCAGGCCGACCAGCACGTTTTCCAGGACCGTCATGTGATTGAAGAGCCGCTGGTTCTGGAACGTGCGGGCGATGCCGAGCGCCGTGATGCGGTGGGGGGCGAGGCCGACGAGCTCCCGCCGGCCGTCGTCGAAGCGGATCCGGCCGGCCGTCGCCGGGTAGAGGCCCGTGATCAGGTTGAAGAGGGTCGTCTTCCCCGAGCCGTTGGGACCGATGAGGCCGATGATCTCGCCCTCATCGACCCGGAGCGCCAGATCCTGCACGGCCCGGAGGCCGCCGAAGTCCTTCGTCAGGCCTTCGGTCTCGAGGAGCGCCATCCTCCAGGGCCGTCCCGCGCGCCCTCCTACTTCACCGTGATCTGCTTCACCTGTTCGAAGCCGGCCCCCTTCACCCGGTAGAAATAGATCACGCCGCCGGCCACGTCGCCCTTGTCATCGAACGAGATGGGCACACCGAGGATGCCCTTGTAGCTCTTCGTGGCGCGCACGGCGTCGCGCACCGCGGCCCGGTCGGCCTTGCCGACCTTCTTGATCGATTCCAGGATGATGTTGGCGGCCTCATAGGCGAGCGGGCCGTAGGAGCTGACCGGTCCGTACTTGGCTTCGAAGGCCTTCGTGAAGGCGGTGGCGGCCGCGATCTTCTTGAGGTCGGGCACGAGGAAGCTCACGTAGTTCCCCTCGGCGGCGCCGCCCGAGGCCTGGACGTAGTCCACCGGCTCGAACTGCCCGTCGGGCCCGATCATCCGCACGTTCAGGCCGACGTCGGGGAGTTGCTTGGCGACGAGCGCCGCGTCGGGCGCCCAGAGGCTCGCGTAGATCACGCTGACGTCCTTGGGCACGGTGGCCAGGATCGCGCGGAAGTCCTTGTCGCCCGAGCGGATGACGTAGCGGATCGGCTGGGCGCCGAGCTCCTTGGCCTTCTTCTCGACCTCGTCGGCCACGCCCTTCGGACCCGTCGTGCCGTCGTCGAAGACGGCGATCTTCTTCGCCTTGAGGTCCTGGACGGCGAAGATTGCGCCGGCCGGGCCCTGGGCGTCGTCCCGCGCGCAGACCCGGTTCGTGTTCTTGAGCCCGCGATCGGTCACCTTCGGGTTGGTGCAACCGGGGCTGATCAGGACCAGATTGACCCGGTCGAGCACGTCCGAGACCGGAATGCACGTGACGCTGGTGATCCCCCACACCGCGCCGAGCACGGCTTGATCCGCCGCGACCTTCTCGGCGGCGGCGACGCCGACTTGAGGATTCCCCTGGTCGTCGGCTTCGAGGACCTCGATCTTCTTGCCGAGGACGCCGCCCTTCTTGTTCCACTCCTCCGCGGCGAGCTTGACGGCGTTGGCCACTTCCTGTCCCTGCTTGGCGAGCTGACCGGTGAGCGGGACGCCGGCCGCGATCTTCACGACCTGCTGCGCCTCGACGGCGGGCGCGGCGGCGACCAGCGCGAGCGCGACCGCTACCGCCCACACACGCCTGTCGATCGATGTCATGCGAGCCATACGCTCCTCCTCCTCCGCAGCTCGGGGATCTGACCAGGCGCAACTATGGTGGAGCGCTCGCGCTCCGTCAAGGGGCGCGCGCCTTGACAACGATCGCGACCGGGGCCAATACTCCCGCCACACGAGGAGGAACAGTCATGCGAGACGCCCGCCTCAGCCGGCGCACGTTCCTGACAGGAGCCGTCGGCAGCTCGGCACTGTTCGCGCTCGCCGGCCCGGCCGCGCCCGCCGTGAAGAAGGGCACGAGCCTGCGGCTCTGGATCCTCAAGACGTACGTCGAGCCGACCAACAAGGCCATCGAGGCGAGTGCCTCGCGGTGGGCGCAGAAGCACGGCGCGACGGTCACCGTGGAGTACTTCACGTTCGAGGACATGCAGACGAAGTACGTCGCGGCGATCGAGAACAAGAACACGCCGGACGTCGGCCAGCTGGAGACGGGGGCCCCGGCGCGCTTCGCCGGGATGGGGCAGCTCCTCGACCTCACGGGCTTCGCCCGTCAGGTGGAGGGCGAGGTCGGCCGGGCGCCCGCCAACGTGGCGCCGGTGACGATCATCGACGGCAAGACGTACGCCCTACCCTGGTACATCATGCCCGCGTTCTGGTACGTCTGGCGTGACGTGTTCGACAAGCACAAGGTCAAGCTGCCCAGCACGTTCGAGGACGCCAAGAAGGCGGCGGAGGCGCTCAACCGACCGCCCGAGTTCTACGGCCTGGGCCAGAGCTGGAACCGGACCGCGGACGGCTACGGCGTGATGCAGAGCCTCATGTACTCCCACGGCGTCGGCTGGACGACCAAGGACGGCAAGTACCAGTCGATCAAGACGCCGAAGATGCAGCAGGTCATGAAGTGGGCGACGGACATCTACAAGGAGGGCATCCAGCCCGCCGACACGCTGTCCTGGACCGGCTCGCAGAACAACGAGAACTTCATCGCGAAGAAGATCGCCCAGACCTCGAACGGCCCGAGCATCACCTTCGCGCTCGAGAACGCGCTGGCCAAGGCGGGGGACGCCACGGAGCGCAAGAAGCGTGAGGAGGCGCTCGCCAACCATCTGGCGCTCCCTCACCCCGGCGGGCCCGACGGGCGCCGGATGTGGGGGCTCGCCCTGAGCTTCGGCATCTTCAAGAGCGCCCGGGATCCCGAGGCGGCGATGAGCCTCATCGCTCATCTCCTGTCACCCGAGGAGACGCTGGCCGTGATGCGGGAGTCCCACGGGCAGTTCACGCCGGTGCTGGACAAGGCGCGCGCGGCGACGAAGGAGTACTTCCAGAAGAACGAGAACTACCGGACCTTCGGCCGGGCGGCCGAGTGGTTCGTGGGGACGGGCTGGCCCGGGCCCGTGACGGCGGCCGCGGCCGAGGTGCAGGCGAGCAACGTGCTCACCGACGCCCCGGCCAAGGTGATCATCGACAAGTGGTCGGTGGACCAAGCCATCGACTGGGCCGACAAGAAGATCAAAGAGATCTACGCGACACTCGGGTGAGTCGCGCGGGCGCGCGGGACAGCGGCACGGCGCTGCTCTTCCTGTCGCCGCTCTTCGTCCTCGTGGTCGGCCTCATCGTCTATCCGTTCTGCCGGGCGATCTGGCTGTCCTTCACCGACAAGCTCGTCGGCTATCCCGAGCGCTTCGTCGGTCTGCGGAACTACCTCTATCTCCTCCAGGACGACGGCTTCCACGCGGTCGTCCGCAACAGCCTGGTCTTCACGGTCGCCTCCGTCGGTCTCAAAGTCCTCACGGGGCTGGCGATGGCGCTCGTCCTGAGCGTCACCTGGCGGTGGCGGAACTTCTTCCGCGGCCTCTTCCTGCTGCCCTGGATCACCTCCACCGTGATCATCGCGCTCACCTGGCGGTGGATGTTCGACTCCTTCCCGGGCCGCGGCTTCTTCAACAGCGTGCTGATGGACCTCGGGCTGCTCAGGAGCCCGATGGCGCTCATGGCGACGGCCGAGGGCGCCATGTTCGCCGTCGTCGTCGCCAACTGGTGGCGGGGCTTCCCGTTCTTCGGCGTGTCGTACCTCGCGGCGATGCAGAGCATCCCGCTGGAGCTCTACGAGGCGGCCTCGATCGACGGCGCCAGCCTGTGGCGCCGGTTCTGGCACGTCACCCTGCCCGGGGTGAAGCACGTCGTGATCGTCACCGTGCTGCTCTCCTTCATCTGGACGATCAACGACTTCAACATCGTCTATGTGATGACCCGCGGGGGACCGGGGACAGCCACGCAGGTCTTCGCCACCTACTCCTACGAGGTGGCCTTCAACCAGCTGCGCTGGGCCCGCGGCGTGACGGTCTCGATCTTCCTCGTGCCTCTCCTGGTCGCCGGCATCGCGCTGCTCAGCCGCTACCTGCTGCGCCAGGAGAACGCATGACGGCCGCGCGGGCCTTCGCCGTGGTCGGCCTCGTCGCCTTCGCGCTCGTGGTCCTGGTGCCGTTCTGGTGGATCGCGAACATGTCGTTCAAGACCTACGAGCAGGTCCAGTTCGCGACCAGCATCTATGTCCCGCGGCCGTTCACGTGGGCCAACTACACGGCGCTCTGGCTCGACACGCGCTTCCCTCTCTGGCTGCGGAATAGCCTGGTCACGGCGGTCGCGGTGACGGCGCTGACGACCGTCATGGCGAGCCTCGGCGGCTACGCCATCGCGCGCCTGCGCTTCCCCGGCCGCGGGTTCGTCGCCAGCCTGATCCTGGTCCTCTACCTGGTGCCGCCCGCGCTGCTCTTCATCCCGCTCTACCGCGTGCTGGCCGAGCTGGGAGCGACGAACACCCTGGCGTCGCTGATCCTCTCGTACCCGACATTCACGGTGCCCTTCTGCACGTGGCTGCTGATCGGCTTCTTCAAAGCGTTGCCGCACGAGCTCGAGGAGGCGGCGCTGGTCGACGGGGCGGGGCGCACGGCGGCGCTCGTGCGGGTGCTGCTGCCGCTGGCCGCGCCGGGGATCGTGGCCTCGGCCATCTTCGCCTTCACGCTCTCATGGAACGAGTTCCTCTACGCGCTGGTCTTCATCCAGGACGAGACGGCGCTCACGGTCCCGGTGGGGCTGAACCTCCTGATCTACGGCGACGTGTTCTCCTGGGGCCAGCTGATGGCGGCCTCCGTCATCACCACGGTCCCCGTCGTCGCGCTCTACGTCTTCATCCAGCGCTGGATGGTGGAGGGCCTCGCCGCGGGCTCGGTCAAGGGTTGACCTCGGCGTGGCTCTGCAGCTCGTAGATGGACGTGTAGCCGCGGCCGAAGTCGGGCGGGAGCGGCAGCTCGCCGCCGGTCCGGCGCACGGCGCGCGGCGCCTTCCCGCGCACGAGCGCGCCGAAGAGCGGCGAGCCGGTCGCGTCGGGCACCAGCTGCAGGGCGTCGGCGGCGCTATAGGCGTTGATCAGGAGCCGCCGCTCGGTCGCCGAGGCGTTCGGCGCCGACCAGTGCACGAGCCGGTAGTGATGGATGGTGATGCCGCCCGCCGGCATGGCCAGCAGGCGGGCGGCGCGCACGTCGAGCCGCTCGATGTCCTCGCGGCGCATGCAGCCCACGAACCGGTCCTCGCCATCGAAGTGGGTGTGGATCGGCCCGCGGTGGCTGCCGGGCAAGACGCTCAGCGCCCCGTTCTCCGCGGTCGCGTCGTCGAGCAGCAGACCGACGGCCAGGACATCGTCGTTGGAGTGGGGGTAGAAGGCGGCGTCCTGATGGAACTCGACGGGCGCGCCGATGCGGCTGCTCTTGAGGTTCAGCTTGCTGTGGTTGAACCTGAGCGCGGGACCGATCAGCTCCGCGACGATGTCCGGGATTGGCGATTCGAACGCCACCCAGCGGTAGAGCGGATCGTGGTCCGCCGGGTTCTTGATCCGGCGCAGGACGGGAGCCTCCGCGGTGTGGCGCGGATCCAGGTCGAAGACGCCGTCGCCGCGCGAGAGCTGGCGCGAGCGCTCGACGAAGGCGTCCGTCACCCGGCGCAGCGCCTGCACGTCCGCCATGTCGATCACGCGCGGCAGGACGAGGTAGCCGTCCGCGTGATAGCCGGCGAGCTGCTCCTCGGTGAGATAGCGTCCGGTGGCCGTCGCCATGCCCCGATCATATCAGCGAACTCCCGCGGCGTCCGCGCATGCTAGTATCGGCCACCGTGTCCGGCTCCGGGGCTCGTATTCCCCGCAACGAGGACCCGCGGCTGCTGCGCGGGCTCGGCTGCTACGTCGACGACGTGAACCCGCCGGGCCTGCTGCACGGCGCGGTGCTCAGGAGCGTGCACGCTCACGCGCGGCTCGTCGCGGTCGACGCCTCGCGCGCCCGGGCCCTGCCGGGCGTGGCGTTGGTGCTGACGGGCGCCGACCTCGGTCCGGTCAACCAACCGACGCCCCTGCTGATCCCCCACCCGGCGTTGACCCACCCGCGGACCGCGCGCCCGCTGGCCGTGGACGAGGTCCGCTACGTCGGCGAGCCGGTGGCACTCGTCGTCGCCAAGGATCGCTACGCGGCCGAGGACGCGCTGGACGCCATCGACGTGACGTGGGAGCCGCTGCCCGCCGTGGCGAGCCTGGAGGCCGCGCTGGCCGACGGAGCCTCACGCGTGCACGCAGACGTGCCCGGCAACCGTGCCGGCCGCCTGGCCCAGCGCACGGGCGACCCCGACGCCGCCTTCGCCCGGCCCACCCGTGTGCTACGCGAGCAGCTCTGGATCGAGCGGAGCTGCGGCTGCCCGCTCGAGGGCCGGGGCGTGGTCGCCGACTACGACGGCCGCACCCGGAGGCTCCGTGTCTGGGACTCGACCCAGGCGCCGCTGCCCATCAAGAATGGGCTGGCCCGGATCTTCGGCCTGCCGGAGTTCAACGTGGAGGTGGTCGCGCCCGACGTGGGCGGAGGCTTCGGCACCAAGATCATGCTCTTCTACCCGGAGGAGATCCTGGTGCCGTACGCGGCGATCCGCCTCGGCCGGCCCGTCAAGTGGACGGAGGACCGGCGCGAGCACCTGCTCGCCGCCAACCAGGAACGCGGCCAGCGCCACGACGTCGAGGTCGCGGTCGACGGCGACGGACGGATCCTCGCGCTGCGCGACCGCTTCGTCCACGACGCCGGCGCCTATACACCGTATGGCCTCGTCGTCCCCCTCATCACCTCGACGCAGCTCCCCGGGCCTTACCGGCTCCGTAACTACGCGGTCGAGTTCGAGGTGGTCTACACCAACACGGCGGTGGTCACGCCCTACCGCGGCGCCGGCCGGCCGCACGGCGCCTTCGTCATGGAGCGGGTCATCAGCCTCATCGCCCGGGAACTGAGGCTCGAGCCGGTCGAGGTGCGACGCCGTAACCTGATCCAGCCTCACGAGATGCCCTGGGATGTCGGCCTCACGTTCCAGGACGGTGGCCCGACGCGCTACGACAGCGGTGACTACCCGCGCGGGCTCGAGCTGGCGCTCGAGCGGATCGGCTACGCGGCCTTCCGCACGCGGCAGGCCGAAGCGCACCGCGACGGTCGCCACCTCGGTCTCGGCGTCGCGTGCTACGTCGAAGGGACGGGGATCGGCCCGTACGAGGGCGCCGACGTGCGCGTCGAGCCGAGCGGTCACGTCTTCGTCGCCACCGGCGTCACGACCCAGGGCCAGGGCCACCCGACGACCTTCGCGCAGATCGCCGCCGCGGTCCTCGGCTGCGATCCGGCCGCCGTCACGGTCGTCACCGGCGACACCAGCCGCTTCAACTGGGGCGCGGGGACCTTCGCGAGCCGTGCGCTGGTGACGAGCGGCAACGCGGTGGCGGCCGCGGCGCGGAAGGTGCGGGACAAGGCGTTGAGGCTGGCCGCCGAGCTCCTGGAGGTGGCGCCCGAGGATCTCGAGCTGACCGACGGCGTCGCGCGGGTCCGCGGCGCGCCCGACCGGGCGTTGACGCTGGGGGCGCTGGCGACGGTCGCGAACCCGATCCGCTACGCCTACGGCAACGAGACGGCCGAGGCCGCGCTCCGGCTCGTCAAGCCGCGAGCGGGCGCCGTGCTCGGGCCCGGCGAGGAGCCCG
>Ga0209156_10003992_pt1 | contig 10841 bp, 8 predicted proteins | sample GraSoiAngelo_124_FD_185881 | JGI IMG/M metagenome (GOLD analysis project Ga0209156, IMG submission 185881) | Grasslands soil microbial communities from the Angelo Coastal Reserve, California, USA - 14_0927_05_20cm (SPAdes) (version 2) | ecosystem: Environmental > Terrestrial > Soil > Grasslands ...
CACCGCGGACCTCTTAGGCAGGCCTCCCAACAAGAGGCCGTCCGCGACCGGAGAGCCTGTGAGCACTCGCCCCTCTCGCTCAACTATTGACAATACGCACGGCATTTCGACCACTAGGGTTTTGCCTCTGAGGTCGATGACTGTTGCTCTTGCGGATACGCGAGCCTGTCCGATTTGCCCGCCCCGAATTCTCGACTTCACTTCGTGAGCCTCGCCGGGTCGAAGTTTGAAAGCTTCAAACTCGTAGCTTGCACCGCTCGGCTCGGGGAAGGAGATTTCTGGGGAAGGTTGAAGGTCGCATTTCTTGATCGTCATATCCCCAACTGTGCGGTTGATCAGTGTGATCTTCAGTTCTGTATCGGACCCTACCGCGAGTGTATTCCCCGATTCGGGCTCCAGCCTCAACTGGAGTGGTTGCTTCGCGTAGCTTACATACTCTGAGAGTTTCCAATTGGCATCGCGTTGGTATTGGAAGCCGAAGCTCTTGGAGAGTTCCAGGCCTATGGCCTCAGTGAGTGCGTTCACTAGTTCCGGGGAGAAGATTTTCTTGAGTAACTCGACGTATACTTCAGGGCTCTTGGCGGATATTCCTGGGTCGACGTAAAAGCTGGTGACGTTTGCCGCGCGGCCCAGCACACCATGCAGCGCCCGGTCTAACGCACTTGAGAAGGTCTCGTCGAAGGATTCGGAGTATCTCTGCAACTCTATCTCCTGATGAACTTTGAGAACCTGTAGGAAATGAAAGCCGCAAAAGCCAACATCGAGACGGTGTGAACGCCCATGCCCAGCAACAGGACGGGTTGAGAGAAATTGACAGCTCCGATGGTCTGTAGGTACCTCCATATTTCTGAGACCGTCCAAATGACAAGCCATACTGCGAGTTGAAATTGCAAGCTGTTCTTGGTTTTAGCTGTAAACATCATCCTGAGTGAAAGTATGAATGCCACAACCACCCCGGTCAAGATCCCGCCGTCGACGAGGATCATCTCGAGTGTTCCGGCAGCCACTAGGCTAATCCTCCCTTCTTCGAGAAGTAAGACAGGAATAACAAGAGCGTGACAACCGAAAACGAGTCTAGAATGGCGCGAGCTGTATACCCAAAGACGAAACCGAAGAGTAGATGGTAGAGACCGTGGCTGAACGAGAAGAGCGCAAGAAGGAGAGATAGGATGCGGAAGGGTCTAATCTTTGTCACGTAAGCAACATAGAAGGGGATGGCGGATGCGGCGATCATCGCCACGGCATCGATAAGGTTGAAGGTTTCCGGCCATCCAAACGACATGAGGCGACTACTTCGGCAAAGAGAGCTACAATTTATGGGTTCAAGAATCTCGCGGGGATTTATTCCATCAGTCAAACACAAACGTGACTGACCAGCTCCAGCATGACATCACTCGAAAAACACACCTCTATATCGACTAGCCAAGCCAGCGGCCGCATCAGTAATCACTATTCTCGAAAGCAAGTTGCGGGCCCTGAGCCTTAAGCCTTCATTACTCACAGCCCATTAATCCTACTGTAGCCGAAGTCGATCCTGGAATAACCGAGTCGGAGGTGGAGCGCATGATGAAAGAAGCAGCAAAAACTATTACAAGTATCGCAATGAAAAATGAGTAGAATTCGTCTTGATACGCGCATTGCGGCTTCAATAGCTTCTAGCTTTGTAACGACGCCACATTTGTAATACATTGAAGAACGTTACAAAATCATCGTCGTGAGTGCTTCCACAACCAGAAACCTACATTCGCGTTAATTGAGAAAAAGAGTACCGATTTCCTAAGGAAGAAGTGTAGCCCGCCTAAAGAACTAGCCGAATACCACCGGCCCGGTCACTTTCCGTTATCTCGAAAGGAACCTCGTTTTTTTTTGACTCCATCCGTTTGTAGTATGGTACTCCCACCGATTTTTTCTGGGCTTCCTAGAGAAGCCACTGAGATAGCTCGGGATACCTGGGTAGCCATGGACTCTTGCTGCCGCGGTCAAATGGGGGTAGAGGTCTCGCCTAATCGTCAAATTCGTAAATCCTGGTTTCGGCAAGTTTCTCACTCTACCCACCCATACGGCAGGCAAAGTGTTTGGTTCTTGGTTCGGAAATCCCTGATGATGAGACATCTCTTTTCATGTCTCCGAACGGAATAGGGTGAACACGGTGGGAGCTTACCTGTGGGTTTCGACTCCCTAGGTAAAATTGGTAAATTACAAATGAATACTAGTGATTGGGAATGTGAGACTCGTGATGAAACGTAAACGTCGTGCCTATTATTGCAATACATAACGTGACCTCATAAGTCAAAGCCTATGGGCGCAAGTCAAAAACCGTCGAGCAGTCTGTCCACACCCTCGTTTCCCTTCTCGTCGGGTACCAACCGTGTATGGAGCATGCGCTACATAGTAGCGGCCTCATCTATGGGCACAATTATTGAATGGTACGATTTCTACATCTTTGGTTCTCTTGCGGTTTTCCTTGCGCCCGTGTTTTTCCCGTCAAAAACACTCGGAACGTCACTCATTCTCTATCTCGGGACCTTTGCGGCCGGCTTTGCCGTAAGGCCCTTCGGAGCCCTTGTCTTTGGGAGATTGGGCGACAAGATCGGCCGAAAATATGCGTTCCTTCTGACCATCACTATCATGGGATCCGCGACGACCATCATAGGCCTCCTTCCATCCTACCAAACTATCGGTCTTCTAGCACCCGCAATTCTTCTTTTCATTCGGATGCTACAAGGGCTTGCCCTAGGTGGGGAATATGGCGGCGCAGCAATATACGTCGCCGAACATGCACCGGACGAGAAACGTGGGTACTGGACTAGCTATATCCAGACAACCGCCACAATCGGCCTCTTTCTCTCACTGATTGTCATATTGGCGACAAGTCTCGGCCTCGGAGCCACCGCCTTCAATGACTGGGGCTGGAGGATACCATTCCTTCTCTCCTCCGTTCTTGTCGCTGCCGCGCTCTACATACGATGGCGGCTTAGGGAAACACCTCTCTTCACCAGGCTCAAAGAGATGGGGAAAACGGCTACATCCCCGATCAAAGAAAGCCTTGGAAGAGACTGGCGTCTCATTCTTCTCGCTCTCTTCGGCGCCACAGCCGGACAAGCCGTTGTATGGTACACTGGACAATTCTACGCGCTATACTTTTTACAAACAATTCGAGGAGTTGACAAAGTAACATCGTACGCTATTGTGGCGACAGCTCTCGCCCTCGGCACTCCACTCTTCATCTTTTTCGGCCGATTATCAGATAGAATCGGTCGAAAAAAAATCATCATGGCAGGATGTGGGCTCGCAGCAGCAACCTATTACCCACTCTACATGGCGATGACATACTTCTCCGACAAGGCCAGCTTCAACGCCCCGGCACTAACTCTACTCGTACTGACTCAGGTAGTTTACGTTACAATGGTCTATGGGCCCATCGCTGCATTACTTGTTGAAATGTTCCCAGGCCGGACAAGGTACACATCCCTATCCCTGCCATACCACCTGGGCAACGGCGAGTTTGGCGGTTTCACTCCCGTTTTGGTGGTTGCCATCAACTTCGCGGCAGGTAGTATCCTAGCCGGATTGATCTACCCCATCGGAGTTGCTCTTGTAACACTCGTAATTGGTAGCCTTTACATCAAAGAAACGAAAGACGTGAGTATCTGGAAAGAAGTGGAAGAAATGGTTCCGACAACACAACCTATAGGGAGATCGACCGATTCGCTACCTGAGAAGATTCCTTCTCCAAAACCATAAGCATGCTTCTCTCAGATCAAGAACGATTTTCTAGGAAAGGAGCGTGGGTTCGCCTAAAGAACTAGCCAAATACCGCCCCGCGTGCCTTGAACAAATTGCCCAATTTCTGAGGTGCGATGATTGGTTAGGAGATCGAGCCAATTATGATATGCAGCATCAGCCAGCCAACGCACCCAGATCGCGCGCGCAACGCCAATAAAGAGAACCACCAAACCTGCGACCGCGATCACCTCCTGCATCACTGTTCTCCCTCACAGACCCGGTTCCGATTTATCGGTCTGGTTGTCAGAATTGCTCTGTCTTTCTAACATAGCTTTTGGGCTTTCTCTCAACGAGGAGTGATGACGTGTCTGCAAAACGGTTTGATCTATCCATTTGTGGCTGTTCGTTTCCTTGGAGTGAGAACTGAGAGCATAAGGTCCATATCTCATGCAAATGAGTGCGATCCAACTGTAGATTCGAATCCACTTGTTCCTCCTTGGCCGTTTTGGGCAGTTGCAGAACGTCTAGTACAACTTTCGAAGATGCTTGCCAAAGGTTCAGGTTGTGTAGATCAGTACGGACTCCTTTGATGCAAGATCGATATCGAGATGCGAACATGCGAATAGTAATGTCGAGGCAGAGGTGAGCGGTAGCTGGACGACGTCTGGATTTGGAGTACTGGTGGCTATAGGGGCCTTCTTGGCTGCAATGCTCTTCCTGTGACGCCCCTTAGTCATCCACCATATTGAATACCAGTTTGGCCTTGGCGAATAAGACCTTCAAAACAGACAGAGCTTTCGTCTTTGTTTTGAATTAGGAACACTATTATGGATAATCCGATCATTCTTCTTGCCGGAAAACGTGTCTAATCCAGTAGCTTTCCACGGAAAGACCGCTTGGATCACAGCTTTCATAATTGCATTGGTATTTTTGATGCCGTTTCTGGCTATTTCACTTCCGTCAGTGACACTCCCAGGAACGCGGGCGATGGACGTCACGTCGCTGAAGACCCCGACCTACGCGGAGAGTAGCCGCGCGACGATCCTGGATGAGAATAACTGGACAATTTGGAGCCTCACCGCCCAAGAATATGGCGCCACACTCACCTACTCTAGTGATGGACTGACGCTAACGGGCGGTTTTCCACCGAGCACGCAACCACTCGCTCTTTCTATTGACAGAACACTGAAAGTCAATCTGACAGCATACCCCATAATGTACATGCTGATCAATGTTTCACCAAGTATTAGCTATGGAATCCGTTTCTATTCGCAAAGCTCAGGATCTACAGTACCTCTCTGGGCCGAGTCCGACGCGCTCAGCCACAGAGAAGGGACAGGACAAGCAGAGAATGTTCAACTGAACATGTTTCAGCTGATAGAATCGAACACGGGCAAGGTCTATGATTCGACGAGTAGTGTAACGATCTATGTAGAACGAAGCGCATCAACACAAGCGACGCATTTTTCCCTGCAGATCAAGAAACTCGAATTCCTCAACTTTCCACTCTTGTCCGCTCCAGCGGCAGGATCATACCACGCGATCTATGTTGGCCTAGGCCAAATTGAGGAAAACCCGTCGTTTACACTCAGAAGCGTTGAGATTCGCGGAACAATCAATGCGTCAAAAGGAATGGTCTTCGTACCCTACTTCATAGACGGCTTGTCCATTTACCAGGGCCCGGTGTATACCCTTGCAACAATCCCGATCGACCTATCCGTCACGGTAGCTATCACATCACAACATCCGAAGTCTTTCTCAGACAACCTACCGACGGAAAAAGCCGCAATTGTCCTGATCGCAGCTTCGGGAACGTTTGTCCGGCTTTCAGTTGAAAATATTTCCCTCAATTATTATTCTAAAACGGCACAAACCTCCTCTATCCCATTCCAAGGCAGAAACGGCTATCTCAACAATGCCTTCTTTTTCCTCCTCCTTCCCGTCTCCGTGATCGTCCTCCTCTATGGCCAGGTGCGAAGGGCGAATCACATCCCAAACTCTCAGAGCAGCGTCTCACGTTCAGATGTAGACCCGTGATGGCCGCATGCTCTCACTAAGGAATGAACTCGCGAAGTGGTTGACGAATCCACTTGTCGCTTCACGAGCCTTGGTCGTGTTTCTGGTCGCCACGGTCACGGTCTTCGGCAATAGTACGGGGTCTCTCCCTCCAATTGGAGACGTGAATCTCCCCGTTCTGTATGGTCTTGCTCGGTGGGATTCGGGATACTATCTTGGCATAGCCACGGACGGTTACACAATTTTTCAGCATGGATACTCCTTTCGGCCCCTCTTCCCACTTGCAATCAGAGCCCTCTACCCGGCCTTTCCATGGCTCGACGTGAGATCAGCGGAAGTCCTCGCGGGTTTCCTGTGGAACTTGGTGGCTGTAGGAATCGCCGCCTTCTATTTGGAAAGACTGACCAAGCAACTGCTTGGCCCCGCGATTGCAAGTAGTACTCTTTTGCTGCTCGCTGTCTACCCCTCTACGTTCTTCTTTACAGTAATCTATTCAGAAGCAACCTGCATCCTGTTCATCGCTGCATCTCTCTATTACCTTGAAAAAGGGAGGATACTTCTCGCTGGAGGCCTTGGATTCCTCGCGGGCCTCGCACGACCGGAAGCATTTCTCGTTGCAATCCCGTTTCTGCTGAAGGGAATTTTCGAGGATCAGAGGTTCAGGAAATTGTTGGCCACGTTCATAGTCCTTGCCAGCGTTCCAGCCTTTGCCGTGTACGCGTACACTCAGACAGGGAACATTCTCGCGCCCTTTCAGTCAGAGGCAACGGGGCCCAAGTGCACGATCTTGTGCTTCTTCAACAACCCAGTCTACCAGGTCGCGAACGGAGTACTCCCGTATACCATTAATTTTGTCACTATGATTCTCGCGGTCATCTTCGTAGCAATTCCTTTGATCAGAGGGAACGTATCGTCCAAGCTGTTTCCATACTACACATGGGCCTTCGTCCTCCTCGCCGTCGTATTCTACTCAGGCGAAGTCCGTTCATTCGCACGCTTCGCTCTGGTGGTTCCTCCTGTTTTCTGGGCACAAGCCGAATACTCTGCGATTCATCCCAGATTCTTCGGAGGACTGATCGTTGTCTACTCGGTTCTGATGTGTCTGGCTACGATTCTGTGGGTAAACTGGTACCCTATGCTCTAACCATAACGGCGGTTTCTTCTTGGAGAGTGCAAGTCAGGCAGGTGCCAGAATCTCAGTCTTCTTCTCAATCAATTTTTCCATCCGAATAGCATCCTCTCCGTCGGTGTAGTAGCTGTGCGCGGTTCCAGTCTCCCGAAAGTCATTCTTCATGTAGAGCTGCAAAGCTTCGTGGTTGCTTCTCCTTAGCTCTAGACGTAACGGACCCGGTCTCGACCTTTCGAACAGGTCATCCAGGAGTGCTTGCGCGATCCCTCTACGTCTAAACCCGGCTCTTACGGCGATGGAGACAACGTGTTGGTGATCAGACCAGTCATCGACAACCGCATATCCGACAATCGCCCCGCTGTAGACCGCGACAAGAAACGTTTCCGAGTTCGCGTCTGCGAGCTGGTCGATGAAGTAGTTTGGGAACGGGTCTTTGAACGACTGTTCTTCGAGGTCGTAGACAAAGCTCAGGTCTTCGGTCCTTACGGGTCGTATCTCGACTTTTCGGGTTGTTAAGTTCTCCATTCTACTTGCTCGCCATTCTCGCCGCGCTGGCGAGAGCCGTAGCAACGTTGTCTCTGCCCATTGCTAGTATGTAAGGGCCTAGCCTCGGACCATGGTCGGCCCCGATCAGCACTCTATAGAGCGTCTTGAAGAAAGGCCCTGGCTCAAGATCATGCTTCTTTGCTATCGTAAATACAGAGTTCTGGAGATAATTTTCATCGGCGCTCGCATTTACGATGCCTGCTAGCTCAAGAATAGCCTCTCGCTCTTTCCCTTCGACCTGCATGGGACCGGTCGTTATCGTTTCGATCTCTCTTGCCCAATTGATAGCTTTCTCCAACCGGTCTTGAAAACGCTGATCGTTGGCATCGACTTGATAGCCGTATCCAGCCAGCCTCTGTATAACGAATTCCTTCTCCTTGCCCTTCGGGGCCACTTTGACCAAGTACACGAGAAGGTTGTGAGGGATGTGAGCAGTTGGGGTTCTCGGGGGTGAAAGGTGCCAGACGTATTCGTACAATCCCCGCAACCTCGCCAGCTCCTTAGGGTCTTTTACCTCCTTACGCCCGAAGTACACGTCTTCTAGCTCATCGAGTTCTGCGATGTAGGTTGGAATATCCTTGACCCAGACTGCTCTAGACCCAACACTTCTCTTGTACATCAAGAGCAGCAACGTTTGAGGTGGAGCATACCGAAGCCAGAGTTGAGGAGCCAGAACGTTGCCCACAGACTTTGACACCTTCGCTCCTGTTTTGTCCAGAAAATGCTCGTAGCGGGTGTGGAAGGGCGGAGGTTCAGCTAGCACTTCCTCCATCACTCTGTCATTTGTCTTCACTGAGTCAATGAGTTCCTTACCATAGGCTTCATAATTCACTTTGAGCGCAGACCATCGAGCCGCAAACTCTACCTTCCAGCTCAGCTTTCCCCTGCCTGAAAACACGTCAACTTCGCCCCGATGCCCGCACCCCTTCAACATCTCTCCACGAAGCTCCATTCCATCACAAGAGTATCTGACCGCGTGCCTATCGGGAAAGTATTCAAGAGCCCTAGTCGTGTAAATTCTGCCGCAGCTCTCGCAGACTGGAAAGTAAGGTAGAACCTCTGTATACTTCTCTTGTCCCAAAGTCTCCTTGATTATCTCTCCAACCCTAGCAGCGTTGCTCAGAATCTTGTCGATTTGAGAGTTGAATAGCCCCTCTTTGTAGGCCCGAGTTCCTGAGACACTCCTATACTTCATCCCCGTCTTGTCCAAGGCCTCCAACAACAATCCACTCATGTGGCTCCCATAGCTCTCGTGACAGCCAAAGGGATCAAGGACGCTGGAAACTGGAAATCCGATGTACTTTGATAGTGATTTTGGAAGACCAGCGGGGACTTTTCTAAGCCCGTCCATATCGTCTGAGAAGGCGATCAGCTCGGCTCTCTTTCCAATGCTCTCGAGTGCGAGCTTGATACCATAAGCGCGAGCTGCGTCGCTGTAGTTGCCGATATGCGGGACGCCAGACGCGCCCAGTCCGCTCTCGACTCTTAGGAGATCTACTTGCCGGCTGAGTTTCAGTTCTCTCTCAACGATCTCGGAGGCCACCTTGTCTAACCAAGTGCCTCTTCCAATGATCTCAGGAGGTGCAAGTGCCAAGTTTTCCAGCCATTATGAAAGACTTGCACTTGATAAACAATAAATTACTCAAGAGAGGATCAGTTGTAAAGTGGCGAATGGTTGTCGGTGACGCTTGAAGGATTCCGTCCCTCAAGCTATTTGACTAGCGAGACCGCCCGGCTACAAGAAACAGTCGGAAACGGCAAAGCCATCGCTGCGGTGTCCGGCGGCGTTGACAGCACTGTCGCGGCACTTGTCGCAAAAAGGGCGCTCGGGGAAAGACTACTCCCAGTTTTCATAGACACGGGATTCTTGCGGGCTGGAGAACCTGAGAACGTCAAGGCGAGGCTCGGGGACCCTTCGCTAGGATTGAAAGTTAAGCTAGTCAAGGCAGGGGCGCGTTTCTTGGAAGCCACAAAAGGCGAAGCAATGGCCGAAGAGAAAAGGAAGAAGTTTCGGGATACATTCTATCAGGTCTTAGGAGAAGAAGCGCGAAAGGACGGTTGTGATTTCGTTGTTCAGGGGACTATTGCGCCGGACTGGATTGAAACGCAGGGCGGAATAAAGACTCAGCATAACATCCTGGAGCAGGTTGGGATCGATTCTCTGTCAAAGTATGGTTTTAGGGTCGTCGAACCTATGTCAGAATTGTACAAGGATCAAGTTCGCGTTCTCGGACGACACTTAGATTTGCCAAAAGATATGTCTGAACGACAACCGTTTCCAGGTCCAGGGCTCTTAGTACGATGCATTGGAACTGTTTCGAAGAAAAAGCTGGACCTTCTCAAGTCATCGACAATGATCGTTGAGGAGAAGCTCGGACCATTCAACTACGACCAGTATTTCGCTGGCGTCATTGAAAACAAGTTTGCGAAGGAGCCTGTCTACAAGAATTTGGACGAGACAGCGGCTGGGGCTCTTGGTCTTCCCAGCTCAGAGACTCGCGTTGACGTGTTCGAGGATCGAGTCACGGGGGTCAAGGGCGATACGAGGAGCTACGGCAGGTTAGCGGGAATAAGGATCCAAGAGGATAGCAGAGAAACCTACGGATGGCTTCCGGAGAAACTTCGCCTAGCCCAATCCAGCATCGTCGAGAAATTTGTTGAGGTGACACGCGTAGCAGTCCTGGTCAAGGAAAAGAGAGGAGGCCCCTCATTATCGGTCGTAGTTAGAGCGGTCTCGACTCGGGACTTCATGACAGCAGCGGTTGCTCAGGTTCCCTGGAAGATCCTGAAAGACATTGCAGAATCTATTCTCAAGACTGGCGATTCGTCACGAGTCTACTACGACATTACGCCGAAACCGCCTGCGACCATAGAGTTCGAGTAGCCCTGACAACCATTCCCGTTGTCTACGTCAAAGGCCAGTACAATCACCTGATAGCTAGGAGACTCCAAGAGCTGGGAGTAGACTCCCACCTGATGCCTCCTTCTACTCCTCTGGAGAAGTTCGAGGCTATGAAGGCCGACGCGCTGGTTATGGGCGGAGGACCCCAGAGCGTCCGATCCCTCGATGCACTAAGCGATGAACTCAGAGACGCCTCGAATTTGATAACCAAGATCAAACTTCCAATGCTGTGCATCTGCGTGACCCACCAGCTCATGGCGACAACGTTCGGGGGCACAACAAACCTAGCGCGAAAGCCTGAATTTGGCCCAGTCGAGGTTTCAGTCTCAGACGAAGATACGATCTTGGCTGGTTTGAAGCCTTCATTTACAGCCTGGGAGTCTCACAATGACGAGATAGTTGCGGCGCCCCCCAGGTTCAAGGTACTCGCGAGTTCAGATAACTGCACTGTCCAAGCGATGAGGCATGAGAAGATGAACTTGTTCGGGGTGCAGTTCCACCCCGAGGTGTATCATACCCTCA
>Ga0209156_10003999_pt1 | contig 10831 bp, 10 predicted proteins | sample GraSoiAngelo_124_FD_185881 | JGI IMG/M metagenome (GOLD analysis project Ga0209156, IMG submission 185881) | Grasslands soil microbial communities from the Angelo Coastal Reserve, California, USA - 14_0927_05_20cm (SPAdes) (version 2) | ecosystem: Environmental > Terrestrial > Soil > Grasslands...
GCGATGTCCTCCGGCAGCTCTTCCTGAGCCTTGGCGGCGTCCTTGCCTTGCACCATCACCCGGATCTGCTCCACCACGTCGGGGTTGGCGAGTGTCGTCACGTCGCCGACATCACGGCGGTTCGAGATCGCTGCGAGCACGCGGCGCATGATCTTCCCGGAGCGCGTCTTCGGCATGTCCGGCACGATGTAGACATGCTTGGGTCGTGCGATCTTGCCGATCACTTCTTCGTTCGCCTTGATCACGCGGTCGATGATGTCCTGGCTCGGCGGCACGCCCGGCTTCACCGCGATGTACACCTCGGGGACGCGTCCTTTCAGCTCATCCTGGACGGGCACCACCGCGGCTTCGGCGACTTCCGGGACCGTGAGACAGGCGGACTCGATCTCCTTCGTGCCCAGGCGGTGACCCGCGACATTGATCACGTCGTCGACCCGGCCGAGGATGCGGTAGTAGCCATCGGCGGCCTGCACCGCGCCATCGCCGCACAGGAAGGGCCAGTCGCGCCAGTCCTTGCTCCGGGGATTCCTGTTGTACTTGGCGAAGTAGGTTTTGACATAGCGGTCGCGGTCGCCCCAGATCGTCTGCATGATGCCGGGCCACGGATTGCGGATGCAGATATTGCCCGCCTTGCCGGACCCCTTGGGAATTTCCGCGCCGGTTTCGTCGAAGATCACCGGATGAATCCCCGGCGCGGCGGGACCGCAGCTGCCCGGCTTCATCGCATGGATCGCCGGCACGGTGGTGCCGAGAAAGCCGCCGGTCTCCGTCATCCACCACGTATCGGTGATGACGGCTTCCCGCTTGCCGACCTCGTCGTAGTACCAGCGCCACGCCTCCGGCTCGATCGGCTCGCCCACCGTCGTCATCGACTTGAAATGGTATTTGTACTTGCGCGGCTCTTGGGGACCGAGCTTGCGCAGCATCCGAACCGCCGTCGGTGCCGTGTGGAAAATGTTCACGCCCAACCGCTCGGCGATGCGCCACGGCCGCCCCGCATCGGGAAACGTCGGCACGCCTTCGTACATGACGCTCGTCGCCGCATTCGCCAGGGGACCGTAGACGATGTAGGAGTGCCCGGTGATCCAGCCGATGTCCGCCATGCACCAGTAGATGTCTTCCGGATGAATGTCGAGAATCCATTTCGACGTGGCGGTCACATAGGCCAGATAACCCGCAATGCCGTGCTGCGCGCCCTTGGGCTTGCCCGTCGTGCCGCTCGAGTACATCAGGAACAGGGGTCCCTCCGACGGCAGGGGAACCGGGTCTACGGTCTTACCGTTGTAGTCCTTGAGCAGGTCGTTCACAAAGAAGTCGCGACCGGCCACCATCGGCGTCTTGGCGGAATACTTTCCGGGGTACCGCTGCCACACCAGAACCTTGTCGACGTGCTGCCCCAGCTCTGTCGCCGTCCGCACCGCGATGTCCGCGTTGGCTTTGTGATCGACCAGCGTGCCATTCCGCCAGTAGCCGTCCATCGTAATCAGCACACGGCTGCCGGAGTCCTGAATGCGCGACCCGCACGCCTGACCGCTGAATCCGCCGAACACTTGTGAGTGGATGATGCCCAGTCGCGCACATGCCAGCATCGTGATCGGCAGCTCCGGCACCATCGGCATGTGAAAGGTGACGCGGTCTCCCGCTTTGAGTCCCGAGCCACGGAGCAGCGCGGCCACTTCATTGACGCGGGTGTACAGGTCCTGATAGGTGAGGACCACATCCCGCTCGGCTTCCGGCTCGGGCACGAAAATGAAAGCGGCCTTGCTCGCGTACTTGGCCAAATGGCGGTCCACGCAGTTGAACGAGGCGTTGATCTTGCCGCCGACGAACCATTTCCAGAATGGTGCATCGCTGGTGTCGAGGACCGTGTGATACGGCTCGAACCAGGTCAGCATGTCCGCATAGACCTTGAAACAGTCGGGAAACTTGTCGAGCCCGAACTTTTCAAAGATGCGCGGGTCCCGCAGGTTCGCTTGTGCCTTGAACTTCTCGGACGGCTGATAGTAGGCCTCTTCCTTCCAATGCACCGCGATCTGCGCTTCGCTGACCTCGGTCTGCTCCGTCGTCTTCAGCGTCTTCGCCATCTGATCTTGCCTCCTAGCCGGCACTTACGGCTTCTTGCGCAATGGCTCGTCCGGGATGTCGTGTGTTCAAGGGGATAGGCTAAGGTATGCCCCCCGGATGAATGGCGGTCAAGCCGGCCCTTGCAAACTGCGCGCAGGCGTTCCGTCTGCGGCAGCCCGAGGGGTGAGACGCCTCACCCCGCTTTGACAAGCGATTGACGGCCCGCAGGTTAGCTGTATGGCACCGGAGTCGCATAACCCCCGGCCGGTGAACTACTGGAGCCGACTGTGGAGGAGCAAGTGACGATGTCAACGCGTCCGAGCGAAAAGGTCTTGGCCGCTCCCGAGGAGCTGGGGCTCGACTCACGCACGACATTCCGCCGTGCGGCCACCGAGCTGCTGGAACAGCTGGGGGAGGGTGCCGGGCGTCTGGTCATCGACCTCGCGGGCACGCGTCAGATCGACAGCGCCGGTCTCGGTGCCCTGATGTTGATCCAGCGGAAGGCCGCGGAGCGACGCCTGACGGTGTGCCTGCGCGGGGCCAACGAGGAGCTGCGATTCTTGCTGGTGCTGACCAAGCTCGACGACCTGTTCGAGCTGGAGAGCAGCCCGAGCTGAGCCGCCCGTAGACGGCAGGGGGGGCCCGCATATATTGGCCCACCATGGGTTCCCCCCCGCTTCGCCCGCGGCGTAAAGTGCTGTTCGTCGAGGACGAGTCGACCCTGCGGCGCACCTACAAGCGATTCTTCGCCGAACGCTACCACCTGGCCTTCGCCGCCAGTGGGACCGAGGCTCGCCGCCAGATGGACGAGTTCCACCCTGAAGTGCTGGTGCTCGATCTCCGGCTTCCGGACACCGACGGCGTCACGCTGCTGCAGGAGATCCGCCAGTCGCAGCCGTCCCTCCCGGTGATCGTCACAACCTCGTATGTGAGCATGGAGCCGCTCATCAACGTGCTCGACCTCGGCCACTCAGGGTACCTGGTCAAGCCGTTCGACCTGGAAGATCTCGCCGCCCGCATCGATGCTCTCGGTTGAGGGCCTGCGGCACACCTTCGGCGAGGGGGGAGGGCAGGTGGTCGCGCTCGACGGGGTGTCCTTCACCCTCATGCCGGGCCAGGCCCTCGCCATCTTCGGGCCGAACGGGGCAGGCAAGACCACGCTTCTCAAGGTGCTCGCCGGCCTGATCCGCCCGCAGGCGGGGTCGGTGCAGGTAACCGGGGGGCGGCGCGCGATCGGTTGGATCGGCCACCAATCCCACCTCTACGAGCACCTCACGGTACGCGAGAACCTGCTCTTCTGGGCGTCGCTCTACGGGGTGCCCGCCGCGCGCCGCGGTCCCCGCGCCGCCGAGGTGCTCGGGCGTCTCGGCATGCGCGATCGGGCGGATCGACCGGTGTGGTCGCTGTCCCGGGGTTTGGCGCAACGCGCGGCAATCGCCAAGGCCCTGATCCACGATCCGTCCGTCCTGCTCCTCGACGAGCCGTTCACGGGGCTCGATCTCGCGGCGGCGGCCGAGCTCCGGGCGCTCCTCGGCGAGCTGCGCGGCGGGGGCGGGGGCGCGGCAGGTCGCGTGGTCGTGCTGGCGACGCACAACGTCGACGAGGGGGTCGAGCTCGCTACCGACGTGGCGTTCCAGCGGCACGGCCGGTTCGTTCACTTCGCGCCGCGGGGCGGGCGGGAACCCGCCGGAATCGCGGAGGCGTACCGGCGGGCGGTGACCGATGGATGAGCTGTTCGCCCAGGCGTGGACGGTGGCACGGAAAGACCTGCTGCTCGAATTTCGGACGCGCACGGCGATCGTCTCGACCGTCGTGTTCACCGCGCTGGTCCTCACGGTGTTCAACTTCGGGCGCGACCCCACGGCCGTCCCCACCATCGATCTCGCCCCGACCATTCTGTGGGTGACGTTCACGTTCGCCGCGATGCTCGCCCTGAACCGCGCCTTCCAGCTCGAGCTCGAAAACCAGGCGCTCGAGGGGCTGCTGGTATCGCCGCTCAACCGCACCAGCCTCTACTGGGGCAAACTGATCGCGAATCTGGTGTTCGTGGCGGTGGTGGAGGCGGTCGGGCTGCCGCTGTTCGTCCTGTTCTTCGACGTACCCGTGGGTCGTGTGCTAGTCCCGCTCATCGGCGTCATCGCGCTTGCGACGCTCGGGTTCGTCGCTGTGGGAACGCTCTTCAGCGCCCTCGTGATTCGAACCCGGTTCGCCGAGCTGCTGCTCGTGGTGATTCTGCTGCCGTTCCTTGTCCCCCCGCTCATCGGCGCCGTGCAGATCACGGCGCAGCTGCTCGGTGGGCGTCCCTTGAGCGAGGCCGTGGGGTACTTTAAGTTGCTCGCCGCTTACGACATCGTGTTCGTGTCGCTCGCGAGTTTTCTGTTTCGCTTTACGGTGGACGAATGACCTTGGCGCAAAAGGGCCGCCGGATCACGGTGCTCGCGCTGGTGTGCCTGGCCGCCGTGTACGTTCGGGCGCTGGCGTTCACCCCGGTGGAGCGGTTGCAGGGGCCGGCACAGAAGATCTTCTATCTGCACGTGCCCGCCGCGCTCTGGACCGAGGCGGCGATGATCCTCGTGGGATTGGCCGGAATCTTCTACCTGTTCCTGAAGGATCCGCGGCTGGATCGGTTCGCCGAGGCGTCGGCGGAGGTCGGCACGGTGTTCGCGACCATCGTGCTGACGACCGGCCCCATCTGGGGGAAGCCGATCTGGGGGACGTGGTGGACGTGGGATGCCCGGCTGACGTCCACCCTGTTTCTCTTCTTTCTGTACGTGGGATATCTGCTCGTGCGCGGCGCCGTGCGCGATCCCGGGCTCCGCGCCCGGTACGCGGCCGTGCTCGGCATCTGCGGAATGTGTCTGGTACCCTTCATCCACCTGAGCGTCTTTTTGTTTCGTACGCTCCATCCCCAGCCCATCATCCTGAAGCCGAGCGCCCCCTCGCTGCCCGGCAGCATGTTGGCGACGTGGCTCTTTTCCCTGGCGGCGTTCACGCTCCTGTACGTGGGATTCGTGACGCAGCGCTACGCCGTGTCGCTCACGCGCGACGCGCAGCGGGGGGAGCGTACCGGCCGTGCCTGACGTGCCCCAGAACGCGGGTTACATGGTGGCGGCCTACGTCGTGACGGCGGTCATTCTGCTCGCCTATTCCATTTCCCTGTACCGCCGCACCGGGAAGCCTTAGCTCCCGCGCTTCTCCGGGAACAGCTCGGCGCGCGCCTGGGACAGGCGCGTCAGCCCGTCGGGCACCTGGGTGGCCCAGAGGTGCAGCGCTTCGTCGGCGGCCCGCACGTCCCCGGCCTGGAACAGCGCCTGGGCATTGAGCCACAGCGCCTCGGCGCCGCCGCCGGCCGCGTAGGCGCGGGCGAAGCGTGCCGCCGCTTCGGCGTGGCGACCGGCACGGCGATACAGATCGCCGGCCGCCAGCGCGGCATCGGGGCGCTCCTCGAGCGCGAGCACCTGCTCGTACGCTACGAGCGCATCCTGCTGGCGGAACGCCATCTGCCACGCTTCCCCCAGCAGCATCCAGGCATCGGGATTTTCCGGGAAGCGCTGGGCGGCCTGCTGGGCCGCGGCCACCGCGCCCCAGCGGTCATCAATGGCGCGCCGCAGCCGTACCAGCGCCGGATGGGATTCCGCGAAGGTCGGGGAGAGCGTGCAGCCGAGTCGCAGCCACAGGTCGGCGCGCTTGGGCGCTTCGCGTTGACAGGCCGCCGCCCGCCGCACGGCGAAGCGGGCGAGCGCGGAGCGCAGAGAGCGGAGCATTGTAGATTGCACCAATCTATGTCACACGCGACGCGACCGCCGGGGCCCGCGCGCCCCCCCCCTCGACCGCTCGCGGGCCGGCGCATCGCGGTGACCCGCGCGCGCGAGCAGGCCGCCGAGCTGGTACGGGAGCTGGAGGCGCTCGGCGCCCAGGTCGTCGTCGCGCCGACGATCCGCATCTCGCCGCTGACCGATCTGGCGGCGCTCCGCGCCGCGCTCACGCGCAACCCGCCCTACGACTGGATCGTGTTCACCAGCCAGAACGCCGTGCACGTGGTGTGCGACCGGCTACCCGAGTGGCAGCTCGCGCCGCGCGACGTGGCGCGCGCCGCGGTCGCGGCGATCGGACCCGCCACCGCGGAGGCGCTCGTGCGCCGCGGGGTCGTCCCAGACCTCGTGCCCGACCGGTTCGTTGCCGAAGCGGTCGTGACGGCGCTCGCGGCACAGGGCGACGTGCGCGGGAAGACCGTATTGCTCCCGCGGGCGCGAGGAGCCCGCGACGCCCTGCCCGACGGCCTGCGCGCGCTGGGCGCGCGGGTCGATGTCATCCCGGTCTATGAGACCATCCAGGCGACGGGAGACGCGAGCGGCCTTGCGGCGGAGATCCTCGCGGGAGCGATCGACGCCATCACGTTCACTTCCTCCTCGACCGTCCGGGGCTTCGTGGAGTCGGTGGGCAGGCCAGTCGCGGCCTCCGGTCGGTTCGCCGCGGCGGTCATCGGCCCCGTCACGGCGGGGACGGCGCGGGAGCTCGGGATCGCGGTCGCCGTCGAAGCGGCGGAGTACACCGTGGCGGGACTCGTCGAGGCGCTGGTGCGCTACTTCGGGCGGTGAGCGCTCGCCTGAGACTTGGCACACGGGGCAGCCGGCTCGCCATCTGGCAGGCCGAGTGGGTGCAGGCCGCACTGGCGCGGGCCGGCGTCGTCGCCGAGCTGGTGATCATCGAGACGCGCGGCGACGCGGAGGTCGATCGCCCGCTGCACCAGCTGGAGGGCAAAGGATTCTTCACGAAAGAGATCGAGGAGGCGCTGCGCGACGGCCGCATCGACGTGGCGGTGCATTCGCTCAAGGATCTGCCGACCAGACTGCCGGCGGGCCTGGTGCTGGCGGCCGTCCCCACGCGGGCGGACCCCGCCGAGGCGTTGGTGACGCGGGACGCGGGCGTCACATCGATCGCCGACCTGGCCGCGGGCGCCAAGGTCGGTACGTCCAGCGTGCGACGCGTGGCCCAGATCCGCTACCTTCGGGCCGACCTCGACATCGTGCCGCTGCGCGGCAACGTGCCGACACGAGTGCAGAAGGTGAAGGAGGGGCGCGACGGCCTCGACGCGGCGCTCCTCGCCGGGGCGGGGCTCGAGCGGCTCGCGCTCGCGGGGCAAATCGCCGCACGGCTCGATCCGCTGGATGTCATGCCGGCGCCGGGTCAGGGCGCGCTCGGACTGGAGGTCCGCGCGGGCGACCGGAACGCCCGCGGCGCACCGCGGCAACGTGCCGACGCGGGTGCAGAAGGTGAAGGAGGGGCGCGACGGCCTCGACGCGGCGCTCCTCGCCGGGGCGGGGCTCGAGCGGCTCGCGCTCGCGGGGCAAATCGCCGCACGGCTCGATCCGCTGGACGTCATGCCGGCGCCGGGTCAGGGCGCGCTCGGACTGGAGGTCCGCGCGGACGACCGGAACGCCCGCGGCGCACTCGCGCCGCTCGAGGACGCGAAGAGCGCGCGCCACGTCACTGCGGAGCGCAGCCTGCTGGCGGCGCTCGAAGGTGGGTGCCAGGCGCCGGTGGCGGCGTGGGTCGGGAGGCGGGATGCGGGAAGCGGGATGCGCCTGTTTGGGCGCGTGACGGCGCCGGATGGCTCGGTTCAGCTCACGGCGTCTGCCGACATCGACGAGAGCGATCCAGGAGTGGCGGGCGTCGCGGTGGCGGGCTTGCTCCGCGCCCAGGGTGCGTCGAGATTGCTCGGCCGATGAGCCAGTTCCCGATCCGCCGCCTGCGTCGGCTGCGCCGCACGCCCGCGTTGCGCCGCCTGGTGCAGGAGACGCACCTCGTCCCCTCGCAGCTCGTGTGGCCCCTGTTCGCGTGCCACGGCGAGGGCGTCCGGCGGGAAGTCGCCGCGTTACCGGGTGTCTTTCAAACCTCGGTGGACGAGCTCGTGAAGGATGCCGAGCAGGCGCGCCGGCTCGGGCTCGGCGGCATCATTCTCTTTGGCCTTCCCGCAGCCAAGGACGCGACCGGCTCGGAGGCGTACGACGAGCAGGGGATCGTGCAGCAGGCGGCGCGAGCGGTGAAGCGCGCCGCGCCGGAGCTGCTCGTGATCGGGGACGCCTGCCTGTGCGAGTACACCGACCACGGGCACTGCGGCGTCGTGCAGGATGGCGAGGTCGACAACGACGCCTCGGTGTATCTGCTCGGTAAGGTCGCGGTGACGCAGGCGCGCGCGGGCATCGACATCGTCGCCCCCAGCGACATGATGGACGGCCGGGTGGCGGGAATCCGCAAAGCGCTGGACGCCGCCGGGCTCTCGCGCGTCCCGATCATGTCGTACGCCGCGAAGATGGCGTCGGCGTTCTACGGGCCGTTCCGCGAAGCGGCCGGCTCGACCCCGCAGTTCGGCGACCGCCAGTCCTACCAGATGCAGGGGACCAACGCCGACGAGGCGATGCGAGAGATCGGGCTGGACGTCGAGGAGGGGGCGGACATCGTGTTGGTGAAGCCCGCGCTGCCCTGCCTCGATCTCATCCGACGCGCCAAACAGGAGTTCGGCTCCCCGCTCGCGGCGTACCAGGTGAGCGGGGAGTACGCGATGATCAAGGCGGCCGCGGCGCGCGGCATGCTCGACGAGGCGCGCGCGATGTGGGAAACGCTGTACGCCATCCGGCGGGCCGGCGCCGACATCATCCTGAGCTACTTCGCGCCGACGGTGGCGGACACCCTCTAGGTGCGCGGTAGCAGCACCGCCTTCCACACCGCTCCGGCGACGCCGGCGCCGATCAACGGGCCGATCCAGTAGACCGCGTGGGCGTTCCATTGCCACGCGACCAGCGCCGGCCCGATCGCCCGGGCGGGGTTCATCACCGCCCCGGTGACCTTCCACACCGCTCCGGCGACACCGGCGCCGATCAACGGGCCGATCCAGTAGACCGCGTGGGCGTTCCATTGCCACGCGACCAGCGCCGGCCCGATCGCCCGGGCGGGATTCATCACCGCCCCGGTGAACCCGCCTCCCACGAGCGCGTCGACGAAGATGGCGAGCCCGATGCCAAAGCCGGCGATCTTCGGCGCTTCCGACGAGACGGCCGTGCCGAACACCGCGCTCACCAGGAAGAAGGTGAGCAACGCCTCGATCCACACGCCTTGCATGAAGCTCACGTCGCTCGCGAGACGTGGCGTGCCCACGAGCGCGAGGCCGACGGCCATGCGCGGCAGCAGGGCCTTCACGAGCGCTGCGCCGGCCACGCCCCCGAGGACCTGGGCGAGGATGTACTGCCAGGCCAGGGTGCCTGCCACCCGGTTCGCGATCCACAGGCCGAACGTCACGGCGGGGTTCATGTGGCCACCGGAGATGCTCATCGTCATCGACACGATCACGGCCATTCCGACACCGTGCGCCAGGGCCACGCCGAGCGAGCCGATGCCACCAGCGGTGGGGCCGTTGGCGGCGACCGCGACGACACTGCCCGCGCCCAGGAACACGAAGAGCAGCGTGCCGATGAACTCGGCCGTGAGCGGCCGCAGGAGCTTGGGCATAAACGACGTCCCTCGAGGTTGTGGGCCGCGGGGAATCTACGTCAATCGGGACGTCGCAACACCACCGCGGCGTTGATGCCGCCGAACCCGAAGGAGTTGGTGAGCACCACCTCCGGCGCCGCCGCTCGGCCGTCGCCGCGCAGGCAGTCCAGGTCGCAGGCCGGATCGGGATGCTCGAGATTGATCGTGGGGGGAAGCCAGCGCCGCTCCATGGCGAGCGCGCAGATCGCCGCTTCGATCGCCCCGCTCGCGCCGAGGGCGTGGCCGTAGTAGCCCTTGGTGCCGCTGACACTGAGCCGGTAGGCGTGGTCGCCGAAGACCTGCTTGATCGCCGCGGTCTCCGTCGTGTCGTTGAGCGGCGTCGACGACCCGTGGGCGTTGATGTAGCCAACCTCCACGGGTGCCACGCGGGCGTCGGCGAGGGCGAGCTGCATCGCGCGGGCGGCCTGGCGGCCGTCGGGGCGCGGTGCGGTCATGTGGTAGGCGTCGTTGGTGAAGGCGTAGCCCGCGAGCTCGGCGTAGATCTTGGCACCCCGGGCGACGGCACGGTCACGCTCCTCGAGCACCAGTACGGCCGCCCCCTCACCCATCACGAACCCGTCGCGGTCTTCGTCGAATGGGCGCGAGGCGTGGGCGGGATCGTCGTTGCGAGTGCTCATCGCGCGAATGACGCTGAACGCCGCGTACGTCATCGGGGCGAGCGGCGCCTCGGCGCCACCCGCGAGCATCACGTCGGCCCGGTCCTCGCGGATCGCGTGGAACGCCTCTCCCACCGCGATGGTGCCGGAGGCGCAGCTCATGGCATTGGTCGAGTTCGGGCCTGTGAACCCGAACTCGATCGCGATGTTGCAGCTCGCGGCGCCGGGGAACACGGCGAGCGCGAGTGCCGGGTCGAGCCCGCGCGGGCCCTCCGCGCGAAATCGCTCGATTTGCGACTCGGCGAACGCCACGCCTCCCAGCGCCGATCCGATCATCGCTCCGACCCGATCGCGGTCCTCGCGCGCCGGGTGGAGATCGGCATCGCCGACCGCGAACCGGGCGCTCGTCACCGCCAGCTGGGAGAAGCGGTCCAGACGCCTGGCCCGCCTCGCGTCGAGGTGGTCGTGCGGCCGGAAATCGGGGATCTCGGCGGCGATCCGGCTCCTGAACGGGGCCGGATCGAAGCGCGTGATCTCCCGGACGGCCGAGGCTCGGGCGGCGAGCCCGGCCCACAGGCCATCGGCCCCAGTGCCGATCGGCGTGACCGCGCCCACCCCCGTGA
>Ga0209156_10004001_pt1 | contig 10827 bp, 15 predicted proteins | sample GraSoiAngelo_124_FD_185881 | JGI IMG/M metagenome (GOLD analysis project Ga0209156, IMG submission 185881) | Grasslands soil microbial communities from the Angelo Coastal Reserve, California, USA - 14_0927_05_20cm (SPAdes) (version 2) | ecosystem: Environmental > Terrestrial > Soil > Grasslands...
CGGCACGGGCGGCGAAAACCTGGGTGAACTCAGCGCCGAAGAGCAGGATTTGCGATGAATAGTAAATCCAAACGAGGAGCGTGATTAACGAGCTCGCCGCTCCATAAGCTGACGCCGCAGCCCCGCTGCCGAGATAAAGACCGAGCGCCCATTTCCCGATAGCAAAGAATACTGCAGTCATGAGTGCGCCGATCCAGACGTCGCGCCACTGAATTTTTACGTCGGGGAGAAATTTGAAGATGAGCGCAAAAAGCAGAACGACCACGGCCAGATCAAAGATTGAATAAACGACAAGCGCGATCACGATTCCGCCGGGAAAGATTGCCTGGATGTAGTGGCTAAAGCCCTTGAGCAAACTTTCGAACACGAGAGATACCAGCAGCAAAAAACAAACACCGGCCACCATCGCGAAGGAGAGAAAACGCGAGCGTATAAATCCCACGATTCCGGCGCCAGGTTTTGCTTTTACGCCCCAAATAGTGTTAAGCGCATTTTGCAACTGGCCGAAGACACCGCTGGCGCCGAAAAGGGCCAGTAAAATTCCGATGATTGTCGCCGGCATTCCTTTGTTCGGGTGCGACGCCGTTTGCGCAATATTCGCCACCACATCCAGGGCGCTCTTATCCAGAAAGTAACTCATTTGTTCCGTCATTTTTCTCCAAGCTCCAGCTGGGTCGTTGTGGAAAATGAAGCCAACGATTGCCAGTAACAGAAGGACGAGTGGGGCGAGCGAAAACACAGTGTAGTAGGCGAGCGCAGCTCCCAGTTGCGGTACCTGGTCCTCGAGCCATTCCGAAACCGTTTGTTTCAGCAGACTGAATGAATTGGCGATAAATGATGAGCGTTTCCCAGGCATGACAACTTCTCCTTGTCTCTAATTCGCGCTAACTAGTCGCTGAAGATGCGAAGGAATGGTGCGCTCTCGTGTTACGGCATCGCCGGATTAAGGAACGCGATCCGCTGGAGGGAGCAATGTATCGCAATTCCCTGTCGGCGTGCGCGCGAGAAACGGTCCAATATGGGCCAGCTCTGTCAGCGGGCGCTTTTGTGCGACTAAATCACGCGCCTCAACTTCCCAGAGAAACGCGCTTCGCGCGGCCCGGCGATAGGCGCGCTGCAAAACATAGGAGGCTTGGCTCGCTTCGCGCGAAAGTAGCTCGGCGATCTCGGCATTAGTCGGCGGAAGATCGAGCGCTTGCAATTCAGCGAGCTGGGAAAAGCGCTGCGATGGACCACCCACGCTGGCCCATCACAGCTTTTCTCCTTCCACCCCAGGTCCGGTCCGGAAAAGTCTCAATTATTGCGCTCTAACGTTAATTAAAGTTTTCGCCAGTTCTGTCAGCTTCTTGTCGGTCGCGCCCTCTTCATCCAGCGTCTGCTGCAAAAGTTTAGCCCCCTTGGTGTCACCAAGTAATTCGGCATAAGTACGGGCGCAGCCGTAGCCGGCGATCTCGTAATGTTCGACGCGCTGCGCAGCGGAGATAAGTCCGGCGTCGCGCACTTCGTCTTCCGCGTCCACTTCGATCATTTCCGAACCTTCTTCGATCAAGCCTTCCATGCCTTTGCACTTTGGGCCACGAGTACTCTCTTTGTGGCTTTCCAAAATACGCTCGAGCCGATTGACGTGTTCTTCTGTCTGGTCGAGATGCAGTCGAAAGCCATCGGCCAGGCTTTCATTCGTGGCAGCCTTGGCCATTTTCGGAAGTGCCTTGGTCAGTTGCTTTTCGGCGCTGTGAAGGTCTTTCAGCTCGTGAATGTAGAGATCTTTCAGTGTTTCTAGTTGCATAACGCGGGGATTTCGAATTTCAGCGACGATCTGGATTTGTTCTTTGTCAAAACAAGTCGGGAATCGTCCTTTGACTTTATTTGCGACGTTTGATTCGGCGTTTTTGTTTTCTCACCAACTGCGCTGCCCGTTTCGGACCGTGCCGCGCAATTGGTCGGAATTTCTTTCCGCGTTCCTGGTTATAGGAAATGAAAAAGTGTTCGATCTCCTTTAATAGCGCCGGGCTCACATCGGAAAGGGTTTTAACTTCGGCATGGGTTCGTGATTTCGCTGCCACCGCGATTAATCGATCGTTGCGCTCCGTCTTACCATCCTCGCTTTGTTCAGCTTCGATCACACCGACCACGCGCGATTCGATGAGACAACCACAGAAAGCCGGTTCATCCATCAAGACGAGTGCGTCGAGCGGATCGCCATCGTCGGCCACGGTCCCGGGAATCGAGCCGAAATCGAAAGGGAATACCGTGCCATGTGGAAGGACGCTCTTAAGCACGTAGGCTTTGCGCTTCATGTCGAAGGCAAACTTGCTTCGACATCCTTTGGGTGTGTCGATGACGACGTTCAAAGTGCCTGACTTCGAATCGAACGGCGGCAATCTCTTAAGCAAATTCATTGGTGTCTTACGAATTCGCGCTTCCGGATAAAATCGCGCGGGACATGATCGCCTGCGGGCCCCCAATCGAGCAAACTATAGCCCAAACCGGCCCCGCAGAGCGTCGCCCTACCAGTGAAATTTTCGCGAATACGCATTGCTTGGGCGAGACTCTGCCGAGCAGCGGCGCTAAGCTGGGTCTCGATTTCCATGGCCTTATCCAACCCGCTCTCTTTTCCCAAAAGAAATGCGCTGAGAGCAGCGGATATCGGCTTTGAGATAGCGTTTCATCAACTGCAAAGCCTCCGTGTTCTCTTTTGCGGTGTTCGAAATAACGCAGTCAGACGGGATAGCTAGTTCGTAATCACGCATGTAGGCGTCATTTGCGGTAAAGAGAACACAAAAATTTCCAGCAATGCCGGTTATGATCAGCCGCCGGACCCGAAGATATCGCAACAGAGTCTCCAACGTACTGGAAAAAAATCCGGAATGCTTCGGCTTCAATACGAAATAATCGTCCTGCTCCGGACAAAGCTTTTGGATGAGCGAGCGGCCCTTTCCCTTGCGGCAATGCTCGATCAAGGCACGAAAATCGGAGCGCCATCGCCCGAAATTATCATTAACATATATCACGGGAACTCCTGCCGCTTTGGCTCGCCTCTTCAGTCGTGCAATTTTGTCAGCCAGCTCGGGGATGAAACGAGCCAATTGTTTCGCCTCGGGAAAATCGAGATCGTTAATTACGTCCACAATGATCAGGGCGACTTCCGATTTGTCGGGTGCGCTGCCATGCAGATCAGCGTTCTTACGGCGCAGAGATTTTCGCGGAGTTGTATGAGACATGGATCGATGGCTGCCATCAATAAATCGCGCTTGATCTCGCGAACGAATGCAGCACTACAATTCCACGAAAAAATTAAGCGCACTTTTTCCCTCGCGCGCGTTTTTTAGGACAAGGAGAGGGAAAATGCACTTAGGAGATAAAATTACAGAAGCTGGCGCTACCGGATACATTTTACTTTGGTTACTCGGGATTCCGATTCCAATTCTGCTTATTATCTTTTTGTTGCGCGGGTGCACCTAGGCCGGGTGAGGTTTGATTCCAGGTGAACCGGTTCGTTCTAGCCTTCGGACCGTTAGCCACCTTTCGGTTGAGCCATCTTGTAACAAAAGAGCGGGGACCGCTGGCCATTTTCGAGCGTTTTCGAAACGCGATGCCAGGTGGACGCGGTTCACCCCGAGAATTGGTGAACTGCATTTGGTGCTTTTCTCTAACGGCCAGCGCGCTTGTTTGTTTGCTCCTTTGGTTGGGCGGCCTTCGCCTGGACTGGGCTTATTGGATCTTGCACTGGCTAAGTTTCAGTTCGATCTCACTCTTAGTTAATAAGGCCTGCAAATAGCGCCTTATTTATCGCAGCCGATTTCGTAAACGCGAAACGGGGGCTGTTTTGCCTTTCTTGGCAACAACGCCTATCGGCGCCACGAAATTGCCTGAGTCTCTTGGCGGAGAGAAGCGACTGGCGCGCGATACTGAGTTCGAACCAGTGACACCTGCCGGGTCAACATGCTCGCAGCCTCTAGGGAGCGGCCAAAGGCCTAATGACAATCGCCGTTTCTCAGAAGAATGGCAGGTGTCGTTCGATAAAAGTTTCGTACTTTCTCCGAGACTTGCCGCGGCGTCATCTTGTCCGCGCTCTCAAAGCCCACTATCCTTTCGCTAAAATGCCGTTTCTGGAATTGTTTGCGTAGTTCCCCTTTCGCTTCGCCAGGGCCGAAGATAAAGACGGTGTCAGCACCATGAGCGGAAAGAAAAACCTCTTCGTAGTAGTTAGCCAGGTGGCCCATGTATCCTCGTTCGCGCCGGTCAGAAGCCGGTACCATCTGCGTTTCATAGCGTTCGTTCGATGGTGAATCGCCCGAACGTCGAAGCTGCTTTTCGACATTTGATTTGATCTGCCGTGTCCTTTCCCCGGCGGGCGAAAGGAAAACGATGTTTGCTTCCCGGTGGTCAATCCACATTCCTACTTGTGTTTTCATTGGCTCTTTCTATTTGAGGTCAAGCGCGCCACGGCTTCGGCAAAAGCTTCTTCGCGTAAATAAGGAGAAGCGCCGCCTTCGCTTTCCCAGTCTTGCACCGCTTCGGCGTCGGTTTTCTCGTGCTCAGACTTAAAGAAAAGGAACTCTCCCAAAGCGAACCCAGGTTGGACGAGCGCTGCGCCGGTTTCGGTGAGTAGCGATCGCGCATGGAACATATGACATTATCGCACATGTTCACGAATTCCTGGCGGAGAATCACAAACTAATTTTGATCTTCCCTGCGCGGCTTACGCCTCGAATCGCTCGCTTTCGCTTTCAGCGCATCCGAACGCCGCGATCACTCACGATATTAACGTAAGCTTTCAAGGCGACCGAACGGTTGTCCGTCTTCCAGGCGATGCATGATTCGGTCTTCACCGCGGGACTTAGTTCGCGGAATACCACGCTATCGTGAGGAAGCTTCTTCACCTGATCGGGTAACAATGCCACACCCAGGCCGGCCGCGACTGATTGGATCAGGGTTCGCTCGATATCGGCATCTTGAAGGACCTTTGGGCTGAAGCCTACTTTTCGGCACGTCTGCGTGAGCCAGCGGCGATAACCTGGATAACTAGTCTCTGACATACCGATAAAAAACATCGGTTTGAGTTCCTTAAGCTTGATAACCGTTTTTTTCGCCAGCGGATTGTTTTTTGCAACAGCGGCAACCGTTTCGTAGGACGCGATTGGTCGAAACTGTAATCCACGCTCTTCAATTGGCTCATGCAACCCAACGAACCCCAAATCGATGTTGCCGTCTTGCAGCGCTCGAAATTGATCGCCACAGGTCATGTCGAAAAGATTGATTGGGATCGTCGGGAATGATCGTTGAAATGATGCTAGCGAAACCGGGAGGAGGTCGTAGAACAGGTTTGCGACGTAACCAATATTGAGAGCGGCCAATTCGTCGCGACTGAAGTGCCGCACAGACTCAACAATCTCCTCGCTGAGGTCGAGCACGCGTTTCGCATCGACCAGGAATGATTGTCCTTCCGGAGTCAGTTTTACTTGCTGCGTGGTCCGATCGAGCAGGCGCACGCCGATTTCTTCCTCGAGGTTTTTGATCTGTCGCGTCAGCGAAGGCTGCGCGAGGTGCAACTTCTCCGCACCCCTGGTAAAGCTGAGAGCCTCTGCCACTGCAACGAAATAGCGCAAGTGACGAAGCTCCATGCCAGTTTAATCAGAGGATAACCGCGCTACGCTGCGGAAATTGAAAGCTCGTGGGAGTCTTCACCGCAGTGTAATCGCGGCCGGCCTTTCGCACTTCTATAGCACCAGGCTATTACTGTCAAAGGAACAAGGTATTGGCCGCTTTTCTGGCAAATCGTATGGAGAGAAGGGTCAGGGCACTTCTGGGAAGTTACGGCCGTTCTCCATCATGGATCGCAAAGCTTCAGTCATTTGGAATGGAACCCTACGACAGGGCACGGGCACATTAACTACAGAAAGTGGCGTGCTAAATAACACGCAATATTCGTTTCGCACGCGCTTCCTGCAAGGCATCGGGACCAACCCGGATGAATTGATCGCCGCATCCCTGGGAGGTTGTTTTTCCATGGCCCTGTCTAATGAGCTCAGCCTTTCCGGTTTCCATCCGCAGCGCATCGAAACTATCGCCACCGCAACAGTGGAAGATATGGCCGCAGGCTGGACGCTGACGCGTGTCCAGCTCGATGTGCGCGCGAATGTGCCGCTTGTTTCTCAAGCGCAGTTTATGAAAGCGGCGCTCGCGGCCAAGACCAAATGCCCCGTCGCTCGTTTGCTCAATACCACTATCAGCATGAGCGCGAGTCTAAACGCATGAAATCAACCAAAACGGCCAGCCCAGCGAAACGATCGTCGAGTGGCGACAGAGAACGTTCTCTGAAGCTTAGCCTGGAAGCATCGGAGCTTCGCTATCGCCGGCTGTTTGAAACGGCGCAGGACGGCATTCTGATCCTCGACGCGAACACCGGCAAGATAATCGATGTAAATCCCTTTCTGCTCGATCTGCTCGACTACCCGTTCGAAAATATGATCGGCCAGCGACTCTGGGAGATTGGTCAGTTCAAGGACATTGCAGCGAATCAAGCCGCTTTCGAAACGCTGCAAAAGAATGAGTACATTCGCTACGAAAACCTTCCGCTCCGCAGCAAAGCAGGTAAGGAAATTCACGTCGAGTTTATCAGTAACGTTTACTTCGTCGGATCCGATAAAGTGATCCAATGCAATATCCGCGATATCAGCGCACGCTTGGTCGTTGACCAGGCGTCTCACGGTCGTCTTGCCGCGCTCGAACTTGCCAACCAAAGCAAAGACGATCTGCTGGCCGTGTTATCCCACGAGCTGCGAACTCCGCTCACGGCCATTTCTTGCGCCGCCGATTTGCTCGAGCTCGGTCACGATGCCGCAGACCAACTCGATAAAACCGAGGTGCCGCCGCAGTTCGATCGGTCCGCCGTGGCCATGATTCGCCGGAACATTCAGGCCATGGTGCGATTGATTAGCGAGCTGCTCGATCTAACCCACATGGCGAAGGGAGCCCTGCGGCTGAAGGTTGAGCGGATCGATGCGCACCAGGTGATTCGCCTGGCGCTCAAGAATCTGGAGAGCTGGCAGAAGTTAACGAGGGTCGGAATTTACCTTCAGCTGGAAGCTCAGTGTCACCATATCCGGGCCGATGCGGACAAGCTGGAACAAATTCTGTCGAATCTCATCGGGAATGCGCTGAAGTTCACACCAATAGGCGGCAGGATTTTGATTGTCACCCGCAACGAGGCCGGCAAACTAGTCATTGAAGTAAGCGATACCGGGATTGGGATCTCTGCGGAGGCGTTGAGGCGGATATTTTCGCCCTTCGAACAAGGAGATTCCTCGATTCACCCGCGCTTCGGTGGCCTCGGACTTGGACTTTCAATTGCACGCACTTTGACAACGGCGCACCGCGGCACTCTGGAAGTGAAAAGCGGTGGCTTAGGCAAGGGCGCCAACTTTACGCTGCGTTTCAAAGTAGATGATTCGGCTCCTCCAGCCCGCGAGGAAGCACCGCTTGTCGCAGCAAAGAAAGCCGGCTAACACCTGGCGCGGGCCCAAACAATGGAACCAACCATCGTCCAAAATGGCGCTCTCTTCGCCCTGCAACACAGACCGACGAAAGGAAACCACCGCCGATTCAGCGACTTGGCGAGGGTGCGACCAAGGCGCTTGTTCTTCCGGTTGCCACTCGATCGGATTAACTGGTTAACCAGCTCCTTTCTTATCGGCACTGCGGCTCTGACGTTGACCGGTCTACCGCTTTACCTCTGGTTTTTCGGGCTAGATTGGTTTCAAGTTGTTCTATTCTTCGTGATGCTGAGCGCTATCGGATTTAGCGTCACTTTAGGTTATCATCGGCTTTTCTCGCACATTACCTTCCAAGCCAGCTGGCCAATTCGGCTTTTCGTTCTCATCTTTGGCGCCGGCGCGTTTGAAAATTCGGTGTTGATGTGGGCAAGCGAACATCGGCGCCATCATAAGCATGTGGATCATGACGACGATCCGTACTGCATTTCGAAGGGTTTTTTTTACGCGCACATCGGCTGGCTCTTTTTCAAGCTACAAAACGATGAACCATACGACAACGTGGCGGATTTACAGAAAGACAAGCTTGTCTGCTGGCAGGATCGATACGTGCAGTGGATCGCAGTTCTCGTTAGCTTCGTCCTGCCGGCGTCGCTCGGCTTCCTCTGGAATGGATGGCGCGGAGCAGTCGGCGCCTTTCTGATGGCCGGCGTTGCGCGGATCGTCGTTCTACAGCATTGCACCTTTCTCATTAACAGCGCATGTCACACCATCGGGCGACAGCCCTATTCAACCAAATGCAGCGCGCGCGATTCTTTTTTCCTCGCCCTTTTCACTTTCGGCGAAGGTTATCACAACTACCATCACGAGTTTCAGTATGACTATCGCAATGGAGTCAAGCCGTGGCAGATCGATCCTACCAAGTGGATTATATGGATGCTGTCGAAGCTAAGACTTGTCCGAGGTTTGCGCCGGGCTTCCGCGGACAAGATTCGATCGGCGCAGCGAGAAATTGGAGAGCGAATCGCCGGCGCGCTGAGTGAATGCAGCCCAGTTGCATGAGGAGGCGCCTTTGCCTTCGGGATTACAGCCTGCGGTTGTCTTTAATCTTAATCTGAAAGGCGAGCCGTTTCATTAACTCAAGGCTAAAGACAGCGTCGGCCAGCCGGACGCGTAGGACCGTCGCGTCAGAGGTTTAGACTCAATATTATTAGGTAATTGCATTTGCAGCTGTAGATTGTGACTTGAGCATCTAAGCAAACGAAATGGAATCAACAGTCACGCAAAGGAGCGCAATTTATTTCAAGAGACATAAAGGCTCAAAAGGTCGAGCTGCTCTTTTTCGGCAGCTTCGCGCCTCACCCACAAACCGCGATGTGAAGGAGCAGACGTTCGGCAATGCATATCTCACGCAAGGCCTCCCTTCAGGACAACTGTCGCTGAAAGGGTTCGCATCTTAGAACCCGGGGTGATGCGACGCGAACGCGTGGCCAGGCATAGCGCTGCGCAAAGACTAGTGAGCAAACGAAGCGCGTCCCGATCCTCTGACCAGGAAGTCATGCGCTATCTTTCGCGCTCGCAGATTTTCAAAGATTACGAAGGTGCTTTCAGTGCAGCCATGGGTTTGCCGCTGAATATTCGAGGGTCCGATTCGTGGTCGCCGTCGCATCATGGAAAAGAAGATCATGATGACTCATTCGCCTCAATTCTGGCTCGCTTTAACAAGGCGCGCTCGGCCTGCCTGAAGGCCCAGAGCGATGCATCTCGAGAACCGGATTCGACAAGGCGGACGGTGACCTGGTTTGCGGGACTCTCCGAAAGTGCAGTGCCGGTGTACATAGGTGACCACATTCTTGGTTTTCTCGAGACGGGCGAAGTGATGCTCAAGAATCCAACCAAGAAACACTTCGCCAGCATTACCCGGCAGCTCCGCGCATGGGGCTACAAGGCGGATTGGAAGCAACTGGAGCGGGCTTATTTTCGGTCGTGCGTTTTATCGCCCGACCGCTATCGCGCGATGTTGCGGCTCCTGAATATTTTTGCGCAACATCTTTCCATTCTGTCGAATCAACTGGTGGTCCGGCGTGAAAAAGACGAGTCCGCCAACATGGCGCGAGCACGGCAATTTATCGAAAAGCATCAGGCGGAACCGCTCTCCCTCGGGCGCGTAGCCCAGGCGGCTAATATCAGCCGGCATTACTTTTGCAAGATGTTCAAGAAAGCCACGGGGATGAATTTCATCGACTATCTCTCAAGAGTACGAGTAGAGAAATCGAAGACGCTTTTGCTCAATCCCAACTCAAGAATTAGCGAAGCTGCTTTCGCCAGCGGCTTTCAGTCGATGACGAACTTCAATCGCGCGTTCCGGCGAATTGTCGGTCGCTCTCCCACGCAATTTCGCGAATCGCTGCCGAAGCTGCGACGCTCGGTCTAGAGGATATCGGCTCGGTAGTTCCGCCCAGTCGATTCTAACCCGAAGTTGGTCAAGAAGCTTGTCAGAGCTCTGTAGGCTAATCCGCCCTACTCCGGCCATGACAAGACAAAGATCACCTGCCGCGGGTTTCATGATTGTCCTATTACTTACTGGGCAGCGGCGACAAACTTAAGCTTACCCATCCACCGAGGCTAGCGCACGGAACCCTCCACGCGCTCGCCGTCGGTGTTAGAGCATTACGCCACTTTAACTTCGAGAGCTTTTGATCTTGCTCTCGTTGTTGTCGGGAGGTGCACCTTCAGCACCCCATCGCGGAACTCCGCCGTCACCTTCGTGCTATCGGCATCTTCCGGCAGGGTGAAGCTGCGTCGGAAGTTGCCAACGGATCGCTCGATGCGATGGAATTTCCTTTTCTGATCTTCTTTCTCGCTTTTGCGTTCTCCGGAAACGGAGAGGATGCCATCTTCGACGGTTACCCTAACGTCATCCTTCTTCATCTCAGGCAAATCAGCTTTGAGCAGGTACTCGTGATTATCCTGACTAATATCAACCTCCGGTGACCAATCTGCGACCGTCAGGCTGTGGGTCTCGCCAATGCCTATTCTGTTCGGAAATCCGCCCAGGAAACGATTGAAGCGATTTTGCGTCGCTTCTTCCATCTCTCTAAGCTGATTCCATGTTATCAATGTATTCATTTATATTTACCTTTCTGGGCTGACTTAAAGCCATCTCCGTCCCTCACGCGCACCGCTTATTGTCAGACTCGACCCTAATCTTGTGCTCGACGTCGGATTGATATCGGGATGGAGCGAATGCACGTCCCCGGCGCAAGATGAGTCAGTTACTGGGATTCGAGGTCGAAGAAGTAGAAAACGGCGCCGTCGATGTTTCGCAGGTGAT
>Ga0209156_10004006_pt1 | contig 10817 bp, 8 predicted proteins | sample GraSoiAngelo_124_FD_185881 | JGI IMG/M metagenome (GOLD analysis project Ga0209156, IMG submission 185881) | Grasslands soil microbial communities from the Angelo Coastal Reserve, California, USA - 14_0927_05_20cm (SPAdes) (version 2) | ecosystem: Environmental > Terrestrial > Soil > Grasslands ...
ACTTGCCGTTTTTCCACCCCCACTGAGAGAGATAATAATAGGTGCGGCCATGGATGGACTTGGCTTCGAGTCTTTGCATGTGGCGTCAGGTTAAGGGTCCTTTATATTTAGGGCATAGTAGTAGCGAAAGTCAAGCGAAAAAGGTCAATCTTATTGGGGAAACATGCGATATTAGAAGCAGATATTTAGGGCATAGCACTGCGTGCGAGTAAGTGCCTGCACTAAAAAGACTTACGCGGAAAGGATTGCGCTAACTCGTAAACTGGGGCTAGCGCCAGTTTGGGAGAATTTGCTCAATGAAGTGCTCAACGAAGATTAGTCCTTCCTAACGCCGAAGGGGTGAGTTGGCGGTCGACTACCGCTGAGAATGCGTTCGTGAACAGGTTACTCGTCCCTTGGCGACCGATCGTTACCTATCCGCCGCGCGCGGCAGTGCGCTCAGTCCGCAATCTCACAGCGCGTGCTTGTACAAAGCTACTAGCTTGCCCCAAGCGTGCTCGGCGTCCTGTTTGTTCTCGGCCGCCCTGCTGTCGGGCACGCACCAACCGTGCAGCGCATTGGGGTAGACTTCGATTTCCGCGCGGACCTTCGCGGCAGCGAACGCCTCCCGGAGCTTGTTCTTGACCTCGGGCTCGCGCTTGTCGTCATCGGCCGCGATGGCAAAATACAGACGTGCCTTGATCTTCGGTGCCAGCAGATGCGGGCTATTCGGCTTGTCCGTGGCCAGAAAACCACCGTGGAACGAAGCTCCGGCACCCACACGCTCGGGCAATGCGGCCGCGGTCCTCATAATGTACGGACCACCCAAACAGTAGCCGTGCGTCCCGATCTTCTTTTTCTGGTTCACCTGCGGTTGCGAATCGAGGAACGCAACGTAAGCGGCAGCGTCTCTCTCCGCGGCCCCGGGCCCGAGGAACGATGCCACCGTGCGCCACCGTGCGCGCATAGTTCTTTCTGTCGGCCGGATTGTTGGCATAATCGAACGACGCGTCGAACACGGGAGCCCGGTGCGCCCGGTAGAAGAGATTGGGGACGAGCACAGAGTATCCTTCGGCAGCGATGCGCTTTCCGAGATCACGAATCACGGGACGCAGGCCCGGCGAATCATGCCACAGCAATACTCCAGGATGGGAACCTCGCGCCGGATGAATGAAAACCGCGTCGCAAATGCCGTCCGGCGTCTTGACGTCGGTGTCCATGTCGATCACCCGCTGTTCTCGATCCGAGGCCGTGCCGGTCGCAGCGGCGGTTAATCCAGCCGCGAATGCGATGAAATTGCGCCGTGACAGGCCGGGTGACGTAGCGTCATTGGGTCTTCGATCTTTCTTGTCGTTCGGCATAGGCGGTTTTCGGCTTTCGGGATGGCCTTGTCACGACATGGTAGCGCGGGCAACTGACGCACGATCTTTTGGCGGGGGCATCTGGTCCTTAGTTCGCGGTTGCGCGTCCCGGCAGGGGTGCGCCGGCAGTCGGCCGTGAATGTCGCGCCCGGAAGAAGGCAAAGTGATCCAGGACCTTCTCCTGGAACTCTTCGAGATAAAGATAGATGGCCGGAGTGATGAAAAGGGTGATGAACTGCGACACAATCAGCCCGCCGACCACAACGAGTCCCAGCGGCCGGCGTGAAGCGCCATCCGCCCCGTAGCCAAGGGCGATCGGCAGCGCGCCCATGAGTGCGGCCATGGTGGTCATCATGATGGGCCGAAAGCGCTCCATGCTGGCGTCGTGAATCGCCTGGTCGTCCGAGACACCGTGCTCGACACGCTGTTGCGCGAAGTCCACGATCATGATTCCGTTTTTCTTCACGATGCCCATGAGCATGAACATGCCGATAAACGCGTATAAGGAAGCCTCGGCGCCGAACAACCACAGCGTCAAGAGCCCGCCTACGAGCGCAACCGGCAACGAGGAGAGCACAGTAATCGGATGCAGGTAGCTCTCGTACAAAATGGCCAAAATCACGTACATGACAAAGACTGCGAGGAACATCAGGATGGTGAGGCTCGATACCGTGTCTCGGAACGTAAGCGCCTCGCCCCGGAACTCGCCGCGAATTCCTGGTGGCAAGACTCGCTTCGCAGCCTTCTCGACGAAATCAGTGGCCTGCCCGATGGAATAGCCGGGCTTCAGGTTGAAGAACAGCGTGGCGCTCGTGAATTGGTTGATGTGATTGACGGACTGTGGGCCCAAGATCGGACGCCAGGTCGCTAGGGCGTTGAGCGGAACCATGCGCGAGCCGTCGTCGCTCTTGATGTACAGCAGATGCAGATCCTGAGGCCCGGAACGCTGGTCGTCAGCAACCTCCAGGATCACCTGGTATTGGTCGGTGGGCTTCTTGATGAGATAGACGTAGTTCTGCGAGTACGCTTGGTGCAGAAGACTAAGAATCCGAGTCTCGGAGACTCCGTAGGTCTTTGCCTGCTCGCGGAGGATGTCGACCCGCAGATTCGGGGTATGGTTGAACAGGTCGGAGTTGACGAAGAGGAATCCCGGGAACTCGAACATTTTGCGCATCAGGGTTCCGGCGCTGGCATAGACCTCGTTCGGATCGATCCCGGAAATCGAATAAGCAAACTGGCCCTGCAGCTGTGCCGTGGCCCCGGTGCTAATCTGCAATACGGGCTGGGGCTTCAAAAACGTCGTCAGGCCGGGGACGTTGGAGTTCAACTGCCCCATCAATTGCCCGGCCACGGCTTGAATAGGCGGACGCTTATCGGGTGGTTTCAGAAAGGCGAGCACCAGCCCTTGGTTGGCGGGGAAAAATGCATTGTTGCCGCTCATGGTGAAGGTCATGTCCACGGCGGGGTTGGTATGGAGGACCTCCTCCACCTGCATCTGGTGGGTATGCATTTCGTAGTGCGACGTGCCCTCCTGAGCAACGAAAACGCCGAGGGCGAAGGAGCTGTCGCCGATGGGAAGGAAGGCCTTGGGAACGGTATAGAAAAAGTAGACAGTTCCCAGCAGGCACACCACCCAAATCGCCAGGGAAATCCAGCGATACCGAAGAAAAAACCACAACGAACGCCCGTAGACCGATAGCACCCTTTTTTCTGTCCCGCCGATGACGCGCTCGATCCAGTTCTTTTTCGCGCGCGCTCCGCGTTCCTGGAGCAGGCCGGAGCACATGAGCGGTGTAAGTGTCAGCGAAACGATGCCGCTGGCAAAAATCGAAACGATGATGGTGATCGAGAACTCTCGAAAGATGCGCCCAACCAGGCCGCCCATAAAAACAAGCGGAAGGAATACAGCGGCTAGGGAAACGGTCATGGCCAGAATCGTGAAGCTGATTTCCTTAGCGGATTGCAGAGAGGCTTCCAGGGCCCCCAGGCCGCTCTCCATGAGGCGAACGGTATTCTCCAGGAAGACGATGGCGTCATCGACCAGGAATCCGATGGCCAGTGTCAGGGCCATCAGGGACAAGTTGTCCAGGCTGTAGCCCAGGATGTCCATGACCACGAAGGTGAGCAGGAGCGAGAGCGGCAGCGCCACAACCGGAATCAAGGTGTCGCGCGCGCGGCCGAGAAAAAAGAAAATCACCAGGACAACCAAGGCGAACGCGACGAGCAGCGTCGCCTGGACATCCTTGACGCTGTTCACGATGCCTTGAGAACGGTCATAAATGGGAACGATTCCAACAGAACTGGGGAGTTGCGCTTGCACGGCGGGAAGGAGGTCGCGGATGGATTTGGCCACCTCGACGGCGTTTGATCCCGCACGCCGGAAAACCGCAACGACGACCGTAGCGGCCGGAACCTCGTGTCCGCGGTACCAAAAGCGCATGCTGATGCGTTCGTCCTGCAATCCATTTTCTACCCTGGCGATGTCTTTCAAGTAGACCGGACCGCCGTTGCCTTGGCGGACGATTAAATCCTCGTACTCGCTGGCTTCGCTCAACTGTCCTTCGGGCTGCAGCAGAAAGGTGTGATGTTCGCCGTCAAATTGGCCGGCGCCGGTGTAGCTGGTTCCGTTCTTCAACGCCGCGGCCAGCTCATCGATGGTCAAATTGCGCGCGGCCATCGCGGAAGGGTCCGCCTTGATGCGAACGGCGGACTGAGCGCCATAGACGGCGACCTGGCTCACGCCAGGGAGAATGCTAATGCGCTCGCCGACTTGCGTATTGGCGTAGTCGAAGAGCTGGCCCTGCGTGGCGCTGTCGCTAGTGATCCCCACATACATGATGGGCTGGTCGTTCGGATTGGTTTTGGTGAAGGTGGGCGGGCTCGGTAAATCCACGGGAAGCTGCGCCGTCGCGCGCGTAATGGCCGCCTGAACGTCAGTTGCCGCGGCATCCACGCTCTTCGAGAGATCGAACTGCAAGACGAAGCTCGAGTGCCCCTGTCCACTGTTGGAGGTCACCAACTGAAGGCCGGGAATCTGCATGAACTGACGCTCGAGCGGAGTGGCCACGTTGTTCGCCATGGTCTCTGGCGTTGCGCCGGGATAGCCGACGTTTACCTGAATGACGGGATAGTCGACCGCGGGCAGATCGTTGACCGGCAAGGCAAAATAAGCGAGTACGCCAAAAACGATGGCCGAGACCGTAAGCACTGCGGTCATCACCGGGCGGCGAATAAATGGTTCAGAGAGATTCATCGATCTTGTTCTCGTTACCCAGGTGGGCCGTAAAGCCTCGGCGTTTTTAGGCCGAGGATATAAGGCCCCTCCTCTTTCTTTTCCTTCCGAACTCCTCTATATTTCTGTCCGAACGACCTATGGGCGGGCAGCCCAAAAGTGAAGCCTCTTCGTGGTCCTCCGCTGAAGTAGGGCGGTTGTGGGAGGAACCCACCGAAGCCATCTCGGAAAAACAAACCGAGAGGCCGCAGGAATCCTCGCCGCTTGCGGCGGGGAGGATGTCAATTTGCCTTCGCGGGCGCACCTGGCTGCGTGCCCGCTGCGGGGTTAGCGCCGCCGGTATCCACACGCACCTTGCCGTTCGGAGCTACGGCCATCTGGCCGGCGACGATGACATTCTCTCCCGGGGCTACACCTTGGCTAACCACGATGTTGTGGCCTTGCTGCTGGCCCAAGGTCACAAGCCGTAGGTCTGCGGTGTTGTCGGGTTTCACCACGTAGACGAATGGACCATTCTGGCTGATTTGCGTGGCTTGGTTGGGGATCAGTACCGCTCCCTTTTGCGTTGCCAGCACAAGCCTGACGTTGACAAATTGCCCGGGCCAGAAATGGTGATCGGGGTTGGAGATGGTGGCGCGCAAAAAGACCGTGCCGGTGCCGTTCTGGACGGTGTTATCGAGAAATGTGAGCTTACCGCCGCGGACATGCTCTTCCGGATCGGAAGGCAGCCTCACGAAGGTCTTTAGCGTTCCGCGAGTCATCTCTTTTTGCACATTGGGGAGATCGCGCTCGGTTATCGTGAAGTCCGCATAAATCGGATCCAGGCGCTGGATTAGCAATAACGCGGTTGTGTTCGCCTGCACCACGTTTCCGACGTCAACGAGTCGTGCGCCCGCACGCCCCTCGATGGGCGAGTGAATATCGCAATATTCCAGGTTGAGCTGGGCGGTTTCAAGCGCCCCTTCCGACGATTCCACCTGTGCCTGATCGACCTCGACGGTGCTCCTTTTGGTGTCGTAATCCTGCTTTGCGATGACCTTCGAGTTGAATAGCTCCGAGCTGCGAGCGAACTCCACCTTGGCGAGTTCCAGCGCCGCTTTTGCCTGCGCCAGAGCGCCCTTTGCCGAATCGAGCTGGGCCTGATACGGACGCGGATCAATCACAAAGAGCAACTGCCCCTTGGTCAAATCCGCGCCATCCTGGAATTGCCTCTCCGTAATGCGTCCGCCGACTTGCGGGGTTACGGTAACGGACTCGAAAGCGTAGCTCTTGCCGATCTCGTCGAGGTAAACGGGCACATCTTGGGCTTGCGCCTTGGCCACACTCACGAGGGGCGGCGGCGGCATCTGGGAACCAGCAGCCTGGGGATTCGCTCGGTTACAGCCCGACGCAGCCATTTGCAAGACAAACAGCGGCAGGACATACAAAAATCGGAGCTGCCACTTCATCCTCGCCCTCCCCTAGTCTTTCTAAACGCTACAGCCCAACGGGTATTGCGGGCCAGGCGCAAAAGCCCCGTGGTCGACACCACGCCCTGCCAGTATCTCTGAAGTTTGTCGCGCCTGGTTGTGTGCATAAAGCGAGGGGACATCCGAGACTACCTTAGACGCATAGGGCGGGAATGCGTTACCCTTGAGGGCCGTAAAGCCTCGGCTTTTGAAGCCGGGGATATAAGGCCCTCTTGTTTTTTTGAATGTGGCAACACCAAAATGCTCTCGTGTAAACGACCTATGGGCGGACAGCCCAAAGTAAAGCCTCTTCGTGGTCCTCCGCTGAAGTAGAGCGGTTGTGGGAGGAACCCACCGAAGCCATCTCGGGAAAACGAACCGAGAGGCCGTAGGAATCCTCGCCGCTTGCGGCGGTGAGGATGGCAATTTCCGCAAGTTCCATTCTGGGCATGCGGCAAGCCGCGCCCTAGGGGCTCAGTATGCATTGTACCCCGGCGCCGGTGGCTTCGGGCCACGGTTTCAAACATGGACCGGTGATGGGCGAAATGGTCTTTATGTCCGGATTGCCGGCATTACTGGCCAGCTGTGCCCATTTTTGTGGCGTCGCGAGCCTCACCCAGGCACTAAGCCCCATTGTCAATGCGGTTGCGGCTCCGGCAGTCTCGGCAGTGTCCGCCTCGATGACGCTGCCATTGATCGCAGGCACTACCGCCGGAACCCTCATGTTCTCCAACACACCGTTGCTGTTGCCCGCAGGCAGCAGCGAACCTGAAATCGCGTTCAATGGACATTTCATGGCAATAACGTCATTGGGCTGGTTGTTCCCCTTCGGAACGCAACTTTGGACCGGCGATTTCGGCTCCACGCCAAACCTGCAAGGTCCGATAGACAGCGCCCTGACCAAGGCCGGGTATGCGGTCGTGTTTGGTGGCGGCGACGCCGACGTGGATTTGGGCTCGACGGGTACGCTGCACGCAACTACGTTGGTTATTCCGGTCAATAAGCCCTTCCGCGCAGCGCAAATCTCGGTTGCGGCGATCACGTGCCAGGGCGCGAATTCATCGAGTTTCGACATCAGTAGTTGCACGGCGCAGATCATCGATTTTGCCGGAAACGACCGCCCGTGGATCACCTCGGATGGAGCGCGCGTGTACATTTCCTACCACGATTCGAAGAACTCGTCGCTGATCCGTGTGCAGCGTTCTGATGACGAAGGCTTTACCTGGACACGCGTGGGCGATGCGATCACCGGTGCCGGGCCGACGACTGGAAGCGCCACATTTAACAACACCGCGGGACCAGTCGTCGCCGATCCGGTTAGCCATAACGTATACTCGATCTTCGCCTCCGGTGAGGTGGGCATCCTCAAAGCTAAGACGACTGACTTTAACAACATATTTGTGTCCCGCAGTACGGACGCAGGCAAGCATTGGACACCTGTTCTAGTCTTTGCAGGACCTCTGCTCAGCACGAACGCGAATGTATTTCCGGCGGTGGCAGTTGATCCCGCGAACGGCAACGTCTATGCCACTTGGTCGAACGCGAGCGGCGCCGGAACCAACGTGTACTTTTCGCATTCAGCCGATGCGGGTGCGAGCTGGTCAGCGCCAGTTATCGTCAATATTGCGCCGGCAAATACAGCGGTGTTCCCATGGATTGCCGCCCACTCTGGCGCTGTTGACGTCGTCTATTACGGCACCACGGACGCGAACGTGGCCGGGGCGGCGTGGAACGTCTACCTAGCGCAGACGACCGACAACGGCGCGAGCTTTACGCAAAGCCTCGTCAGCAAAAAACCGAACCATGTGGGCGTCATCTGCACTGAAGGCACAGCCTGCGCTCCGGGAACACGCAACCTGCTTGACTTATTGGAGGTAGGCATCAATCCGACTAAAGAGCTGGCAGCCGTCGTGTATGTGAACGACACGCTTACAAAGGACGGCTTAGGTAATCCACTGCCTCAGACGGTGTTGGCACAACAGCAGTAGCGTGCAGCTTACCGGGCGTCGATTTCTCTCTACTCGTTCGCCGCGCGGAATACGTGTGACGTTGGTCGAGAGGGATAACGACGATCGACGGGAATCCGGGAATCCTGACCGACTCTTAGCCTAGAATCGCTGCCCTACGAGCTGCCGCAGTAAAACCACGCCAGCCGCTATGCGACCTCAACCCTTTCGACAGCATCTTCCTGATCCTCCGGCGGGTTGTGTCGGCACCAAGGTTGTTCCCACGCTGCTTCCCGAGTTCCGCCGAGGGTAAAGCCTTAGCGACATACCTACCCACTGCCTTACACGACCTTTGCAGAAAGCCTATTCCTGCTCCGTTAAAGTGCCACAGCGTTGGCCGAGGAGCGACAGCTCCCGCTGCGTCAATGCTGCCGTTAGTTGTCAGGTAGTATCGAGGCCCGCGGCCTTTGCCAGTTTCCGCTGGCGGTCGTCGAAGGTCCAAAATTGCTTTGTTTTGAGTTCGAGAGCGCAGGCAACGTGGAGGCTGTCGAGCGTGCGGATGCCGAGTTTGGGCCCGTACCGACGGCCGAAATCGGCACATCCCTCTAAGGCATTTTCGGGAACTGAGATGGTTTGCCAGATTCGGGCAGCGCGGTCATCATCGAAGTCGCGATGGAGCCGGTGTGCTTCAGCAGTGGTCATTTGCCGACGAAACACCAGCTGTGCGATCGCATGCGTCCATTCCGCAATGTGAAGCTCGGTAATTGGTGGGCGCTCGCCGCCGCGCAAGATGTGGTCGGCTGTGATCGAGTGAGTATCTTTCACATAAAGCGAGACGAAAAAGCTAGTATCGGCGTAAATCGTCAATAGCGTCCCCGCTCTTCGATCACAAGATCGGCGCCGGGTAAGACGCGGTTACCAAAAATGTTCTCCCGGCGCGCTGCGAAATCCGGCAGTTCCCCGGCTGCTTCCTGCTGTGCCGCGGGGACGATACGGGCGATCACTTTGTCCCGCTCTCGAAGTTCTACGGTCTTGCCAGCACGCAGCCAAGCCTTGAGCTTGCGAGTGTTGCGAAGTTGACGTATGTTCACGTTCGGCATACTTACAATGTGACACATCGCGTGTCACATTGTCCAGTGGCATTGCATCCGTTCCAATGGTGTCACCTGTTTAGCTCGACTTCTGAAGGACGGTACCTCTAGAGAGATCCCCTTCGGCAAAGGACCGATTCGTCCGCCCCGGGGGCTTTACCATGTGCGCCGTAAAGCCTCGGCGTTTTTAGGCCGAGGATATAAGGCCCCTCTTTCTTTTCCTTCCGAACTCCTCTGTCCGAACGACCTATAGACGGGCAGCCCAAAAGTAAAGCCTCTTCGTGGTCCAAGTAGAGCGGTTGTGGGAGGAACCCACCGAAGCCATCTCGGGAAAACAAACCGAGAGGCCGTAGGAATCCTCGCCGCTTGCGGCGGGGAGGATGTTCAAGAATTCCTCTTTATCCTCGCTTGCGTGGCAAATGAAGACATCCCAGCGTGGCCGCGGATTCCAGTCTGCTCCAAGGCCGCTCCGTAGGGGCGGTATGGAGGTCGCAGGGCCGTAAGATATGCCGTGAAGTTAGCGCGGGGCGCCAACAGTCCGTGGGAAGCAGCGCCATGCTTTGGTCGGGCGTCGTATCTCAGCTTCTCGCCCAAAGTGAAAGCTCAGGCTGAGGCCGTAAAACCTGGCCGAACGGGGTCCGCCGGGGTAACCTCGTTGTGGGGGGCAGAGGTTTTGCAGACCGCCAATGGCTGAAGGTCCAATCTGCACGTTCTGCATGTGAAGCCTGTTTGTAAAGCCGTCGAGGTGCAGGCGTCCGCCCCAGAGTTGCAAGAGCGGCAGACTCGACTGCGTGAGAAACAATGTTTTAACCCTGTCGATCGGCGAGAGGTTCTCTAGCCTCTGATCACGCTCGTAAGCCCGCGCGAACAGATAACTGAAATGGCCAGTGGATTTTCCAGGGTCTTCGGACAGCACAAAGGACGCGGCGGTTGACGGGACAGGCACAGTTTGAACCCCGGTGATAATTGGTGCAACGCGTTCTTCCCCAGGGACAATCTGTGGCGTCGGTGTTTGCGCCACCGCCACAAAGCTGCTCAGAACGACGGTGAGCAGCAGAATGAGCCCCTCGCGCATCACCGCCTGCAGTAGCGCCGCTACCCATTCACGGTCGCATGAGAAACAGGAGCTGAATCTTCCCCTACCTATAGGGGTTTCGACGCTCGAATCCATGCAGCGCTCCGCCAAACCTCATTTGAACTGGTATTCCTTCATCGGTCCGTTGGCCTTCTTAAACGCAATCGCGGGAAAAATGTACGCCCTTGCATTCGCATCCCAGCGATAACCCGCTCGAAACCGCCAGAACCCCCCTGAAGCTGTAGGCCATTCAATCAGCAAGTGAGGATGCCTAGGATCAATTTTCATTGAGATCTTCGCAAGATCGAAGGACCATAGCTTGCGGGGCGGCCGAGCACTCTCAATGGTCAACTTTCGCTGAATCCAGCACCCGGTTCGACCAAAGAGCCGGTGGTCTGACCCTTCGTGCGGACAACCTCGCCCCGGCCACGAGAGACAAACTGCCAAAGCGATTAGTAAACCTGTTGAACCTTTCTTCCAGTCGCGCACCACTGCCTTCATTGATCTCACACTCCTCGAAGCGTAAGCGAAGGACTTCTGACGCGCGATGGACCAAGAGTGCCAATAAATCAGTACCGGAGTTGTGGTAGTACCGACGCCTCACGGAATCGAAGTCGGTCCGCATGCCATTCTCGTGGGCCATGACTGCGAAGCTCGAAAAAACCCCTTTTTTTTTGGTACCCCT
>Ga0209156_10004007_pt1 | contig 10817 bp, 10 predicted proteins | sample GraSoiAngelo_124_FD_185881 | JGI IMG/M metagenome (GOLD analysis project Ga0209156, IMG submission 185881) | Grasslands soil microbial communities from the Angelo Coastal Reserve, California, USA - 14_0927_05_20cm (SPAdes) (version 2) | ecosystem: Environmental > Terrestrial > Soil > Grasslands...
TCACCCGCGCGACCTGCCGGTCGCCGCGGAGGAGCACGCCGTCACGCCCCCGATGGCCGTTCTCGCGCGGATAGAGCTGCGCCAGGTCGCTGTCCGCGTCGCCGCGCTCGCCGACGTAGACGGCGACCGAGAGCATGGCGTCCGGAACCGGGAGAACCGACGGGGCGCGCCGAGGAGTCTCGCGGGCGAGGATGAAGCCGGCCAGGTCGGCGCCGGCCGCCGCGGCGACCGCGACGTCCTCCTCCCGAGTCAGGCCGCAGATCTTGACGAGCGGACGCCCCAGCAGCTCGCGCAGCTTCGCGGCAGGGTCCGGCGCGCGCATCAGCGCCGAGCCGACGAGGATCGCGTCGGCGCCGGCCAGCTCCGCCGCAGCGCCGTGGGCGCGGGCGGCGACCCCACTTTCGGCGACGACCAGGCGGTCGCGGGAAAGATGTGAAGCGGTCGCGCGGGCAGAGCTCGCACGACCTTCAGGCGCCGCCGCCAAGTCGGCAGCTTGCGCGACCAGCTCGAGCGCCGCGCCACTGTCGACCGCGAACGTGTCGAGATCACGAGCGTTGATGCCGATCACCTCGGCGCCGAGCTCGACGGCGCGCGCAAGCTCGTCCGCGTCATGGGCCTCGACGAGCGCGTCGAGGCCAAGCTCTTCGGCGCGCGCGAGCATCGCCGCCGCGCGCCGGTCGTCGAGGTCGCGCAGGAGCAGGAGCACGGCGTCCGCGCCCGCCCGGCTCAGGCCGTTCAGTTGCGCCTCCTCGTGGAAGAAGCCCTTCGCGAGCAGCGGCGCCGAGGTTGCCGATCGCGCCGCGCGCAGATCCTCGACCGAGCCGCCGAAGCGCTCGTCGACGAGGATCGAGACAGCGGCGGCTCCCGCCCTTGCGAACTGCGCCGCCAGCACGGACGGGTCGGCGTCTGGGCGCAGCTCGCCGGCCGAGGGCGAACGCCGCTTGACCTCGGCGATCGCCGCGAGGCCCGGCGCGGCGAGTGCATCGCGAAAGCGGCTCACTCCGCCACCACCTGGCCGCTTTGCGTGAAGGCGATGAGCTCGTCGAGCCGCGCGGCCGCAGCGCCCGAGTCGACCGCTTCGCGCGCAAGCTCGAGTCCCTCGCGCAGGTCCTCGGCGTGTCCGCCGGCCGCGATCGCGCCTGCGGCGTTGAGCAGGATCGCGCTGCGGCGGCCGCCGTTCTCGCCCGCGAAGACCGCGCGGATCGCCGCCGCGTTCTCCTCAGGTGAGCCGCCCCGCAGCTCGCCGGGATCGCACCGCTCCAAGCCGAACTCGAGCGGGTCGATGTTCCGCGTCCGCACGCTGTCGTCCACCACCTCGCAGACGAAGTTGGGGCCCGCCGGAGAGAGCTCGTCGATTCCGCCGGCCCCGTGGACGACGAAGGCGTGGCGCGCCCCGAGCTGCAAGAGCACCTCTGCGATCGTCCGCACCAGCTCGGGCGCGTAAACGCCCAGCACCTGGGCACGCGCGCCGGCCGGGTTCGTGAGCGGGCCGAGTACGTTGAAGACGGTACGCGCCGCCAGCTCGCGCCGCACCGGCGCGGCGTGCCTCATCGCCGGATGATGCGTCGGCGCGAAGAGAAAGCCGAAGCCGAGCTCGTCGATCGACCTCGCGACACTTTCTGCGCCCAGTTCGAGGTTGAAGCCGAGGGCTTCGAGCACGTCGGCCGAGCCCGACGCGGACGAGACGGCGCGGTTGCCGTGCTTCGCCACGCCAGCACCCGCCGCCGCCGCCACGAGGGCCGCGGCGGTCGAGATGTTGATCGTCCTCGCACCGTCGCCGCCTGTGCCCGCCGTGTCGACGAGGTCGTCGCGCCGCGGCCGCACTGGCACCGCGTGCTCGCGCATCGCCTCGGCGCAGCCGGCGATTTCATCCGCGGTTTCGCCCTTCGCCCGCAGCGCGATCAGGAAACCGGCGATCTGTGCCGAGGTTGCCTCGCCGCTCATGATCGAGCCCATGACGCCGCGCGCCTCGTCCCGCGAGAGATCGTGTCCGTCGAGCAGCCGTGCGAGCGCTCTCTGGATCACGCGTGCGCCTCCAGGAAGTTCTTTGCCAACGTGGGGCCCACCGGAGTCAGCACGGATTCGGGATGGAACTGGACGCCGTCGACCCGCAATTCGCGGTGGCGAACGGCCATCACCTCGTCCTCGCTGCAGGTAGCGGAAACCTCGAGCTCGTCCGGCACGCTCGTCGCCGCGAGCGAGTGGTAGCGGCCGGCTTCGAACTCCTCCGGAAGACCGGCGAAGATGCCGCGGCCGTCGTGGCGGACCGGGCTCGCCTTGCCGTGGACAAGCCGCTTCGCCGATCCGATCTCGCCGCCGAAGGCCTCGACGATTGCTTGGTGCCCGAGGCAGACGCCAAGTGTCGGCACGCGCGGAGCGAGCTGCCTGACGATCTCGACGGTCGCGCCGGCCTCGCCAGGTCGGCCGGGTCCCGGCGAGATGACGACATGACTCGGGACCAGGTCCGCGGCCATGTCCGCGTCGATCGCGTCGTTCCTCACCACCTTCACCTCGCAGCCGAGCGCTCCGAACAGGTGGGCGAGGTTGTACGTGAACGAGTCGTAGTTGTCGATCAGGAGAATCATCGCCGAGCCTCCGCAAGCTCGATTGCCAGCTCGAGCGCAGCCAACTTTCGCAGGCATTCCGCGTGCTCGGCCGCCGGCTCGGAGTCGGCCACGATCCCGGCGCCCGCCTGCAGCAGCGCCAGGCCGTCGTGCAGGACGATCGTGCGGATCGCTATGCACGTGTCGAGCGTCCCGTCGGGCAGCGAGTAGCCGACCGCGCCCGCGTAAGGCCCGCGGCGGTAGCCCTCCAGCTCCGAAATGAGCTGCATCGCGCGCACCTTCGGCGCGCCGGAGACGGTGCCGGCCGGGAAGCAGGCGCGGAGCAGGTCGAAGGGCGACACCTCCTCGCGAAGCTCGCCCGCGACCTCGGAGACGAGATGTGTGACGTGCGAGAACCGCTCCGGCTCGAGGAAGCGCTCGACATGGACCGTGCCGGGGAGGCAGACTCGCGAGAGGTCGTTGCGGCCGAGGTCGACGAGCATCACGTGCTCGGCGCGGTCCTTCTCGGACGCGAGCAGGCGCGCCGCGTCGCCGTCGCCGGGCGCGGTCGTCCCGGCGATCGGGTTGACGCTCGCGCGACGGCCTTCGAGCTTGACGAGGGTCTCCGGCGAGGAGCCGACGAGCGCGAGATCGCCGAGCTCGAGCAGAAAGAGATAGGGCGACGGGTTGACCCGGCGGAGCGAGCGGTAGAGCTCGAGCGCGGTCGCCGAGGTCGGCCGCTCGGCGCGCTGCGAGAGGACGATCTGGAAGGCGTCGCCGGCTCGGATGTGCTCCTTGGCCCTGACGACGCTGCGCTCGTAGTCGTGGCGTGAAGGGAGCCGACGGGTCGAGCCCGAGCGTCCGCGCGCGCCGGCGGCGGGGTCGGGCTGAGGGCCGCTGAGCAGCTCCGTCACTCGGCCCGGGTCGCCGCAGAGAACCTCCGCCATCCCGAGTCCGTGGTCGAAGCGGACGAGCGTGTCGGCGACGACGAACCCGCTCTCGGGCAGCTCGCGGCCGGCGGCCGGCAGCGAGACGCTGGGCTCCAGCGTTGCCGCGTGCTCGTAGCCGAGGTAGCCGACCGCCGCAGCACCAAGGTCCGCGGCCTCGGCGAAGCCGACAAGCCGCGAACCGGCGCCGATGAACGAGTGCCGACCGAGCCGCCCGTGCTCGACCGACTCGAGCAGGAAGGCGGCGACGCCGGACTCGCGCAGCCTCAGATAGGCCCCGAGCGGGGTGAGGAGATCTGTGGAGACAACGGTGGTTGCGTTCATGTCAGGGGCAAATAAAAAGACCCTCCGGCGGAAGGTCTTGCGAGCGGGACGGGTTGAGTGCCTAGGTCAGTTCAGGCGACGCTCCCGCCACGCTCGTTGCGCCAGGTCCAGGCCCAGGTCCGCGTGATAGGAGGCATCGAACTGAGAGTACGCCTAGCGCAGCGCGCCCGTCAACCTTCTGATTAGGGATCGCTGCGATTCGGTAACGAAGTCGGTGTGGACTCGAACCTGCTTGCGCGTGCTGACGCCGCGGTCGGCGATCGGATCGAGGCGCTCGTTCGCGCCCACCATCGCCGCAGGCTCGCTCGCACCGGCTGGGCAAGGGCATTCGAGGACTCGCCGCGTCTGTGGGCCGAGAGCGGCCCTCCGCCGCGGCGCGGAAACGACGTCGAGATCCTGATCGACGGCGCGAGCTTCCTGCCTCGGCTCGCCGACGAGCTCGCAAGCGCCGAGTCGCACGTCCACATCGCCGGCTGGTACGTCTCGACCGAGCTCGCGCTTGTGCGCAAAGGAGGCCGACGCGTCCTGCTCGACCTGCTCGCGGACCTCGCGCGCAAGGTCGAGGTGCGCGTGCTCCTCTGGGCGGGAGCGCCGCTGCCGCTCTTCCGTCCCTCCCGTGGCGACGTTCGCGACGTCGCGAAGCGGCTGGGCGGCGCCGGCGTCGAGGTCGCGCTCGACGCGAAGGAGCGGCCGCTGCACTGTCACCACGAGAAGCTCGTCGTCGTCGACGACCGTGTGGCCACCGTCGGCGGCATCGACCTGACCACTTTCTGCGGCGATCGCTACGACTCGAGCGGGCATCCCTGGCGTCCGGCGCTCGGCTGGCACGACGCCGCGGCGGTCGTTCGCGGCCCGGTCGTCGCCGATGTGGCCGACCACTTTCGCCTCCGCTGGCATGAGATCACCGGCCACGATCTGTCTGCGGCGGCGGTACCCGAGGAGTCGGGCGAGCATGAACTGCAGCTCGTCCAGACGATCCCGGAAAAGGTCTACAAGGCGGTGCCGAGGGGCGCGTTTCGGATATTCGAAAGCTACGTCCGCGCGCTTCGCTCCGCCGAGCGGCTGATCTACCTCGAAAGCCAGTTCCTCTGGTCTCCGGAGCTCGTCGAGATCCTCGCCGATAAGCTGCGGCGGCCGCCGCGCGAGGACTTCCGGATCGTCGCCGTCCTGCCGTCCCACCCCGACAGCGGCAACGACGACAGCCGCGGCCAGGTCGGCGTACTCGCCGGGGCCGACGACGGCGCCGGGCGGTTCCTCGCTTGCGCTCTCTACGCGCGGTTCGGCGCCGACAGAGAGCCGATCTACGTCCATGCGAAGATTGCGATTGTCGACGACCGCTGGCTGACGATCGGCTCGGCGAACCTCAACGAGCACTCGCTCTTCAACGACACCGAGGCCAACCTCGTCAGCCGCGAGCCCGAGCTCGCCAGGGCGACGCGGGAGCGGCTCTGGGCCGAGCACCTCGAGCTTCCGCTCGACGAAGTGCACGAGCGTGAGGCCGTCGAGCTCGTCGACGAGCGCTGGTATCCGATCGCCGAGGAGCAGCTCGGCCGCCGAAGTCGGGGCGAGCCGCTCACTCACCGGCTCGTCCGGCTCCCCGGTGCGTCCCGCCGCTCGCGGCGCCTACTCGGCCCGCTGCAAGGGTTGGTTGTGGACGGCTAGGCCCGGCGGCGGACTGAAACGCCTGCCGCCGGGCCGATAACCGCGGTTACTGGCTTTCGATCCTGCCGAAGAGACCGTGCGACTCGTCGTCCGGCCCGGCTGTGAAGTACAGGGCGTTCGTGGCGCCCGAGCCCGTGCCATTGCCGAAGCCGAGGCCCCACAAGCCGTCGATCGTCACCGGCTTGCGGTCGGCTGTCCTCAACTGGCCGCGGGGCGCGAAGGTGCCGTCCTGCTCCTCCGCGTAAGCGTTGATCGTTCCGTCTCCGAAATTGCCGACGAGAAGGTCGCCGCTGAATCGGCCGAAGTTGGCCGGCGCCATTGCAAGCCCCCATGGGGCGTTCAGCTGCCCACGAGTGGCAACGCGTGTGATGAACGTGCCGTCGGTCGCGAACTCGTCCACGAAGCCGAGCCCCTGTCCGCCCACCTCGTCATTGCCTCCGCTTTGTTTCGCGTAGGTGACGAACAGGTGACCGCCGATGTTCTGGATCCCAAACGGGCCGTAGCCGGTCGGCAACCCCGGATCAATGAAAGGCATCTCGACGGGTTGGAAGTTCTTGTCGAAGACGTCGATCTTGCCGTTCACGAAGTCGTTGACATAGAGGAAGTTGTTCCCGTTTGCCGAACCGATCGCCAGGCCCTTGTAGACGGACCCCGCCGCGGAGTTGTCGACGACGAGCTCCGTCTGGGTCGAGGGCGGGGGCGGAGGCGGGGGCGGCGGCCCCGGCGGCACGCCGGGATTCCACCCTCGGATCGTCCCGCTCTCCGTGGCGAACATGAAGCGCGCTGGGCCGCTCGCGCCGCCGGCGGAGACGACGAAGTCGCTCGTTGGGTTGGCAACTGCGCCGGTCGGCGCGCCCGGGACGCTGACCACGAGCGGCGTCGCGCCAAACTGCGCTACGCCGTCGCCGTTGTAGAGCGTCGACGTGTCGGTGCCGTTGTTCGCCACCCACCACGGTGAGGTCGGTAGGGCCGTCAGGCCCCAAGCGTTGACGAGGTGCGCGTCGGTGTGCAGCGCCGGAATCGTCCCGTCGGAGACAAGGTTCGTGACCGTGTACGTCTCGTGGCCGACGGCCGTCCCGCCCGGCGACGACCCTGCCGTTACGAGCAAGCCGACAGCTGCGAGAACGCAAAGCGTGGCCGCGCTGCGGAAACGGCGGCCGAGAGAGGGTCCATGCATGGCGAGCTCCCTTCCGATAGTCGGATCGGTTCCCACAGGTCGTACGGGGCCAGGCCGAGACCGGATTTGCAGCGGCGGCCGTGGGTCGTCGTCCCGTTGTTACGCTGGCTGCAATGGCACGTTCGGTGATCGTTTCCGCCCTCCGGACGCCCTTCGGGAGGCTCGGCGGGCGGGCTCAAGGATTACGAGGCGACCGAGCTTGGCTCGGCAGTGATCAAGGCTGCGCTCGAGCGGATCGGGCTCGAGCCGAGCGAGGTCGAGTACGTAATCATGGGTCAGGTGCTTCAGGGCGGAGCCGGCCAGGCGCCCGCCCGCCAGGCGGCGGTCGGCGCCGGGCTTCCGATCGAGGTCCCGGCCGACACGATCAACAAGGTCTGCGCCTCCTCGATCCGGGCGATCGAGATCGCCGACTCGATGGTTCGCGCCGGCGACGTCGAGGTCGTCGTCACCGGCGGCATGGAGTCGATGTCGAACGCCCCTTACGTGCTCAAGAAGGCGCGGTTCGGCTACCGCCTCGGCGACGGCACGCTGATCGACGTGATGACCCACGACGGACTGACCTCGAGCTTCGACGGCCGCCACATGGTCGAGCAGGCGTCCTTCGTCTCCCGCGAGCTGGGAATCTCGCGCGAGGAGCAGGACACCTGGGCGCTGCGCTCGCACCGGCGCGCGGTCAAGGCGCAGGACGAGGGCTTCTTCGAGGGCGAGATCGTTCCGGTCGGTGACGTAGCGGCCGACGAGGGCCCGCGCCGGGACACGTCGATCGAGGCGCTGGCGAAGCTGAAGCCGGTGTTCGATCCCGAGGGCACGACGACGGCCGGCAACGCGCCCGGGGTCAACGACGGCGCCAGCTGTGTGGTCGTCTGTTCTGAAAGTTTTGCCGCGCGCCGGGGCCTCGAGCCGCTAGCGACGATCCTCGCGCAGGGGTACGTAGCGGACGACTTCGCGTACCTCGCGCGCACGCCCGCGAAAGCGGGCGAGCAGGCGCTCGCAAAAGCGGGCAAGTCGATCGACGACGTCGAGCGAGTCGAGGTGAACGAGGCGTTCTCCTCCGTCGCGCTCAACTCGGTGAAGATGCTCGGCGCCGACCCCGAGAAGGCGAACGTCAACGGCGGCGCCGTCGCGCTCGGTCATCCGATCGGCGCCTCCGGCGGCCGGATCGTGACCACGATGATCAACGAGCTGAGTCGAAACGGCGGCGGCCTCGGGCTGGCGGCTATCTGCTCCGGCGGGGGCCAGGGCGACGCGCTGCTCATCGAGGTCTGAGCGCTAGATCTAGCGCGCCTCGAGTTGCTGCTTTAGGCGGTCGAAGTCTTTCCGGATCTCGTGCGCGGCTGCGCGCTCGACCATCGGCCGCATAAGACGCCCGACGCTGCCGGGTTCCGCCTCGGCCTCGATCTGTAGATGCGTGTGACCGCCTCGGTCTTCGAGCCGGTGCCGCACGGTGAAGCGAACGGGCCCCGAGATGCCGTGCAGCGTGAACAGCCGCTCCGGCTCGAACTCGGTCACCTCGACCTCGGAGCGTGCGTGGAGGCCGAGGAAGCGGCGCTCGTCCTCGAGGTGGGTGCCGACTCCCATCTGCCCGTCCGAGATCTGATGCGACGAGAGCGCGCTCGCCTGCCACTCGGGCACGTTCTCCGGCTCGATCAGGTACTCCCAAACCTCGTGCACGGGCTTGGCGATCTCGACGTCGAGCTCGAAGCGGACCACTGCGGCGCTGCACGTTAGCCTCTCGCCCGTGCGCTTCGAGCACGTTCTCGTCGTCGGCGCCGGGCAGATGGGCGGCGGCATCGCGCAGGTGGTAGCCGCCTCGGGCCGACGGGTCTCGTTGCACGACGCCGCGCCCGGCGCCGTCGACCGCGGGCTCGAGACGATGCGGAAGAGCCTCGCCAAGCTGGCGGAGAAGGGCGGGGGGGAACCCGACGAGGTGCTGGCGCGCGTCCGGCCCGTCGACGATCTGGTAACCGCCGACCTGATGGTCGAAGCCGTGATCGAGGATGCCGCGGTCAAGGAGGATGTTTTTCGCAGCGCCGACCGGATCCTGCCGCCCGAGGCGATCCTGGCGTCGAACACGTCCTCGATTCCGATCACCTCCCTCGCCGCCGCGACGCGGCGCCCCGACCGGGTGATCGGGATGCACTTCTTCAATCCGGTGCCCGTCCTGAAGCTCGTCGAGGTCGTCCGAGGGCGCGAGACGTCGGACGAGACCGCCGAGGCGATCACCGAGCTGGCGCGCGAGCTCGGAAAGACCCCGGCAGTGGCGAATGACTTCCCAGGCTTCGTCTCGAACCGGATCCTGATGCCCTACATCAACGAGGCGGTCTATGCGCTCCAGGACGGTGTCGCCGAGGTGGAGGCGATCGACACGATCGCGAAGCTCGGTTTCGCGCATCCGATGGGGCCGCTGGCGCTGGCCGACCTGATCGGTCTGGATACCTGTGTTGCAATCATGAAAGTCCTGGAAAACGGACTCGGCGACGACAAGTACGCACCTGCTCCATTACTTGAAAATTACGTTGAGCAGGGGAATCTCGGCCGCAAGTCCGGGAAGGGCTTCTACACCTATTAGCTAAAGGCGGCCGCGATCTCGGCCGAAAAGAAGAGAGCCGTAGGACACGAGGTTGGAGGTGACCTTGCGTCTCTTGCTCGTCGACGACGATCCCGGATTGAGAGCTCTTCTCCGAGCCACGCTCGACGCTGTCGACGTGGAGGTGGACGACGCCGAGGATGTGCCGACCGCGCTGGCCGCGATCGGACAGCAGCGTCCGGATGCGATCGTGCTCGACGTCAACCTGCCCGGCATGGACGGCCTCGCCTTCTGCCGGCAGCTGAAGAACGAGCGCGAGACGAATGAGATCCCGATCGTCGTCCTGAGCGGCTCCGACGGCGGTACGGCCGAAGCCGCGCTCGAGGCCGGCGCCGAATCGTTCCTGCGCAAGCCGTTCAGCCCCCTCGAGCTGCTGGCCGTGGTCGAGCGGCTGGCGGGCGGCCTTTACGGAGTTCCTTTCCGCGCCACGAAGAAGCGCGAGCCGGAGGAGCAGCTCCTGCTCTACGCGCGCGATCTCAGGCACCTCTTGGAGATCGAGCGCGGCCAGCGCCACCTGCTCGAGAACGCCTACCACGAGACCGTGACCGCGCTCGCGACCGCCCTCGAGACGAAGGACACCGGCACGAGAGCCCACTCGCAGCGGGTGCAGCGCTATGCGCTCGAGCTGACGAAGGCGATCGACCCGGAGCTGATCGACGACCAGAGCACCGAGTACGGCTTCCTGCTCCACGACGTCGGCAAGATCGGAATTCCGGACGGCATCCTGCTCAAGCCCGGGCCGCTGACCGACGCCGAGCGGCGCCGGATGCAGACGCACACGATTCTTGGCGAGCAGATGCTCGGCGGCGTCGCCTTCTTCCAGGGCGAAGGGTTGCGGGTCGTCCGCTCCCATCACGAGCGCTGGGACGGCACCGGCTACCCGGACGGGATCGCGGGCACCGAGATTCCGCTTGGGGCGCGCATCTTCGCGGTTGCCGACGCGCTCGACGCCATGACCAGCGATCGTCCGTACCGGAAGGCGATGAGCTGGGCGGCTGCCGGACGCGAGATCCTCGCGGAGTCGAAACGCCAGTTCGATCCGGAGGTCGTCGAGTCGTTCGTGGCACGCGAGCGTTCGCTGCGCGCGATCAGGCGCGAGTTCGCCGCCGCTGCCTAGCCCCCTACGGGCTACACCGCCGGGCCAACGGGCGCGGGCGCCGCGCTCGTCTGGTGCCAGAGCACGATCTTGCCCTCGTTGACTCGCACGATCGCCGTGGCGCGCTCTCCGGGGCCGTCGCATTTGCGCTCCCGGCGGTCACCCAGGACGAACGTCGCGGTCGTCGTGTCGCCCTTGGTCTTGATCGAGACGATCGTCCCCGAGCAGGGCAGGGCGGCGTTCCAGGCGACGGCTTGGGCTTGGGTATCGAGACGGATGGTCGTGCCCGCCTGGACGATCTTGGCGCCTGGGGCGAAGAGCTTCGCCGCGCCCTGGTTGTCCCCATCGTTGAGCTCCTGGCTCCAGGCCCGGACGACGCTCTCGGGTGACGGCGGCGTCGATCCGCAGCCGGCGAGGACGAGGCCGAAAAAGAGCGCAAGCAGGAGCCAGAGCTGCAAGACGCACGACTAATATCACGCTG